>Ga0308309_10000351_pt1 | contig 30925 bp, 43 predicted proteins | sample HubBroMetageWFT5_FD_192491 | JGI IMG/M metagenome (GOLD analysis project Ga0308309, IMG submission 192491) | Warmed and freeze-thawed soil microbial communities from the Hubbard Brook experimental Forest, New Hampshire - Hubbard Brook CCASE Soil... | ecosystem: Environmental > Terrestrial >...
AACGGGATCTCGCCCGCGGCCTGATTGTCGCCGAGCACCCACATGACCGGGTCGTTGTAGGCGCTGGCCCGGGCGGTATAAATAATGTCGCCGGTCGGCCGGACGCCGAGGATGGCGGGCACGGTCGAGGCGGCGATGTTGGTGAGCGACGTGGACGCGGGCTCGTTGCCGATGTCCTGGCAGGACACGACCGGTGTGGTGACGTCGGGCAGGATGGCGCGCCGCCCGGGCAGCGCCCCGGCCTGCAGCAGCCGCTCAACCCGGTACGAGGCGGCCTCGCCCGCCATCGCGGTGGCCCCGGCCTGGTAGTGGGTGAGGATCCGCCCGGCGGCGAGCATGCGGCCGGTCAGCGCGACGTGGGCGGTGTACCCGTTGTAGACGCCGCCGCCGACCCGGCCGGCCGCGGCCCAGTTGCCGTTAAACCACAGCGCGTTGAAGTTCGCGGGCAGCGTGTGCGTCCAGGTGCCCGACGCGACCAGGGCGCCGTTGACGTACGCCGAGTAGGTGGTCCGGTTGAAGGCCACGGCGACGTGGAACAGGCCGGACGGGATGCCGGGCGTGGTGATGAGGTTCACCGAGTTGACCGCCCCGGCGTTCTGCAGCGACTGCAGCACCAGGTACGGGCTGGTGGTCGCGGCGTAGACGTTGAGGACGTTGCCGGTGGTGTTCATCAGCGACAGCAGGAACCCGATGATCGGGCTGCCGCCGGCCCACTGGAACCAGCCCTCGACGGTGACCCCGTTGGTGATCGACGGGTAGCCCGCGTCGGTGCAGGACAGCGAGTACCCGTTCAGGCCGGTGGACGGCACGCCGGTCTGCGCCCACATGGTGCCCTGCGTGGACAGCCGCTGGGTGGTGGTGACGGTGGTGATCGTGTCGCCGGGCAGGGCACCGGAGTTCTGGCCGAACTCCTGGATCGCGGTGCCGCCGGTGCCGTTCTTGGACAGCACCACGTTCAGCGGCTTGCTGTTGCCCGGCGCGATGTTGGACGCCCCGGTGGTGGCGCGCAGGTTGATGCCGGATTCGAGCGGATCCGAGCACGGCCAGTAGGCGTACGGGCTGTCGTTGAGCACCTCGGTGCGCAGGATCGACGCCAGGTTCGTGTTCGCGTAGCCCCATATGTCGGTGGTGGAGGCGACGGTCTGCCCGCGGAGCATCTCGCCGGGCCACGACGGCGGCCACCGCTGGAAGTAGCCGGCCGAGTCCACGTACCAGGGGGTCACGTTCGGCGCGCCGCGGGAGTCCTCGCGCCACGGGGCGAGGATCGAGGAGGTGGCCGAGTTCTGCGCGGTCCAGGCCACGGCGGGCGGCGGCTGCAGCCAGGCCGTGCCGGGCGGCGCCGCGGCGCCGGTGAAGACGGTGGCCGCGGCCGGGGTGCCCCCGGCCTGGATGAGGATGTTGGCCTGCGTCGCCGTGGCCGGGGCGACCCCGCTGGCGGTGGCGAGGACGGCCGCTGCGGTGGTGACCGAGGCCGAGGCGGTGCTGGAGATGAGGGTGCCGCCGGAGGTGCGCCAGACGATGAGCAGGGCGGCCCCGGACGCCCAGGCGGGCGTGCACGCCAGCCACGCCGACGCCGAGTAGGTGACGCCCGCGGTGACGGGGAAGATGATGCCGGTGGTCACCTGCGGCTGGGCGGTTGACCCGTTCCCGGAGAACTGGACCTGCCAGGCCCCGCCGGGCCACGCGGCGCGGGTGCGGAACGGCGTGCCGCTGTCGATGCCCGCGAACGCGCCGGACCCGGGCGGGATGAGGGCCTGGTCGGGGTTGTCGAGCGTGAGGGTGCCCTGCCCGGCCTGGAGCTGGCCGAGGGTGTACCCGCGACCCTGGGTGAACCCGGAGGCGAGCGTGCGGCCCGTCAGCGGCACCCACGTGAGCTGGTCGGGCGGTGTGCCGGGCCCGGCGCCGGGCGCGATCTCGGTGACCGTGTAGGGCTGCTGGGAGCTTTTCAGCGTGGGCTGGGTGCCGGTGACGGCGATGGCGGCGATGACGCCGGAGAAGTCGAGCGCCCCGGTGGAGCTCCACGCGGCGGTGGTGGCGCCCGTGGTGACCTGGGTGGCGGCGTTCACGGTGATGTCGACGGTGTGGTCGATGCCGTTGCTGGCGGATTCGGCGGTGACCGACGACCAGCCCCCGGCGGCGAGGGACACCGTGTCGGCGATGTTGTCCGACCCGGCGACGGCGAGCACGACCGAGTTCCCGGCGGGCGCGGCCAGCGACAGCGACAGCGCCGTCGCGGCGTTCGCGAAGCCGGCGGCGATCAGCTCCAGCGCCGACCAGGGCGAGATCCCGGACACGTCGTAGATGACGGCGCCCAGGCCGGTGACGAAGCCGGTGGGGGCGATCATGACCTGGCCCTGCGGCGGCAGGCGGGCGGCCGGGGCGGCCCAGATGGCGCAGCGGGTGACCCCGGCGGCGGAGCTGGTGCCGGACGGCTGGCCGAGCGGGTCCCACCAGTTGGCGCCGTCGGCGACCGAGCAGGTGACCCCGGCCTGGGTGACGGTGTCGCCGGTGGCCATGATCACCTTGGCGGACGGGGTGAAGAACACGTTGACGAACCCGAACGCCGGGGCGGACAGGCTGGTCACGGTGAACACGACGCCGGGGTTGAACGTGTCGGTGAACTGCTGGCCCACCATGATGGCGGACGCCTGGGCGGCGGAGACGGTGAAGTAGGCGGCGACAGGGGTGCCGGACACGGCGAACGTCCACACCGACCCGGGGGGCTGGCGCCAGGTGATGCAGGCGACGAGCCAGTCGCCGGGGGTCATGACGACGGGGACGGCCAGCGACTGGGTGGCGGGGTAGATGCCGCCCGGGTAGCACTGGGCGTTCCCGCCGGCGAGGGTTGCCTGGACAGCCATCAGCGGCTCACGCGCATGCCAGGTACCCGGCGAGCATGTCGCCGATGGCCTGGTGGCCGAGGTTGGACGGATGGACGTTGTCGCCGCTCTGCCAGAATCCGTAGGCGTCGGTGTCGGCGCCCGGGATCCGCGGCCCCATCGTGAAGTCCATGACGCTGACGAGGCTGGTGCCGCCCGGGCCGGAGGTGTCGGCCGCGGCGATGGCCCACGCCTGGGTCACGTACTGCGCCCACGGGTAGGTGTAGGTGCTCTGGAGCGTGCGCGGCGGCAGCATGGCCAGGATGAACGCCGGGTACGGGGCGGTCAGCGCGGCTTTCAGGCTGGTGATGATCTGCTTGAGGTTGGCGGCGTAGGTGGCCGGGGTGACGTTGACGTCCTGGTCGTTGGTGCCGAGGCAGATGACGATGGCGGCGGGGTTGAGCGCGGCGATCGCGGCGGCCGGCCCGGCGGTGCCGGTGGCGAGGACGCCGGTCCAGTTGCTGGTCTGCCAGCCGAAGTGCCCGGCGTCGTGGACCTGGATGCCGCTGGTGTAGTCGCCGTTGTACTCGGTGACGCCCGTGATCGAGGTCGTGGCGCCCGACACCCACGAGACCTTGAGGGTGTGCGCGCCCGCGCTGCCGAGCGGGACGTGGGTGACCTTCCCGTCGACGGTGCCGCCGCCCCCGGTCGCGACGTTCGTGACCGACCCGCCGTCCACCTGCCAGCCGAACGTGCCGCCGCCGAATACCTGCACCCAGTTGATGTCGGCCGAGTCGCCGTTCAGGTTCCAGGTGACCGTGGTGGCGCCGGAGGACAGGTTGACGAACTGGCTCTTGGGTCCGAGCGTGGCGCCGCTGCCCGGCGATCCGGCGATGGTGGACGGCCAGGTGAACGAGGTCTCGCCGGAGCTGGCCACGCCGAGGAACCCGCGGCCCCCGCCGGACAGGCCCGGCGTGGGGAACCGGGTGCGGAGCACGTCGCGGAGCCGGCCGAGGTAGCGGTTGTCGAATGCCGTGACGTGCTGTCCTTCGGTGATCGAGTCACCGAGGCAGACGATGTTGCAGCGGGCGAACTGGCGGTTGCCCAGCGCGGCGGCCAGCGGGGTGAGCGCCTGGTAGGACTGCGCGAACGCCCACGCGGTGCCCGTGGCCGCCTCGTTGACGACGGGGAACTGGCCGGGCTGCGCGGTCCCGGACGGCAGCGGCATCACGCCGGTCACCTGCGTGGCCGGGACATAGGCGGCGAGGCCGGAGATGTCCTGCGTGGCGCCGCTGGCGAAGTTGAGCACCACGTTCTGCGTCCACAGGGCGACGCCGCTGATGCCCTTGACGGTGAGCACCCAGTAGGTCCCGGCGGGGATGTCCGCGTTGTCGTTGGCCATCAGCCCCGGCAGGCTGAACGTGCCGCAGGCCACGCCGTTCACCGTCGCGTTGGCCAGCGTCACCGGATCCGGCACCGGCGGGATGAGCAGGTCGTCCGTCGGGTCGGCCACCCAGCCGGACAGGGCGGCGGTCAGCACCGCGCCCCCGGCGCCAGGCAGCGTGCCGGTCAGGGTGATGTAGTTCAGGCTCACGAGCGCCTCCCGGGCAGGAACAGGCCGGAGCCCTGATTCAGTTGCGTGTAGCGCAAGATGGCTTCCTGGACGACCTGCTGGAGCTGCTGGAGCTGCTGCGGGCTGGCGAGGGCCGCGCCCCCGGTCAGGGTGACCGGCACCGTGATGTGCACGGGTGCCGCCGAAGCGCCGCCGGCGATGCCGAGCGGCAGGCCGCCGAGCACCGACGTGACCGCGCTTTTCACCAGGTGGGCGTTGTCGATGATGCCGTTCGCCCAGCCCTGGTCCATCATCCGGCCGTGCTCCCAGGTGACCCGCGACGGGGAGCCGATGTGCAGCAGGTGCTCGGCGGCGCTGACCGCGTCGCCCACGACGCCCTCGGCGGCGCTGACCAGGCTGCCCGCCTCGTCCCGGATCCCGCTGATCATGCCCTCGATGAGCCGCTCGCCCGCGCTGACCAGCAGGCCGCCGATGTTGCCGAGCGCGCCGAGGATCCGGCCGGGGATCGACCGGGTGTACGACACGACCGCCGACCAGGACCGGTCCCACGCCGCCTCGATCTGGTGACCTGCGGAAACGATGTCCGATTCGACCCGTGAGCCGAACCGGGACACGTCGGTGTTGATCGCGTCCGTGGCCGAGGAAATGTCGTGGCGGATCCCGTCCCAGGCGCCCGCCACGGCATGCCGGGCGTCGTCGAAGTCGCGGCGGGTGTCGTTCGCCCAGTTCGCCTCGTCGGTGCCCATCTGCTTGGTGACGTCGTTGAAGTCCCTGCCGAACACGGCCACGGCGTGCCGGGTCTCGTCGAACCAGTTGCGGGCCGACTTGGCCCCGGCCGAGATCTCGTCCCAGAAGTTCATGGCGTTGTGCGCCATCCGGGTCAGCCCGCCGAGGGTGAACGACAGCGCCTCGAACGCGATGTTGACCGCGTTGATGTAGTCCTGCTTGGAAAAGGACTCCATGATCTTCGCGAAGTCGCCCGCGAGTTTGCCCAGGTCAGTCCCGATGGTCGTGATCACGGCGGGCGAGATCTTCGACAGGTAGGTGATGAACTCCTGGAACCCGCCCGACCCGGACCCGGGGCTGACCCCGCCGAACAGGTGACCGAGCCGCTCGACCCCGCCGGGCACGATCCGGATGGCCTTGTCTAGCTGGCCGAGCAGCCCCTCGACCGCTCCGGCAGCGCCCTTGGCCAGCGGTTCGAGCGCGGGCAGGAGGTCGTCGGCTACCTTGAGCCCGTCGTTGAAGATCTTGAACGCGTCCGGCTCGAACGCCTTGACCATCTGGCCGTACTCGGTCTTCAGCTCGTCGAGCGAGCGCAGCGCGGGCCGGACCGCCGGGGGCACGTCCTCCCAGGCGATCTTCAGCTTCGCCGCGGCGGTCGCCTCGGCCTCAAGGTTGTCCTTGGACGGGTCCGTCCGCTCGAGCTGCACCGCGGCCCGGTAGGCGGCCTGTGCCTGCGAGATGCCCGTGTAGCTGCTGGCGATCTTCTCCAGAGACGGGACGGCCAGCGCGGCCAGCGCGCCGATCCCGGCCCCGGCGGCGAGCCCGGCGCCGACGAGGCCGCCGAGCTCCACCACGACCCCGGCTATGGCCGGGGCGACGACGAGCAGCCCGGCGGCCAGCGCGCCGACGTTGCCCAGCAGGGCGCCGACAGACGCCTCGCCGCCTTCGCCGCCGCCGGCGAAGAAGTTCAGGATGCGCAGCAGGCCGCCTCCGCCTCCGCCGCCCTCCCCGGCGCCCACGATGCCCTCGAGGTCGCGCGCCACCCCGGCCGACACGGTGTCCAGGTCTTCCAGATCCACGGCCAGGGCGTGAAGCTTGGCCCGGTAGTCGTCGATCGCGGACGCGCCGCCCGTGAACGCCTCGGACGCTTCCAGGCCCGTGGTGCGGATCTGGTCGCCGGTCACCTCCGCCTCTTGCCGCGTGCGGCCGAGCGCTCTGGCTTCCTCCTCGAGGTCCTGCGTCCCGGCGACGATGTACTCGTTCATCCCGGACCGGGTGATCGCGACCGTCTCGCCCTCGGCCAGCGCGCCCAGCTCGGACCGCAGCGTGGTCAGGGTCTGCTGGAGGCCGGACGCCTCGAAGTTCGACTGGCTCAGCGAATGGTCGAGGGCCTCCATCGAGACGTTGTCGGCGTCGGCGGCGGCGGCCATGGCGAGCAGGCTGGCGGTCGCGTCGTCGATGCCGGGGTTGGCTTCGTAGATTTCGTCGCGGAACCGGGCCACGGTCTCGGCCAGGGTCTCGGTGGACGCCGCGTCGTCGTCAGCGGACGCGGCCATCTCGTCGAGAGCCCCGCCGGTCTCGGCAGCCTTGTCCCGCAGCGAGCCGAGCCCCTCGCCTGCCTGCTCGACGACATCCGCGAAGCCCTCGGTCTTGGCCGCGGCGTCGTCGATCGGCTCGATATAATCGGACATATCGGCTATAAAAGCCTGCTGCACCGGCTCCAGCTCGTCGGCCATCAGAGCATTCCCTCGACGGCGTTCTTCGCGGCGTTGTGGCAGGCCGACCGCGCGGCCGGGGACATCACCATGTAGGGCCGGGGCGGCAGGTAGACGTGCTGGCTGAAATGCACGCCGCCCGGCCCCTCCCACCGCAGGTAGCCGAGCCGTCCGGACGCCGTGGTGTGCTTGGGCCGGATGTGGCCGCCGAGCTGCTGTATCCGCGCGTAGACGGTGTGCGGGGCGACCGACACCCAGAACGCGTACGGGCCGACGGGGTGGCCGCCGCCGCGGCGGATGGACCGGGCCAGGGTGCCGGTGACCCGGGCGGGCGGCGTGCCGGGCGGGCTGGGCGACCCGCCGTGCATCGAGGAGACGACGACGCGGATGTAGGCGTCGCCCATGGCGTGCGCGGCGCGGATCGGCGCCTCGGCTTTCAGCTCGTCCGCGATCCGGTGCAGGTAGCCGGGCAGTTCCGCCACGGTGATCGGCATGCCCGGCCTCCCTTCTACTTCCCGGCCCGGATGTGGTCGAGGGTGATGGCCGCGGGCAGCAGCCAGGCCGCCACCCCGGCCGGCAGCTCGGCGCGCGCCTCCCGGGTCATGGTCGGGAACCGCAGCAGGTACTGGATGTCCTCCCAGTCGTCGGCGCTCAGTCCTTCAGGGAGGCTGCCCTGGCCCTTGAGCGCCCGTTCAAGCTGGAGGTAGTCGTCTCTTTTGGGTCCGGCCGCCGCAGCTTGGCCAGGTAGGGCGCGAGGATCTGCTCGATCTCGTCCTCGTCGCCGAGCGGGTAGTCGCCGATCACCTCCGGGTGCGCGATGCGGCCCAGCTCGTCAAGGCCGGGCACCGGCAGCGGCTCGCCGCCGCTCTCGAACGACCAGCCGGTGATGAAGCAGGCCATGGCCGCGTTGCGGCGCATCTCGCGGCCGTCGAGCCGCTCGGCCACGGCGCGGATGGCGTCCAGGTCGCCGCCCTCGGTGAGCGGCAGCGCGAACCGGATGACCTTGTCGAACCGGTCGCGGTCCTTGCCCTTGAGGTCGGCCAGGGGCGTGATCTCGATCCACGTCCCGGATTCCAGGTCATGGCGCACAGGGGTGCCTCCTAGTAGCTCGGGACCGCGTTGACCAGCGTGATCTTCGTGGCGGACTTGCCGCCGGACGCGCCGGTCAGCGGCCCGGTGAACGGGGTGCAGGTGAAACTCGCCGCGGTGTGCGGCGCGTTGCCGGACACGTCGTAGCCGAACAGCTCCGAGGAGTCGTTCAGGTCGGCGGCCAGGTAGGCGCCGAACCCGATGTCGATGGTCACGGAGACGAGGTTGGCTCCGGACAGGCCGTTGCCCGCGATGAACTCGAGCTGCGGCTGGACGTTGGTCAGCATGTTCGTCAGCGCCGTGTCGTCGATGCTCGGCGAGAACGTGAGCTTGAACGGGATGTCGTCCTGCTTGCCGCGGCCGATGACGAACGGGGGCTGGGTGCCGTCGTTGGTGTTGTACGCCTTGACCGCGCGGGGGATCGTCACCGACCATTCGGCGGTGTTCTTGACCTGGGTGCCGGAGGATGCGACGCCGCCGACGCCGACCGCGGAGCGCCACGACGGGTAGGGCAGCACCGAGGAGACGTTGGTCGTGGCCACGGCCGAGCCGGGAACGGACCGGGTCTGGCAGACGGCCTTGCCGGTCCAGGCGAGCAGCTTCTCGGAGTTTCCGGTGATGGTCAGCTCGGACAGGCACGAGTACGAGTACTGGTCGGCCAGGCCCGTCGCGGGGATGCCGGTCCGGTCGGTGATGGTGTGCGTGGGCGGCTGCGCGGCCTGCCCGGCGTAGGGCGCGCCGACCAGGCCGTTGAGCAGCGAGAACGAGTGGGTGTACGGGGCGGTGGTGTTGTTCACCGTCATCGTCGTGGCGTGGGCGAACCGGGTGGCCTGCCCGGCCGCGAGGACGATCGACGTGGCCGTCGACCCGGAGCCGACCTGCACGATCTCGGGCGCGGCGGGCGAGCCGGTGTCGACCAGCTCGACCCACATGCCGTTGGTGAACGACGCGCCGCCGGAGACGACGGGGATGGCGGTGAGCCCGGCGGCCATGGTGCCGGACGTGGTCGCGGTGGGGCTGGCGGTGGTGCCGGTGACGGTGTAGTCGCCGAGGATGTTGTACAGGAAGTGGCCGAACGTGTCGCCGAACACGCTGCCGCCGATGTCGTACCCGGCGATGAGGGGACCCTGGTAGACGCCGTAGCTGCCGCCCATGGACCCCTGGAAGCTTTCGTCCTTGAGCCAGATGGGCTTGTTGGACGGCTTGAGGCTGGTGAACGGGACGGGCACGCCGACGGTCGCCGGAGGGGTGCCGGGCGTGGCTTCCTTGATTATGTAGAGTTCCCGTTCCTGGACCGGAAAGAGCGCGACCACGGGTCATTCCCCTTGCTTGGGTGCGGGCGCCGCGGCGGCCGGCGGCGGTGGCTTCGGCCCGTCGGGCGTGATGACGACCGGCGTGGCGGGCGGTGGCGGGCTCTTCTCGTCCGGCGGGGTGACGAGCCTGGGCTCGTCCGGCTCGATGAGCCGCCACGGCCCCCAGTCCGGTTCGGTGTCGAACTCGCGGACGTCGCCCGGGCGGACGGTCCCGCCGTCGCCGTCGTCGTGCGGGCCGGGGCCGGTGTACTCGTACTCAGGCATCACGCCTCCACCATGGTCATGCAGTCGAAAGTGGCCGCGATCCCGCCCTTTGTGCGGCCCCGGTTCATGACGATCCACTCGCCGGATTCGCCGATGTCGATGCCCTGCGTGCCCTCACCGGCCTGCATGATCAGCCGGCCACCCTGCGCGGCATACAGGACGGCATTGGTCGTGCCGAGCGTGCGGTCGAGGTACAGCAGGTTCAGCCACGCGTCGATGAGGTTGTCGAGGGCCTGCTCGGCGGTCTCCAGGTGCGGGAACTCGGAGATGGCCTCGAAGCTGCACCGCGTGGTGTAGTGCCGCGAGCGCCAGCCGGACACCGGCCCGCCCATCGCGCCATCGGGCCGGCGGGCGATCCGGACCGGGCCGAGCGCCACCGTCATCACCGCGCCCCAGGCCACGCCGTCCGCCATGCCCGCGGTGTAGTACTGGTCGGGCGCGGACTTGGGCATGTACGGGTAGGCCGTGCCGAGCCCGCTGCTGACCAGGCTTCCGCCCTGGTAGCAGATGCCCGTGTCGGTCGTGACGAGCGAGCCCCCGAAGTAGGCGGCTACGGCCTCGCGGACGAGCTGGCGGTCGCCGGCGGTCACAGCGCACCTACCATCGGGGCATGAGCCTTGACCCGGTTGACCTGGAAGCGCCCGCGAAGCTGCTGCTTCCGCCGGGCACCAGCCCCGCCGCCCGGAACGGCCGGTACATCGCTGGCCCGCAGCCAGAGGGGACAGTGCGCGTCGTGCTGCACGCGAGCAGCTACGAGGAGCCCGCCGAGTGCCGCCCGTACGACAGCTACCCCTTCGCCCCGATGGCCTACCAGGTCTATGACCTGCCGGCGGAGACCGTTGAGCGCTGGAAAGCGGCCGCAGAGGCGTTCGACGCCATGCAAGAGGAGATCGAGGCGACGATCAGCGCGCGGGCCCAGCCGCCCGCCTAGCACGCCAGCCCCCAGTCCAAGGCCCACGCTTCCTCGACCACACCGCGCGCGGGGATGAGGCCGCCCCACGACACCATCAGGCCACCGCCGGCCAGCAGCGCCGCGTGACTGCCCTCCTCCAGGTCCAGACCGAGCACCACGCCTGGCAGCACGCTGTCAACAGGGAAGAACCCGGCCAGCCGGATGCCGGCCAGCCCGTCGCACGCCGCCGCGTTGAGCGCTTCGGCGATCGTCAGGCCCTCGCCGTGGCGGAGGACCGCCTCGTCGGCCACGCGCAGGCCAGTGGTGAACAGCAGGCTGTTGGCCACGGCCGTCATCGCGCACGTCTCGAAGAGGTCGTTGCCGCCGGCCACCCACCCGCCGGAGCACGGCGCGGCGAGCTTGCGCGCCTTCTTGGCCTTCGCCGTCTTCGCCGGGTGGCGGCGGACGTAGCGCAGGTACTGGGCGTACTGCTTGGCCGACATCTTCGGCTTCGTCGTGGTCTTCGTCGTGGCGGCGGTCTTCATCACGCCGCCGGGGTTGACCTTCGCCGTGGCGGCAGTCTTCTTGCTCATGACCGGCTCCGTGGCAGCATGGACCGCAGGTGGCGCGGCGTGCAGGCGCGGCGGGCTGATCCGGGCCGGCCGGCCGGGGACCTATGCGAACTCCTGCTGCCCTTCGAACGGGTCGTCGCGCCGCTCATGACCGCCACACAGGCGCATAGGGCTTGAGGTACTCGTAGGCGTCGTTGACGAGGCCGCCGGACTGCCCGTGGTGGCCGCCGGAGGTGCGCGCGGCGGGCCCGAACCCGGACGCGGGCTCCTCGGCCGAGACGTCGTCGCGCATGAGCAGGGAGACGGTGTACGCGATCACCGCCTGGATGATCTTCCGGGGGAAGCCGGTTATGCCGGTCTGCGCGGCGTGCGCGAACTGGGTCGGCGCGGCGAGCGGGATGCTCGTCACCGCCGGCGGGATCGCCGGCGTAGCCGGGACATAGGTACTGGCCACGGTCAGGGCCTCGCTCGCGCCCGTGGTCGGGTTAGTGTCGCCGACGTCGTAGATCCGCAGCACGTCACCGGGCAGGATGCCCGTGGGGTCGGTCACGCTCACCGACGCGGCGGCAGAGGTGCACGACGCCGACAGAACAGTGTTCGGGAACCCGGCCACGTACGACCAGGTGACGTACACCGGCTGCGACGGGCGCACCCTCGGCCCGAACTCCAGCGCCGGGCCGGTGAACTGGCCCAGGCCGCCGCCCGGGCGGAAGGAGACCTGCCGGCCGTCCTCCACCCACATTGTGGAGTCGGGCAGCGTGTCGGCGCTCATGCTCTCCGGGCTGGAACCCCACGACAGCGACGTGATCGCGCGCACGGGGATGTGCCGCGGCTTGATGTACACCCGGCCGCCGCCGCCGGGCCGGGTGCGCTGGTTCTCGCCCTGCACCCAGTGGGCGTGCAGCGGCATGTTCTCGCACGCGCTGATGGCCCAGTCCGAGGCGGCGAGGAGCGCCTCGCCCAGCTCGTCGACCTGGAGCGCGGCGACGCCGCCGGGTACGAGGTTGTCGAGGTCGAGCCAGGTGGGGTAGGCGGCGAACCCGGCGGGGGTGAGGTAGGGGACCGCCAGTTCAGACTGTGTCGGCGGGGTCAGGACAGGGATCGTCACCAGCGGTCACCTCCTCAGGTTTCCTTGTGGGCGGCGCAGCGCCGGTCCGGGCCCGCCCGGCCCTTGCACGGCTTGCCTGCCTTCGTGGTCTCCGAGCAGGACCACGACATCCCGGCGTCCGGGCCGGGCTCTTCGGGATTCGCGATTCGCGAATCTGCGGGCTCAGGCCGCCAGCCGGGGTCGGGAACGCCGGCGCCTGCCTCATGGACGGGCATGGGCACCTCGCCGGGATAGGGCCGGGCCGCGGCCGGGTACTGGACGATGCACCTCATTCGCGCTCGCATTCCGCGCCGCACCGCGAGCAGGTCTTCACGAACGACCCGAACTGGCACTCCGGGCAGCGCCAGCCGATCGAGCGGCTCGTCGTCCCGGCCTCCGAGGCGATCGCGCCGCCGATCTTCACCGCCTGGCGGGCCGCGGCCGGGGACATGTCGAAACTGCCGCCCTGCATGTAGCCCTTCTGGCCGCCGCGGGCGTAGTGGCGGACCCCGTCGAAGTCGACTTCGCGGCAGCCCTCGGCGATGATGACGCGCGGCATTCAGTCGTCCTGCTGGGCGACGACCGGCGTCGTGGCCGCCGCCAGGGTCGCCTCGTCGGTCTCGACCTGGACGGCGTCGGCCGACAGCGACGTGTCGCCCGCGGCGAGGATGTCCTGGGCGACGCTCGCGGACGCGTCGGACGCGGCGGCCTCGTCGGCGGCCAGCCCGGACGCCTCGGGGTCGGTGCCGGGGACGGCCTGGCCGGACTGCTGCTCTGGCCCGCTGATGCTCATGGCTTCCTCCTCCTACACCGGCTGGCCGGACAGCCAGCCCGGCAGCGGCGTGTTCAGGTTCGCGTAGCACTGGCCGGCGAACGACGCGAGGAACGCGCCGCCCGCGGCCACGGTGTCGGTCAGCGTGCTGGCGCCGGTGTTCCAGGTGGCCAGGCCGCCGGACACGCCCGCCGCGGACCACGCCCAGGTGGGCGTGGCCACGGTGTAGGCGATCGAGATGGAGCCGTACGCGGGCACGGTGTAGGTCCCGGCCGCGGTCCCGGCCGTGACGCCGTTGACCGACACGTTGCTGATCGTGGCGCCGTTCGCGCCGATGACGACCTGCACCGGGTAGGCGTTGACGTTCTGCGCGGCCACTGTCGTGGCCGGCACGGCAGGCGCTGCGGGAGCCGGCGCCCCGTAGCTGAAGGACTGCGTCGGGGGCGCCATCAGGTGCCGACCGGCCCGGAGTTGCCCCCGGTGTTCAGCGCCGTCGCCAGCGTCGCCGAGAACGAGGTCACGTCGGCCGAATGCACGCTCAGGCTCACCGTCGTCGAGGTCACCAGCATCCGGACCTGGCCTATCTGCGCCTTCTTCAGCGCCGACAGGGAACCCAGGTAGGTGGCGTACGCGGTGCAGACCGCGGCGACCCCGGTGATGGTGAGGCCCTGCGTGTTCGGCGCGGCCGAGCCCGCCGTCACGGTCACGGCGGACGCAGCCGCAGCCGCGGCGCCGGCCGCGTCGCCCGCGTTGGGCAGCGGCACGGCGGCGACGAGGGCGACGAGGGGATGCCCCGCGCTCAGCGGGGTGACCGTCTGTCCCATGCCAGTGCTCACGGCACCAGCCCGACCAGGGCGCCGCTCCAGGCCGGGGCGTAGAAGATCAGCGTCCCGAGCTGGTAGGTGGACGCGTCGTAGGTGAACTGGATCTGCGGCCACATCTGGTACAGGTAGTCCTGCACGTTCTTCGCGACCACGGTGTTCGTGATCTCCGAGTCGGGGAACGGCAGGGTCTTCGTCCAGATGATCGACGCGCCGACCGGCATGTACGGGTGGACGTCGAAGTCCACCATGTCGCCCGTGACCTGGTTGGCGATCCCGTTGACGATCGCGCCGACCTCCATGCCGCCCGTGGCTTCCTGGGTGGGCATGGTGATCCGGTAGGCGGTCGACCCGCCCGCCGCGGTGCGCACGAACTGGCCCATCGCGGCGCGCACGGCGCCGTCGACGTACACGGTCTGCGGCCGGGCGAGCAGCTTCTGCCCGTAGGCGGTGCCCGCGGTCCACGGCCAGGCGGTGGCGGGCAGGCCGCCGGTCGACATGGCGTAGTTGCCGGGCTGGGTGCTCGCGCCGTACAGGGCCGCGAACGCGGCCTGCCACGGCTTGTCACCGACCGGGGTGGGCGCGGTGCCGCCGATCAGGGTGCTGCCGCCGATCGAGTTCTGCGTGACGGCCGCGGACGCGCCGATCGCGTACGTGCCGACGTAGCCGGACAGCGACGGGTTGAGGAAGGTGGTCAGCATCCCGTCGTAGCCGTTGGGGTTGGCCGTGGTGTCGGTGATGGTCGCGATCGACGGCAGTGTCGCGCCGGCCAGGGTGACCGACGTCAGGGTGAGCAGGTTCGACGCCGCGGTGACGCCCGCGTAGGCGGCGGGGACGAAGAGCTGGAAGTAGAACGGCCCAGCGGTCGCGGAGACGTTGCCGACGTAGATGTTGAAGCCGGTCGCGCCGGACGGCAGCGCGGGCAGGCCGATGGACAGGCACTGCGGCGAGGTGATGGCCTGGGTGGCCGCGGCGGGTGCCGTGGTCTCGCCGCCGGACGCGACAGCGGTGATGACGACGAAGTAGGTGCCGGTGGTGATCGACCCGCCCGTGGTCGGCGTCGCGGACGTGGTCGCCGCGGCGGCGGGGGCGGACACCGGGCCGGTGTACCCGGCGGCGGTCGTGCCCCGGCCGTACAGCATGGCGCGTTCCTCGCCGCCCTTGTGCGCCCACAGCAGCGCGGTGGCGGAGAGCTGGCGGACGTCCTGGTAGCCCTGGCCGATGTAGTACGCCTTGGTCGACACGATGTCGGACAGCGACAGCTCGGTGTAGGTCACCTGGTGCGCGTCGGCGGCGTAGGTGATCTTCTGGCCGCGCCGCAGGCCCAGGCCGGACGACTGGCCGCCGGTCGTGTTCGCGTACCCGCCGAACTGCGGCAGGTTGTTCGTGGACTGCGCGGCCGGGTACTCCGACGCCATGAACGGCAGCAGGTCCGGGACGCCGCCGACGCCGGAGTTCGACCAGCCGAGGATCCGCCGGTACTGGATGGCGGAGCCGATGCCGTCGTTTTCCCTGGGCATGGCGTTGAGGATCGGCGTCTCGCGGGGCACCAGCAGCTTGGCCGGGCCTTCGAGGTCGATCGGGGCGAGCTGCGCGGGCACGGTCAGCGACGTCGACTCGGGGAAGCTGGCGTCCCAGTCCTTGACCAGCGACTCGCGCATGGTCTCGATCTGCGCCGACATCGCGGCGAGCTGCTCGGAGCCCACGGACTTGGTGAGCTGCTCGAGCGCGTCGAGGTTGGCCTTGCGGGTGTCCTCCCAGCCCTTCGGCGGCCGGACACCCTTCATGATCTTCCCCTTGCCGGGGAAGTAGTCGCGGCCCTCGTCGGCGCGCGCGATCGACTTGGCGATGCCGTCGTCGCCGTTGATGTACTCCTCGAACGCCTTCGTCAGCTCCGTGCTGGAGCGGTACTCAGGCTCCCAGGACACACCGCGTCGGGAACCGCCGAACAGGTCTTGCTTGGTGGGCATGGCCGGGTCACTCCAGAGGTTTCAGGGCGCGCCCGGCGGGGCGAGAGTGTCAGGCCGTGAGCTTGGCGGCCCTCTCATCGGTTTCGCGGGCGAGCTGGCGGTAGCCTTCGCGGTCCCCCGGGTCCGTGGCCGCGTCGGCCTTGGCCCGGTAGAGCGCTGCCTTGGCGGCCAGGTCCTCGCTGCCGGCGCTCGCGCTGCCGGAAGGGCGCGCGTTCGCGGACATGACGGGACCGCCGGGGATTGCTGTCGACTTGATCAGCTCTCTGAGCTGGCCGACTTCCGCCTTAGCCTCTGCCGCCTGAGCCTCGGCCTGCTTGATGCGGCCCTCTGAGGCTTCAGTGGCCTTCGCCACAGCGTCTTCGACGGCCTTCGCGATAGTGCCGTCCGGGTCAGTTTGCACGCTGGTCTCGCCTTCCGCAACCGCGGACTTGCCCGCGTCGTCGCTCACATCGATGCCGAACTTCTTCGCCGCGGCGTGAACCTTGGCCTTGGCCTTGTCACCGAACGGGCTGGACGGCAGCCGGGCCAGCGCGTTCTGCGCGTGCGCCTTGTCGTGGACGGGGAAGTGGCGCTTGGACCGCGGCGTGGTCTTGCCGTCGGCGTCTTTCTTGCCGCCGTCCTCGATGTAGGCGAACGCCGAGTCGGGCAGGTCGTCCTGGTCGGCCGACGACATCGCGGCCTTGACCGCGTCGGCCAGCGCGGTGCTGGCCATGACGACGCCGTCCCACGCGCCCTGCTGCGCCGGGGCCGACTCCCGCGAGATCCAGCAGTTGATCATGCTGGCCGCGTCGTTGAGCAGCCCGACGTCGCACGTCTCGCCGTACGACCCGGCGGCGATCTCGTCGGCCTCGTTGGCGATGGCCTTGCCGAGCAGCACCATGATCTGCTGGCCCAGGTCGATGTCGGGGGCCTCGTCGATCTTCCCGCGGGTGACGGCCTTGACGGCCAGGTCCACGGCGGACGGCTCGGCCGGGTCAGCGGCGGCGGCTGGGGCGTCCTCAGCCGCGACACCCTTCATGATCAGGTGCGGGAAGCCGTTGGCGCCCATCGGGACGCCCTTGACCGACTCCACGTCGATGATCTCGAACTCCGTGACCTCGTCCTCAGTGGCGGTGTCCATGTTCAGTCCCTCAGGTTCGCTAGAGATTCCTTCGACGGCTTGCGCCGCTTCGCACCGCCCTCGACGGACACGCCGCCGATCTTCCCCGCCTTGATCGCGTCCCACGCGGGCTCGGTCCAGATGAACCCGCCGAGCCAGTCACCCGCCTTGATCATCACGTCGTCGGACACCTGCCAGTCCGGCCCGCGGTAGATGTACGACTCGACGAGGTCGGCCGCGCCCTGCTGCAGCAGCTCCGTGCCGACGCTGGCGGCCTGCTCGGGGGTGTGGCACAGTCCGACCGCGCGGTGGTTGCGCATGTAGTTCCACGCGGCGTCCTCGACGACGGCCTTGCTGGCGAAGTCGCGGTGCTTGTCCATCGCGCGGACCACGTCGGCCTTGTCCGCCGGGTAGATCACGTTCAGGGTAAAGCGCCGCTCTGGCTCGGCCTTGGCCAGCGCGCCGATACTGACGGTCTCGCCGTCCCAGGTGGCCGCGCTCTTGGCCGCGCCGGTCTCAACGGTGACGGTGCCGTCCGGCTTGACGGTGGTCTTCGTGCTCACATGCGCTCCTTCGGCTTGGCCGGCGGCGCGAGGTGGTGCGCGTGCCCGGTGTGGTGCTCGAACACATCGGCCGCGATCTGCCGCGCGTCCTCGGCCACTTTCTTGATGTCCCGCAGGTCGGCCTGCGCGCCGAAGTGCCTGCGCCACCATGCGGCGATGGGCTTGCGGAACACGACGGTGAACGTGACGGCGAGCGCGCCGCAGACGGGGGTGGCGGCGACGTTCCCGCCGATGTAGTCCCAGTACGCGGACAGCCAGTGAGGGATCATCGTTTGCCCCCGAACCCGAACGGGCGCTCGTGCGCGGCGACGGCCGGGCTGCGCTTGTCGTGGTCCCACGACGGTGCCCGCTCGGTGTCGGCGGCGGTGACGCTCGGCAGTTGCGCCGGGCCGTCGTCAGCAGGCACAGCGGTCAGCCTGCGGTACTCGGTGATGATGTCGTTCGCGACGGTGGCGGCCAGGCGGCCGAGCAGGCTCACGACACACCAGCCAGGGCAGGCAGTGCGGCCGGGATCAGCGCGCACCGGCAGCGAGGATGGCCGGGCGGCATCAGGTTCCCCGACGGGAACGCCGTGTGGATCGGCACCGGCCCGGCCGCCTCGTCCGCGTCGCACGCCGGGCACACCTTCGCGTCCTCCGCCGTCGACCACTCCACCCGCTCAACCGCCGACTCGGCGTACTCCCGCAGCGCCGCCGACGACTGAGCCCGCGCGATCTCCGTCTGCGCCACCAGCTCAGCCCGCGACGGGTTGTCGAGCACGTCGCGGAGCTGGTCGGCGAGGGACTGCACCGAGAGCGTGATGGGCTTGGGCTGGTCCATCTCCCGCGTCACCTCATCCGAGGCGAGGGTCTGCTCGAGCACGGCCGACAGTTCCTCAAGCCGCGAGTCCGCGATCGACTTGATCCGGATCCCCGCCTCGGCCAGGAGCTGGCGCAGGCCCGGCCCGGCGATCTCCTGCGCCGCCTCGTAGTCGCCCGGCGTCCACGTCCCCCAGTCAGGGGTCTCCAGGCCCGCTGTGAGCGCCTCAGCGCTCCGCTGGCCCAGCACCCACGCCTCCGGCCACAGCCGGTCGAGCACGCGGCGCAGCGCAGCGGTGATGGCCTCACGGGCCCGGCTCAGGAACTGCGCCAGCGCGGGCCGGCTGACACTGCCCGTGCCCTTCGGGTGCAGCGCGATCCACGCCGCGGCGAGCGCGGCCGGGTCGAACGCCGCCGCCAGGGCGTCGCGGAGCTGCTTCGCGTAGATGGCCATCAGCTCGAGGTCCCAGCGCCAGCCAGGCCAGCCCTGGCCGCCTCTTTTGGGCCGCCGCTGGCACCGTCCTTGAACAGCACCCGCTCGTCGGCGGCCATGTCCGGGGCCAGCGCCGGGGCGGCGGCCTTGGTGACCACCGCGCACGCGAACCGGCCGCGCTGGCCGCCCTTGCGGGCCCACCGCCGGTAGGCGGCCACCTCGGCGGCGGCCGAGCCGGGAAGCTCCTCCTCGGTGGCGGTCATGGCCCGGGCCAGGATCGCGGCCTGGTGGGCCTGGTAGCCGAGCGTCGCGCCCGTGGCCTTGGCCGTGCCCGGCTTCGGCTTCTGGCCGGGCTTCTGCGCCGGAGGCTCGTCCTGGTCCTCGCCGTCGTCCGGCTGGCCAGCCTGCCCGGGCGGGCCGTTCTGGCTCGCGCTGTCCCCCGGGTCGCCCGGCTTCACCGCGGCCGGCTGGATCAGCGTCCCCGGCGGCGCCAGCTCCGACGCGCCCTCGATGAACACGATGCCGCGGTCCCCGGTGATCATCGGCATGTCGGCCTCGGGGAAGTCGTACGCGGGCTCGCCGCGCCGCGCCCGGTCCTCGTTCAGCGTCAGCCGGCCACTGCTGGCCTGCGCCGCCGCCACCGCGTCCGCCGCCGCCTCGTCCTCGGACTCGAGGCCCAGGATCTTCACCATGAGCTGGCCGGGCATGGCCAGGTGACGGCGGGCCAGCTTCGTCGCGATCCGGCTCACCCACTGGCTGTCCGGGATGCGCGTGATCCGGTTGAGAACGTCCTCCTCGCCTTCGTGGAACGACGCGCCCAGGCTGCCGACCTCGGGGAAGCCGAGCTCGGTGGCGGTCATGCCGAAGTCGCCCGCGATGAGCTTGACCAGGAACATGTCATATTCCGGCTTGTACTGCTCGGGGATCGTCGCGGACTGGACCGGCTTGGTGCCCGGCGGGAACAGCGGGAACTTCAATCTCTCGCTCGTGTTGCCGCCGAGGTGGTCGTTCAGCGCGGCCTGCCACGCCTCCCACATGCCGACGTCCCAGTCGGTGGCGCCGTCGACCTCGACGTGCGCGGCGGGCATCACGCCCTCCGTGTACTCCGACAGGATCCAGCCCATGCGCCGCATCCACACGATGCCGTCGAGCAGGGCAATCTCGCAGGCGCTCATGCCGTACGGGGTCTTGGGCCGGTAGACCGTCCGCTCGTACAGCAGCTCGTCCGAAGCGAAGCCGGGCACCACGGGCTTGCCGTCCGGGCCGGGCACGGTCGTCGCGGAGAACTCGCCGCGGGGGAAGCCGTACAGGATCTGCTGCGCGAACGGGAACGGCGGCGCGGGCCGGGCCCCGTACTCGTCGAGCAGCGGCTTGATCGTCGAGCCGTCGACCACGCGCAGCGCCAGCAGGTCACCGCTGTAGGACACCTGCGGGTAGACGGCGACCGCGTCGTAGACCAGGCGGTTCTCCATCAGCGCCTTGGTCCACGCGGTCCAGTCCTGGTCGTTCTGCGCGTCGGGGGTTTCCAGCCAGTCCGAGATGCGGACGATGTCGGCGGCGTACTTGTCCCGCAGGCCGGCCTCGACATCCTTTTCGTGCTGGCCGGCGGCCGCCGCTTCCCGCGCTACGGCCTTCGGGTCGACGACGACCTGGAAGTCCAGGTCGCAGATGCCCTTCCTGCGCTCGATGCACTTGCGGAACAGCGGCATATCAGCCGCCTCGGACAGTACGCGCCAGGGGACGTACGGGGCGGTGCCGATGTTGATGTTGGAGCTGATGGGCAGCTCGAACAGGCGGGGCTCGGCGCGGCCGGTGTCGGCGCGGCGCCGGTTGATGGGGGCGGGGACGAGGGGGCTGCCGGGCGGGAACGCGTCGGCGGACCACTGGGCCGGGCGGGGCATGGGTGCGGCGAGCTGGCCGGCGCGCTGCTGGGCGAGGAGGATCCCGGCGAGCTGGTCGCCGGTGAGGGTGACGCCGCCGGGGTTGGCGGGCGGGCGGCGTGCCTTCACGGCAACGGTGCCCCGATGCCGGTTGCGGTTGCTGCGCCTGCTCACAGGTAGCCGCCGGGTGCGGGCTGGGCATCCGCCTTCGGCGTCGCCGTGGTGGTGACGGTGACCGTCTCGGTGACCAGCGCGCCGTCAGCGTCGTACTCGCGGGTGATCCACTCGGTACGCTGGCCTTGCGGAGGCGGCTGCGGCGGCGCGTCAGCCACGGCTAGCCGCCGCTGCGGACGATCGGCCGGCCGTCCGGCGCGAACAGCCCCGTCGGCTTCGGCCCGTCCGCCTGCACCTGCACGTGATCCCAGCACGCCGGGACCGCGCACGTGCCCGGCACCGGCCCGGCCGGGGTCTGCACAAGCTGCGTGATGGGCACGTGGGTGATGGCCTTCGCCACGGCGGGCGGATCGGGAGCGTCCGGCACCGGCTCACCGGCCTGCTGCGCCGTCTGCACCAGCACCTGGTAGGCGCGGACCCGCTGGCGTGCGTCGACCACGCAGAACCAGCACTCCGGCTGCCACGGCATCTGCGGGAGGAGCTGGCTGAGCATCTGCGCCAGGTGCAGCGCGACTGTCTCGCCGATGACCTGGGCGAGGGTGTGCTCCGCCGCGCCGACAGCGCCGGGCATGGGCGTGTTGTTCTGCACGCGGCGGCGTTCGGCGCGGGTGCCGTTGACGGTTGGCGGTGCGGTGCCGTTGCCACTGGCCAAGACGTTCTCCCCGCTGTTTGATGCGAACCGTAACAGTGGTTTGATCGTAGCCGCAACGATCAGCGGGGCGGGGCGCTCGCTACAGCCCTGCGGACAGGTCGATCACGTTGCCCTCCTCCAGCACCTGCGAGAGGACATCCGTGAAGCCATCCGGCAGCCGGAAGGCGGTACCCGTGGCATAGGGAACCAGCCCGCTGCCAGCAGGCAGGTTCGGGTCGACGGTCACATCGATGGGCTCCTGGGGCTGGCGCCGCAGCGCAGCCGCCTTGCTCCGCAGCGAGATGGCGATGTCGCGCACCTCGACGGGATGCTCCGCGTGAGCGGTCAGGCTGCTGGCCATCTGGTCGAGGAAGTAGTCGATCCCGCGCATGGCCACGTTCTCGCTCTCGACCACGCGCCTCAGGCTGTCCTGGAGCGCGGCAGCAGCGGCCTCGTACTGCTCGCGGGCCCGGCTGATCTCGTCGCTCACAGCGCTGGCAGGCCTGTCACGAACTGCAACGGTGGTGGCCTCAGCACCGCCAGCCCCGCATAGCAGCGCGTGACCAGCTCCGCCGAGTGCACCTCCAGCCGCCCGCCATGATCCACGGCCAGCATGCCCTGCGGCATCCACGGGTGGTACTTCACCTCGAACTCGTCATCGAGGCCGTCGCGGGTGATCTGATCCTGCACGACGCCCGCGGTCTCGGAGTCGGTGTAGATGACGAGCCTGGTGTCGCTCACCCCCTCAGCTTGCCATGAGCCACATCTGGCCAGCGCCTTTGGAGGATTGCTACAGCGGCATGAGGATCTCGTCGGCGTCGTCGGCCGACTCCGCATGCTCGGCAGCGACCTGCAGCGACGCGAGCGACGTCAGCGCGAACACCTCGTCCGGCGGCATCCACGGGTGGACACGCAACTCAACGTCGCTGCGGCCCGATGCGTCGATAACCGACCGCACGACGCCGGCCAGCTCACCGTACGCACAGACGATGCTGTCTTCCGGCAGGCGGCCGATCCACCAGGTGATCGCATCCACTGGCGTCGCGCCCGCAGGAACGCCGAAGCTCACCCTCTCAGCTTGCCAGACGTCATCGCCTCGAAGTAGCTGCCCATCGGGTCATGCGGCACCACGTACGCCAGCAGCAGCGCCTCAGCCCGGTCCGGCGACCCGCCCGTCCGCTCCCGGATGTCGTCCTTCGGCTCGATCTGCACCCGGCCCTTGATGTCCTCGAAGTACCGCGGCTGCAGCAACTGCGCGATCGTCCGCTCCGAGTCCTCCATCTGCGACAGGTCCCACTCGCGCCGCTGGCTGCCCATCCGGCCCACGGTCCACCACAGGTCAGCTCTCCGGTTAACGAACTTCACCGGGTCGGTCGCGGCCTCCGCCACGTTGATGCCGTGCACCTCCGCGTGGTGGTCGCCTCTGGTGCGCATGTTCCGCAGCTCGCCCACCACGTTGAAGCCGACGCCGATCGAGTCGACCTTGACCGCGGTCGCGCCGGTCTCGATGATCGCCCTCAGGATCAGCGGCGCGATCTCCTCTGGCCGGTCCGACCGCAGCGTCCACTGCCGGCCCGCCCGGATCCCGCGCCGCTCACGCACCACCGTCTCGTCACCGCCGCCGCCGACATCGACGCCAAGCTCGACCGGCAGCAGCGCGCTCGCGGGCTGCACGTCGGGGAACTGGCAGGCGAGCAGGTCGGCCACCGACACGACCTGGCGCGGGTGGTCGGACGGGAACTCGGCCAGCACCTTCGAGATGTACTTGTAGTCGTCCTCGCCCCACTCGTCGCGCCGGTCGGACTCCCACGCTTTCGTGACCAGCGCGCCGCTGACCTGCGGCGGCACTTTCTCGCCGGTGAAGTTCGGGCTGTCAAACACGCTGATCTTGTGTTTCGCCCAGCCGGGATGGCCAGGTGCGCACACCTTCGCGAAGTGCGACCCGGGGTTGTCCGGGTTGCCGATCGCGAGGATCCGGCAGTTGTCGGTGGTGGTGACGGTCTCGACCGCGTTCCACAGCCACTCCGGCACGCCGCTGGCCTCGTCGAGGATCACCAGGACGCCTCCCGCACGGTGATAGCCCTGGAACGTCGCCGGGTCGAAGTCGGAGCCCTTCGCGTTGTCCGGCGGCTTGCGGCCGATGCCGACCTGACGGCCGCCGATCTTCCACTCGTCGGTGGCCAGCGCCGCGCCGGGCAGTTTCAGCCGGCCGTGCAGGGCCCGGATCTCCTCCCACAGGATGCCGTGGACCTGGTCGTAGGTGGGCGCCGTGGTGATGAACATCGAGTTGGGCCGGGTGTCCACCCACCAGCACGCCAGCACCGCCGCGGTGAAGCTCTTGCCCACGGCGTGGCCGGCGCGCACCGTGGTCCGCTTCACGTCCTGCACGCTGGAGGCGATGGCCCGCTGCGCCGACCAGAAGTCGATGCCGTGGCGCGCCGCCCACTCTTCCGGCCCGGGCGGCGGCTCGATGGCCTTGCGCAACTGGGCGCGGGCCGCGGCCCAGGTGCGCGTTTCGAGCGTGGTCACGCCTACAGGATGACGCCTGCCTGCCGTGCGAACTGCTGATCGGCGGCCCGGATCACCGCGTCGCGCTGCGCGCCTTCGACTCCGCCTTCGTCGAGGGCGGTGAGGAACACGGCGATGATCGTGGTGGCCCGGGTCTCGGTGATCTTCGCGAGGCGCTCGTCGATGTCGAGGCGGGCCATGGCGGTGAGGAACTTCTCGCACCGGTCGAGGGCGCGTTCCCAGACGGCGATCTCGGCGCGGAGCTGCTCGCCGCCCTCGGTCTCGTACCGCATCGAGTCGAGGGCGTTGACCTTGGCGGCCCAGGAGTCTTTCCAGGCGAGGACCTGGCCGGTTACGGCGGCGAGCTGGGTGAGCGGGTCCTCGACGGGGGGGACGTCGAGGCGGGCGAGCTGGTCGCGGGCCTGCTGTTCGAGCTTGACGATCGCGGTGCGCCTGCCGAGGTGCATCCGGCACTTGTCAGCGCCGCGGAGTGGCGCTCCGCCGCACGGCTGGCCGTCCTTGCGCCTGGCGGTGCAGGTGCGGCGCATCGGGTCAGCGGTTCAGCGGATGGCGCATGGGCTCAGGTTGCCGCGCCGCCGACGGTGGGCCCGGCGGCGACAGGCTGCGGGACCTCGGCCGGTGCGTCCGGCTCGGCGGGCCCGGCCGGGGGCTCTCCGTCGCTCTCAGCGCCGTCAGCGGCGGGCACGCCAGCCGCGGCGAGGTCGGCGTCGGCCTTGGTGATCACGGCGGCGAGCGTGGTCAGCAGCTCGGGGGACAGGTGGACGGCGGACAGGGCGGCGTCGACGAGCGGGTTGCCCGCGGCGGTCTTCGCCACGCTGGCGAACTCGGGGAGCTTGTCCTCGGCGAGCGTCTTGAAGTGCTCGAGGAGGTCCTCGGCCTTGCCGATGCCGTCGTGGATGCCCGTGGTGATGTCTGCCTCGATCGTGGCCAAGCTCATGGTTCCCTCCCGGGATGCTGCTGGGGCCGATGGTAGCCGATGGCGGCCGGCCGCGCTCACCTGACCGGCTCGCAGTACCCGCCGCGGAACTCCCCGGTCCGCCGCGGCGGCGCGAGCGGGCAGGTGACGTGGCCGAACACGATCACGTCGGCGAAGCATCCGCACGGCCGCGGCGGTGCGGGCGGCTGGAACGCGGTCAGCCAGCGGTCGCGTGCGGCGGCCGCGTAGTCCACGAGGCTCATGGTGATTCTCCTGGTCAGTAGAGCGGCAGGAACCGCCGTTTCGGGTCGGGGTCGTTGCGGATGGCCTTGGCCACATAGGCGGCTGGTGAGCTGGTGACGCGGCGGCCGATGACCTCGTTGGCGATGCGGTCGGCCCATTCGGGCGTGATATGGCGGCCGGTGACTTCGAGAATGGTTTGCGTAATCGCATCGATCACGTCGGGACTGGCGCGGGTGCTACTGCCGTTACCGAGATTGACTACATCAACCACAGGATGAGGATCAGGACTGGATCCAGGAGACGCCCGTGTAGACGCGTCTACAGACTGTCTACGCTGGCTCTCTCGCCAGCGTCTTTGTCTCTCTGCCTTGGACTTCCTTGCGTTGTCCACAGTCTCTGTGGACGGTATTTTGCACAAGCCTTCCTGCTGGAACCTGTAGCCGCCGCGTACCCGTTTCCATACCCGGGCCGCCGCCAGCTCCTTCGTCAGCTCTGGGGTGCCGCCGAGTGACGCCACAACATGATCTGGCACGACATCGGTGAGATTCGCGCTCGACCATGCTCCTGCCGTCACCCATAGACCCCTTGCTGCCAGCGAGGTCGCCAGGACGCCGGGGTGAATAGGGTAGCTGTCGCCTACGAGGAACCAGGGCACTCAGGCACCGTCCGGCAGGATGCCGTTCAGCCTGGCTATCGACGCGGTGTCACCGTGGCTGAGCGCCACCTTGCGCATCCTGTACAGGCCGGTGACCCACTGCCTCTCGGTCATCGGCACCCATTCCCTGCCGCTCAGCCAGCCCTGGGCCGGCTCGTTCACGGGCAGCACCTTGAATGCCCATATGCCAGGCCAGTACCGGGCGATGAAGAATGGCAACTGCTCGCCGCGCTCGTTGTAGAGGCTCGACAGTGCCTTGAATGTGAAGCCGTTGGTGTTCCCAAGGGTTGCTCCCTGCCACTTGTAGTCGACGAGCACAACCGGGATTCCGCGGTTGAACTCGCACATGAGGAAGTCGAGGTCCACGGCCGGGCAGTTCTGGCCCCAGGCGTAGTGGCGTTCTGACAGCTCACGGTCATGAGCCATGCGGGCATCGGCGTTGACGCGCGAACCCCAGCTCGCATTCCTGCCGCCGATCGCTGAGGCGGTCATTGCAGCCGGCCTGCGGCGGTCTGGTAGTCGACGGCGCTTATTTCGCAGCCGATGAACTGACGGCTGAGCGAGAGCGCGGCGACGCCGGTCGTCCCGGCACCCATGAACGGGTCAACGATCAGTTCCCCGGGGCGGGTGAGCCGTTTCACGAGGTCGGCCATTCCTGATTCGGACTGGCCCCAGTGGTGCAGCCGCTTGTCGTTGTCGTTGACATCGCTCTTGGCCACGTCGCCGAACCACTCGGGCTGCGGGCCGTCGCCGTTGCGGTAGATCAGGACTGGCTTCCAGAACGTGTTGACTCTGCGCGGGAACACCTGCACGGCCTGTCCGCCCGGCGTGAGGTAGGCGAGCGTCCACCAGTAGTCGAGATGCTCGCCCAGGCGCGAGACGACCTCGGGCAGGTGGATCTGCCCGGACATGGCGGCGAGGACGCCGCCGGGCTTCAGCCACTTCGCCGCGTGCTCCGCAAGATCGCTCCAGAGCGGGAGGAACTCGCGCGGGTAGGGCGGGTCGGTGATCACCGCGTCGGCCGAGCCCGGAATCAGGTCACAGAGGGTGGTGCGAAAGTCACCAATACGCACATCTGCTGTAACATTCTGACCCGCTTTTTGTGACACCATGGATGCCGGTCTTGGGTGCCTTTCGTACCATTCCGCAAGATCTCGCTTGACGGTCATGTGGCTGGCTTTGAGTTCCGCGGCGATCTGGCGCAGCGACCATCCTTGTGCGTCAAGCTCTGCCGCTCGCCGTCGACGCGTGGTAACGCGTTTCGCTGTCACGTCCTGGCGGCCGGTAACGCTCCGGCCTGCGCTCTGTGCGCCAGGTAGGGCCCCGCAGGCCGGGGACTCCAGTTCCGGCCTGCGGGGCGCAGCCCGGCGGGGGTCCGGGCTGCCGTGGGGGGCTCTTCCGCTGCCTGCTCTCAGCGGTGGCCGCGCCGCACGTCTAGGGCTGGTGGTCTCTCCAGCGGCCGAACGCTGCCCAGCCGTCCTCTTGCAGCCAGTCCCTGAACTGCTCGGCGTCGCTGTCACCGTTGAAGACGAGGAGGACTTCGTGGTCGGGCACGGTCTCGGTGAGAGTGCGCTGGGTGGGCATCTCGGGGAACGGGATCTCGGTCATGTGGTTCCTCCGGTTGGTATGGCTGGGTCAGCGAGCGAGGCCGTGAGGCTGGCGACGACGGCGCGGGTCTGCCACATCGACACCGTGTCGCCCTCGCCGCGCTCGACGACGCTGCCGGGGTCGCTGAGCGCGCGCAGGATGACGGCCTGGTCGAGGCCGCCGTGCAGGGCGCAGGTGCCGCCGAGGTACGGGTAGGCGGCTTCGAGCGCTTCCCTGGCCGCGCGGTCGTGCACGCCTTCCGAGACGCATTCGTCAAGGTCGAATTCGCAGGTGGCGATGTGGATGGCTTCGCCTGCGGCAGCGATGGCCGCTTGGGGTATGTCCATGCGTGGTCTCCTCACGGTGTGCAGGTCTCCTCGAGGTCGAGGGTGGCGGCGAGCTGGAACGGCCGGTTGGACCACAGCACCTCGGTGCGCTCTTTCTGGGCGACCGCGTTGCCGGTGAACGCCTTCAGCTCGACGCGGTCCCACGCGCTGTACAGATCGTCGTAGAGCGGGCTGTGGTAGCCGGACAGGACGACTGCGGCCCGGGCCGCGTGCAGGGCCTCGGCTAGCTCGATGTGCTCGGCGGCGGTGCGCATTTCGCGGCTGTAGACCGCTCCGTGGCCACCGTGGGATCGGGTGCTGTCGAGGTAGGGCGGGTCAGCGTAGATGAGGACGCTGGGGTGCTTGCCGTAAGCGGCGATGACGTCGAGGGCCGGGCGGCACTCGAGCGAGACGCGGGAGATGCGCTGGGCGGCTGGCGGGATCCGGGCGGTGTAGGCCTCGAGGTACTGGGGCCGGCCCGCGCCGTTTTGCTTGGCCTCGTTGAAGCACCAGCCGGTGCGCTGGCCGAGCATGCCGCCGCGGCCCTGGGTGAGCCGCACCCAGATGCGCCGGGCCCGCTCGAGGTCGTCTAGCGGGTCGACGAGCGGTTCCAGGGAGACCTGGTGCTCGGCGCGGGAATGCGGGGTCAGCGCGCAGACGCGTTCCAGGTCCTGAGACCGGTCGCGGAGGACGCGCCAGAAGTTCATCAGCTCGTGCTCGAGGTCGTTGACCGTCTCCATGTGGCTGCGCGGCTTGGCCAGCAGCACGGCGAGCGAGCCGGCGAACGGCTCGACGTAGTGCTCGTGCGCGGGCAGCAGCGACACGATCTGCGGCGCGATCGAGGTCTTGCCGCCGAAGTAGGTGAACGGCGGTTTCATGACCGCCGCCGTCCCCGGTAGCCTCCGTGCTGGCAGGCCCAGCGCGTGCACGGGCACTCGCCGCACGACGATCCTTCGCCGCCGAAGTGGCCGTGCATCGGGTGGTCGCAGTTCTCGCACGGGGTTTCGAGCGGGCAGGGCTCGAACGTGCCGAGCTGGTCCTGGTAGGGCGCTGGCGGCGCCGGGGCGCTCACAGTGCCGGCCAGTTCACGGCGGCGAGCGCGGCCTTGTGGTCCGCGGGGACCTGCGCGAGCGGGTCGCCGTAGTGGTCGGCGGCCATCGCGGCGAGGACGAGCGCGTCGGCCTGGTCGTTGCCGTCGACGGGGATGTCGGCGTAGCGGCGGATCACGGCGGCGAGCACCTTGTCCTTGCCGGACTTCGGTCCGGCGCCGGCCCCGGTGGCGTACTTCTTGACCTGCGACGGCGTGACGACGGCGTACGGGGTGCTGGTGCGCCACAGGCAGTGGGCGATGAGCCACCACAGGCCGGCCCGCTCGTGCGCCTTGCCGTAGTCGGAGCCGTACGACGGTCCTTCGATGACGACGAGGTCGGCGGCGAAGGCGCGGTTGCAGATCTCGTCGAACAGGTACTCCAGCCGCTCGTGGCCGGCGCGCTTGCCGGGGGTGATCGTGGCGAGCTTCACCTCGGTGCCGCACGCGCAGGCGTGGCGGATCTCGGCGAAGCCGGTCGAGGTGAGCGACAGGTCGAGGCCGGTGATCTGCTCAGGCATTGTCGTCGAACGGGAGCGTGTGCTGGCCGGTGCGGACGTTGTGCGCCTCGAGGAGGATCTCGCGCGCGGTGATGATCGACCCCGCGCCGGTGATGGGCTCGATGTGGAGGATGGCCGCGGTGGGCACGACCTCGTCCCCGTCCTCGCTGGGCGTGGTGGTGATGGTCTTGGTGCGGATGATGGCGATGACGAAGTGGTTCTCGCCGGGCTCGTCGATGAGCTGCTGCTCGATGAGGGGCAGCCCGTTGGAGGTGATGGTGATGGGCAGTTTTGCGGCGATCTTGACGGTCATGATGTGTGTTCCTTCCGGTATTCGTCGAGGTAGGCGACGACGTCCTGTGCGGCGGCGCGCTGGCCGTCTCCGTCGCGGGCGGGTGCGCACCGTGGTGATGTGGCCCAGTGCGGCATGAACCGCTTGTCGGGGAAGACCAGTGGCTCGCCGGGTGGTGAGGAGCGGGCGCGCCATCCGCCGTTGGCTTCGTGGCGGGCGGCGACGTTCCCGGCGGGGTCGGGCTGGTAGTTGAGGGCCTGCCTGGCGCCTTTGGCGGTGATGGCCCAGAGGATGCGGTCAAGGCAGGTGGGGCATTCGCTGTAGGCGCTCTGGCGGGCGCGGCGGGCGGTCACGGGTCGGCCGCGTACTCGGTGGTGTGCTCGTAGCGCACCTGGGTCGGATGGCCGGTCTCGCGCGTGTGCCGCCGCGCGCGCTTGCCCGCCTGCTCGGACCAGACGCCGTCAGCGCGGAACGGGCACCTGTCACACCAGGCGAGGGCTGGGCCCTTCCAGACGGTGCGCCGCAGGTCATCCATCTGGCAGCACCCCGCCCGCCTGCTCGTAGTCCGCGAGCGTGCGCGGCGGGTGCGGCGGCGCGTCGTCCACCGTGATGAAGACCGGGCCGTCGTCGTAGCTCATGACCGGCTCGAACAGCACCGTGTTGAACCGGCCCTCGACCCCTTCGAAGGTGAGGTAGGACGTCGAGTGGCCGACGTGCAGGCTGCTGACGGTGTAGACCTCACCAACGGTCAGGGCCTGCGCGGCGGTCTTCTGGTCGCCGTCCCATCCGTTGTCCGGGTAGGCGTAGCGGGCGTGTATCGGGAACACGGCGTGTGCCTGCGTGCCGCCGCCGTCCGCCTCGTCGACCTCGGCCGCCATCTCGCCTGCCTGCCGCGCCGCCTGCCAGACGGCCGACACGTAGAGCTGGGCGAACTCCTCGTTCGCGGAGCTGTCCAGCCGGATCAGCGTCTCCCCGGCCTTGATCGTGACCGCGTCGTGGTCGATGCCGACCTCGACCGGCAGGCCGTCGAGGTCGTAGAGCGTGCCGACGGGGCGGACGCGCGGGTCAGCCATCGGCCGGCCTGTCCTGGGTGGCCAGCAGCGCGATCAGCCGTCCCCGGTCCTTGCACCTGGCCAGCGTGTCGATCACGGCTTTGGCCTGGTCGGGGCTCAGGTCGCTGCTCGACGCGAGGTCGCCTTCGATCCCGGCGATGACGGCGGTTGCGACGAGGCGGTCGGCGCGTTCGTCGTCGCCGAAGCCGAGGCGCTTGAAGTGCTGGTGGATGATGCCGACCTGGCCGCTACTGGCGCGGCCGGCTGCGGAGCCATCCGGCGAACTCGGCGACGACGGCGAGGTCTCCTGCGGTCGGCGGTCTCGGCCCGCAGAGGAAGACTCCCCGCGGGAGCCGGTAGGGTCCGGCTCGTCCTCACCCGGCAGCGGCGGCAGCCCGGACGGGGCACTCTGCCCGGTCGCAGGGCCGACCGTGGGTGCCGAGGCGGCTGCAGGAGCCGCAGCGGTAGGGACCGGCTCTGCGGGCTTGTCAGCGGCGGTCCTGCGGCGGGCCGTGCGCTGCGCTGGCGCGGCCGCGGGTGCCTCGAGC
>Ga0308309_10000353_pt1 | contig 30760 bp, 28 predicted proteins | sample HubBroMetageWFT5_FD_192491 | JGI IMG/M metagenome (GOLD analysis project Ga0308309, IMG submission 192491) | Warmed and freeze-thawed soil microbial communities from the Hubbard Brook experimental Forest, New Hampshire - Hubbard Brook CCASE Soil... | ecosystem: Environmental > Terrestrial >...
AGGATGGGGGCGAAGAGCGGGAAAACATGCAGCATGTTCGGCCAAATTGCGAGGCGAACATCGACGCCGGCGGCATGCAGCTTCTCGGCGATGCGTGTGGCATCATCCAAAAGCGTCTCCGCCGTGCCGACCTGGACCAGGATCGGCGGCAGGCCCTTCAGGTCGGCATGGAGCGGTGCCGCCAGCGGCGTCTTCGCATCCTTGCCGTTGAGGTAGAGCCCCGCCATCCACAGCAGGCCATCCTTCTGCACCATGGGATCCTGCGCCGCGCGCGCCGTGATGCTGGTGCCAACGCCTTCGAGATCGACCCACGGCGAGATCGCCACGGCGCAGGCCGGCAGGCCGAGCTTCTGGTCGCGCAGATTGACCAGGGTGGCGAGGGTCAGCCCGCCACCGGCGGAGTCGCCGGCGATCGCCAGGCGGCTTGCGGCAAAGCCCTGCTGCAAAAGCCAGCGCCACGCCTTGGCCGCGTCTTCAATCGCCGCCGGGAAAGGATGTTCCGGCGCCAGGCGATACTCGATCACCAGCACGCGGGCGCCGGAGGCGGCGGAGATGTCATAGGCGAGCCGCCGGTGCGTGTTGATCGAACCGATGACATATCCGCCGCCATGCAGGTAGAGGACCGCGCGCGCGGGGTCGCAGCCCGGCGCCGTCACCCATTCCGCCGGCACGCCACCGGCATCGACCTTCTCGCATTTGCCGTCCGGTGCGCCGCCCAGGAACTCACCCATTTTCTCGAACCGGGCGCGCACCTCTGCGACCTCCGGTGTTTCGGGAGCCGGGCGCGAGCGGAGCAGGGTGACGAGGCTGTCGAGCTGGGCTGTGGTCATGGGATCCGTTCCTTGGCGCTTGGGGTCGGCGCGAGAGTGCGGACAAGGCGCCTGATAATTCAAGTGAGGATGCGGCCCCTCCCGGCGAAGCGTCCGAGCCGCGAAACCGGACCGTTGGGGGCGCGTCTTTTGAACGTATACTCGCGGCGGGAGGAGCGGGTGCCGGCAAGCGAGGTGCAAACCTACGACTACATCGTCGTCGGCGCCGGATCGGCCGGCGCGGTGGTGGCGAACCGGCTGTCGGCCGATGCGCGCACCCGCGTGTTGCTGCTGGAGGCGGGTCCCGCCAGCCATCCGTGGTCGCGCATCCCGATCGGCTACGCCCGGCTGCTGACCAACCCGGCGGCCAACTGGCTCTACAGTTCGGAGCCCGAGGCAAACACCAACGGCCGCAAGCTCCCGGTCCCGCGCGGCCGCCTGCTCGGCGGCTCCAGTGCGATCAACGGCATGGCGTTCGTGCGCGGCCAGGCGCAGGATTTCGACACCTGGGCGCAGATGGGGAACCAGGGCTGGAGTTACGATAGCGTGCTGCCCTTCTTCAAGCGCATGGAAAGCTACGAAGGCGGCGATGACCGCTTTCGCGGCCGCGACGGGCCATTGCGCATTACGAATCCCGAACCGCGCGATCGGCTCTACGCCGCGCTGATCAGGGCGGCTGGCGAGGTCGGGATCGCGCACAATCCCGACTACAACGGCGCCCGGCAGGACGGCATCGCCATGAGCCAGGCCTCGATCGCCGCCGGCCGCCGCATGAGCACGGCGCGTTGCTATCTCGATCCGATCCGCAAGCGCCAAAATCTTCACATCGAGACCGGTGCCTTGACCGATTCCCTCGTGCTCGACGGCAGGCGCTGCACGGGTGTGCGCTATTCCGTCGGCGGCAGCCGGCGCGAGGCGCGTGCTGCGCGCGAAGTCGTGGTGAGCGCCGGATCGGTCAATTCACCGCAATTGCTCGAATTGTCGGGGATCGGCCAGCCCGAGCGCCTGCGCGGCCTGGGCATCGAGGTGCGGCATGCCCTGCCGGGCGTCGGCGAGAACCTGCGCGACCATTATGCGCCGCGCACACGGTGGGCGATCGGCACGAAAGGCATCACCTACAACGACCGGGGTCGCGGCCTCGGCCTCGTGCGGCAGGCGCTCCGCTACGCGCTCTTTGGCCAGGGCCTGCTGGCCATGGTGGGAGCGCCGATCCGCGCCTTCGTCCGCTCCCGCGAAGGCCTCGCCGCGCCGGACCTGCTGCTGGGCTGGGTGCCGATGCTGACCGAACCCGGCCCCAAGGGCCCGAAGATCGCCCGCCAGTCGGGCGTGACCTGCTACGCACACCCGATGCGGCCGGAGAGCCGGGGACACACCCACATCGTCTCGACCGATCCGCAGCGGCCGCCCGCGATCAACTTCAACTTCCTGTCGTCGCCGATCGATGCGGCGCTCACCGTGCGCGCGGTCCGCATCGCCCGCGCCGTCATGACCGCGCCGGCGATGGCCGATCTACAGGTCACGGAGATTGCACCCGGCGCCGGCCGGAGCGACGACGAAATACTCGATTGGGTCAAGAAGGTAGCGGAAACGACCTACCATCCGGTCGGCACCTGCAGGATGGGTTCGGATGCCATGGCCGTCGTCGACGCTCGCCTGCGTGTCCACGGCATCGCAGCGCTGCGCATCGCCGATGCCTCGATCATGCCAACGCTCACATCGGGCAACACCAACGCGCCATCGATCATGATCGGCGAAAAGGCCGCGGACATGGTGCTCGAAGCCCGCGCTAGTACGGCCCCGACCTCACCCTGAGGAGGCCCGCAGGGCCGTCTCGAAGGGTGGGATACACCGCCGTTGTCGCCCATCCTTCGAGACGCCGCGCTGCGCGCGGCTCCTCAGGATGAGGTGATTCTGTCGAAACGGGACACGCTCTAGCTGAAATCTTCCGGGCGCAGCTCTATGGGAGTGCCGTGCGGCGTGCGGTCGGCGGCATGATCCCAGGCATCGTGATAGCGGGCCAGCATCGTTGCGTCGGCAATGCCTTTTTCCGCCACCAGGCGTTCGAGGGCATTGAGCCAGTGCCGATAATAGGTCTCGCCGGTGTCGGGATCGCCCGCCGCCTGCGCCCGCTTGATCTCGGCGCCGAGCGTCGCCGCCCATTCCGGCCAGGTAAACAAGCCGCGCCCGTGCAGGGCGAGCGCCATGGCGAAGGCCTGCGCCTCCCATGGCTCGCGAAACACCGGGCCCTCGGCGTCAGACGGAAGGCCGGGAACGGGAATAGTCTGCCGATCCATCACACCGGCTCGAGATAAGGCTCGAAGGCATCGATCGAGATCTTCAGGGTTGGATCGGCGTCCGCACCCCAGATCTCTCGCCCGTCGAACACCACCGTGTAAAGCCACTGCGGATCGTCGCCGTGATCGGTCGCAACCGAATCAGGATAGGCGTGGCAGCCGTGGATCAGCTCGACCGTGCCCAGCTTGTCGCGCGCGTAGCGCGGCAGGCGGGTGTGGGTCAGCGGGTTGATGTTTCTCGTGCGCACACGGTCGCCCGGCTTGAACCGGGCAGGGCCTTGCTGCTGACGGAAGAACGAGTTGCGCGTCATGTTGGCCGGCACGACATCGGCCGTGAGCTTGCGCGGCAGGGCCTTGCCGGGTCGCAACGCATGGCCGGCGGCGATCTCGTCCTGCCCCACGAAGCCACGCTCGAGCAGGTTCTTCTGCATCCCCAGCGCCCACCGCCAATAGTAGGAGGCGGCGAGATAGACGCGCGGCGGCAAGGCCTCTTGGGCGAACCGGCCATGGTCGATGTGCCAGGCCCCCGCATAGCCGAGCGCCCGCTGCATGGCGAGTACGCGGCCTTCCCATCTTTCGTGGAACGGCGGTTCGTTGGGCTCGACCTCGACCTTGCCGAAGCCATCCATGCCGCCCATGTCGTGCACGCCGTTCATGACGCAATCTCCGCCGGGGAGCGGGCAAGGCCGGTGCCGATCAACGAATCGCGGGTGACGAGGTCGGCAAGGCGTTCCTCGCTCCAGCCTTCGGTGCCGGCGGGGCGCATCGGCACGACGAGGAAGCGCGTCTCGGCGGTCGAATCCCAGACGCGTATTTCGGTGTCCTTCGGCAGCGCAAGGCCGAAGTCGGCCAGCACGCCGCGCGGATCCTTGACCGCGCGCGAGCGATAGGGCGCCGACTTGTACCAGACCGGCGGCAGCCCGAGCACTTCCCACGGATAGCAGGAGCACAGCGTACACACGATCATGTTGTGGCGCGCCGGTGTGTTCTCGACCGCGACCAGATGATCGCCGACCGGGCTGACATGGCCCAGCGTGGCGACCGCCGCCGTGGCATCCTTCAGCAGCGCCTGCCGGAATGCGGCATCGGTCCACGCCCGGGCGACGACGCGCGCACCGTTGCGCGGGCCGACCTTGGTCTCGTAGGCCTCCACAATGGCGTCGAGTGCCGCCGGGTCGATGTAACCCTTTTCGGTCAGAATTGTTTCCAGCGCGCGCACGCGCAGCTGCGTTTCCGACAGCTCGGAATGATGTTCGTCGTGATGGTCGTGATCGTGGTCGGCCATGGCTGGGGCTCTCCGGAATAGAAGCGGCCATCGTAGCCGAGGTGACCGCCATGACAAGACTTCGCCTGGGGCGACTCCGCGACCAAGGCGTTGTAGGCTCGCACCCCTGACCGACAAACACAGCGGGGGATGGAAATGGCTTTGAGCGGGGATCTGGTTCCGAGCAGTCCGGCCAACGGTATCGTCTTCACGGGCTGCGCGATGCAAAGCGCGGCGGCGCCGGTGACGACGTCGCAGCCGCATACCCATGCCCATGCGCGGCGGCGCGAGGTGGTGGTCAACGGCAAAAGGGTCAAGACCATCGACGTCCACGCCCATTGCGCGGTGCCGGCGGCAATGGCTGTGATCAAGCATCCGCTCGAAGCACCGGGCTTGCTGATGACCGACACCAGCGTGCGCATCGCAGCGATGGACGCGCAAGGCATCGACGTGGAAGCGCTCAGCATCAATCCCTATTGGTATCGCGCCGAGCGCGACGCCGCGGCGCAGCTGATCAAGGTCCAGAACGAGACGCTGGTCGAGTTCTGTGCGGCCAACCCCGAACGCTTCGTCGCCTTCGCGACCGCGGCCTTGCAGCATCCCGATCTCGCCGCGGAACAGGTCGAATATGCGGTCAAGAAGCTTGGTTTCCGCGGTGTCGGCGTGGGCGGCAGCGTCGCCGGCGAGGAATTGGCCAATCCCCGATTCCATCCTTTCTGGGCAAAGTGCGAGGAGCTCGGAGTTCTGGTCTTCATGCACCCGCTCGGCACGCGCGAGCTGGAGCCCAGCGGCCGGCTGGGCGGCAGCGGCCTTCTCACCAACACGATCGGCAACCCGCTGGAAACCACGATCGCCCTGTCGCACCTGATCTTCGAAGGCACGCTCGACCGCTTTCCCGGGCTGAAGATCTGCGCCGCGCATGGCGGCGGCTTCCTGCCGTCCTACGCCAACCGGTCGGACGCGGTGCGCCACGTTTTTCCCGACCGGGTAGGGCCCCTGCCCAAGAAGAAGCCGACCGCCTATCTCAAGGACGGGCAGCTCTTCTTCGACACGATCGTGTTCACGCCCGAGGCGTTGCGCCACCTGATCGCGGAAACCGGCCCCGGCCAGATCATGATCGGCACCGACTACCCGTTCCCGTGGACCAGCACCGAGGTCGACCTGGTGCTCAACACGCCGGGTTTGAACGACGAGCAGCGCATCGCCATCCTGGGCGGAACCGCGGCGCGGCTGCTCGGCATTGCTCCCTGAACTGGATCAGTTGAGCCCGTAGAACCCTATGGCGCCGCCGGCCATGATGTCGCGTTGTGCCTCAGGCGACAGGCCTTTCATGCGCTCCTTCAGCATCCCCGGAGCGCCCGGGAAGAAGCCATCACGGTGGGGATAGTCGGTCGCCCACAGGATCTTGTGCGGGCCGATATACTCGGCCAGCGCGCCGATCGAGCCCTCGACCGGCTCGAAGGATATCCAGCAGTTGCGCTGGAACAACTCGCTCGGCCGGGTCTTCAGGCCGGAATCGTTGAACCCCTTGTCGTCGAAATGACGGTCCATGCGGTCAAGCCAGGGCGCGACCCAGCCGCCACCCGATTCCAGGAAACCCACCCTGAGCTTGGGATGCCTCTCGCACACCCCGCCCCAGATCATGCTCATGCAGGCCAGCATCATCTCCATGGTGTGCGAAATGATGTGCTGCGCGCCGCGGCCGTCGAAGCGGTCGACTCCGACCGTCGGCATGCCGCTGTTGCCGCCTTCATGGAGGCCGATGCTGAAGTCGAGTTCCTCGGCTGCGCTCCAGAACGGCTCGTAGTCCGGCGAGTGCAGCTTGCGGTCGTTGTAGGGGTTGGGCCGCAGGAAGCCGCCGCGGAAGCCGAGTTCCTGGCGGGCGAAGCGCATCTCCTGGATCGCCGCCTCGATCGACTGCATCGGCAGCATGGCAATGCCGAACAGGCGGTCGGGGTAGGGTTTGCAGTAGTCGGCGAGCCAACGATTGTAGGCACGGCACATTGCGGCGGCGAAGGCCGGATCGCTGACGGCGCCGGCGAACAGGCCGAGGCTGGGATACAGGAAGGCGGCGTCGATGCCGTCCAGATCCATGTCGGGAATGCGCGCGTGCGGGTCGAAGCCGCCCTTGCGCCCGTCCTTGTATTCCATCGCGTCGGCGGCGACCACGCCCTGCCGGGCACCGACGCCGCCGATGCCGCCGAAGCCCGCCTGGCTGCCGAGTATCTTCTCCTCCAGCAGCAAGCGCTCCTTGCCGTTGTTGTCCTTGACCAGCTTCGGGGCGCGCTCGCGATACTGCGGATCCATGTAGTCGTTCCAGAGCGTGAACGGTTCCAGGACGTGCCCGTCGGCATCGATGACGTTGTAGCTGCGGCTCATGTTTCCCTCCATCACCGTCTTACTGGCGGTTTGGTGACGGATCATAGTCCGCGATGAACGGCTATTCCACCAGGGTCCCACACGGTGCCGCTCCCGGCGCGGCATTGTCGGAGTACCTCTGACGTAGTTGCGGCACAATCGCCCGCGCCCATCATGGCTTCATGCACGAATTGATGGGGCCGTTGGTCCTGTTCGCGGCGGCGATGTGCCTGACACCGGGCCCGAACGTCGTCATGGTGACGGCGTCGGCCGCCAATTTCGGCTTTCGCCGTGCGATCCCACACATCCTGGGCATCACGTTCGGCTTCGGCTTCATGGTCCTGGCGGTGGGGATCGGCCTGGCCGGCTTGTTTCAGGCCGAACCGCGCCTGCATACGGCGCTGAAATACGCCGGCGCGACCTATCTGCTCTATCTTGCCTGGCGAATCGCCCACGCCGACGTGGCCAGCGGCGACCGAACACGCGCAAAGCCGATCAACTTCATCGAAGCAGTGCTCTTCCAGTGCCTCAACCCCAAGGGCTGGGTGACCGCGGTGGGGGCGCTGGCAGCCTACACGACCGTAGGGGGAGACCTGCTGTTGCAAACCTTGCTGATTGCCGGCGTGCTCGCCGGCGTGTGCTTTGTATCGGTCGTGATCTGGGCGGGGTTCGGCGTGGCGATCGCGCGCTTTCTCAGGACTCCGGGTGCCCGCCTGGCGTTCAATTGGTCGATGGCTGGCCTGCTCGTGCTTTCTCTCGTGCCGGTGTTCTGGTAACGGCCAGCCCGCTACAATGCGCCATCAATCGGGGGGAAAAGCATGAATCTCAAAGGGACGATCGCCGTCGTCACCGGCGGCAATGGCGGGCTCGGCCAGCGCATCTGCCACGCTTTGGCGGCTGAGGGCTGTCACATCGCCGTGGTCTACGCCCAGAGCAAGGACCAGGCGGCCGGCGTCGCGCGCGATCTCGAAAAGCACCAGGTCGCCGCCGCCGCCTTCGCCTGTGACGTGACCCAGCGCGACCAGGTGCAGCGCCTGGTCGACGATGTCGTAAAACGCTTCGGCCGGCTCGACATCCTGATCAACGATGCCGCCTACAACAAGTCGATCCCCTTCACCGACCTCGATGGCCTGACCTACGAAGAATGGACGAAGATCATCGATATCAACCTCACCGGCCCCATGCTTTTGACCAAGGCCGTGGGACCGGTCATGAAGCGCCAGGGCAGCGGGCGGATCGTGAACATCTCGTCGGTCGCGGGGCTCGGGCCGACCGGTTCCTCGATCGCCTATGCCGTCTCCAAGGCGGGCCTGATCCATCTCACCAAGTGCATGGCCGTGGCGCTGGCGCCCGAGGTGCTGGTGAATTGCGTGGCGCCCGGCCTGCTCGAGGGCACGCGCGCGACGTCGAACCTGCGGCCGGAGCAGGTCGAGATCGGACGCAAGGCGTCACTGCTCGGCAAGGCCGCCGACAAGGACGACTGTGCCGACCAGGTGGTCACGATGTGCCGCACCAACACCATGACCGGCCAGACGCTGGTGATCGATTCGGGTCGCACCTTCCACTGAGTGCCTCTTGCCGGACCGCGGGCCTCCAGGCCCGCTCATGATCATGTCAGCGCATTCACATGCGCGGGCGGGCCTGGAGGCCCACGGTCCCGGAAGAACGTCAAAGCTTCAAATCGGGCACGTTCATCCAGCGTTGCTCGGCGACGCTGCGGTAGGCGAGATCGGCGAGCTGCACCGCCTTCGCGCCTTCGACCAGCGTCGGCAGATAGGGCGCATCTTCGCCGACGTGCCGCAGGAATGCGTCCCAGCACTGGCGGAAAGGATTCTTGTTGCTCTGGGGATCCGGCACTTCCTGCCAAGGCGCCATCAGGTCGACGCCGCCCGGCCGGGCGGCCGCGGTGAAGGCTTCCGGCGTCTCGGCCGCCGATTGGGTGAAGCAGCGGAAACGGCCGGCCACAGCCGAACCGTGGGTGCCGTCGATCTGCACCACCATGGTATCGTCGCGACGCGGCCGCGTCGCCCAGCTGTTGGTGACCATGCCGACCGCACCGCCCTGCATCTTCAGGAGCGCGTAGTTGGTATCTTCGGCATCGACGGTGTAGCGGCGGCCGCCTTCGTCGACCCGCTCGGGTATGGCTGTGCTCATCACCGCGCACACACCGGTGATCGGCGCCGCCAGGCGATCGATCATGTAGCGCCAATGTGCCATCATATCGAGCGCCAGGCCGCCGCCGTCGGACTTCCGGTAGTTCCAGCTCGGGCGCTGACATTCCTGCGCGGTGCCGTCGAAGATCCAGGAGCCGGCGTCGATCTTGACCGACAGGATGCGGCCGAAGAACCCCGACTTGCTGACGGACAACAGCTTGGCGAAGCCGGGCAGGAACAGCTTGTCCTGGATGACGCCATGCTTGAGGCCAGCGCGGTCGGCCAGTCGTGCGAGGTCCATCGCCTCGTCGACCGTGGGCGCCGTCGGCTTCTCGATGAAGATGTGCTTGCCCGCGGCGATCGCCTGACGGACGCGCTTCGGACGGCCGCCCGTTGCCGAGCAATCCATGAATATCTGGTCCGGACCGGCCAGCGCCTCGTCCAGATTCGCCGTCCAGCGTTGGTTGCCGTGGTTGGCCGCCAGCTTGGCGAGCCGCCCGGCGTCGCGGCCGACCAGCAGCAGGTCGGGGATCAGCCGGTCGCCGTTGCCGAGCTTCAGCCCGCCTTCGGCGGCGACGGCCAGGAGATTGCCCATGTGCTGGGTCGTCCCCATGCGGCCCGTGGCGCCGTTGATGATGACGCCGATTCGACGATCGCCCATGTCTGTCTGCTCCCACCGCCTGTTGCTGCCATTGTGGCGTGCGTCGGGGTGTTAGCGCCAGCCAAGTCCGGTAGATCCGTCGCTGCTGTCGTTAACTCGACCTTGCTCGGCCCGGCGGGCCGGCGGGCGGGGTGGTTCGCTCGAAGCTGGGCCGCGCGGCGTGCCGGTCGTAGTAGCGGGTCAGATGGGTTGCGGCGGCAAGAACCTCCGCGCCTTCTGGCGCCTGCCGGACCCGATAGAGGATCGGCAGCAGGTTGATGTCGGCGAAGGTGAACTGCTCGCCGACAAGATAGCCGGTCCTGGCGACCGCCTTGTCGAGCACCCCGATCTGTTCGCGTACGGCCGGCATGGTGGCTTCGATCGCCGCTCGATCGGGCGATCCGTCGGTGGTCTTCGGGGCGATATAGGCGAAGAGGTAGGTCCGGATGAGGGTGCGGTCGATCACCGTGTTGACGAGCGAGACCCATTGCTCGGTGAGCGCGGCGAGGTGGGGATCCGACGGAAAGACGAACGGCGCCGGAAAGCTGCGATCGAGATAGGTGGCGATCGCCTTCGATTCGAAGAGTTCGACATCGCCGTGGCGCAACACCGGCATTTTACCGAAGGGATGGATGGCCAGGATCTCCGGCGCGTGCAGCGGCCGCTCCGTCAGCACGTACTCTATTCCCTTCTCCTGGCAGACCATGCAGGCGGTGCGGGTGTACGTCGATCGCATGGAACCGATGATTTCCGGTGTCGCCACGGCGTGCCTCCGTGCCGTTGTCAGCGTGCAGTCTTGGTCAGGCGATCGAAGCTCGACGACCAGCCGACGATGTGATTGTCGCACGCCTGCTTGCTCTCGAAGCGCTGCTGCACCAGCACGAGGCGGGTGCCGCCGGGCGTCGCCTCGAAGGTCACCGTGACCTCGGTCTCCTGGCCTCGCGTGCCGCTTTCATCTTCCCAGGCCCAGGTGAAGGCAAGACGGCGCGGCGGCTCGACTATGCGGTAGACGCCGCTTACCGCCCGCACGCCGCTGCCGGACCGCCGCAAGGTGATGCGCCAGCGGCCGCCCGGCTCGGTGTCGAGGGAATGAACCGAGGCCTCGTAGCCGTCCGGTCCCCACCAGGTGAGCAGTTTCGCGGGCTCCGTCCAGAACGCGAACAGAACTTCGGGCGGCGCGGGGATCAACCGCTCGAGGCGCAGCACGGTCTCTTCCATCGTGTGATCGCTCATGATTTCTGCCGCCTCGGGGTTTGTGCGGCAACCGCCGACTCCAGTCGGTCCAGCGCCCCCGCCCAATTCCGGCGCTGGCGCGAGAGCCAGCTCTCGACCGGCGCCAGTGCGTCGGCGCGCACGCGCACGAAGCGCCATTGCCGTTCGATGCGTCGTTCGATCAGCCCAGCCAGCTCGAGGACCTGCAAGTGGCGCGAGATCGCCGACGGGGTGACGGCAAACGGCGCCGCCACATCGCCGACATTGAGCTCACCCTCGGCGAGCAGCCGCTCGACGATGGCGCGCCGCGTCTGATCGGCGAGTGCCGCGAAGACGTTGTCGAGCTGCAGCGCATGCACGGCCGGCATGGCAGGAAGCCTATATCATTTCACCAACTCGTTAATTAACAAATCATTGATTTGAGGTCAATGGCGGCGGTCACGGAGGGCTCGGCCGGAGAGTCACTTCCCAGCCGCGAGACCTGCCGCCGCTTTCCGCGCGCGGGCGACCCCCTCGCGCGCCATGTCGGCGCACAGCCCGGTATAGGCGGTGGGGTCGAGCAGCTTCCCGATCGCCTTCTTGTCCATATGCGCGGCGAGGCGCGTGTCCGCCGCCAAAAGGTCGGAGAACGACTTGCCTTCGACGAAGGCGGCCTGCGCTGCGTCATAGACGACATCGTGCGCATGCTGGCGGCCGATCGCGGCGCCGAGATCCAGCATCACCGCTTCGGCCATGATCAGCCCGCCGCCCAAGTCGAGGTTTTCCCGCATTCGCTTGGGATCGACGCGCAAGCCGCGCATGATCTCGCCCAGCCGGCTCAGGATATCGCCGGTGGCGATGCAGGCGCGCGACTCGGCGCTGTCCATCATCAGGCTGGTGGTTCGATCGGCCTCGTGCTCGGTCGTCATGGCTTCGAGCGCCAGGGGCACGAGGCTGCGCACCTCGGCCGCCGCGGCGATGATGTCCTGGCAGAGCTTCGGATTACGCTTCTGCGGCATGGTCGAGCTGCCGACGGTGCCGGGCGGCACGGGCTCCTCGACCTCGCCGAACTCGGTCTTCATCAGCGTGTAGACCTCGCGCCCGATCTTGCCGCTTGTGGCGGCGAGCAGGCCCAGGATGCAGATATTCTCCGCCAGATGATCGCCGATGGCGCGCGACGGCACGGTCATGGAGCCGAAGCCCAGCAGCCGCCCGATCGCCTGCTGCACCGGCGGCCCCTGCTTGCCCAGCGAGGCATAGGTGCCGGCGCCGCCGCCTAGCATGGCGATGAACAGGCGAGGGGCCGCCTGGCGCAGGCGCTCGACGTGACGCAGCAGCTCGTCGATCCAGACGGCGACCTTGTAGCCGAAGGTGGCGGGCACCGCGTGCTGGCCATGGGTGCGTCCGGCCATCGGCATGTCCGCTGTGCGTTCCGCCAGATCGGCCATGGCGGCCAATACCTCGCCGATCTGGCGCAGGAAGATTGCGTGGGCCTGGCGCAGCACCAGCAGGTCACCGGTCTGGGTGATGTTCTGCGTGGTAGCGCCCCAATGCACCCAGCCGCCATGCGGTTCGCCGACGATGCGGCCGAGTTCCCAGACCAGCGGAACGATCGTGTGGCCGGTGCGCGCGAAGCCTTCGTCGATCCGCGCCCGGTCCATCAGCTCGAGCCGTGCCTTAGCGGCGATGGCCTTTGCCGCGTCGGCCGGAATGATGCCGAGCTCGGCCTGGGCACGGGCCAGCGCGGCCTCGACGTCGAGCCACGCCTGCCATCGGTTCTCCAGCCGATATAAAGCGCGGATGCCGGGGTCCGATACGCGGGTCGCGGTCGGGAGAGTGTCGCCGGTGGCGGCCATGCTGAGCGGCTCCATCGTTGAGGCGGCTATCGAAGCAATACTTAACGCTTGGCAGGCGCCCAGGCTTTCCAAAGATTACATATTTGGGTCGTATGGTACCCAATTATTCGGGTCTCCGACATTCCTCACTGCATTGTCTTGTTAAGATTTGCTAGATAATACTTGACTTTCACTCAAGTGCGGATCATCCTCCCCCGCGTCACCTGGAGGATCGATCATGGACGGACGGACTTGCAGGGTCGTACGCGGCGGATTCTACGTTAGGCCTTCACCTGCTCGCCCAGCCAGTCGATCGCCGCCTGGGCGCCGCCCTTGCCGTGCGGGACATCAAGAGCCTGGAGCCCGACCTCGATCACGCTCAGCGTGCCCAGCACCATCGGCGCGTTGACGTGGCCCATATGAGCGATGCGAACGGCCTTGCCGGAGAGCTCGCCGATGCCCTGGCCGAGGACGACGCCGCATTTCTGGTTGCAGAAGGCGCGCAGCGCCTCCGGATTGTAGCCGCCGTTCATCAGCACCGCGGTGACCGTGTTGGAGCGCTCGGCCGGCTCGATGATGTTGAAGCCGATCGCTTGGCCTTCCGCCCAGATGCCGACGGCGCGACGCACCGCTTCCGCCAGCAGCATGTGTCGCCGGAAGACGTTGTCGAGGCCTTCCTCGAACAGCATGTCGAGCGCCTGGCGCAGGCCGAACAGCAGGTGCTCGGGCGGCGTCCCGGCGTATTTCTGGTAGTGCTGGTCGCCCTCGCGGTCGGTCCAGTCCCAATAGGGCGTGCGCAGCCCGGCCGTCTTGTGGACCTCGCGGGCGCGGTCGTTGGCCACGACGAACCCCAGCCCCGGCGGCGTCATCATGCCCTTCTGCGAGCCCGACATCGCCACGTCGACGCCCCAGGCATCCATCTCGAAAGGCATGCAGCCGAGCGAAGCCACCGCGTCGACCATCAGCAGCGCGTCGTGCCCTGCCACACGTATCGCCTGGCCGATCGCTGCGATGTCGTTCACGACGCCCGAAGCGGTGTCGATCTGCGCCACCAGCACGGCCTTGATGGTGCGATTCTTATCCGCCTTGAGGCGCGCCTCGACTTCCGCCGGCCGCACGGCGCGGCGCATGTCGCCCTTCAGCACCTCGACCTCGACCCCCATGCGGCGGGCATTTTCGCCCCAGCCTATGGCGAAGCGGCCGCTTTCCAGCACCAGGATCTTGTCGCCTTTGGAGAGCACGTTGGTGAGGGTGGCCTCCCAGGCGCCGTGGCCGTTGGCGATATAGATGTAGGCGCGGCCCTTGGTGTTGAACACACGGGCGACGTCGCGCAGCAGCCCGTCGGTCAGCGCCAGCAGGGGGCCTGAATAGATGTCCACCGCCGGACGATGCATCGCCCGCAGCACCTCGTCGGGCACCGTCGTCGGCCCGGGAATCGCCAGGAATTCACGCCCTGCACGCACGCTCATTTTCTTCCTCCACACGCCTCAGGCATCGCACCGCTGCAAACACTAGCATAACCGCCCTGTCAATGAATGCGGCCGCAAAGCCGATTGCATCGCCATGCGCACCTGACTTACGGTCGGTGTCGACATCACTTGAAGAGATCGGCCCCCTCGCTCCATGACCCCGAAAACCCGTTTGCCCGCCTCGACGGGTTTCGACGCGCTGAAATGGCGCTGCATCGGCCCCTCGCGCGGCGGTCGCGTCGTCGCCGTCTCGGGCGATCCCGTGAACAAGATGGTGTTCTATTTCGGCGCCTGCGCCGGCGGCATCTGGAAGACGGTGGATGGCGGCGTGTTCTGGCAATGCGTCTCGGACGGCTTCATGGGCAGCGCCGCGCTGGGCTCGATCGCGGTGGCACCGTCGGACCCCAACGTGATCTATGCCGGCACCGGCGAGACGGCGATTCGCCTCGACGTCTCCTACGGTGATGGCCTGTACAAGTCGACCGATGCCGGCCGCACCTGGCGCAACGTCGGCCTCGGCAACAGCAAGTTCATCGGCCGCATCTGCATCCATCCGCAGGATCCCGATCTCGTCTATGTCGCGGCTCTGGGCGACGTGTTCGGCGCCAATCCGGAACGCGGCGTCTATCGCTCGCGGGACGGCGGCAAGAGCTGGGAGAAGGTCCTGCACCGCAGCGACGTGGCGGGCGCCATCGATCTCTCCATGGACAGCACCAATCCGCGCATCCTGTTCGCCTCGATGTGGGAAGCGCGGCGCAACTTCTGGAACATATCGAGCGGCGGCCCGGGCAGCGGGCTGTTCCGCAGCACCGACGGTGGCGACACGTGGGAGGAGATCTCGCGCAATCCCGGCCTGCCGGATGGCCTGCTCGGCAAGATCGGCGTGTCGGTTTCGCCTGTCCGCGCCGGCCGCGTCTGGGCGCTGGTCGAAGCCGAGGGCGACAAGACGGGCCTCTACCGCTCCGACGATCTTGGCGCGCGCTGGACCCAGGTCTCGGCCAATCGCGACCTGATGCACCGGCCGTGGTACTACACGCACGTCTTCGCCGATACCGGCCACGCCGACACGGTCTACGTCACCAACCTGCAGATGTGGAAGTCGACCGACGGCGGCACGAGCTTTGGCGAGATCACGACCCGTCACGGCGACAACCACGATTTGTGGATCGACCCCAATGACGCGAGCCGCATGATCGAGGGCAATGACGGCGGCGCCCACGTATCGTTCAATGCAGGCGCTTCGTGGTCGACGATCTATAACCAGAAGACGGCGCAGTTCTATCGTCTCGACATCGACAACCAGTATCCCTACCGCGTCTATGGCACCCAGCAGGACAACACCTCGATCTCCGTCCCGAGCGCGTCGGAATGGGGTGTGATCACGCTGGCTGACTGCTCCTATCCCGGCACCGGCGAGAGCGGCTTCATTGCCGTCAATCCGAGGGACCACAACATCGTCTATGTCGGCGCCGTCGGTTCGAGCCCCGGCGGCGCGGGCGCGCTGCAGCGCTACGACCATCGCACGCGCCAGATCCAGCTGGTCAATGTGTGGCCCGAGGAATCGACGGGCATCGCGCCCAAGGATCTCAAGTACCGCTTCGCCTGGACCTATCCGATCGTGTTCTCGCCGCACGATCCCGGCACGCTCTATGTCGGCGGCAACTGCGTGTTCCGCACCCGCGACGAGGGCATGAGCTGGCAGCGCATCTCGCCCGACCTCAGCCTGAACGAGCGCGCGCGGCAGGGCCATTCCGGCGGCCCGATCACCCGCGAAAGCGCCGGCGCCGAAGTCCATGCGACCTGCGCCTGCGTCGTGGAATCGCCGCATCGCCGCGGCGAGATCTGGGCCGCGACCGACGATGGCCTGGTTCATGTCACGCGTGACGACGGCAAGAGCTGGCGGAACGTCACGCCCAAGGGAATGCCGGAACTGGCCTATGTCGGCTGCGTCGAAATCTCGGCGCACGATGCCGACACGGTCTACGTCGCCGCCACGCGCTACAAGCTCGCCGACTACAAGCCCTACCTATTCAAGAGCACCGACGGCGGGCGCAGCTGGAAAGCCATCAAGGGCGACCTGCCGGCCGACGAGATCACGCGTGTCGTGCGCGCCGATCCGGTCGCCCCGGGTCTGCTCTATGTCGGCACCGAGACCGGCATCCATTTCAGCCTCGACGACGGAGCGAGCTGGACACCGATGGGCGGTGGCCTGCCGGTGGTGCCGGTCTACGACCTCAAGCTCAAGGACAGCGACCTCGTGGCGGGAACGCACGGCCGTTCGTTCTGGATCCTCGACGACGTGACGGCGCTGCGCGGCCTCGCCCTCCAAGGAAAGCCAGGGGGCCGCAAGTCGACGCGCCTGTTTGCGCCGCGGACGGCGATCCGCACCAAGCTGCACTGGAGCGCCGGCGCCAACGTGCGCGGCGGCATCGCCTACGGCCCCGCCTTCGGCATCGACGGCAGCACGGTCTTGGTCGAGAAGCCCGACGGCACGCGGCTGCGCGAGCACCTCGATGTCGGCGAGAATCCGCCGAACGGTGCGATCGTCTATTACTGGCTGGCCGAAGACGCCAAGGAGCCGGTGACCCTGACCTTTCGCGATTCAACAGGCCGCAAGATCGTAGCCTGGTCGAGCGACGACAAGGATGCCCCGGCGCCGCGCCGGCCGGGTACCAAGGCGGGGCTGAACCGCTTCGTCTGGGACATGAAGTATCCGGGCCCGACCAAGCTCGACTACGACCTGGCGCCGCCCAGGCCCAAGCCGCTGGTGCCCGATGCCGAGAACCCGCCCGGTCCGACCGTCATTCCCGGCACTTACAGCGTCGATCTTTTAGTCGGCGGCAAGACCCAGACGGCGAGCTTCACCGTGGTCAAGGACCCGCGCCTGCCAACGTCGCCCGCCGACTACGCGGCCCAGTTCGCGCTGCACAAGGAACTTGTGGCGTCGCTGTCGAAGCTGAAGCAGGCGCTCAACCGGTTGCGCCGGATGAAGCGGCAGCTCGGCGAAGTGGCCGACCGTGCCGGCAAGTCGGAGCGCACGTTGCGTAGCCGCGCCCGGGCGATCGGCCAGAAACTCTCGGACATCGAGCGCGTGATGGTCGATCCGCAACGCAAGTCGGTGCGCGACGTGCTGCGCAACCCGGCGGGCCTCAACGACACGCTGTTCGACATGATCGCCATGACCACGACCGCCGACGCGGCGCCGACCTCGCAGACGAAAGCGGTGTCGCGCGAGGTCATGGACAAGGTCGACAGCGAGGTCGCGAGGTTCGAAGCGCTTGTGAAAGACGACATCGCGGCGCTCAACGCGGCGCTCGCCAAGGCCCGCGTACCGCACGTGACGGCTGTCTAAAAAGGGAGACAGGCAATGGACTTCATCGAGCAGCTCTTCGGCCTCTCGCCCGACAACGGTGACGGCTCGACCGAAATCCTGTGGCTTGTCGTCCTGGCGATCGTCGTTGCGGCGTTCGTGTATTTCAGGATTCAACGGCGCCGGGCGCGGCGGTAGCGTTTCAGCCGTCCATGATCCACTTCGCGCCGGAGGCGAGCGCGACCTCGCGCACCTTGGCCAGAAGGTTCGGGCCGACGGGGATGCCGGTTTGCCGGCGCTGGTTGGCGGTGCGCCGTTCGGGATCGCCGGCGACAAGGACGGGGCGGTTCGCGTCGGCGGGCTTGGTGCCGCGCAGCGTGTCGCAGAAGGCCGCGACGTCGGCGCGGAAATCGGCGGCGTCGCGGAACAGGCCGGGGTCGAGCGCCAGCAGGAAGTGGCCGATGCCCATCGTGCCGGGTCTTTTCGTGTGCATGGGATCGCTGATCATGCTTGCACCGGAGAGGGCGGAGGACAGGATGTTGACCATGGCGGAGAGGCCATAGCCCTTGTGGCTGCTGCCCTCCGGCGTGCCGCCGAGCGGAGTCATGAATCCGCCCTTGCTGACCTCGCGCGGGTCGGTGCTGGGCTTTCCTTCTGAGGTGACGAGCCAGCCGGGCGGGGCGGGCAGGTTCTCGTTGGCCTTGTTGCGGATCTTGCCAGCAGCCACGGTCGTGGTGGCCATGTCGAGCAGGAAGGGTTCGCCCGGCCGGCCGGGGGCGGCGAAGGCGATGGGGTCGGTGCCGAGGCGGGCCTGGGCGCCGAAGGTGGGGGCGACCTGGATGCCGCTCGCGGACGTCGTGACCATGCCGATCAGGCCAGCCTCGACGGCCATCAGGGCGTAGAAGCCGCAGGCGCCGAAATGCGCCGAGTTGCGCACGGCAGCGACGCCAATGCCGGTGGCCTTCGCCTTGTCGATGGCGAGCTCCATGGCGCGCCGCGCATTGGCGTGGCCGAGACCGCCGCCGCCATCGATCAGCGCGGAGACCGGCGTTTCGCGGGCGACGGTCGGCTCAGCCCGCATGTCGATCCGGCCGGCGCGGCGGCGTTCGTCATAGGGCGGCACCATCGAGATGCCGTGCGTGTCGATGCCGTGCAAGTCGGCCCAGCTCATGATCTCGGCGGTGCTGGCGGCGCTCACTTCGGTCATGCCCCAGGCCCGCAGGATGAGTTCGAGCTGCTTTCGATGAGTCGCATAGGACGCAGGCATCTTGTCTTTCCTTGATGTGGTTTCTGGAGCGGCATGACCTTAGCACCGGCGATCCTGCGCCCGGCCACCACCGTGACATTCCTGAGAGCAACGGTTCGCAGTGCGGCGGCAGGCGTGCGGCGTTGACGGCGCCCGGAGGCGCGCGCAGGCTCCGGCCAACAGGAACAGAACAGGGGAGAACGTGCCGTGGCCGGTGATATCGATCTTCAGACGGAGCGTCCCACTCACGCCACGGCGTCACCCGTCGTCGAGACGGCGTCAGGCCGCGTTGTCGGCGTCATGTCGGAAGGCGTGCACGTCTTCAAGGGCATTCCTTACGGCGCCTCGACCGCTGGCGCCAATCGCTTCATGCCGCCGCGCAAGCCCGAGCCATGGAGCGGTGTTCGCGAGGCGATCGTCTATGCCGGCCGTTCGCCACAGGCGGCCGCCGCTGCGCAGCGACCGGAACTGGCGACGGTCTGGGGACCGGTCGACATGCTGCCGGTTGGCGAGGACTGCCTGACGCTGCACGTCTGGACACCCGCGCTCGACAATTCGAAACGTCCGGTGATGGTGTGGCTGCACGGCGGCGCCTTCTCCTACGGCTCGGCCAACTCGCCGCGCTACGACAGCACCAATCTCGCGCGACGCAACGACGTCGTGGTCATAGCCGTCAACCATCGGCTGAATGTCTTCGGCCACCTCGATCTGTCGCAGATCGGCAGCGACCGTTTCGCCCAATCCGGCAATGCCGGCCTTCTCGATCTGGTGTCGGCACTGGAGTGGGTGCGCGAGCACGCCCAGCGCTTCGGCGGCGATCCGGGCAACGTCACGATCTTGGGTCAGTCCGGCGGCGGCGGAAAGGCGAGCGCGCTGCTGGCGATGCCGGGCGCCAAGGGACTCTTCCACAAGGCGATCATCCAGAGCGGCGCCAGTGTGCGCTTTGCCGAGCGCGAGCGCACGACGCGCCTTGCCGAAGCCGTGTTGAAGCATCTCGGCCTCCGTGCGGACCAGCTCGACGCGCTGCAGGCGCTGCCGCTGGAGCGCTTGCAGGAAGCGGTCGCGCCGGCACAGGCGACATTGCCGCGCCCGCGCTATCCACTGCTCGACCGCTACAATTTCGGGCCGGTGATCGACGGCGGCGTGCTGCCCAACCATCCCTTCGATCCCACCGCGCCTGCCGTGTCGGACGACGTGCCGATTATGATCGGCGGCACCAAGGACGAGTCGGCGATCTTCCTCGCGCCCGACGACGCGGTGTGGAACCGCACCGTCACCGAGGACGATCTCGGCAAGCGCATCGCTTCTGTCGCCGGCGACGCGGCCGATCGTCTGCTGGCGTATTATAAACGGCGTGATCCGGCCGCTGCTCCGTCCGACCGGCTGATCACGGCGCTCACGGCGTCGAACTTCGGCGTGCGCTCGGTGCTCCTGGCGGAGCGCAAGGCCGCGCGCGCCAAGGCGCCTGTCTGGATGTACAGCTTCGACTGGGAGACGCCGGCGTTCGGCGGGCGGCTGAAGGCGTCGCACTCCGTCGACGTCCCGTTCGTTTTCGATACGCTGCATGTGATTGGCGAGTCGCACCACAAGACGCACGCCCAAGCACTGGCCGATCGCGTGTCGAAGACGTGGGCGACTTTCGCGCGCAACGGCGATCCCGGCAACGAAGCGATCCCGAAATGGCCTGCTTATACCGCCGAGCGGCGCGCCACGATGCTTCTCGACGACGCGTGCCGCGTCGTGGGCGATCCTGATGGCGAGGTGCGGCCGCTCTGGAGCAAGGTCGCGACCAGCTGACGCGCACACATCGGGAGCGGCCAATTGGGGTCTTGCCTGACTGATGCGACCCACGGTGGCCGCCCCCGGCGCGCCGTTCGCATGATCCCGCTATGCTGGTGCCCGAACGATTGCGCCAGCAATCATCGCGGCACGTTGACCCGGTGGAAGCATCTAAACCTCCGTGTCGGACGTCGAACGTCATAATCCAGACACGAGACGGTGCGCCTGTCAACGTCGAGCGAGACGAGAGTGCAACCTTGCTGTGCTGAATATCACAGTCACCGGGGCCGTTCTGGTGCTCGATGCCGTCCGGACGTTCGGACGTCATTGGAGGCGGAAATGAAAAGCAATTATTTCCTGTCGCTGATCGTTCTGGCCGCGCTCGCTTGGGCATTCGTCAATCCGCCGGCCGCGGAGCCGCAGCCTCGATCCGTTGCGTCGCGCGCGACGACATCCGACTCGGTGACCGCTCCACACGCCACCGCCGTTTCGAATCTTCTAGAGGCGCATCGGCCGCCGATTCCTCTCATGCGAAACGTTCAAGCGTCGCCGAAAACTGTGGCCGCTCCCGATGTCGCCATGGCCGATGCGGATGTGCAGGCACCGGACAATCTAGGCATTGGAACGGCCAAGGCCGCGATCGAAGCAGACGGATACAAACGCGTGAGCGTGATCGGCAAGCAAGGCAACGGCACCTGGCGCGCCAAGGCGTATAGAGGCCAGACCGAAGTCCAGCTCACGGTGGACGGAGCGGGCAGGGTGTCTCTCGAGTGACTTCAGTCGAGTGACAATACAAGGCCGGCGACCGGTACCGAAGGGCGTCGGTTGGTGTGGGCCGCGACCAGCTTGCGCGCATCGGCGTCACGGCCGGCCTTGAGATACGCCGCCAGCAACGTGTTCTCGATCAGATCGCGTTGCGCGCGGCTGCCGCCGATCCGCACCGTTTCGACGAGCGCCGGCTCGAGCGCGGTGATGGCGGCCGTCCAGTCGCCGCGGCCGTAGGCCGAGAGGCCTACCGCCAGGCGGGGCACCACATCGCCGGCCGGCGAGCGGCCCGAGGCGGCGCGCTGCTCGAGCTCCGACACGATGCCGGCGATGCCGTCGCGGTCGCCGGTGGCGACGCAAGCCAGGGCGCGGTGCACGTCGACGAAAGCAATGCCGGCCTTGGGAAAGGATTTCAACGCATAGTCGCGCGCCTCGCGCCACAGCGGTTCGCGCCGCGCGTGCCCCGCCAGCTCGGCGCGCCACAGGAAGGCCGGAGCATCGGTGGCGACGTTGAGCGGCGGACCCCAGGCGCCGCCCGGATGGACCTGGGCCTCATAGGTCTGCCAGGCGCGTTCGGAATCGCCCAGCATTAGCGCGAACAGCGCCACATGCCAGGAAATGTGGCAATGCATCAGCCCTTCACGCGGATAGGTGGGTAGCCAGGAGTCGAGATAGTCGAGCGCGGCGCGATCTTCGCCGCGCTCGTAGAGCACATGCGCCTTGATGTGGGCGCCATGCGCGTTGCTCGGATTTTTAGCCATGCTGCGCTCGATCAGGTCGAAGGCCTCGTCGAGCCGACCGACTTCCTCCAAGGCGAAGGCGTAGACCGCCTGGAACCACCAGTCGTCGGCGAAATGGGGACGCAGCGCTTCGAGAAACGCCACCTGCTCAGGCTCCCGGCCCTGGCGGCCGCTGAAGCCGATCAGGCCGAACACGCCGGTGGCCGGCGCCGCGACCATGGCGTCGCGGGGATGCTGGGCGAGATGCGCGCGCGTCGCCGCAAAGGACTCGACCGGCTTGCCTTCGATGGCGAGCGAAAGCGCATCGATATGGCTTTGCTCGCGCGGCGTGGCGGCCGCGCCGAGTTCGCGTGCGTGCGCCGCCGATGCCCGCGCGCCCGCGACATCGGCCATGAGGAAGCGCGCGCGAGCCAGCGCGGCATGGGCCAGCGCGAAGCCGGGATCGGCCTCGATCGCGCGCGCGAGATGCGCCGCGTCGCCATGCGCAGCCGACAGCACGCCGTCGCACCCGGCGAGATAGGCGTCGCGCGCGGACGGGGAAGAAGTGCTGATCGGCAGCCCGTATCGGTCGGCGAGCATGATGTCGATTTTCCCCTGGTTGCACGGCGAAGCGCCGGTGATATGTCTCCGGCGGCATTGTGTCAGGTGCAGGAGGTCTCGTGTCCAGCGATTTGAAGGGAAAGGTCGCTCTCGTCACCGGCGCCAGCCGTGGCCTGGGTGAAGGCGCGGCGCGCTCGCTCGCGGGCGCCGGTGCGGCGGTCATGCTGGTGGCGCGCGATGGCGCGTTGACCGGCAGCGTAGCGCGCGATATCGCCGCCACGGGCGCCCGCGCCGAGGCCCTGTCCTGCGATGTCGCGGACTATGCCGCCGTGCAGAAGGTCGTCGCCGAAACCAAGGCGCGTCTGGGCGGCATCGACCTGCTGATCAACAATGCCGGCGTGATCGATCCCATCGCCGAGGTCGCCACCTCCGATCCGGCGGCCTGGGCGCAGAGCATCTCGATCAACCTCGTCGGCGCCTATCATGTGCTGCGCGCGGTGCTGCCCGACATGCTGGCCAATGGCGGCGGGTCGATCGTCAACGTCTCTTCCGGGGCCGCTTACCGGCCGCTCGAGGGATGGGGCGCCTACTGCGCCGGCAAGGCCGGTCTGGCGATGCTTACGAGGTCGATCGAGCTCGAGACGGCCGGAAAGGGGATCCGCATCTTCGGCTTCTCGCCGGGCACCATCGACACCGACATGCAGGTGAAGATCCGCGCGTCCGGCATGAACATGGTCAGCCGCATCCCGCGCGGCGACCTCTCGCCGGTCGAGCACGCGGTTCGCGGCCTGATGTATTTGTGCACGCGAGCCAGCGACGACCTTGTGGGGCAGGACGCCTCGATGCGTGACGAGGGCTTTCGGCGCCGGATCGGATTGAGTTGAGGTTGCGTCTTGTAAGCGTCCGCCCTTGGCCTAGATTGAGCGTCGTGAAGCGCATTCTCCTGACCCTTTCGGCGCTGATGCTCGCGCTGCCGGGCCCCTCCGGCGCGCAAGGCGGCGACGCGGCCTATTGCGCCCAGCTTACCGCTCTCTATCGCCGCTACGTTCAGAATTCGCCGGGCCGGCAATACGACGCCGAGGCGGCGGTGGCGCTCGACGATTGCAAGAACGGCAACACGGCAGCGGGCATCCCGATATTGGAGAAGAAGCTGCTGGAGTCCGGGTTCACGCTCCCCGAAAAGTCTACGCAATAGCCGGTATCTCGCGAACAGCGCGCCGTGTGCCGACGATGAAATCCGCCGTGTCGTTGCCTGCCGATGCGGCGGCCTGCTACATAGCTTTTCGCCCGCGACGCCATTGTCTCGACTGGAGGATCGTCTTGAGTGCTGGAGATCGACCGACGCGCCCGGCGATCTCCGATGGCTTCTTCTATTGGATCGCCGGCGCTTGCGGCTTTGCCACAGGGATCGTGGGCGGTGCCTTCCATTTCACTGTCGATGCCCTGCTGCGCTGGCCGATCTGGCTGACCGAGCGTCTGGGCCCGGGCCCGCTTACGATCGCCGCCGCCGCCGGCATCGCCGCAGTGGGCGTTACCTTGGCGTTCCTGCTGACCCAGCGCATCGCACCGGAGGCCGCGGGCAGCGGCGTGCCGGAGGTCGAAGGGGCGCTCGAAGGACTGCGCGAGGTGCGCTGGCGGCGCGTGCTGCCGGTGAAATTCGTCGGCGGCGTGCTGGGCCTGTCGTCGGGCCTGGTCTCGGGTCGCGAGGGGCCGACCATTCACATGGGCGCGGCCATCGGTGCCGCCCTGTCCGAGTGGTTGAAGCTGAGCCGCCTCGATCTCCATGCGCTGTTGGCCGCCGGCGCCGCCGCGGGCCTGGCCGCCGCCTTCAACGCGCCGCTGGCCGCCATCCTGTTCGTGATCGAGGAGACGCGAAAGCAGTTCCGCTATACGTTCCGCTCCTATGTCGGCGTGATCGCGGCTTCAGCGGCGAGCGCCCTCGGCATGGAGCTGGTGGGCGGCACCGCGCCGCCGCTCAGGATCGACACCCAGGCCGTGCCTTTGCTGCTGCTGCCGACCTTCATGGTGCTGGGCGCGGGGCTTGGCATGTTGGGCGTGCTGTTCAATCGCTGCCTGGTCGCGGCGCTCGATTGGCGGGCGGCGGCGTTCCGACGCGCGCCCTTCGCCTTCGCCGTCATCGTCGGCACGGCGGTGGGGGCACTGGCAACCGTCCTGCCGTTCGCGGTCGGCGGCGGTGAAACCTTGATCCCGCGCATGGTCTTGACCGACCTGCCGATCCTGACCCTGCTGTTGATCGCGGTCGTGCGCTTCGTCGGCACCATGGCGAGCTATCCGGTGGGCGTCCCGGCCGGCATCTTCTCGCCCATGCTGGCCTTTGCCACCATCGTCGGCCTGATCGCCGGCGCGCTGATCGAGATGCTGCTGACGATAGCTGCGCTGCCCGTGCCGCCGCTGATCGGCGCTGCCTTCGCCGTCGCCACCATGGGCGGGCTGTTCTCGGCCACCATCCGCGCGCCGCTGGTCGGTGTCGTGCTGGTGGTCGAGCTGACCGGCGGCTACGAGCTGATCCTGCCGGTCATCATCACCTGCGTGACGGCCCACGTCGTCGCCGAGTGGCTGCATGGTCGGCCGATCTACGAGGTCTTGCTGGAACGCAGCCTGCGGCTGTCCGGCCACCATCCGCGCGCGCCGTCGACGACGGTTTCTTCGCCGGTCGGGATCGACGAGCCCACCATGCTGCGCGACCCGCTTGATCCCGACGCCGCCCGCCGCGATCCTGATTGAGGGTTTGGGGGGAAGCAGTCATGGCGATCGGGAATACACGCAGGGTCATCGCGGCCGGCGCCATCGGCAACGTGCTCGAATGGTACGACTTCGCCGTCTATGGCTACTTCGCCGCCGCCATCGGCCGCGCCTTCTTTCCGCAGGAGGACAAGGTCGCCCAGGTATTGGCGGCCTTCGGCATCTTCGCCGTGGGCTTCCTGATGCGGCCGGTCGGCGGGGCGCTGATCGGCTATATCGGCGACCGCTACGGGCGGCGCGCCGCGCTCACCTTCTCGGTGGCGGCGATGGCGGTCCCGACTTTTCTGGTCGGCGTCCTGCCGGGCTACCAGACGCTGGGCGTGGCGGCGCCGATCCTGCTCACCCTCCTGCGCATGATCCAGGGCCTGTCGGTGGGCGGCGAATACACCACGTCCATCATTTTCGTGGTCGAGCATGCGCGCCCCAACCAGCGCGGCCTCATCGGCGCCATGGCGGGCTGCGGCGCGGTCGGCGGCATCCTGGCGGGGTCGGCAACGGGCGCCGTGCTGGCCGCGGCGATGCCTGCGGAAACGCTGGAGGCCTGGGGCTGGCGCATCCCGTTCCTGATCGGACTGGTCGTGGGCCTCGCGGGCTTCGCGCTGCGGCGTGGCATCCAGGAGGAGGTGAAGGCCAAGCAGCTCGACCATTCACCGCTGCTCGACACGCTGCGCCATCACCGGCCGTTGCTGCTGCGGCTCGCGGCGCTCTCGGTCTTCAACTCGGTCGGCTTCTACCTGATGTTCGTCTATATCGTGAGCTGGCTGCAGTTCGCCGACGGCGTGGCGCCGGCGCGAGCCCTCGAGATCAACAGCGTCAGCATGGTCGTGCTGCTGCCGCTGATGGTGGCGATGGGATGGCTCTCCGACCGCATCGGTCGCCGGCCGGTGATGCTGGGCGCCACGACATTCGCCTTTGTCGGCGCGTGGCCGCTATTCTGGCTGATGCATCATCCCGATCCGGCGCTCGTCCTGCTGGGCCAGCTCGGCTTCGTGCTGGCGGTCGGCACCTTCATCGGCTGCCAGCCTGCGGTCATGGTGGAAGCCGTGCCGTGGCAGGTGCGCTGCACGGCGATCGCGCTTGGCTACAACGTCACGCTGGGCGTCATCGGCGGTCTCAGCCCGCTGGTCGCGACGTGGCTGGTGGCCCGCACTGACAACGACTACAGCCCGGCCTTCATGATCATGGCCGCCGCGGCGATTTCCGTCCTCGCCATCCTGACATTCAAGGAGACGTTCAGGACGCGGCTGCAAACCGCCTAGGCGGCTCCGACGATTTGTCTTGGCCGGCCATCGTCGTCGACGGCAACGAAGGTAAAGACGGCGTCGGTGACCTTGATGCGGTCGCCCTGGCCCTGGCGGATGGCCCAGACTTCGATCGAGAGCGTGATCGAGGAACGCCCCGTCTTCAGCGTCTGCGTGTAGCAGCAGACGACGTCGCCAACCCTCACCGGCTCGCGAAACACGATGCGGTCGACGGCGACCGTGACGACGCGGCCGTTGGCGACGGTCGTCGCCGACATCTTTCCCGCCATGTCCATCAGCGACATGATCCAGCCGCCGAAGATGTCGCCCCTGGGGTTGGTGTCGGTGGGCATGGCCAGCACGCGCGAGGCAAGCTCGCCGCGTGGCCCCGCTAGCTCATCCATCCCGTAACCGGAATCGGGCATCAATCCCTCCTCGCCAAACGCTAGACAGGCGGGCCTCCTCCCGGCGGCACCATTTTGCTGCAGTGCACACCGGCATGTAGCAAAGGAATAAGGCAATTCCAAGGATATTGCTGCGATGCACAAAATCAGGCACCTGCCTGTTCGCTAGCCACCGGCATTCGCGGTCACTCCAGCTTGATATGAGCCTCGGTAGTCAGCGTGCCACTACGCCTGTTCCAACAGTTCAGGCACGACCCAGAGTGCGGGCTCGCCGCGCGCCACCCTCTGGACGTTGTCGAAGCCGTTGCGTAGGCGGGTGATGTTGCTCTCGAAGGTCGGTCCCGCGAGATGCGCCGTCAGGACCACGTTGTCGAGCTTGAGCAGCGGATTGTCGGGCGGCGTCGGCTCCTCGTCGAACACGTCAAGGCCGGCGCCGAACAGCTTGCCGGCGCTCAGCGCGGCGGTCATCGCCTTCTCGTCGATCACCGGGCCGCGCGAGGTGTTGACGATGATGGCCGACGGCTTCATCGCCGCAAGCTCGGCGGCGCCGATCATGCCCTGCGTCGAGGCGTTGAGCGGCACGTGCAGCGACAGGATGTCGGAGGTCCGCAGGATCTCGGGCAGCAGGCGGAAGCGCACGCCGAGCGCGTCCTCCTGCTCCTCCTTGAGCCGGGCGATGTCGTAGTAGTGCACGATCATGCCGAAGGCCTGCGCCAGCCGCGCCACCTTCTTGCCGATCGTGCCCAGGCCGACGATGCCCAGCACCTTGTCGCGCACCTGATGGACCGTCGGCGGCGCATTGCCGTGCCAGCGCCCGGCCGTGACGTTGCTGTGCTGGGTGATCAGCCGGCGCGACACCGCCAGCATCAGCAGCAAGGCATGCTCGGAGACGGCGACCGAGTTGGCGCCGCCGTTGTTGCACAAGGGGATCTTGCTCTTGCGCGCAGCCTCGAGGTCGGCACGGTCGTAGCCGGCGCTCAGCATCTGGATCAGTTTTAGCCTGGGCGCGTCCTTGAAGAGCTGCGGGTTCACGTATTGTTGCACGAAGCCCACGAAATAGTCGGTGCCGGGGATCGCCGCCTTCATCTCAGGCGAGTTGTGCAGGGCCTTGATGATCTCGAAGCCCTTGGGCGCGAGGTCGTCGACCATCGCTATGCAATCCTTCGGTCCTACCACCAGAACACGCTCGACCATCACAATCCCTCCGCCGCTGTACGATGACCCTTCAACAGACCGGGCAGGCGCCCGGGTTCGGTGCGGCCCCAGCCGCACTCGGCCGACAGGCCGAAATCCCCGGCATGCCGCCGCGCCACGTCGATGCGCCTGGCGTCGCCGGCAGCGTCGTCATGATGCAGCAGCCCGAGATAGAGCTTGGTTCCCGTCGGCCGCGTGAAATCCTTGAGCGGCGCATAGTAGGCGTCATCGGTGCGATCCCTGGGCACGGGAATGTGCAGGAAATCGACGCGCCGCCGGGTGGCGGCGGCGATGCCGTTCATTATTTCGACCAGAATGGCGGAATCCTTGGGCTGAACCAGATGCTCGTCGCGCGGCGAGCCGTAGCAGAGGTGATAGCCCATTTCCACGCCTTCCGGCACGGCATCGCCCAGCCGCCCCAGCATGTCGAAGATCTGTTTCTTGTAGTGGGCCGGCCGGTCCTTGAAATAGTTCTCGAAGGCCAGCACCTCCTGGCAGACGTCCCACTGGATCGACAGGTCCGCCGCCGGGATCACCTTGACGATGTTGGCCAGCGCCGCCTTGAGCGCGCGTTCGTAAACGGTGAAATAGGTCTCGCGCGCCGGTCCGCTGACATAGAGGTAGCCGCTCGCCTGCGGCGTCGGCAGGCAGACCTGGAAGCGGACGTGCCCGGGGATCGCACCGGAGCCGCGCAGCCGCTTGAAGATTTCCCAGGAAGCGAGGGCAGCCTTGTCGTAGCCGGTCTCGAACACCACCGTCGCCGGATCGATGCCGGGCTTGAAGCGGAGCTGCTCGATCTCGCGCACGACCTTGCCGTTCCATTGGACGAACTTGTAGGGCGGCACCGTCGGATCGATCTCCATCGCCGGATGGCCTTGCAGCATCTGACGCTGGAAATAGACCCAGCGCGAGCGCTCGCCGGTCTCGCCGTCGGGCATGCAGCGCAGGAAGGGCCCGAGCTCGTCGGCCAGGCGGCGGAACACCTGCTCGCTGTTGTCGAGCGGGATGCTGCCGATCAGGTGGAGGCGGTCCCTAGTCTCCATGGGGGGCCTCCATTCACGCCACCTTCTCGAGCTTCTGCAGCGAACGCAGGTACTTCGGCACCGGCACGCCGGGATGCGTGCCGGACCAGTTGGTGTAGCTCACTTCGCCGACATAGATGTCGCCCTTGCTGTCGACGGCGAGGCCGTGCGGCGACAGGAAGCGGCCGGTTTCCTGGCCGGGACCATGCTCGCCGCCCAGCCGCGCGATCAAACCGCCCTTCTTGTCGACGATGGCAAGTCGCGGGCCGATGTTGGTGTGCTTGCTGTTGACCGGCATGCCCGGTCCCAGCTCGCCGATGATGAATTTCGGGTTCTTGCCGCCGCCGGCGCAGCAATAGAGCGCACAAGGCCGGTGCATGTTGTTCCACTGCAGCTCGTACTTGCCATTGCCGTCGAATACCTGCACGCGATGGTTTTCGCGGTCGGCGACGTAGACCCAGCCATCCTCGTCGGTGGCGATGTTGTGAGCGATGTTGAACTGGCCGGGATCGGTGCCGGTGGTGCCCCAGCACATCAGGTGCTTGCCGTCCGGCGAATATTTGTGGACGCAGGAATTGCCGTAGCCGTCGGAAACGTAGATCTCGCCCTTGGGCGAGAGGGCGGTATGGGTGCAGCGATTGAACGGCTTGCCGCTCAGGAAGGGCGCAGGCTGGTTGGGGACGCCGATGGTCAGCAGCACCTTGCCCTCGGTGGTGATCTTGCGGACCGTGTGATCGCCGTCGTCAGTACAGTAAAGATTGTCGTCGCTGTCGATGTGCAGCCCATGGGCGCGGCCGAACAGGCCTTCGCCCCACGAGCGCAGGAACTTGCCGTCGCGGTCGAACACCATCATCGGGTGCTGGCCGCGGTTGAAGACATAGACGCAGTCCTTGCTGTCGACGGCGACTGCCGCCACGTCGCGGAACTCCCAGCCGTCGGGCAGCTTCGCCCAGTTCTCGACCACGCGATAACGATGCTCGCCGCTGCCCAGGATTACCGACATTGCATCCTCCATTCCGTCGTCCTGAGCGAAGCGAAGGACCTCATCGCCGCTTGCCACCGGCATGAGATCCTTCGCTTCGCTCCAGCGCGGGGGTTACCCCGCGCGCGATGACAATGACATTGCTTCCGAAATCTTCTCCGCCGTCTTTGGCCTAAAAACTTAGTTGTATCAGCAGCTTATCTGCCGATACGTTCCCTCTACCCACCATCCTACCCACCTTCGTGGGCTTGCTTACGCTCACTGTACCAGCTTCCAGGCTCCCCCGAAGTTAACCCTTCCGCACACTGAAAACGGAGCAGGGGGAGGGGACTGGTCGTTGCTACTGCTACAGTTGCTACTCTTGCTACACTTCGAGTGCGGCAACGGTCGCAGCTGGGGGCTGGATGGCAACGCCGAAGTTAGACGCTAAGACTTTCGAGCAGTGGGTCGCCGCTCCCGAAGCGTTCAAGCAACTTGGCGATCTCGGAAACCGCATCGTTGGCATTAATGCTCTAACAGATCGACTAAGAGCGGGCCTTGCCCGCGCCGGTGCGGCGCAACGAACGCTACACCTGCGGGCCGCGGAGAACGGCCCGATTGAGATACCCCAGTCACATTGGCCCGACGGAGGCATGCACGATAACGAGCTGTGGCAGACTGGACAGTTGATGATCTTCAAGAAGCAGCGGCACTCGCCCTGGGAACAGGAGCGGTACGACTATTACGGTGTTCGCTTCGACCCGGTCGGGCTTGACGCCTTG
>Ga0308309_10000354_pt1 | contig 30605 bp, 17 predicted proteins | sample HubBroMetageWFT5_FD_192491 | JGI IMG/M metagenome (GOLD analysis project Ga0308309, IMG submission 192491) | Warmed and freeze-thawed soil microbial communities from the Hubbard Brook experimental Forest, New Hampshire - Hubbard Brook CCASE Soil... | ecosystem: Environmental > Terrestrial >...
TTTCGTAGAGCCCCATGGACATGCATAGATCGTTTTGGCCGAGGAAGAGAATGTCCACGCCGGGAACGGCCGCGATTTCCGCGATGTTCTTAATGCAGTCTGCAGTTTCCACCTGAAGCGCGACGACGATGTTGTTGTTTGCGGCGCCTGCGTAACCCAGCAATCCGTCTTTATTCATGCTGCGTTGCGGGAAATAAACGGAACGCGTCCCGACGGTGGGATAGCGCGCGCAGCTGATTGCCTGGCGAGCTTCTTCGGCGCTATTGATGTAGGGAATGAGCACTCCGTCGGCGCCGAGGTCCAGCGACTGCTGTATGCCCGGACGATCGGCATATCCGCCAACGCGCACCATGGATTTCGCTCCGCCATTAGAAACACTGCTGAGCATCGCGGAGAGCTTTTCGTAGCCCATCGGGCCGTGCTGCGTGTCAATCAAAAGCCAATCGTAGCCGCTGTGCGCGAGTTGTTCCGCAACGGTGGGACTGTGCGAATTCACGAATAAACCAAATTTTGGCGAACCGGAACGCAACTGCTTCTTGAATTCGGCGCCAGTCAGGGTGGCTGCTGCCATGGGGACTGCTCCTTATTGTTAAGATCAGTGCGAACTGAATCGAGTAAGTGTACTAGAGATGCCGAGAAGGGCGAAAAGCAAAAGAACCTGCTGCACGATTCTGAATTGGCGGACCGCCTCAGAAGGCGGTCCCTACACAACAAGACCCAAGATGCTCGTCTCCCTTCCTCCGTCAGGGCAAGCAGAAGGCGGCCACTACACAAGCTAGAGATATTTGATCAGCACGACTTCGTTGCGCGCCTCGTTGTAAACGAGCTCATCGACAAGTTGCTGCGTCAGCATCAGCCCCAGCCCACCCGGGCGCAGACCTTTTTGTTCGCGAACCGTCATATGCGCCATGGGGTCATCTTCAGGGTTGCTGACGGCAGCATGCTTCAAATCTTCCATCTTAAAGCCAGGTCCGGGATCGTCCAGGCGATACATCAGGAGTTTTTTTGTGCGGATGTAAGAGATCCGGACTTTGAGATTGGGATCCAGATGGCCACCCCACTCGATGGCGTTGTTCAGCAATTCACGAAACGCGTAGCCAACTTTTTCCATTACCTCCGGCGGGAGATCGGTTTCCAGTTGCGCGAGGAAGCTCTGGACCCGGCCGACCGCGGAGCGCTCGCAGGGGACAAGAAGTTCGACCCAGTGTTTGTTGGCAGAAAGGACTTCAATTGCGGGGCTATCCGGACTGCTGGAAAGAGCATTTTCAACGGTTCTCAAGAGAGATTCTGCCTCCAGAGGTTTCAACAGAAACTGATACACCCTGCCACGAAGAGCGTTGAGCAAAGTATCGGAAGTCTGGTCCGAGGTCATGACAATGATTTTGGGAATGTGTTTTTCGCCATGCAGTCGGCCCAGCAGGCCCAGGCCGGTCATTTTCGGCATCCAGATGTCCAGGAGAACCAGGTCGAATTCCTTCTTCTGGATCGCGCGCATCGCCGAGATCCCATCAGCGGCAATCGTAACTTCGTAGCCAGCTTTCTTCAGGATGCCACGGACCATCTGGCGCGTTGTAGCGTCATCGTCGGTGACCAGAATCCGGGGCATGCCTCTACTCCTGCAAGCTTCGAAGACATTGGAAATACGAATACGATGACGAAAACTTTTCTAGCGCGATCCTTTCGGAGCAACCCGCCTGGCCTTGCGAGCGGTTCCCGAATCAGAAGACAGCCGATTATGTCCCACGTATCCTCTCAGGTTTCGTTCCAAATTCGCAATCTCTTCTTTTAGTAACTCGTAGACTTTCTCTGCCTGAGAGAAGGCCGCCTCACGGCCCAAAGCCTGGATTTGCTTGGCCAATTTGCTTGCTTCGGAGGCGCCAAAAATCGCGGACGAGCCGAGGATCGCGTGGGCCAGTGCGGCCACTTCCGGAGAATTCTTTCGGCGAATTTGCCGCTGCAGAGACGACATGCGCTTCCGTGTGTCTTTCAAAAAGGTGCGAATCATCTGGCGCAACAGTTTTGCGTCGCCGCCCACGCGTTCGAGCATCGCGGGAAATCCGCCAGGATGCTCGGTATTTCTTGTGGCTGGCGCTGCGGGTAGGTTCGGCTGGCCCGACGGAGTCGAGCGCTGGAAAAGATCGGTCAGCGCGGAAAGGCGGAACGGTTTGCCGAGCACAAAATCAAAACCTTCGGAGCGCAGCCGCTGATGGTCTTCATCGGTATTGTTGCCGGTCAGCGCGATCAGATAAGGGCGTTTGGTCGCGTCTACGGACTCGCGACGGATTTTGTGAGCCGCCTCGACACCGCCGACGATCGGCATTTGCTCGTCCAGTAAAATCACGTCGAACTGGCTGGCGCGCGCCGCATCTAACGCCTCTTGACCGTTGGAGACTGCGACTACCTCGTGGCCGTTTCGCTCCAATTGGTGCGTCGTCAACATGCGGATTTCATCCTGATCTTCGGCGAGGAGGATACGCAAAGGGCCTTCTATGTGCGGAATTTCTGGTGGCGTTGCCGGGGTTGTGAGTTCATGCGCTGCGTGTTTATTTTGTTCAGCTGGCGCGGCCGCGGCATGGGGCAGACGAAACCAAAAGCGCGCGCCTTTTTCGGGCAACGACGCGCACCCGATCGAGCCGCCCCATCGTTCTACCGTAATTCGGCAGAAATACATGCCCAGGCCAGCTTTGCCACTTCCCTGCTTACCCTTGGAAAAGAGCCCGAAAATCTGGGAAGGCCTCAGATCGGGGGGAAGGCCGGGTCCTTGGTCATCCACGTTGGCCTGGCAAAACTCGCCATCATCTTCCAGGGCAATGGAGACGCTCGAGCCAGCCGGCGAATAGCGCAGCGCATTTTCCAGCAGGTTGGAGAAAATTCTGCGCAGGCGGGACTCTTCGCCCCGCACGAGCCAGTTTTTATCGGCGTTTTGCGAAGCCGTCAGCACAAGCCGCACCTGCTTTGCTTCGAAGGCGGGGCCGAGCGACGTTATCACCGCATCGGCGCTTTTGCGCAGATTGGGAGATGACGCTGCTCCTTTTTCCGCGTCCAGCGTGGCGCGCAAGTCCGCCGAAAAAATCTGCAGCACTTCGCGGATCATGGATTCCTGTCGTTCACTGGCATTTTTGCCGAGTTCGACAAACTTTTTGTGCTTTGCGTCCATGACCTCGTCGCTCAAGCAATCGAGAGCAACGTGCATGACGCTCAGCGGCTGCGACAGGTCATGAATGATGCAGTGAAGCAGAATTTCCTTTGTCTGAATTTCGCTCAGGAGGCGTTCGTGGTCGAGCAGGGCGTTTCGCGCCGTTTGCAAAGTTTGTACTTGCTCGCGAAAGACCAGGTCCGGGCTGTGCAGCGCAAGGACGGGTTTGTCTTGAAGACGAAGTGCGATTGCCTGCAGCGGCGCTTCTCTTCCCGCAGGATTAGACTCGACCCAGGTTTCGGAGCGGCACTCGCCGCTGCCGTCCGACTTCCAGAATGCGCGCGCTTCATCGAGGAAATTCTCCAGGTATGGCGACCTTTCCGCCAAGTTGATCTCCGCGGGCGGAGCTGGCATTGGGCCCCAGAGATCGAGCAGCCACGCAGGCGCTTCCGTCAGCGCAACAAATTGGTCTTTGCCCTTCGACTCGAATAGCGCGTAGCCAAGTTCGCGAACGAAAAAAGGCAGCGAGGACACGTTCAAGCCATTATCTTTCGAAGAAGCGCGGAGAAGGCTTCTTCCACATTTTCGCCTGATTTGGCGCTGGAGCGCAGCACGGTCCAACCCTTTGCCGCGATTTGCTCCTCGATCGCATCATCGAATGCCCACTCTTCCACGCGATCGTGCTTGTTGATTACGAATACGAACGGGATCGTGCCAACTTCCTGGCGAACTTTTTCTTCCAACTCCACTGCCTTGGCAAACGTGGCGCGCCGCGTGCCGTCGGCGACCAGCAGGAAACCGGCGGCCCCGTTAAAGGAGGACCAGCGCATTTTCTGGAAATCATCTTCACCGTAGATGTCCCACAGAACGAGTGTGACTTCCTTATCGCGGGACTGCACAACCTTTTTCATGATCTTGACGCCGACGGTGGTTTGATATTTGTCCGAGTAGATACTTTCGACATAGCGGCGGACAAGGCTAGTCTTGCCCACTGCGAAGGATCCCAGCATGCAGATTTTTTTCTGAATCATAAGAAGAGGTCAGAGCAGATTATGAACAATGGGCCGGAAAGAAACACTGCGGTTGAATGCACGATTCTCTTCCGAATCCTCCGGCCGCAAAGGGTCGGCAGCCGCGACGCCCTTGACGCGCAATAAATTGGCCGGAATTCCCAGTTGGATGAGCTCCGACGCTACGCGGTCGGCGCGCTTCTGGCTCAGCGTAAGATTCGTCGCTTCCGCGCCGGAAGTGTCGGAGTGTCCCCAAACCTCGATGGTCATATTCCCGACGCCCTCCAACTCTTTGAGCTCAGGCAAAAGAGCGCGGAGCCTGGCGCTTTCGGCAGGGGAGAGCGCAGGACTCGCGAGCGGGAATTTAATGACCGTGGATTGAATCTTCTCCACCGATTGGCCGACAGCGTGTTGCGCCGCCGAAAGTAATCCGGCGGTGTCAACCGAACGAATGCCCGGAACCTGCAGTGCGCGCCTAGGCAGCTCTTTTAGCCAGGTGAACGGCGGCTGCCCGGTGAAGGAAAGAACGCCATCTTTCACTCGCAAAGACGTTTCCGGCGGAGGCGCCAGGATTTGCGTCGCGCGCTGCTGCACCAGCGAATCGTCCAGCGCATAGTAAGCGCCCCAATGAAATTCCGGCTGAGTGGTCAAGTTGTGCTTCTTCAGCAGCTCGCCTGGATCAGCGGCAAGCGGGTCGCGCAGCCCGCGGATAACGAATGTCCCGTGTTCACGGCCAAACGAAGTGACCGCGTATCCTGGCTGTTCACTCAGGTCAGCGACGTATGCGTTCCAGCGATGGTCCTGCCACGCGCGATAACCGAACCATCCGCCGATGGCTAGGACCAGCAGTGCGGCTGCTGCCAGAGCGTAGAGATTGTTGGCTGGCTTTGGCTCTTCCTTGTACTTGTATTCCAGGCAGCGCGAAAGGAGCGCATTCACTTGCGCGAAAGGCGCGGAATCTCCGTCGAAGCGATCCAGTTGCGCGGAATATTGCCTGTGGATGTTCTCCAGCGTCTCCGCCATGTTGTCGCGCAATTGACGCGGGGCAATGCCGCGAATTACCACCGCCAGGATCGCGTACGGCCCTTCTTCCACCCACACGTCCAGATCGCCGACGTTCATGCGCTTGATTCCCTGGGCTTGTGAGGTGTGAAACGAATCACGCACGAAATCCTGAATCGCGGAGAGCATTCCGGACACCAAGCTGGGATCCTGCATAGCGACGGCAGGCGCAACCACGTGTCCAATCGGAAGACCGGTCTTCTTGTGAATCAGGAAAACCTGTTCGACGCGGAAGACCAGGCTGTGCAGCAGCACGACCTCAGTGAAGGTACGCCCGGTCCGCAGCGCTTCCATGCGCCATTTCATTCCCTGCCAGGACAGGCTTTGATCCATGATCTGGTTGAACGAATCGAGGAAGGAGCGCAGCGTCTCCAGAATGGAGCGTCGAATCGCAGGACCCATTACCGGGAACAACGCGTCGGCCAGAGAGCCGGGGTCTTTGCGCACGGATTCCCGTAGCGCTGTCTCAATGGTGGGCGCCAGCGCTTCGCTCAGGGCCGTGTCGCCGCCCTGCTGGCGGCGCCGCTGAATGGCTTCCGCGACCACACTGCTGACATCTTCCGTGCGCGTTTCGGGATTCGTTACACGTTCATGGAGGCGTTCGAGGGCTTCCTGCTCAGGTGCCAGGATTAAATGGCGCAACTCTTCGAACGGGGGCGTGCCATTGGCAGAGGGTTCCTCCGGAGGTTCCGGAGCGAGACGGGTTGTCGGTGCATCGGCCATTCGGTTTCAGCTTGCGCGCGCTGCCGGACCCGGGCGAGGAACCGGGGCGTTGCTCCGGCTATTTGCCGGGTAGCTCGAGTTCATCCTTGAGACGCAGGGAGAGCTCCGAAAAGAGATCGGCCAGCATGAGGCGATCCGTTTTGTCCGTGCGGAGGGTTTCGGCTTCTTCCTGCAGCGCGGATTCCAGATCTTCCTTCGATTTCTGAATCTGGTTGCCGAGGGATTTGGACTGTTCGAGGATACGCGAGCGCAGATCGCCCTGAGCAGAAGTGAGCTGCTCTTCCAGTTGGCCCAGTTTCTTTTCCAGGGACTTGGAGGAATCACGCGACTCGCGAGAGAGCTCTTTCAAGCTGTCGGCGCGTTCCGATTTTTCCGTCTTCAGCCGCTGGTTAAGCGATTCCATTTCCTCGCGGACGTAGCTTTCCAGCGAATCGAAACGTTTCTTCAGGTCTTCCCTAAGCGCTTCGGAAGACTTGTTGAGACGTTCTTCGAGACGCGCGAATCGCTTCTCGTATTCCCGCATGTTGGACCCAAACAGAATGTCCCTAATTTTGTCTACATTTGCTCCTTCACGGAGCTCGCCGTTTACGGCGCCTTTTTCCTCATGATCGGCTGACATGGCTTTACGGACCCCCTTCGTGCTCTTATGCGGCTTCTTAGCCATGGGGGGACACTACTACGGAGGGACTTGCTAGGGCAACATGCTCGTGGGCTGCGGAAGGGTCGCTCAGGTTAGCGCGGGGTTGGTGTTATTCGGGGGGGGGAATGGGTGGGGGGCGGGCCGGGAAGCGGTGTGGTGGCGGCCGTTTACAATTGCGAGACGATACCGAATCGGAGGGTAAAAAATCCAGCAACGCCTGTATGGACCACCATCGTTACCAGGCCTAACCTTGGCTCACTTGCAACACATCTCCAATACCTGACAGGGCGAGTTTCCGACGCTCGCCCTCCTCTCCCCATGAACTCTTCCAGAGACGACAACGATGAACGGACGCTCTTCTTCTTTCCCTGTAGGGACGTGCTGCTGAGGCCGTCCGCCATCGAGCCACCCTAGGTCGACGCGTAACCAGGCCTAAGACAGCGAGCTCTTGAGCCGCGTCCAGGCAGAATTATTCGCCGATGATGCCAGCACGGCGTCAATGAAGCGTACGCCATCCCAGCCGTCTTCCACGGTGGGAACTAGCAAAGACCGGGGGTCCGGCTCCCGTTTCTCCAGCTTGGCGTGAATCTGCTCCGCAAAGTCGGTATAAAGCTGCGCAAAGGCCTCGAGATACCCCTCTGGATGACCTGAAGGCACGCGGCTGGCATAAGCGGCCACCGGCATGGAGCCGGGTCCGCCACGGCGGATGATTTGCAGAGGCTTGCCGTAGGGTAGGAAACGCAACGTATTGGCGTCCTCCTGCTCCCACTCCAGCCCGCCTTTTTCGCCGTATGCCCTCAATTTGAGGTTGTTTTCGTTTCCCGCTGCCACTTGACTGGCCCACAGCATCCCACGGACGCCGCCTGCGAAACGCAGGAGGACCTCCACGTTATCGTCCAACCGCCGGCCCGGTACGAAGCGCTGGAGGTCGGCGCAAACCTCCTCGCATTCGGCCTGCGTAACAAAACGGGCGAGATTGTAGGCATGGGTGCCAATATCGCCAAGACTTCCCGCTGGACCGCTGCGGGATGGGTCGGTGCGCCAGGCAGCCTGTTTTTGGCCAGTCTGTTCGAGGGGCATCGTGAGCCAATCCTGCGGATACTCCACCTGGATGATGCGGAGCTTACCGAGCTCGCCCGCAGCGACCATCTCTCTGGCTTGCCGCACCATCGGGTAGCCAGTGTAATTATGGGTCAAGGCGAATAGAAGGTCGGTGCGGTGCACGATACCGACCAGTTCCTCGGCGTCGCCAAGCGTGGTAGTCAGGGGTTTGTCGCAGATAACGTGAAATCCGGCATCGAGAAATACCTTGGCAACCGGGAAATGAAAATGGTTTGGGGTGACCACGGAAACCGCGTCGATGCGGTCTTGCCGGGCGGTCTCGCCCCGCGCCATTTCTTCGAAATTCGAGTACGCGCGATCCTGCGGAATGTGCAGGCTTGCCGCGCTGGAGCGGCTCCTCTCCGGGTCCGCTGAGAGTGCCGCGGCAACTAATTCATAGCGATCGTCCACGCGGGCGGCGATGCGATGAACGGCACCGATGAAGGCTCCGGAACCCCCGCCAACCATGCCCAACCGTAAACGTCTTGGCACTGCGATTTCTGGCACGATTCTTGCTCCTTATTTGCTGAAGTAAATCTTAGCAACGTATCGTGGTTCCCGATCTGGAACAATCTTTATCGCATCAACCTTTATCGAACAGGCGGGCCTACTGGTTCCCCCTAAAGGCTCAGCAATTCACGCCTTAGGGAGGCACAAATGAAAACCTGGTTTGTATCCAGAATGGGGTTAGAATCCGTCCATATAAAGCGGACATTTCCCCCGGGTCGTCCGATACCTCAATTTGTAAAGGGATGAATTTGCCTAACGACAAGAATTCACCGCAGCCCATTGGCCCAGAGCATCAACTTCCCGCTCCTCAACAACTCAAACCGCGCAAGCACATGGCCACGCGAATCATTGTCTGGATTTTGCTGCTGGCCATCTTCGGTTTTGGCTTCTACATGGTCTTGAAAAAAAGCGATGAATCGAAGAACGCGAAAGCGCCAAGGGGAGGCGGAGGTCCGGTCACGGTGACGACCGTGACGGCACAGAAGGGCGACATCGGCAACTATCTGGATGCCATCGGCACGGTTACACCTGTTTACACTTCCTCGATTACCAGCCAGGTGAATGGAATTGTCACCGCGGTTTATTACAAAGAAGGGCAAATCGTTCGCAAAGGCGATCCGCTGATCGATATCGACGCGCGGCCGTACCAAGCGACGCTGTTACAAGCACAAGGCACGCTGGATCGAGACGAAGGTGTTTTGGCTCAGGCGAAGATGGACCTGCAGCGCTACGAAGACGCGTGGGACCGCAAAGCCATCCCTAAACAGACACTCGACGATCAGGAAAAGGTGGTGCTGCAAGATCAGGGGACGGTGAAACTCGATCAGGGCGTTGTAGCCTTTGACCAGATCCAGGTGGACTTCTGCCACATCCGCGCGCCTTTCACGGGCAAAGTCGGCTTACGGCTTGTCGATCCTGGAAACGTGGTGCAATCGTCTGGCGGGCTGACGCTCGCGGTGATTACGCAGGTGCAGCCGATCACCATTATTTTCACCATCGCCGAAGATAACCTTGGCCAGGTGCAAGATCGCCTTCGCCAGCACGCGCAGTTGACTGTGGATGCTTTTGATCGAACCAACCTGAAGAAAATAGCCACTGGAAAGCTTCTTACCCTGGACAATCAGATCGACACGACGACCGGGACGGTGAAAGCCAGGTCGTTGTTCGACAACAAAGATGCGGCGCTGTTCCCGAACGAGTTTGTAAACGCGCGGCTACTGGTCAACACGCTGCAAGACGCGACCCTGATTCCGACCTCAGCAATTCAGCACAACGGCCAAGCTGCCTTTGTATATGTCTTGCAGGACAACACCGCGCACATGACCAGTATCAAACAAGGTGTGACGGATGGCGGAACAGCGCAGGTAACCGGAATTAATCCTGGCGATGTGCTGGCCAACAGCAGCTTCGACAAGCTGCAGGACGGATCGAAAGTTGTAGTTGCTGGGCAGCCCGGTCCTGGGCAGCCCGGTCCTGGACAGCCTGGTTCTGGACAACCGGGATCCGGGAAACCGGGTTCTGGGCAGCCAGATTCCTCCAAGCCCAACGGCGGAAAATCCGGCTCCGGGAAGTCCGGCTCGGGTAAGCAAGGCTCAGGAAAACCTGGTGGGAGCAGCGCTCCTTGAGTCCGTCAACACCGTTTATTTTGCGACCGGTTGCCACGGCGCTGCTGATGGCGGCCATTCTGCTTGTGGGAATAGTCAGCTACACGCAGTTGCCGGTCTCCGCGTTGCCGCAGGTCGACTATCCAACTATCCAGGTGTTGACGTTTTATCCCGGAGCGAGCCCTGATGTTGTAGCTACCACCGTAACCGCTCCGCTCGAGCGGCAATTTGGCCAGCTTCAGGGATTGAGCCAAATGACGTCCAGCAGCTCGGGCGGCACGTCCGTCATCGTGCTGCAATTCAATTTGAGTTTGAACATTGATATTGCGGAAGAAGAAGTACAGTCGGCCATCAACGCCTCGCAGAATTTTCTGCCCGCAAACCTCCCCGCGCCGCCAATCTACAACAAGACAAACCCGGCCGATGCGCCAGTGCTGACGCTGGCAGTGACCTCCAATTCCATTCCCCTCCCGCAAGTGGAAGATCTTGTGGACACCCGGCTGGCCCCGAAGATTTCGCAGCTTAGCGGTGTTGGTCTGGTGAGCATTAGCGGCGGACAGAAGCCCGCGGTTCGTATCCAGGCCAATCCGGCGGCCCTCTCTTCCTACGGAATCAATCTGGAAGACTTGCGTACCGCGCTTACCCAAGCCAGCGTGAACGCCGCCAAGGGGAATTTCGACGGCAACCGTCAGGATTACCAGATCGATGCCAACGACCAACTGATCAGCAGCAAGGATTATCACTCAGTGGTGGTGGCATACCGCAACGGCGCGCCGGTGATGCTGACCGACGTTGCGAAAATCATCGACGGCGTGGAGAACAATAACCAAGCCGCTTGGATGAACAAAACGCCGGCAGTGATCGTGAACGTGCAGCGCCAGCCAGGCGGAAACACCATCAGCGTCGTAAAGCGCATAAAAGCGTTGCTACCGCAACTGGAAGCGAACCTCCCCTCGGGAATTGAAGTCACCACACTCACGGACCTGACCACACCGATTCAGGCGTCGGTTTCGGATGTTGAGTTTGAGTTGATGCTGACCATCGCGCTGGTCGTGATGGTGATGTTTCTGTTTTTGCGGAACCTCTACGCGACGATCATCCCCAGCGTGGCCGTGCCACTCTCGCTCATTGGCACTTTCGCCGCGATGTATGGCCTGGGCTACAGCCTGGATAACCTCTCGCTCATGGCGCTGACCATTTCGACAGGCTTCGTGGTTGACGACGCGATCGTCATGGTCGAAAACATTTCGCGCTATCTGGAGGAAGGCGAAACGCCGATGCAGGCGGCGTTAAAGGGCGCCGAGCAGATCGGCTTCACCATCGTGTCCCTGACCGTCTCTTTGATCGCCGTGCTTATTCCCCTGCTATTCATGGGAGACGTGGTAGGCAGGCTCTTCCGCGAGTTCGCTGTGACTCTGGCGGTTACCATCGTCATCTCCGCAATCGTTTCCTTGACGCTTACGCCGATGATGGCCTCGCGAATCCTAAAGCACAATCCCCAGGATCAACAGGGGCGCTTTTATAAGGCGTCCGAGCACGTATTCGAAAGCATGATCGCTTTTTACGGCCGCACCCTTAAATTTGTCCTTCGTTATCAGACCATCACGCTATTTGTGGCCTTGGGAACCCTGCTTCTCACCATATTCCTGTACATCATCATTCCCAAGGGCTTCTTCCCTGTTCAGGACACGGGCATTATCCAAGGGATTTCTCAAGCGCCACCAAGCATCGGCGCCAAAGCGATGGCCGAGAAACAACAGGAACTGGCCGACGTGATTCTGGCGGACCCGGCGGTGGAGAGCCTGTCGTCGTTCATCGGTGCGGACGGCACAAATATCACTACCAACAGCGGCAGAATGTCCATCAACCTCAAGCCGCTGTCGGAGCGAGATCTCAACGCCTCCGATGTGATTCGCCGGTTGCAGACAAAATTAAGCAATGTGCAAGGCATTCAGCTTTTCATGCAGCCAGTGCAAAACATAACCGTGGACGACCGCGTCAGCCGCACGCAATACCAGTACACATTGGAAGATCCGGATGCCAACGAATTGAATGAATGGACCAACAAGTTCGTGACCAAGTTGAAGCAACTGCCGGAACTGGAAGACGTTGCCACGGACCAGCAACCCGGCGGCCTGGCGGTTTCGCTGGTCATCGACCGCATTACCGCATCGCGTCTGGGAATTGTACCGACCACCATCGACAACACGCTTTACGACGCTTTCGGCCAGCGCCAGATCAACACGATGTACACGCAATTGAACCAATACCACGTGATTCTGGAGGCTGAACCCCAATTTCAACTGGACCCGAACAAGTTGAACAAGCTGTACATCCAGGCAAATTCGGCTGCTAACACTACTGGCGCGGCAGCAAGTTCTTCGGGCAATGGTTCTACTTCGGCGGGCTCAAATGCGCTGACTACCTCGGCGTTATACACGGCTTCGGCGAATACGCTGGCACCGCCGCAAAACGCGCTGACCTCGAGCACATCGAGCTCAACCTCCAGCAAGGGAGCGGGCTCCGCGGGTACGCCGAGCTCGAACACGAGCAGCGCCGTGCCACTGAGCACGTTTTCGCACATGGAGATGCGCACTCAGCCCCTCTCGATCAGTCATCAGGGACAGTTTCCGGCCATTACCGTGTCTTTCAACCTCGCTCCGAAGGCTGCGTTGGGCGGCGCGATTTCGGCCGTCACCAAAGTGCAAAAGGATATGCATATGCCTGCCAGCCTGCAGGCCGATTTTCAGGGCACCGCCGCCTCGTTCCGAAATTCGCTTTCGAACATGCCGTTGTTGATTCTCGCCGCGCTGGTCACCGTGTACATCGTCCTCGGCGTGCTATACGAAAGTTTTATCCATCCCATTACGATTCTCTCAACGCTTCCGTCTGCCGGAGTAGGCGCGTTCCTCGCACTCATTTTGTTCGGACAGGATTTGAGCGTGGTCGCCATCATTGGGTTGGTGCTGCTGATCGGTATCGTCAAGAAGAACGGCATCATGATGGTGGATTTCGCGTTGGACGCCGAGCGCCACCACGGGAAAAATGCAACTGATGCGATCTACGAGGCGTGTCTATTGCGTTTCCGGCCAATCATGATGACCACCATGGCCGCGCTGCTAGGCGGTTTGCCGCTGGCATTTGGATCGGGCATCGGCTCTGAGTTGCGCCGGCCGCTAGGTATCGCGATGGTTGGCGGCTTGCTCGTAAGCCAGGTACTTACCCTGTACACGACGCCCGTCATTTACATTTTCTTCGACAAACTGGGGGAAAAACTAGCACGAAGCTCTCCCGAGCGGCATTCAGGCGCGGAGCCGCAACCTGCGGATTAGTCATGAACGTATCTGAACCATTTATCCATCGACCAGTAGCAACCACGCTGCTGACGATTGCCATAGCCATAGCGGGCGCCATCGCGTTCACGGTGCTGCCCGTTTCGCCTTTGCCGCAAGTGGACTTTCCCACGATCGCTGTGGCCGCGAGTCTGCCCGGAGCCAGCGCGGAGATCATGGCTTCTTCGGTAGCTACACCGTTGGAACGCCAGTTTGGCCATATTGCCGGCGTGACGGAGATGACTTCGACCAGTAGTCTCGGGACGACTGGAATAACTATCCAATTCGATCTTAGCCGAAACATTGATGGCGCGGCGCGCGACGTGGAGGCGGCCATCAATGCGGCGCGAACGTACTTGCCGGCGAATCTGCCCGCTAATCCGACCTACCGCAAGGTCAACCCGGCGGATTCGCCGATTATGATTTTGGGTCTGACCTCGGACAAATTTGGACCCGACAAGCTGTACGACGAAGCCTCGACGGTCATTCAGCAAAAACTTTCTCAGCTTCAGGGTGTGGGCCAGGTCACCGTGGGCGGCGGCGCTCTGCCTTCGGTGCGGGTGGAAGTAAATCCAACCAAGCTCGCAAGCTACGGCTTGACCATGGCGAACGTGCAATCCGTGCTGCGACTGCAGAACTCCGATCTCGCCAAGGGTCAAATCACCGACGGCATAACCACTGCGGACATCGTCGACAACGACCAGATCTCGCATGCGGTGGACTATAAACCAATAATCGTCGGATATAACAACGGCGCGGCCATTCATCTTTCGGATGTCGCCGACGTCATCGACTCGGTCCAGAACGTTCGGGCCGCCGGGTATTTAAACGGCAAGCGCGCGGTGGTGCTGATCGTCTTCCGGCAACCCGGCGTGAATATCATCGATACCGTCGATCGGATTCGCTCCGAGTTGCCCTCCATCGAAGCCTCCGTTCCAAAAGGAATGGACATCACGATTGTGCTCGACCGCACCACCACCATCCGTGCATCGGTGAACGACGTCGAACGCTCGTTGTTGCTTTCGATCGCGCTGGTCATCGTGGTGGTCTTCGTCTTTCTGCGCAACGGGCGGGCAACATTTATTCCCGCGGTTGCCGTTCCGGTCTCGCTTATCGGCACATTCGCGGTGATGTATCTCTGCGGCTACAGTCTCGACAATCTTTCGCTCATGGCCTTGACCATTTCCACCGGCTTCGTCGTTGACGATGCCATTGTGGTGATGGAGAACATTACCCGCCACCTGGAAGCTGGGATGGAACCGTTCGAGGCCACGCTGCTGGGCGCAAAAGAAATTGGGTTCACCGTTTTGACTATCAGCATCTCGCTGATCGCCGTGTTCATTCCTTTGCTGGCGATGGGAGGGATCGTCGGGCGGCTGTTCCGTGAATTTGCGGTAACGCTTTCCACCGCCATTCTGGTGTCGATGGTCATCTCGCTGACCACCACGCCGATGATGTGCGCCTACCTGTTGCGAGACGAGCGTTCGAAGAAACATGGCCGTCTGTACACCGCTTCAGAAAAAGTCTTCGAGTGGATGCTTCTCGGTTATCGGCACTCTCTGCATTGGGTTCTGGATAATTCTGTCCTTACGCTGACGGTTCTTCTTCTGACCATCCTCCTGAACGTCGCGATCGTCTTCAAAATTCCCAAAGGTTTTTTCCCGCAGCAGGACACTGGCGCGATTGCCGGCGCAGTGCAGGGACCCCAAGACGCTTCCTTTCCTTCCATGAATGATTCCGTCCAGAAGCTCGAGGCGGTGATCTACAAAGATCCCGCGGTCGACAATGTGATTGCGTTTACGGGAGGCGGTGGCGCTACCAACACGGGGAATATTTTCATTTCCCTTAAGCCTCTGAACGTACGAAAAATCGCAGCGCCCGATATCATTAACCGCCTGCGGCCGCAACTAAATCGCATGCCGGTGGCGTCCGCGTTCCTCCAGGCTGCGCAGGACATCCGCATCGGGGGCCGCTCGAGCGCTGCGCTTTATCAGTACACCATTCAGTCCGATACCGTCGCGGACCTTGCCACTTGGGGCCCGAAACTTCTCACCGAGATGAAGAAGCTGCCTGGGCTGCAGGATGTGAACTCCGACCAGCAGAACGGCGGGCTGGACGTGATGTTGACGTTTGACCGCGTTACCGCGGCGAAACTCGGGCAAACTGCACAATCACTGGACCAGGGGCTCTACAGCGCATTTGGCCAATCCGAAGTGTCTCTCATCTATACGCAGTTGAATCAATACTACGTGGTGCTGGAAGTAGCTCCAGAATATTCGCAAAGCCCGGAGGGACTGACAAATATCTATTTTCATCCGGCAGGAAGCAGCAGCGTCACCGCCACGGGCAACACACCGCTATTCACTATGGCCACCAGCCGGGCGAATACGATTCCCCTCTCGATAAATCACACCGGCTTGTTCCCGTCCGTCACGGTTTCGTTCAACCTGGCTCCGGGCGTTTCGTTGAGCGACGCGACCCTGGCGGTCGCGCAAATGAAGCAGAGAATGGGAGTGCCTACCACGGTGCGGGGATTCTTTGCCGGAACCCTGCTCGCTTACCAGCAGTCGCTCAGCAGTGAGCCAATCCTGGTTCTGACTGCGCTACTCGCCGTGTACATCGTGCTGGGCATTTTGTACGAAAGCCTCGTGCATCCTCTCACCATTATTTCAACGCTGCCATCGGCCAGCGTTGGCGCAATGCTGGCACTGATGCTGTTTAAGCAAGATCTCAACGTAATCTCCATCATTGGAATTGTGCTGCTGATCGGTATCGTAAAAAAGAACGCCATCATGATGATCGATTTTGCTCTGCAGGAGGAACGGGAAGGCGGTAAAAACACGGAAGAGGCGATCTTTCAGGCCTGCATGCTGCGTTTCCGTCCGATCCTGATGACCACCATGGCCGCTCTCTTTGGTGCGTTGCCACTGGCATTTGGAACGGGCACTGGCTCCGAGTTGCGCCGCCCCTTGGGAATCACGATTGTGGGAGGACTTATCGTGAGCCAACTGCTCACGCTCTACACGACACCGGTTGTTTACCTCATGCTCGATCGTTTGCGGCTGCGAGCTCTAGGAGAACAGCGGGACACATTTAATCCAGGGGGTGTCTCTCCATCTGCCGCGGACTGATAAATATGAGAAAAATAATTATGAAGAACTTTCGCGTTGAAAATCTGATCGGGCCCGCAATCGCAGCAGTTCTGCTGACGGGCTGCATGGTCGGACCCAAGTACAACCCTCCTGCCGCCACCGTGCAGCCACCTCCCGTGTCCTACAAAGAAGTGCCTCCGCAAGCCACGGACACCAGCGAATGGAAAGTTGGCCAACCGCAGGACGCCATGCTGCGCGGGAAATGGTGGGAAATCTACAACGATCCCGAACTGAATGCTCTGGAAGATCAGCTCAACATCAACAACCAGAACATCAAGCAGGCCTTCGAGAATTTCATGGAAGCCCGGACTTTGATCGCTCAGGCTCGTTCGCAACTTTATCCTAGCTTGGGAACAACGCCTTCCTATGCGCGAACGCGTTCATCGGCAAATCTCGGAAGCGCTAGCGGCAGCACCGGTAACACCGGAACAGGCGGTAATCAAAGTTCACTTTACACTCTTCCAGTCGAAGCAGCGTGGGAGCCGGATCTATGGGGCAAGGTTCGGAACACCATCCATCAAGCGCAATACAACGCCCAACTGAGTGCGGCCGATCTTGAAAACGAGAAACTGACCGAGCAGGCCAGCCTCGCGACGTTCTTTTTCGAACTTCGCGGGCAGGACGAGCTACAGCGGATTCTCGACGAAACCGTGGAGGCGGATAAGAAATCCGTCGACCTTACCCGCGCGCGCTACGAGACTGGCGTCGACGATCTACTTTCCCTTGTGGAAGCCCAAAACACATTGCAGAATACACAGGCTGCCGCCACCAACCTGGGTATTGCTCGCGCACAGTTCGAGCACGCCATCGCCGTGCTCATCGGTGCCCAGCCATCCGCTTTTTCCATTCCCGTTAGGCCGTTGAAGGCCGCGCCTCCCACCATTCCTTTGGGTGTGCCCTCCCAACTTCTGGAACGCAGACCGGACATCGCGGCTTCCGAACGGAATATGGCCGCTGCCAACGCGCAAATCGGTATTGCGACGGCGGCGTATTATCCGAATGTCACTCTGAGCGCCGAGGGCGGCTTGGAGAGCTCGACAATAAAGCATCTGTTTGATTGGCCCAGCCGTTTCTGGTCCGTGGGCCCAACGGTATCCGAGACCATCTTTGATGCGGGCCTGCGGCGCGCAACGGTGAACCAGTTCGTTGCGGTTTACAACTCGGATGTTGCCAACTACCGGCAAACCGTTTTGACTGCGTTTCAGCAGGTGGAAGATTCGCTCGCCTCCGTCCGTATCCTATATAAGGAGATTCAGCAGCAGGAAGAGGCCGAGAAATCCGCGGAGAAGTTTCTGGAATTGGCGATGGCCCGCTATCAGACAGGCGTCGACCAATATCTCAATGTGCTTGTCGCGCAAAACACGCTGCTCAGCGATCAGCAGCAATTGGCGAATCTCCGCATCCAGGTCATGACTTCGTCGGTGCAACTGATCGAAGCGCTTGGCGGAGGCTGGGACCGCTCGCAACTGCCTACTCCGGCCCAGGTGTCGCAGAAAGTCACCAAGCCCGAAATTGAATCTGTAAATCAAAAGTAACGCGGTACCGCTTATGGCGGTCTCGGTCTTAAGGCCCGGTCGAACCGTGATTATTGAGCGCCTGGATGCGGCTGTACTCCTGCATCTCTTTTGTAGCTTGCGCCGATTTGCCTTGCTTGCGGTGGATTCCAGCCAACGCGTAATATGCCTGCCCAGCGAGCGGAGTTTCCTTTTCCAGCTCAATCACCCGCAGCAATGCGTGCTCGGCATCAGTCGGCTCGCTGACGGCGGCCGCTCTGCCCAGTGCGTAAAGCGTTTCAGGCATGTCTGGGTGCAGTGAATCCGAGCGCTTCAATTGTTCCAGTGCTTCCTTCATTTTGCCTTGCTGCAGCAACGCATCTCCCAAACGATACGCGGCCTCGGCATTTCCTGGCTGAAGTTTTGTCTCTTCGCGAAACTGCTCTTCTGCTTTGTCCCATTCGGAGTTCGCGGAATAGACCTGGCCAAGTTCGAGACGCAGGCCGGGCAGATCCGGGCGCAGCGCCAGTGCCTGCATGTACTCTTTTTTGGCCTCGGGAAACATTTTGATGTCGAAATAATTCTGACCGGCAGCCTGATGTCCCCGCGCGGAATTCGGCGCAGTGGAGAGCAACTTATCCAGGGACTGCGCGGACAGCGCGGTTCCCGCGCGGCTTAGATAGTAGAGAAGGTCCGGATCGCTGGGATTTTTCGCCAACGCAGCTTGCAGATTGGACACCGCTTCGGCTGGCTGGCCGTTTTGCAATTGCGCGATTCCCAAAGCCCCATATTCATGGACAAAATCAAGATGTGGAATGGCTCCGGCAGCGTAGCCTTGCGCCAAAAGCGCGAAACCCAGAAGTTGATGGGCCGGAGCCGAGGCAGGGTTCAATTCGACCGCGCGTTTCAGTGGAGGAATCGCTTGCGCGTAGTCACGCTTAGTCATATACGCGTTGCCCAGCCGCAGAAAAGGAAGACTGGAAGCAGGCGCGAGCTCCGTGGCTTTGCGAAAGTCCGCAATCGCGCTTTCCAGGTCGCGTTGCTTCTCCGCATTCACTCCTGCTTGCAGTTGCGCCAAGGCTTCGCGCGGCATGGGCGGCTCCGCGGACGGGGTTTGCGACAACATAGAGAGCCAGAGTAAAGCGCGAATCATGATTGAGCCGATCGTACTTGAATTGAAATCGTCGCGGCGATCATCGTTGAGCCGATTCCTCAATCACGATGAACTGATCCGCTTTCACGTCGCGTACGATTTGGCGGATGCCGGAAGGCCAGCGAATCTCCACAGTGGCGCCGTCTGCGGAGCCAAGACCAAAGTGCAAGCGCTTGTCATTCGAAGACAGGTAGCTCCCGGCAGCGGTTGCGAAGCGAACCTGGTTGCCAATCTGCACGCGGGCGCCGAAGCCATCACGATTGCTTTTTGTTCCGTGCAAGGTAATGGTCAGCCAATGCGCTTTCCCGCCGCGATTCAAATAAAATTGCGGCTGATCTCCAAGAGATGTCGCAACCACATCAATCCAGCCATCATTATTCAGATCGCCGAATGCCGCTCCTCGCCCGGCCACCGGCACGTTTGAGCCTGCATCCGCTTTTTCGAAATGTCCGTTGCGATTCAATGCCAGCAGCGGTGGCTCCCGATAACTGAGCGAGCTATCGTATGACTCTACATTATCGAAGACGTGGCCCTGCACAATAAAGGCGTCCTTCCAGCCGTCGTTGTCAAAATCCTCCAGACCGACTCCCCAACCCGAGACTTTGCCTGAGAGCGAGCCGAATCCACTTTCCAGTTCCTGCGCGCTGAATACTCCGTGACCTTCGTTGTGATAGACCACGTAAGGTTGGTGCGGCAACTGCGTCACCAGCAGATCGGGCAGCCCGTCGTTATCATAATCCTGAAACGCAACACCCATACCGGACAGCATTTTGCCGTTGTTCGTAAGCGCCGCGCCTGAATCCAGCGCCATTTCCGTGAACGTGCCGTTGCCATTGTTGTGGAACAGAAACTGGTTGGTCACGTCGTTCGCAACGAAAATATCCGTGTACCCATCGCCATCGTAATCGGCGAAGGCGACTCCCAGGCCGTGGCCCTTTTTCGCGGCGATGCCGGAAGGCACGCTCACATCCTCAAAAGTCCCGTCCCCACGATTGTGGTACAGGATGTTGGAAATGGCCGGAAACTCCCCCGGCGGGCAATACGTTGCCTTTTCGTTCCCGCAGGTCTTGCTTTTCTCGATGGACCAGTCGAGATAACGGGTCACAAACAGATCGAGCTTGCCGTCATTATCGTAGTCGAAAAAACCCGCAGAGACCGACCAGCCCCCGGCGGCAACGCCGGCTTTCGCGGTAACGTCCGTGAAAGTTCCATCGCCGTTGTTGTGATAGAGAATGTTTTTTCCGAAGTTCGTCACATAGATGTCGGGATATCCATCGTTGTCGTAATCCCCAACCGCTACGCCCATGCCATAATTTGTATCGCCCGCATTGGCAAGACCCGCTTGCTCGGTCACATCCGTGAAGCTGCCATCTTTGTTCTGACGATATAAGCGATTCCAATAGGCAGGTTCGTGACGATCGAATCGGAAGGGGTTGATCATCGGATCGCGAACGTGGCCCGCATTCACAAGAAAAATGTCGAGTAGCCCATCGTTGTTGTAGTCCAGCAGCGCAACGCCCCCGGGCATGGTTTCAATCAAATATTTGCGTGAAGTGGGAGAATTGCGAAGAGTGAAGTCGACACCCTTTAAAGGAGTCAACTGAAACACAACCTCTGCTTTTGGCCTTGCGTCTTGCGCGAGCAGACCCACCGCGCAGAACAGCGACAGGAGGCTCGCTTTGGTCATCCGTACCGCTAACAATGCGCACCCTTCCCATGGCGCTGCAGCAATACATAGACGCCAGCCTGTCCGTCAAACTCGAACACGCCTTCCAGCATACCTCTCAATTCACTTTTCGAATTTCCAGATCGCTGCCGTGAGGATCGTCGGCGACTTCGACGGATAGCATGTGTCGCTCGGGATCAATCGAGTCGCTGGGCGCGTCCTGTTTATTTGTCACAGTGATCGCCGCTGTCTTGGACTCCCAGCCATACACTTCAACCAGAATTTTGTTCCACCAGGGGCGATATGCACCTTGATGTTCTCCAAGATGAAGAAGCAAGCCGTTTGGTGTTACTTCACAGGAGAATTCGATGCGCAGACTGTCTCCGCGTTTGTACGCCAACGTCTTGCCATCATCCGCGTATACGGAGCCGTGGCAATTCTGACCGGGATAGACGCGCAGAGTTAGATCCCCCTGCGGCGTTTCTTCCGTGCTCTGCACCAGCGGCTGCATCGGCAAAATTGTTCCCTCGCGCACGTAGACCGGAAGCACATCCAGCTTCGGCTGTATCAGCAAAATTCCCTTCTTCGGATCTTCAATTTTGGGGGGTACGTCTACCCTGGCGCCCGTCCAATAGTCATACCAACCGCCTGGCGGCAATTTCAGCGGGTATGCATCCGGTTGTTCGGGGAATGGAGAAGGCGCCACCAGTAGATCCGGGCCAAGCAGGAATTCGCTTGTGGCATCGAGATCGAACGGGTGCGAGTCTGAAGTGGCGTTGGGGAATTCCAGGAAGACCGGGCGAACGACGGGCAATCCAGTTCGAGAGAGTTCCTCGACCAGCGTGTAGAGATATGGCAGAAGCCGGTAGCGCTCCTCAATATAACGGCGACGAATGGCTTCTTGCTCCGGCCCATGCACCCACACTTCTTTGTCACCCGAATCTTTGTTGGTGTGATTGCGATCGATGGGCTGAAAGGTAGCCAACTCCGTCCAACGTGTAAGCAGTTCCGGACCCGGCGTTCCGATGAAGCCACCCACATCCGCGCCGCAAAACCCAAAACCGCTCAGCCCCAGATTCAAGAGCATCGGAGTCGTGAGGCGCAAATGGTCCCACGAACTGGTGTTGTCGCCCGTCCAGGTGGCCGCGTAGCGCTGGCCGCCCGCATACGTAGCGCGCGTCAAAACAAACGGGCGCTGATCGGGATTGAGTTTGAGCAAACCCTCGTACGTAGCGCGCGAATTTTCCAGCCCATACACGTTGTGAATTTCCAGATGGTTCGCCGTTCGCGGCTGGAACCCCGGTTCTTCAATGCGATGCAGCGTATCGCCTGGCATCGTCAGGGTCGGGGTCCCGAAAACGGAGGGTTCATTCATGTCGTTCCAGAAACCGGCGACGCCCTCCTTCAGAAAATCCTTGTACAGCGTGCCCCACCACTCGCGCGTCTTCGGGCGCGTGAATTCCGGGAAAACGGAAGGACCCGGCCAAACGGTCCCGACGTACGTGCTGCCGTCGGGATTTTTCACAAAATGGTCGCCGGCCGTTCCCGAATCGTACGGCGAGTATTGCGCACCAGGAACTTTTGCGATGTGCAGGTCGGTGATGACCACCACATGAAAATTGTCGCGTTTCAGATCGGACAGCATCTGCTCGAAATGCGGAAAGTTAACCGTGTCTACCGTGAAGGGACGATGTTCTTTCTGAAAATCGATGTCCAGATACAGCGCGTCCGCGGGAATCTTATCGGAGCGCAATCGCGCGGCAATTTCACGCAAGCGCGTTTCCGTCTCATAGCTGAATCGAGACTGCTGAAAACCAAGCGACCATAAAGGCGGCAGCGGCGGCAACCCTGTGAGCCAGGCGTACGTGCGGACCACCTGCTTCGGATCCGGGCCGTAAAAGATGTAGTAGTTGATCGGGCCGCCTTCGGCTCCAAACGAGTAGATGCCATCCTGCATTTTGCCGAAATCAAAATTGCTGGGCCAGGTGTTGTCCAGAAAAATTCCAGCGGCGCGGCCGGCGCGCATGGTCATGAAAAACGGAATGCTCTTGTAGATCGGATCGGTGGATTCCTGGAATAGGAAGGCGTCGGTATTCCAAAGGTGGAAAGATTGCCCGCGGCGGTCCAGCGTTCCTACTTTATCTCCCAGGCCAAAGTAATGCTCATCGGCCGGCATTTTCTTGAAAACACGAAACGAGTCTGCGTGGAATTCCACGGGCCAGCCCGGCTCGTCTTCTTGCAGAACATTTCCCCGCAAATCGGCGGTGGATAGGCGCAGCGTGGCACGCTCGATGCGAACCCGCAACGTTTTGGTGCGAAATCCGACCGCGTCGGGAGTTATTTCTGGGATTACTTCGACACTTTGTCGCCGAATTTCGACGGGCACCGCCCAGGACGCATCTTCCGGCAATTGCCCTTTTACAGCGAGCCGCACACGCAAAACATCATCGCGCAGAGCGACCACTTGAAGCATCGCGCCGTTGCGCCGCACCTCAATACCATTCGGTAGCAGTTTGCTTGTTGCGAAATCTTCCGTCGCGGGCGATACATCGGCGGATTTAAGTTTTACTTGCGCAAGTGCGGAATGCGGACGAATAATCTGCCCGCTCAAACCAAGTGCAAGAACAAGCAGGCCAACGCGAAAATGCACCACCATGGTCAAAACCCGCTTGTTCATCCTTGTGTCCCGAAGAATAGAACGCCTGGAACCCTTTCCTATGGCCCCTCGTAAGGCACCAGGGGCAGCTTCCGCACGGAAGGCCTGGCAGGCTGAGAATCGTTCCTCGACTTGCAAACTCTTCTTTCAACCTGCCAAGCACGCTCCCCGGGGTGTAGGGGAGTAACTCGTCCTAGTGTTTTTCTAGAAGTAGAACTTGCCCGCGAACTGAATGCTTCGCGCGGGGTACGCTCCGGTGATCGTTCCGAAATTGGCGTCGCCCAAATTGCTGTCGGGCACGAAGAAGTTGGGGTGGTTGAATGCGTTGTACAACTCCATTCGGAATTGCAGCCGCTTGTTTTCGCTGAAGTTCCAATACTTCTGTATGCCCATGTCCCAGTTAACGTACTTGGGCGCGCGCAGGTTCGACAAAAATCTCGGCGCATCGCCGAACGTGAAGGGATCGGGTTGCGAGAACGCCGCCGGATTGATCCAGTCATTTATGTTTTGATTCTGCGGCACCGGGCTTACTCCCGGAACGATGTTTGGACGCTGGTTGAAGCCGAAGCCGCCGGTATTGTTTTGCGCCGGGTTGATGGAGATAGGCAATCCGGAATGTGCGGTGAGGATTCCGCTCCACTGCCAACCGCCGAAAGCGGCGTTCATCGGCTTGCTCCACTCGGCGCCGAACTGTTTGCCTTTGCCGAAAGGAAGTTCGTAGGTGTAGTTGATGACGACGCTGTGCGTAAGGTCGCTGGCATCGACGGAGCGTTCAGCGGCCAGGTCGTAGGAATTGCGCACCGAACTTCCGCTGCCCGGGAATGCCCAACCGGAAGCACCCTGCGCGTCGTCCAGGAACTTCGAATACGTGTAGGAAAAGTTGAGCTGTAGCCCGGAATGCCAACGATGCGTATAGGTGGCTTGCAGCGCGTTATAGGTCGAGCCGGCAACCGCGGGTGCCGCCTCGGTAACGCTGCAGTATTCGGGGTACGGCAGGAGCAGTTGCCCTGCCTGAACCGTCGGGTTGTTGAGTCCGCAACCGCTCGAAGTGATCGCGCCGTAAAACGGATTCGGAACTTGCGCGTTCAATGCGTTGCCTAGCGCCAGATCAGAAGTCGGAAATTCGTTCCATTCCAGGTATTGAGCCAGAACGTGTACGCCGTGATTTCCCACGTAGCTGATGTCCAGCAGGTCGTTGTTCGTGAAGCTGTACTGCACGCCTAGCATCCATTGCTGGACGTACGGAGAATTGCGAATTGGGTCAGTCACCGGATTGAGACCAAACCCAACGTCGGTCAACCCTCCCAAGGAATTCCCGGTAACCGGTACTTGACCATTTGGAAAAGCGCTGGGCAATCCCAAAGCCGCGTTTCCGCTGAGAGTGGAAGACGGACTGATGCCGCTATCCAGACTGGTGACCCATGGTGTGCTTTGCGAATAGCCGATGTTCGGGCCCTGGCCGTAGTAGCTGGGCACGTAAAAGATGCCATATCCGCCGCGAAGGACGATCTTGTCGCGCAGTTGATAGGCCGCGCTAACACGCGGAGCGAAGTTTTTGTAGGAAGTGTTGTACACGCCCCTGTTGCCGTTGGTGTTGAAGACCAATTCACCCGGAACGTTGAATCCGACCGAGGAGCTGATCGGGTTCACAGCCGTAAAGTCAAAGTATTGCTGTGCGTTGACCCGCTCTGCCGGCGCTGTTTGAATTTCGTAGCGGAGACCGAGGCTCAGTGTGAGCCGCGGAGTCATTCTCCACGCGTCCTGAACATACCAGCCCAGAAGATGTTTCCTGGTCGCTGGGAACTGGTTATAGCCGGTTTGATCGGTGCCGCTGCCAACGCCGAGCAGAAACGATGCGAATCCGTCGCCCGTTCCCGCCGCCGCGAGTTGTGGATTCGGCCCGGCCGTTGAGGTCGTCTGGAATTGCAGCACGGTGTTCGCGTAGTGCCCGCCATCAATGAAAGCCCAAAAATCCGAGAAACCAAACGCGATCGTGTGCTTCCCCTTTACCTTCGTAAAGTCAGGCGCGATGGTATAGATCGTCTGCGGCACGATGTAATTGTCCAGACCGGCTTGCGCACCCAGCGGAGAGTAGCTCTGCGGCTGAATCTCCGGGAACGAAGGAGCAATGGAGTCGATGAACGAAGGCAAGCCGAGAGTCGAGGCTTTGAACCCGAAGCTCTGCGTGGTGGATTGCTCCACGTGCCGGTTCACACCGAAATTCAAGCTCATGTCAAACGTCGGACCGAAAACGTGGTTGTACGCCACGTCGGCGCTGTAGCGGTTATTGGGAGCGATTACGCCCGGGCCTCCTTCATTCGAGGCTCCGTAGTACGTCGGCGAGTTAATTTTCGATTCGAATTTCTGCGACCAACGGGCAAAGATGCGATCGTTGTCCGAAAAATTGTGATCAACGCGGATGGAGTATTCGTTGGAATGGGCGGCGGCCGCTGCTGCGGACGTAAAGTTGTTTATCAGGCTGCTGTTGGTCGGTGCCGGCCAATATCCTGCTGCAGCAACACCCTTGGCGATGGTGTCCAGCAAACCCGGGGGAATGATGTTTCCGGGAAAGGGATCACGAATATAACCGCTCTGCGTCGCCGTCAAGCCAGTCACCGGATCCACAGCCCCGGCAGTGATCGTTCTGGTGCTGAAAGGATTGTAGATTGCGCCCGCAAGGATGGGTCTGCCGAGTGCGTCGGTTTGTCCGGTTGGGCCTCCCAGCAGTGCGGAAAAATCTCCAGTCCTCTCGGCGTCGGTAGGCACGGTGCCTACAAAGGTGGCAGGGGTGGCGGACCTCAAGCCATCGTAGTAGCCAAAGAAAAAAGTCTTATCTTTGCGTATTGGACCACCGATGGTGCCGCCAAACTGGTTGCGGTGGAAGTCGGGTTGAGCTCCGTTGTTAAAGTAATATCTCGAATCCAGATTGCTGTTCCGATAGAACTCGAATGCGTCGCCGTGGAATCCGTTGGATCCGGATTTGGTGACGATGTTTACGACATTTCCGCTGCTAAATCCGTATTGAGCCGTAAAGGCATTGGTCTGCACTTTGAACTCTTCGACGTCGTCCACGGAAGGAACGTAGATGACGCCGCCCCAATCGAGACGCGTATCCCAAGTACCATCCAAGAGATATTCGGCGGTGTTGAAGAACGTGCCGCCGAAATTCAGGAACGAAACGTCCTGGTCAGCGCTTCCGGAAATGCCCGGCGCGCCTACAACCTGCAATTCCGCGGCGTTGCTCACTGAAGAGTTCAGCACCGCCAAGCCGATTACGTTGCGCAAGTTCAACGGAAGCTCAGCTACCTGCCTGGCGGAAACGTCGGACGCGATGTTGGCGTTCTCCGCGTTCAGCAGAGGCGCTTGCGAAGTTACTTCGATATTTTCGCTGACGGCTCCGACCGACAGATTGACGTTCTGGTCGGCTGCTTGGCCCGCGGCGAGCGTGATGCCAACCTGTTTGGCACGCTTGAAGCCCGTCGCTTCGACCTCCAAGTCGTACGTTCCCGGTGGTATCAGGGTGAAGCTATACAAACCGTTGTCCACGGTCGTAAATGTCCGGGCAAATCCCTTTTCGGGGCTCGACAGGGTCACTTTCGCGCCGGTCACCGACTGACCCGATGGGTCCAGGACGATGCCGCTCAGAGACGCGGTGATCTGCGATTGACCGTACACTTGCCTGCCGCACAGCAATAACAAAGCGGCTATCAGGAATTGCAATTTCCAAGATCGTTCGCTAGCAAACATGAAAAATCCTCCCAGGACATCCCGGCTTTTGCCGGGATTCCACCCCTGACTGCGCGACGCCGTACCCATTCCCCAGACTCGCGGGTGTCGATCCGCTCCGCGATCTCTGCGAAAAAAGCCGGACGACGGAATGCAAAAGACTGGTTCGACTTATAGAAAACTCCCATTCACGCTGGCAACGGTTTGCTGGTAAAGGAATCGGCGTTAAGACACGAAAAACTTCATTTCGAGGCTTATACTGTTTACTTCCAACAACTTGAAGTTGTCTTCTGGGAGCGTAAAGAGCCCCGGAATGTCGCCTTTTACGTTGCGGTTGGGCGAAAAGAGCTGTAGCATCGGAACAAATGGAATTTCAGATAGACAGTATTTGTCACACCGGTGCTGGTCTCAGAGTGTTTGTTGCAGAACGACGGACGGTTCCAAGACGGGGTTATTGGGTCGAGGCGGTAGGGGAATTTGCTAACAGAGCAGGTCAGCGATAGCTGGACGCCCTCCAGCGAACTCGAAAAGGCCGCGGTACGACAGCAACTCGAAAAGTTGCTGGCTACTCCTTTATTTAATTCCAGCAAGCGCTATCCGAGTTTCCTGAAGCTGGTCGTGGCTCGTGTACTGGCCGGACAGACCGATCAACTGAAAGAGCGCGTCTTAGGGGTCGAGATTTTTGGACGGCCTGCCGACTACGACACCAACAGCGATCCCATTGTGCGGGTTACCGCGGCAGAGATCCGCAAACGAATCGAACAATATTATCAGGACCCTCGGCACAGTCAGGAAATTCGGCTTTTTCTCCCGGCCGGTTCTTACGCTCCGCAATTCTCATGGCCGGGCCGTCCTTCCGGTTTGCCGCCAGGGTCGACGGAATTGCCGCGCTCCGCGCCAAGTAAGTCATCTATACCTGGCTCGAAGGTCTCCGCACAGGCTGGTTCCGAACGAAGCTTCTTTTCCACGAAGAAGGCCTTGGTCGCACTGGCTCTGCTTGTACTCGCTGCTGCTGGCACGGCCTTTTGGTACACCTCTCGGCCGTCGGTCTTGAAGCAGTTTTGGGAGCCATTCATCAAGTCTTCCGAACCCGTGCTCTTCTGCATCGCCGACCAGAACCAGTTCTCAAGTATCCGGCTGCGCGATGCGGCTGACCCACAGCGCGAAATAACGCTGAACGACACCATGGTCCTCATTTTTATCGATGATGTAAGCCCACTGGTGAATGTCGCGGGCCTGCTGCGAACTTATGGGAAAACGTATCGCGTGCAGGGCGAAGGCAGCACAACATTGACCGATCTTCGCCGCGGCCCCTCCGTATTCATCGGCGCATTTGATAACGGCTGGACATTACGAGTGACGTCGCCTCTCCGTTTTCACTTTGCAAACGATGCGACGATGACGCAATTCTGGATTGAGGACCGCGCTAATCCCGGAAAGCACGAGTGGACGTTGGATCGCTCGATACAGCAGCAAACCGGAACCTACAAGGACTACGCCATCGTGGCGCGAGTGATCGATCCAAATACCGATCAATTCGTAGTCGTAGCTGCGGGAATCGGCAGGGGTGGCACCGTCGCCGCCGGTGAATTCTTGGTGGATGCGCACCGCATGGAAGATCTGCTCAAACAGGTGCCGACCAACTGGAAACAAAAGAACATGGAGATCGTTCTGGAGACGCAGGTGATTCAGGGGCGCTCCGGCCCACCGCGCATCGACGCGGTTCATGTCTGGTAGCTTGAGCTGCGCTCTCCTTCTCCCTAAACTTTTCGAATATGCCCAAAGATACAGAAGGAACGGCTAGTCTTCCCGGTTATCGGCGGCCCGCTCCGGGGACTCAGCCCTATCACTTGCATCCCGCTTATGCCTCCTCCATCAAACGCGCACCCTCCAAGCCGCTCGTCTATCTTCCCCACACTCTTTCCGAAGTGACCGGGCCGATTTTCGAAGCCTCCGCCGTTGACCTGAAGGCGTGCGACCTCACTCGCCATGGCTCGGGCGAACCGCTGGGCGAGCGCATTATCGTCAGCGGACGCGTGCTGGACGAAAATGGCCGGCCCGTTCACCACACGCTCGTGGAACTCTGGCAAGCCAATGCCGCCGGACGATATCTACATAAAATCGACCAGCACGATGCTCCTCTGGATCCCAATTTCATCGGCACTGGCCACGCTATGACCGACGCCAACGGCCGCTATCGCTTCGTCACTATTCGTCCCGGTGCGTATCCATGGAAGAATCATCACAATGCTTGGCGGCCCGCGCATATTCACTTCTCACTGTTTGGTCCGGCTTTCGCCACCAGGCTGGTCACGCAAATGTATTTTCCCGGCGATCCGTTGCTGGCATTTGATCCCATCTTCAACTGCACGGCGGATGAAAACGCGCGGAATCGGCTGGTCTCGTCATTCGATTGGGAATCCACTCTGCCGGAGCAGGCGCTGGGCTACAAATTCGACCTCATCCTGAGCGGCCGCGAAGGCATGCCGTGGGAAACGAAATGACCCTTCACGCCACAACTTCACAGACGGTCGGGCCATTTTTCAGCATCGGTTTCGACAAGCTAAACCGGGACGACTTGGCTGCTCCGGGTGTTTCGGGTCAGCGCATCGAAATCGAAGGACGCGTTCTGGACGCTGATGCGCAGGGCGTTCCGGATGCAGTGATCGAAATTTGGCAGGCGAATGCTCGCGGGAAATATGCTCACCCGGATGATCCGCAGGATAAGCCTGCTGAGCCGGGCTTCCAGGGTTTCGGGCGCATCCCTACGCAACAAAACGGGACATTCCGCTTTGCGACCATCAAGCCCGGCCGCGTGCCCGGTCCAGATGGCAAACTGCAAGCTCCTCACATTCTTGTATCAGTCTTCGCACGCGGCCTGATGCGTCGTCTGGTGACCCGCATTTATTTTCCCGACGACCCTGCCAACTCCCAAGACTATGCTCTATCCCTGGTCGAGTCTTCGCGGCGCCACACGCTCATCGCAAAACACTCGTCAAAGGGTGACGGACTACTCGAATGGAACGTCGTCCTGCAAGGCCCTGACGAAACCGCCTTCTTCGACTGTTAAGCGCGACCCCCAATGTTTCAGTTGTGCTCCTGATCGGATGCGCGACTCATTTTTGGGCCATAAACGACAAAACCAGCAAAATTCTGCAAGAGAGCAGCCAGCCTTGCGCATTACGCTGACTGAGACATATCTTCAATGTCCGGCTCTGTCGGAAGCCGGAATGTGTGACTTGCAATGAAGGAGAGCAAAATGGCGCAAACCAAACCTAGCATTGTGTTCTGCCACGGACTCTGGGCCGATGGCTCGTGCTTTAGCAAGCTGATCGTTCCCCTTCAGGCAGAGGGGTATGAGTGTATTGCAGCGCAGTATGGCCTCAACACAACGGCAGAGGACGTCGCTTTGGTGAAAGCAACGATAGGCCGGGTCAGTAGCCCAGTTATCCTCGTCGGTCACTCCTACGGCGGAACCGTCATCACCGGTGCCGGAACCGACCACCGCGTTGTCGGACTGGTTTATATCTGCGCGCTCGCTCCGGACGCCGATGAAACGTCTCAGACGCAGCAGTCCAACTTCCCGAGGACCGACGTCTTCTCCCACATCCAAGTCGTGGATGGACGTATCTGGCTGCGTC
>Ga0308309_10000356_pt1 | contig 30404 bp, 20 predicted proteins | sample HubBroMetageWFT5_FD_192491 | JGI IMG/M metagenome (GOLD analysis project Ga0308309, IMG submission 192491) | Warmed and freeze-thawed soil microbial communities from the Hubbard Brook experimental Forest, New Hampshire - Hubbard Brook CCASE Soil... | ecosystem: Environmental > Terrestrial >...
TAGACGCGCGAATCGGCATCATTGTATGCGTTCATTTCCCCTTCGGACAGACGCTGCAGCACAAGTTGATCTATCAGATTCTTCGCCATGCCGATGGGCTGGTTCTGCAATACCCCGCCATCGGTATAGGTGAAGTTTGCGGCCTGGGGAGGATTAGAGGGCCATTGAATTGTGGCGCTTTGATACTCATCCCGCTGGCGAGTGATGTCCTGAACTCGGAATGCGAATGGGAATGCGCCCGAGGCGACGGCCCCATTTCGAATTTTGGTCCATAAAGGCAGCTCATCGCCCAGGGCTCCCGGAAGTTCCTGAGTGATTTGGTCAACACATCTTGTGTATTGAAATGCCATTCCGCGGCCCTGAAGGATTGGATATCCGTAGGTCAGCCCATTCAGGTTCGTCACAGCCATGCCAAGCCACAGTGGTTTCGGAATCGGGTCGCCTTCGCTGTCAAGAATTGGATTTCCCGTTTCGTCCCGCTGGATTTCAATGGCTGGATGAAAGCCCTTGGGTTTCTTGCCTTGCAAGGGCGTCATGGAGTCGATCAGCATCTTATTTGCAATCGTTTCAATCAGGTCGGAGGAAAACAGCGAGTGCCAAATGTCTTCTTTCCAATGCATTCTCACCAGGGCGGCGAGACTTATGCGCTTCACCCACGCTTCATAGAAGACATTTGTTTGCGGTCCTCTCAGACTCTGGGGATCATAGAGGAGACGCTGGGCGGCGATGGCAGCGGTCATCCCTCCTGCGGATGCGCCCGTGATCACGTCAATGTAAATCTTGTCTTCCTCTTTTGTTGACTTGTCCGTGTTGTGGGTTTCGAGCGCGGTCAGAACTTCATAAAGCACGCCGGCCTCATAGCTTCCCAGGGAGACTGCTCCAGCAATGACGATGGCCAGGTGTTTGGGCATGAGAATCTCCGCGGCTACGGTTTCTTCTATCAGCGCGCGGGCGCATAGTAGCACCAGAATACAGTACACAACAGGGCATCGCATTTGACTCCGGGATGATTTCGCACAGGCCGGGGCAAACGAGGTTCCGCCGGGCTAATAAATGCAAGCACATCAGGGAAGCGAACCTTATCGCATCGTCAGGTCGGCATTTTGAGGAAAAAGTAGAGGGCGAGGAAGCCGAAAATGGCGTCGGGCGCCCATCCGGCGACCAGAGGAGGCAGGAGTCCGGCGGTGCCCATGGACTCCAATAGCGCCGCGGCTGCGCGGTAAATAATCCCGATGCCCACTGCGACGGCGAGTCCGCCGATCGCGCCGCGAGTTCCGGTGAGGAAGGCGAAAGGTGCGCCGAGGAAAACGATGATCGCGGCGATCATCGGGAACGCGAATTTCTCCTGCCACTGGACGGACAGGCGCGAGGTGTCGAACCCCGCCTGTCCGAGGCTCGCGATGTAGGAACCGAGCTGCCGCCAGTTCATTTGATCCGATTGCAGGACCTCGCGACGGAAATAACTGGGAGGTTCGTTGAGCTCGGGAAGCGAATAAGCTTTGAATGGGGTGTAGCGCACAACGCGCCCGGCGTCGAAATCCCGCACCCAACCACCGGTGAGAATCCAGGTCTTCTCGGCGGGGTCCCACGACGCGCGCGCGGCAAAGACCCGCCGGCGAACCTGGAAGGTGGCGGAATCGAGTTCGAACACGTTGAGCCCGCCAAACAAATTGCTTACGGGGTCGAAGAGCTCATAGTTATAGATTTTTTCACCCTCGCCGAAGATCCACTGGTGGGTGGGCTGGAAATACGTTTGCGGCGGGCGTCCTTTGATTTCGTTGCGGAGCGCGTCTTGCCGCTGGTTGGCGTAAGGCAGATAGGACTCGCCGAGTGAAAACATTCCGGCGGCGATCAGGATACCCGACAAAGTAAGCGGAAGGATCAGGCGGTACATGCTGATGCCGCTGGCTTTGAAGGCGATCACTTCGTTGTTTTTTGCAAGAACGGCAAGAGTAACGAGCGTGGAGACGAGAATGGCAAGCGGCGCGAGCGAGTAGACCATGTAAGGAATGAGATAGCGGAAGTAATTGAGAACGTCCGTGACGGGAACATGATTTTTCGAAATGTCGCCCAGCAGATCGAAAAGAGTGAACGCATCGAAAATGAGAACGAAAGTGGCCAGCAGGACAAGAAAGTAATAGAAAAATTGCTGCAACAGGTAGACATCTACCAGCATGGGAAACCCCGCAGCGCTGCCGGCCCCGGCCACATAGCGGATACCACTCGCGGGCTTCAGTACGTCGCTATGCCCATTTGACGGCGCTTGACCGATGCCATTGAGCGCCGTGCCGTTGGAGGCTATCGGCGAGCCGGGTTGCGCATGGCGAGATTTCCGCCAACGGGACCATGCCGTGTCGAACCACGCAAACACGCGATTCGGTTTGCGAATATTTTCGATGCGGCGAAGGAAAATCAGTCCGACGATGGCTGCAACAATGTTCGCGGCCCAGATTCCCACAAATGGTGAGAGCTTGCCCTGCCGCGCAAAATGGTCACCCGAGACGTAGAGAAAATAATAGCCCCCGATCAGGATGAGAGTGAGGATCAGCCCGGCAGCGCGTCCTCCGCGGCGAGGACGCACGCCGATCGGCACTCCCAGGAGCGCAAAAATCAGGCAGGCGGCGGGCAGGGCAATGCGGTTCTGGAATTCGACGCGGGCGTCACGCCAATCGGGGCCATGGTCGGAGAGAAGTGCTGAAATTGGCCGCTCGGCTTGGGTAAGGGTGTCATTTTTCGGGGCTGTTTCCGGGTTGGTGATGTCAATCGGGATATCACTTTCGCCGAAGGTGGTCACGTTGTAGCGCGAAGGATCCTTTGGATCGTATTCGTGGATACTCCCGGCACCGAAGTGGAGCTCCAACTGACCGGTCTGGGAGCCCTGTACCACCTGCGCATCCTCAGCAACCGTGACGGAGGTGCCGGATTGCCCCCCAGGTCCAGCAAGGAAAACACCGCGCCAGTGTGTGGCTGCGGCTTCCACGTCCCGCACGTATAATACCAGGTGCGGGAAGCGTTCATCGAACACGCGGGGCTGCACCGCAAACGGCGCCTGCGACGCCAGGATTTGTTCGCGCAGGTTGTTCAATGTGCGGACGGAAAGCGGGCTGAGCCAGAACGTAATCATCAACGTGATGACGGAGCATCCGGCAGCCACAAATCCGATGGGGAGCAGCAGGCGGCGCAATCCCATGCCGGATGCGTGGAGGGCGACGATTTCGCTGTCCGCGGACAATCGGCCGAGCCCGATCAGCACACCCACGAGAACCGCCATGGGGATAGTGAATACAAGGGCAGGGGGAAGCAGGCAAAGAAAGAGCAGCGCGACGGTCCCCATGCCGCCCGAGTGGCGGACGATTAAGTCCATCAAGCGGACCAACTGAGGGACGAATAGAACGAAAGTGAATACAGCAAAGCCCAGCAGGGCGTGAGAGCCGACTTCGCGGCAGATATATTTATCGAGAAGGCGCATGTGCGCGCGCGGGTATTCTACCACGGGCGGTTGAAGGCAGCGAAAAGCGAGGGGCGTTGAGCAGAGTAAATCTCGTTATCTTGTGGCACATGCACCAGCCGCAGTATCGCGACCCGGCCACGGGAAAGTACCTGCTGCCCTGGACCCGCCTTCATGCCACGAAAGACTACTGGGGAATGGTGAAAATGCTGGAAGAGTTCCCCGGCGTACACGCGACGTTTAATTTCGTGCCCCTGCTTGCGGAACAAATCGAAGAATATGCGAGCGGCGCATTCAAGGAGCCGTGGTTCGACGTCGCCTTTGCCCCCGCCGAATCTCTGAAACCCGATCAGAAACGTGAAATATTGGAGCGCGCGTTTCAGGTGAATGAGAACTACTTGAAACGCTGGCCCCGCTTCGGGGAACTCCACGCGGCGACGACCTCCGGCGGGGCGGAAGCCTGCGTAGCCCATTGGAACGCGCGGGATTGGATGGACTTGCAGCTGTTGTCTCAGCTTGCGTGGACAGATGAGATTTACATCGCAAAAGACCCGATCGTGAATCGGCTTTCCGCGAAGGGGCAGAATTTTACCGAGGCGGAAAAAACTCAGCTGCGCGAAAAACAGCAGGAGCTGATCGCGGCCGTGCTGCCCGCGTACCGGCTGGCCGCGGCGCGCGGCCAGATCGAAATTTCCACGACGCCGTATTACCATCCGATTCTGCCGCTGCTTTGCGATACGAATATCGCACGCGTTTCAAACCCTCAAACTCCGCTGCCGCAACCGCCATTCCGTTACAAGGAAGACGCACGCGAGCATTTAGTGCGCGCGCGGGAGTTCCACAAGCGTGTGTTTGGAAAGGCGCCCGCCGGATTGTGGCCTTCCGAGGGCTCAGTCTCCGATGAAGCGTTGGAAATCGCGATGGAACTCGGGTTCAAATGGTTCGCCACAGATGAAGGCGTGCTGGGACGAACGCGGAATATTGGATTTTGGCGCGATGCGGCGGGATACCCCGAGAATGGTCCGGACCTTTACACTCCCTGGGATTTGGTGCGCGGCGAACTCCAGATGACCGGCTTTTTTCGCGATCACTACCTTTCCGACCTGGTGGGATTTGTTTACAGCCGGATGGGCGCCGAAGCCGCTGCGGACGATTTGCACCGTCGAATCCGTGCAATCGGTGACCGCCAACCACCCGGCCGCCTGGCTACGGTCAGCTTGATCCTCGATGGCGAAAACGCCTGGGAATATTATCCTGAGAACGGCCGGGAGTTTTTGCGCCAGTTTTACAAGCGCATTGAACAAGATACGGAAATTCGCGCGTTGACGGCGAGCGAAGCCATGGAGGCGGAGCCAAACCGCCCTAAGATGGAGGGAATCTTTCCTGCGTCGTGGATCAACGCCAATTTCGACGTTTGGATAGGGCATGCGGAGGACGTCCGCGCGTGGGATTTGCTCCGAGATGCTCGCAAAGCCTTCGAGGAGGCGCAGCAGAACGCGTCTTTCGGCTCTGGTGTGGGAAGCGCCCGGCTCGCGCTGGCCTATGATGCGATTCTCGCGGCGGAGGGAAGCGATTGGAACTGGTGGTATGGCCCGGAACACGCCTCCGCAAACGATGCCGAATTCGATTCGCTTTACCGGAAGCATTTGACTGCGATTTATTCCGCGCTGGGAGTGCCCGCTCCGGATGCACTCGCGCACGCAATCAAGCGCGCCCCCGAACGCGCGCGCCGCGATTCGCCGACGGCGTTCCTTGATGTGATCGTGGATGGCCGCGAAAGCAGCTATTTCGAATGGCTGGGCGCGGGCCTCTACGCCACCGATCGAAAAGGCGCGACGATGCACGGACGAAGTCACGTGTTTGGCGACCTTCACTACGGCTTTGGAGAGCGGCAATTTTATTTGCGCGTTGACCCTTTGCCGGATGCCTTCTCCGAAATGCAGGAATTCCAAGTGCGCTTGACCCTTTGGGACGCACACGAAACACGCATCACGCTGAAGGCGGAGGAAGGGAAGCTCGCCGGGGCCGTCGTCGAACGGTCTGGCGTCTGCATTTTGCAGCCTGATGCAGTTGTCTCTGCAGCTTTTGGAAGAATACTGGAAGTGAGTGTGGCGCGTGAATTATTCGACCTTCAAGGCAGGCGCGAATTGTTGCTGAGCGTCGCGCTTTGGAAGGGCGGGTTGCCGGTGGACGTCCTGCCTGCGGAAGGTATGCTAAACATTGCCCTTGGCGAAGAGAATTTTGCGTGGAATGTAGAGTAGCCGCGGAGGAGCGGCGAAGCCGGGCTCGCTACAGGCACTACTCAGGTGAAGCTCGGCTGTAACAGTTTAATTGAGTGGTAAGTATTGACAACGGAAAGGGAAGGGGGGATATTCAGCGCGTCCTCTGACAGAGGATGCTGGGGTTTCAAAACTAATAGCAGTCGGCTCGCAACGCTTGAGCCGCCCAACCCGGAAACGAGAGAGATGTTCTCGTATCCGGAGGAGGGCCTAAATGAGCAGGAAACATTGTTTCGTGTGCCTTCTGACGCTCGCCGGAAGCGTAAGTTTTCTCTCTCCCGCAGTAGTTGACCGTCAGGTCCCATCGTTCCGCTCCTTTTCGGGCTCCCAAAAAACAGGCAGCGAAAAGTTTACCGTTCGCGATTCCCCAGAATTTGGCTTGCCGGAGGCCTCCCGGGCTGTCCTAAAAGCTCGAGCGACTTCTCTGGCCGGCAAAACGGCATTCGAGCCAAATGTTGGGCAGGCGGGCGCGTCAGCGCAATTTGTGGCGCGCGGGAATGGAATGTCGATTCTTTTGGTGCGGAACGGCTTCGATCTGGTCGTGCCAGGGCATGCGCCGGGAAAGAAAAGTCTTCCCGGCAGCGAAGGAGCGAATTCGCTGGATGCGACGGTGCACGTTCGCCTTGCGCAGGGGGCGAGTTTGTCATGGGACGGCGAGGAAAAATTGACGGGCGAGACGAACTATTTCCTGGGAAACGACCCGGCGAAGTGGCGCACGCATGTTCCACGCTTCGCACGCGCGCGGGCTTCGCTTAACGCGAATTCGGCTGCGATTGATGTCTATGGAAACGAGGAGGGCCTCGAATACGACCTAAGGATTCCGCCTGGAACGGACGCGAGCAGATTCCGTTTCGAACTTGCCGGAGCAAAGCGCTTGCGATTGGATCCGGACGGCGACTTGCTCTTCAACGTCGCCAGCTACGAAGTCAAAATGCGTAAACCTATGATCTATGAAGTAGTCGCGAGTGCAAACCAAGTTTCGACGGCGGCTGAAAGACATCCCGCCGCCTCACAAACCGGATCACTAGCCCCGGCCGGCCCAAAGAAGAAGAGGACAAGGCGCACGACGACAAAGAGCGAACAAAAGCAGCAGCGCCATAGAGCGAGAAAAAAGATTCGCGGAGAGGCCGCGCGCCCCCCGGCGATGAAACGCCCGCGCACCAATTCGCCTCAAAAAAGAAAAAGGCCGCCTAAAGTGGACCGTCCTGCAGCGAGCTCTTCCGATGGCCGAAAAGGAAGGCTCATCGAGGGCGGCTACGTTCTCGAGGCAGACGGTACGATTGGATTCCGCATCGGACGCCACGATCCGAGCGCGACCCTGGTCATCGATCCTTCCATTTCCCTCGCGTACACAAGTTTTCTGGGAGGCACCGGGAACGATTCCGCGAATAGTCTGGCCGTCGATTCGTCGGGAAACCTTTACGTTGGCGGCACAACCACGTCAGCCGCGAGCTTCCCGGAGGCGGGAAGTACGATGATCGGGCCATCGGGTGGCGCGACCGATCTGTTCATAGCAAAAATCGATCCTTCGAAGAGTGGCGCCAATTCCCTCGTGTATCTTACGTTCTTGGGCGGCACGGGAAATCAAACGGGTGGGCTCGTGGCCGTGGACTCAGCCGGGAATCTGGCCGTGGCGGGCACGACTACCTCGTCCAATTTCCCGGTGACGGATGGAAGCAAACTGACCACGGGGTCCAACGACGCGATAGTAAGCGAAATCGATCCCACCGGCAGCACGATGGTTTACTCCACAATTTTTGGCGATAACGGCGCGGAGGCGGCACAGGGTGCCGGAGGGATTGCGATAGATAGTGCGGGCGATATTTTCGTCGCATCGGACACAAGCTCAACAAACTTGCCCGTGACCGCTGGCGCCTATCAATCCATCTATGGAGCGGGAATCAGCGATGGATTTCTCGCCATTTTCCAGCCAACCGCGACTCCGCATTTAAAATACTGCACATATTTGGGAATTGACGCGCTGGTGGGTGTGGGTGGCGTTGCCGTGGATGCGTCTGGCAATGCCTATCTCGCTGGTTACACTACGGATCCCGGCACAAGTTTTCCAGCAAAGAATGCGTTTCAGACTGCGTATGGCGGCGATCCGGATGATTCGTTTGTAATGAAAATCTTGCCCGGCGGAAAAAATACTTCGGACCTGATTTTCGCGACTTTGCTTGGCGGCGAAGATCTCGACGAAGCGTATGCCATCGCCGTGGATAACGCGTCTCCTCCGAACGTGTATGTGACCGGCACGACACAATCGTTAAATTTTCCAATGAACGGAGCAGTGGCAGGGTACGCGACTACTCTAAACACGAACGCCACGGCCAACGCGTTTGCGACCGTCATCTCGCAAAACGCTGGAAAGGCTTCGCTCGCCTATTCCACCTATCTGGGAGGTTCGCGGGTGGACTCCGGCGACGCAATTTACGTCATCGCAGCGAACTCGGTCTATGTGGCGGGTTCGACTACGTCATTCGATTTCCCGTGGCTCAATAACATCCAGCCTTTCAACGGAGATGCCGACGCATTTGTCGTCAAAATGGACCCCACATCGGCCGGCGCCGCATCTTTGCTTTACTCGACGCCGCTCGGTGGCACGGCTCCGCCCGGAGGAACCGTGACAGCCGTAGGCCAGGGGATTGCGGCCATTGCGGCAAACGGAGTTACCTCCGTCTATGTGGCGGGCCAAACGACCGCGGCCGATTTTCCCACAGCGGGCTACCCGGAAAACGGGTTTCAGTTGATTTGCGGGAGCTGCCAGGAATCGCCGCCACTCAGCAACGGATTCGTTGTGGGAATCCAGGAGAGCACCACTTCCCAGCCCAGCGTTTATTTCAGCAGCGCCTACCTGAATTTCGGACTTCAGCCGGTGGGTTCCACAAGCGTGCAGCCACAATTCGTTGCCGTTTACAATGGCGGCGAAATAAATCTGCAGATTTCGACGATCGGTATCACAGGCCCGAATGCGGGCGATTTTTCACTTCAAAATTCGGGGGCTTGCTTATCGGCCGAAATCGCTCCGGGCACGTTCTGCTCTTTTGAAGTCGGATTTATCCCTTCCATGGTTGGGCCGGAGTCCGCGTCCGTTAGCTTCGCCACGAATGCGCCGGGCAATCCGCAGGTGCTTGAACTGCGCGCGACTGGAGAGGGGCCGATCGCATCACTCTCCACCTATAGCCTTAATTTTGGAAATCAGGTGATTGGTGGCGCCGGTTCATCGCAACCGATCACGATTACAAACACTGGCACATTGCCGCTCATTCTCGCGGCTGTCAGCACCGCCGGGCCGAACCCGAATTTATTTGTGGTATCGGGAACGAATGAGTGCTCTGACGGATTTACGGTGAATGCTGGATCAAGTTGCACGTTTGACGTTACCTTTCTGCCGGCTGCGACGGGTAGCTTCAGCGCCCAGCTTATCATCACGGATAACTCAGGAAACGTGTCCAGTTCCCAGCAGGTCGTTCAACTTACGGGCACTGGAGTGCCGCCCGGACCGGTCGTCAATCTGCAGCCTTCCTCCGTGGCTTTCGGTTCTCAAGCCGTGGGTACGTCCGGGGCCGCGCAAGCCGTACTCTTGACGAACACCGGGAGCGCGGGCCTGAATTTGACCGGCATCACAATCACAGGATCAAACCCGAGCGATTTCAGTATTGCGGCGGCTGGGGCGAATCCGTGTCCCATGCCGAATGGGACTCTGGTGACAGGTGGAAACTGCACGGTCGGAGTATTCTTCGCGCCGCAAACCAGTGGCGCGAAAACCGCGAATCTCAGTTTTGCGGACAACGCCGTGGGAAGTCCGCAGATCGTTCAGTTGACGGGGACCGCGACATCTCCCTCGATTCAAATCTCTCCCACGAGTTTGAATTTTAATCCGCAAAGTATGGGAACCACGAGTGCGCCACCCCTCGCGGTCACACTGACCAACACGGCCACGACGGCCCTCGCTATCAACACCATAGGCGTGACAGGCGCGGACGCAAGCGATTTCGCGGTTTCGAATAATTGCCCTTCCAGCTTGGCAGGAGGTGCGAATTGCATCTTGAATGTCTCCTTCACCCCTGCCGCGGCCGGCGGCCGAACTGCTTCCCTGAACATTGCCGACAACGCAGCGGGAAGCCCGCAAATGATCGCACTGTCAGGAACCGGAACGCAGGCGGCTGTTTCTCTATCCGCTGCAAGCCTCAGCTTCGGGAGCCAGCTCGCTGGAGCATCGAGCGCGCCCGTAACAATTACGGTGACGAACACTGGAAACGGAGCTCTAATCTTCAGCGGCGTCAGCACCACCGGAACGAATGCGACCGACTTTGCAGTCGGCTCAGACACCTGCATGGGGACGAGCGTAAACATCGCGCCAAATGCTACTTGCACGATGCAAATTACCTTCACTCCCGCATGTTCAAATTCTGCCGCCGCAAGAAGCGCGACTTTGTCGCTGGCGGACAATGCGGCCGGCAGCCCCCAGAGCATTCCAATCAGCGGAACAGCGACCGGAAATTTCTGTTTCGTTGCGCCAGCCGCAGGCTTGACGAAATCGGTAAGTTCCGGTGGGACGGCAATCTATTCGTTGAACCTGACGGCGGCGAACGGCTATTCCGGCGCGGTGGCTCTTTCCACTTCGTCTTGTCCGCCCAACGCCGTCTGCACGGCGCCTTCCAGCGAAAATGTTGCTGGGAATGCGCAAGAAACGTTTCAGGTGAGCATCGCGACGCAAACTGGCGCGGCCAGCGGGCAGCTGGTCGGGCCACTTGAAATGTGGGCGACGCCTCCTCGTCTGCGACCTGGTTCTTACAAGCTGTTTGCGTGGGTGGGCCTGCTGGCAATGGTCAGTCTGTTTGCCTGGATTTCAGCAATGAAAACCAGGGGGCAGATCCTGCGTTTGCTGCAAATCGCATGTCTCGTCTGCGGAATCGCTATTTGCTTTGCAGCGTGCGGGAGCGGAGGGAGTAACTCGGGCGGGGGAGGCGATCCCGACACTCCTCCGGGAACCTACACGGTCACGTTGACGGGGACGGCGAACGGCACACCGCAGAGCATCCCATTGACGCTTGTCGTCACGAATTAGCCACGACTTATTCGCTGCGTGTCATTCGTCGCTTCAAAAGACTTTGAAAGCAAGATCTCGCGGCCGCGAGCCAACCGGTATCAGCGTGATCGGACTTTCTGGTGGACTCAGCATCCCAGTCGCGGCGGGAAGTGTTTTCGTGCGCAGCACGGCGAGATCGTTCGAAGCCGTGTCGACCACAAGCAACATATCTCCTCCGGGGCTGATCCCGCACGTCAGCGGAGCTTGCCCCACCGTAATCGGACCCGGGGGTATGATTTGCCGGCTTTGAATTGCTACCCGCAACACATGCTGGGCGGCGGAATCGGATACCCAGAGGGTTTGCGCATCCTCGGAAATTGTGGCTGATGCAGGCGACATTCCCAGCAGCAAAAAATCGCCCACTTCGTTCGTCTGCGTGTTGATGATAACCAGTCCGTGCGCTGTGCTCGAGGGAATGTAGAGTTCGCCGCCGTCGGCCTTCAGGACTAAATCGTCGGGCTTGCCGCCAAGAGAAAGATTGGCTAGCAGCACCCTCCGTTTCAAATCCACCACTGAAATCACGTTACGAGATCCCGAGGTAATGAATGCCTTGGCCGAGTCCGGCAATATGGCGATCTGCTCCGGTTGCTGCGCCACGGCAACCACGCCGAGCGGCGCAAGCGTGGCTGCGCTCAATAGCGAAACCGTCGCATCGTCGTGATTAGATACGACGAGCATTTTTCCGTCGGGTGAAACGCGCGCAATCCATGGCCGCCGGCCTGCGCGCCCGCGGGCTACAATCTGCCGCGAAGCACAATCAATCGCCACCACTGCATCCGAGCCAGACGACGCCACATACGCGCGATCGCCTTCGGGCGAGAAATCCAGAGCGTAGGGAGTTGCCCCGACCGGGATGCGCGCAACCACCTGGTTGCTCTTCACGTCGAGGACCCAGGCGTAGCCTCCGGCGGAACTCAACCCCCAGATTTCCTTGCGCGTTGGATGGGCGCGAATTCCCGTTGGACCTGCGCCGACAGAAACGGTCGCAGCCGCCGATAGCCGCACAAGATCAATGACCGTCACCGTTCCATCGCCCGTGTTTCCCACATACGCGCAAAGGTGAACGCCGGGCCGCAAAAAGGATGGGCGAAGTTCGACGGCCCATTCGCGCACGGCCAGCAGCGATAGCAGCAGAAGTGTGAAAATCAGGCGGGGATTCGGGGGCATCTTCATCAGGAACGAAGATACAGCAACAAACGGGCAGGAGGAAAGCGATGCGCCATCAAATCGCGCGCTTTGCGCACACTTAATTGATTGTGCGGCCGATGACAGCGGCGATATCGCGCACCTCGCCGATCAGCTTCGTAAATTCTTCAGGAACGATGGACTGAGGCCCGTCGGAAAGGGCGCGGTCAGGGTCGTGGTGAACTTCGATCAACAAACCATCGGCGCCCACCGCGACCGCTGCGCGCGAGAGAGGCAGAACCTTGTGCCTCTTTCCCGTGCCGTGGCTCGGGTCAACCACAATGGGCAAATGGCTTCGCCGCTGAACCGCGGGAACCACGCTCAGGTCCAGCGTGTTGCGCGTGAAATCGGAAAACGTCCGCACGCCGCGCTCGCAGAGGATAACGTTGTAATTTCCCTCGGACATCAGGTATTCAGCGGCCATCAGGAATTCATCCAGCGTGGCGGACATTCCCCTCTTCAGCAGCACAGGCTTGCGCGAACGCCCCGCGTGCTTCAACAGCGAGAAATTCTGCATGTTGCGGGCGCCGATTTGAATTACATCCGCGTACTTCTCCACCTGGTCAAGCGATTCGTTGTCAATCGCTTCGGTAATAATGCCCAGCCCAAATTCCTCGCGAATATTGGCAAGAATTTGAAGCCCGGGTTCGCCAAGCCCCTGGAAAGCGTAAGGTGAAGTCCGCGGCTTGTACGCGCCGCCTCGAAACAGTCGCGCCCCTGCGGCCTTGATATGCCGCGCGATGGTAAACGCCTGCTCGCGCGTCTCAATCGCGCAGGGCCCCCCGACCATCCCTATAGCCTTGCCGCCAAAGGTGACTTCGCCGGAAGGAGTAGGAATCCGCACAACTGTATTTTCCTCTTTCAAATCCCGGCTTACCAGTTTGTAAGGTTTGCTTACAGGGATGCACTCGACTACTCCGGGCATCGCTTCGAGTGAACCAATGTCAATCGCGCCGGAGTTCCCTGTGATGCCGATCGCCGTGCGAGCCGCGCCTGGAATCGGATGAGCCTTCAATCCCAGCGATTCGATCCGTTGGCAGACGGCACGGACCTGTTCTTCGGTCGCGTGGGATTGCATCACTACAAGCATGTAAGTTCCTCCGGGTAAATGCGGAACAAAGAGTCTAGCGCATGGAGAGGCAGACTGGCAAAATTCGGGGCGATTTTACAAAATGGAGACAATTTGGAGGCGCGGGGCGGGATCGAACCGCCGATAAAGGTTTTGCAGACCTTTGCCTTACCACTTGGCGACCGCGCCTCTCCTCAACAACCGCGTTTCACCCGCTGCAAAAATCGTATCATACCTCGAACTCTCCGTTCATCGGATTGAAGGAAGGATCTTTCCAAAAATCCCCGCGCCCACGTCCTTCTCTATGGCGAAAAACCCTAAGCCGATCGCGCTTTCTTCAGCCAAGTGGTGGGATTTCATCCGACGGACGCCGGCGGCGGCCCATCCAACCCACGCAAAAGATCGCACCCAGCCTTTGATTCACAATGCTCGCTCGTTGACTTGCTTCAACTCACAAACTAACATCTGCCGCACATGTCCGGCGACGACACCCTCATAGGCAAAACCGTTTCGCACTACAAGATTATTGAAAAGGTGGGCGGCGGTGGCATGGGAGTCGTTTACAAAGCGGAAGATGTCCGCCTGCACCGTTCCGTCGCCCTGAAATTCCTGCCGGAAGACGTGGCACAAGACCCGCACGCTCTCGCGCGCTTTCATCGTGAAGCCCAAGCCGCATCCGCCCTGAACCATCCCCACATCTGCACCATCCACGATATCGGGGAACAGGATGGCCATACCTTCATTGCCATGGAGTTTCTCGAAGGCGAATCTCTGAATCACAGAATCTCCGGGCGCCCCATGCCTCTCGATACCTTGCTGTCTTTGGGTGTGGACATAGCCGACGCGCTTGACGCAGCGCACTCCAAGGGAATCGTCCATCGCGATATCAAGCCGGCCAACATATTCATCAACGCGCGCGGCAGCGCCAAGGTTCTGGATTTCGGCCTTGCGAAAGTCTCCGCCGGCCCGAAAACGAAGGCTGGCGTCACGGCAGCCGCGGTCACCGTGGACCTGGCCACTCATCTCACTAGTCCAGGGTCGGCGCTGGGGACAGTCGCTTACATGTCGCCTGAGCAAGTTCGCGGGCAGGAGCTTGACTCTCGCACGGATCTTTTCTCATTCGGCGCTGTGCTCTACGAGATGGCCACGGGCACTCTACCCTTTCGCGGTGATACGTCGGGCGTAATTTTCGATTCGATCCTGAATCGCCCACCCACGCCCCCGGCGCGCCTGAATCCAGATCTGCCCGCCGAGCTGGAAAGAATCATTATCAAGGCACTCGAAAAGGATAACGACCTCCGCTACCAGCACGCTTCAGAGATGCGAGCGGACTTGAAGCGTTTGAACCGCGACACGGAGTCCGGCCGCTTGAGCTCGCGTACCCCGGTTGCCGAAGCCGCTGCGCCACAAAAGCAAAAGCGCTGGGGATGGGCGCAGGTGCTTCTGGCAGCAGGCGGCGCCGTGATCGTGCTTGCGCTTTTGGCGTTGCCTTTGGGCTGGCGCTGGTTCCACAGTCATCCCGTCGCTCCCTTGGGCAAGTTTAGTAAGCGCCAATTGACTCACAACCCGCCGGAGAATCGTCTGATCGGCCTGGGAATCTCCCCAGACGGCAAATATCTTTCCTTCTCGGATATGAAGGGCCTCCACGTGAGTGTGATCGAAACAGGAGAGGTTCACGATGTCGCACTTCCCGATACGCTCGGGACGCACCTTTGGGCTGTAAGTTGGTTTCCCGATGGGGAGAAGTTGATGTTGATGGCGGATTCAGACGTCGAGGGTAAGTACGATCTCTGGACTGTTTCCATTTTCGGGGGGACTCCACTCAAATTAGCAGGCGACGCGTTCGCACCGGTAATTTCTCCTGACGGTCTTTCAATAGCATATATAACAGGTCCGGATATTCGGGTGATGGGATCCGCGGGGGAAAATCCCCACACAATTTACACGACCAAAACGAGGCTGGGATGGAGTATGGCCTGGTCTTCCACAAGTCATCGTCTGGCTTTTATGGAATCTGAGGCTGGCCATAACGGGTGGGCTCTCAAATCAATTGTTTCTACTGGAGGACCTGCGACGCAGGCATTTTTTCGCGCTGATTCACTGGGTATTTATCCCTACATGCTGTGGATGCCCGATGGACGCATAATCCTTCCGGAGGTCAATCAGGCCGAAAATGCTGTTAACTGGCAAGTGATGACGGACCCGGAAACCGGAAATCCCTCCGGCACGCCTTCGGAATTAACAAATTTGGGCCCTCAGGAAATGGCGGCGAGTCTCAGCCGGGACGGCAGGCGTATGGTGATCGACGAGGGCCATGCTTGGGATGATATCTACGCCGGCGAGCTTAAGGAAAAGGAGACTCGCCTGATTTCTCCGAAGCGCCTTACCTTAAGCTCGAGCATTGACTTCGCGAGTGACTGGACCATGGACAGCAAGGCCGTCATTTTTTCTTCGAACCGCACCGGAAGAAACCAGATTTTCAAGCAGCGGTTGGACGAGGAGAACGCAGAAATTCTGATTCAAGGACCGGACGATGAAACAGGTCCAAAACTCACGCCGGACGGTTCCTGGATTCTTTACTGGGCTTCGCCACATGGCGGTGGAAATTTGCCTTCGGCGCTGGCTCACCTGATGCGGGTCCCCGTTGGCGGCGGTTCGCCCGAACAAGTACTGGAAACCCAAGCGGATGATGCCACCGATTTCTTCTGCGCTTCACACGAGGGCACGGCCTGCGTCATCAGCCGCGAAGACCACGGCCAGTTGGTCTTCACCTCGCTGGACCCTGTTCACGGCGAGGGAAAAGAACTTGTGAGAACGAAACTGGGCTCGTCTGCGAATTTGGACTGGAGCGTTTCACGCGACGCTTCATTGATTTCGGTTTCAGGTTCGGGTCAACTGGCCGAGCAAGTCCGAATTCTTGATCTGCGAAAGGGCACTGAAAGAAATATCAGGATTCCCAAGGGCTGGGCCATTTGGAATCAGGATTGGTCGGTGGACGCCACCGCCTTGTTTGTGACTGCTCAATCGAAATCGGGCTACTTTATTGCCCGAATTGGCCTCGACGGGAAAACAAATATCCTGCTGGATCGAGGAAGGAACCAGTGGTTAGGCCGTCCCCTCCAATCACCTGACGGGCGGTACCTCGCGTTCAGCCAGCAGAGCTTCGAATCCAATGCCTGGCTGATTGAGAATTTCTGAGTCTGAATTAGTTGTCGTCTGCCCGCCGGACCGCATCTCACCGTAGTAATTCGAAATTTGCTCCGCACTCTGGATTCCGCTAGAATTGGCACCTAGTCTCCTGGACAACCTGAGGGAATGACCGAAGAACAACACCGGGGTGTATTGACTTTCGACGCCGCCGACGAGTATCGCCCGGAAGCTCCACCTCCTCCTGAAATACCCGCTTGGAAAGACGGCAGCATTCGTATCGGCATTCATACCTCGATCGCTGGCGATATCGCGGGATCGCTGGATATGGCCCACGGACTCGGCGCCAACGCACTCCAGATTTTTTCCTCCAGCCCAAGAATGTGGGAGCGCGGCCCCTCCAGAATATTGGAAGCGGACGCGAAGCGTTTCCGCGACCGCCGTAAAGAACTTCAGCTTGGCCCCGTCGTCATCCACGATAATTATCTGATCAATCTCGCGTCGCCAAATCCTGTTCTTCGAACACGTTCCGTCCAGGCATTTCATCAAGAGCTAGTCAGGGCCGTCGCGCTGGGAGCGGATTTTCTGGTTGCGCATCCAGGCAGTAGTGTCGGCAGCGGCACGGATGCGGCCGTCGCTGCTATCGTGCAAGGCCTGAAGCATGCAACGCGCGGTCTGAAACTCGGCGACCTGCGAATTTTGCTCGAAAATACGGCGGGGCAGGGAACCTGCGTTGGCTCCCGCTTCGAGGAACTCAAAGCCATTCTCGATGGCTGCAGCGATCTCCCCATTGGCGTTTGCATTGACACGGCTCACACTTTCTCGGCGGGCTGGGACATTCGGACGCCCGAAGGGTTGGAAAAAACGCTGCAGGCGATTGACCGGACCATCGGCCTCGCCCGCGTCTACGTAATCCATACCAACGATTCCAAAACGGCGTGCGGATCGCGCGTGGACCGCCACGAAAATATTGGAAAAGGGAAAATCGGTCTCGAGGCCTTCCGCAGAATTCTCAACAGTCCGCTGCTCGCCGGTAAGGCCTTTATTCTTGAGACTCCGATTGATAAGCCCGGTGACGATCGCCGCAACGTTGCGGCCCTATGGAGACTGATCGGTCGGACGGTGAAGGCCACGGGCCGCGATGGCATGAAGCCCCGACCGCATCGCACCAAGGCGAGGGCAGCAAAATCCGGAAGGGCCTCTGGCGCATCTAAAAGTCCAAAGACCCGAAAAAGAGGAAAGTAATCTTGGCGGAATACGACGCGCAGCGCATCGAAGCAAAATGGCAAAAAGTGTGGGAGGAGCAGGGCGCGTTTGACGCCATCGATGGCGATACCACGCGCCCCAAATACTATTTCCTCGAGATGTTGCCCTATCCCTCCGGAACCCTGCACATGGGCCACATGCGCAACTACACGATCGGTGATGCTGTGGCGCGCTTCAAACGCATGTGCGGATTCAACGTCCTGCACCCGATGGGATGGGATGCGTTCGGATTGCCCGCGGAAAATGCGGCCATCAAGAATGGCATTCATCCGCGCGAGTGGACAGACGCGAACGTAGCTGAATTTCGCCGCGTGCTGCAGCGCTTTGGATTCAGCTACGACTGGCGCCGCGAGATTTCCACCTGTGACCCCGATTATTACCGCTGGAACCAGTGGTTTTTCCTGCGCATGCTCGAAAAGGGAATCGCTTTCCGCAAAAAGAGCCGTGTGAACTGGTGCCCCGATTGCGCCACCGTACTTGCAAATGAGCAGGTGATTGATGGGTTTTGCTGGCGACATGAATCCACGCATGTTGAGGTGAAAGAACTCGAACAATGGTTCTTCCGCATTACCCAGTACTCCGATGAACTCCTCGACGACATGAAGCAGCTACAAGCCGGATGGCCAGAGCGCGTCCTGCTGATGCAGCAAAATTGGATCGGGAAGTCGCGCGGCACTCGTGTCCGGTTTGGCGTGGCACAAATGGAAGAGCTCGCTCTCGAAGTGTTTACCACCCGCGTGGACACGATTTTTGGCGCCTCGGCGGTCGTTCTGTCTTCGGGCCACCCCGCGCTGCCGCGCCTGCTTGATGGCGTCCCCGGCCGCGATGGAATGGAAGCGCAACTCAAAGCCATGCGCCAAAAGAGTACTAAGGCAGCAGACATCGCCACGGCCGAGAAAGAAGGATTTTTTACCGGGCGCTTCGCCGTCAACCCATTCTCGAACGATCGCTTGCCGATTTGGGTCGCAAATTTCGTGCTTGCGGAATATGGCACAGGTGCGGTGATGGCCGTTCCCGCGCATGACCAGCGCGATTACGAATTTGCCGAGAAATATCGTCTACCGGTGAAGATTGTGATTCAGCCATTGAACGGTGCGCCGCTGCGGGCTGATCGTATGAGCGAGGCGTACACGGAATACGGCCGCCTGGTCGAGTCCGGACCTTACACCGGCCTTACGTCCGAGCAGGCCATCGAAAAAATGACCGCGGATGCCTCGGCCGAAGGATTCGGCCAAGGGGAAATCACATACCGGCTGAAGGATTGGGGTATCTCTCGGCAACGGTACTGGGGCACGCCGATTCCCGTGGTTTATTGCGATAAGGACGGAATTGTCCCTGTGCCCGATGACCAGTTGCCCGTCAAGCTGCCTGAAGTTGTAACGCTGACCGGACAAGGCCAGTCACCACTCGCCAGTTCTCCGGACTTTGTTAATACAACGTGTCCGAAATGCGGGGGCCCGGCACGGCGCGAAACCGATACGATGGACACGTTTGTGGACTCCTCCTGGTATTTTTATCGTTATACCGATCCGCACAATCAGCAGGCGCCCTTTGATAAGGAAAAAGTTCGCTACTGGTTTCCGATTGACCAGTACGTCGGCGGCATTACGCACGCTATTCTTCATCTCCTCTATTCGCGATTTTTTTGCAAGGTGATGCGCGATATGGGGCTCGTCAGCCACGACGAGCCGATTGCCCGGCTCTTCACCCAAGGGATGGTGCAGAAGGGCGGCGTGACGATGTCCAAGTCCCGCGGCAATGTGGTCGGCGCAATTGAAATGGCAGACAAATACGGCTGCGATACGGGACGCATGTACACCCTCTTCGCCGCGCCGCCCGAAAAAGACCTGGAATGGAACGAGCAGGGAATTGAAGGAGCCTCGCGCTTTCTCAACAAGGTATATCGGCTCGTCGAAAAGCATGCCTTTCGTTTGCGGGGTATTGCGATTGATCTGGATATGGAAATTGATCTCGGAAAATGCACGCCGAAGGAAAAAGCGCTGGTCCGCAAAACGCATCAGACACTCAAGCGCGTCACCAACGATTTCGAGTCGCGCTGGCATTTCAATACGTCCGTCGCGCTCGTGATGGAATTGGTGAACGAACTTCACGCCCAGGAGCCGCTCGATGTCGACTGCTCGCCGGTGATTTTAAAGTGCACGCTTTCCATCCTTGCGCTGATGCTTTCGCCGATGACGCCGCACATTGCCGAAGAGCTTTGGGAGATGCTCGGCTACGTCGGCGGAATGTCGAAGGAAAAATGGCCCGTTTTCCGCGAGGACTTGACCAGGGAAGAGCAGATTGAAGTCATCATCCAGATCAACGGCCGCCTCCGCGGCAAAATGCTCGTCGACGCCGGCCTGAACAAGGATGAAACGCAGGAGCGCGCCTTAAACGATCCGAGGATCGCTACATTGATTGCCGGAAAGCAGATCGTGAATATCATTGTCGTGCCCGGAAAATTGGTGAATATTGTCGTCAAGCAATAACCGAGGAATGGAGCGAGGCGACGGAATGACACCTGAAAGCGCAGCAGCCCCGAAAAAGAAAATCGAGGGAACGGTGAGCACAAAACGAGGCATTGTCGTCCTGGATTTCGGCGGCCAATACACTCAATTGATTGCCCGGCGCATCCGCGAGCAACAGGTCTTTTCGGCAGTCCTGCCCTGCACGGCCAGCCTGGAAGAAATCCGCGCTCAGGAACCAGTGGGGATTGTCCTCTCCGGTGGACCAAGCTCCGTGTACGACACGGAAGCCCCCAAGTGCGATCCGAAGGTTTTGGGCCTGTCAGTCCCCGTGCTGGGAATTTGCTACGGCATGCATTGGCTCACGTTCACGCTGGGTGGCAAAGTCGAGCGCGCCGAGCGCCGCGAATACGGCCCTGCGCACCTCGATATCGAAGGAGAATCAGTTCTATTCAGTGGGGTTCCCGAACGCCTGAAAATTTGGAATAGTCATGGCGATCATGTCTCGGAACTTCCGGCCGGATTCCACGTGACCGGCCGCACCGACAACGCCATCGGCGCCGTTGAAGATCCCGCAAGAAAATTCTTTGCCGTGGAGTTTCACCCGGAAGTCAATCACACGGACCACGGCACCGACATCCTCAACAATTTCATCTTCGCCATTTGTGGCGCCGAGCAGAACTGGAGTCGCGCGGGCTTCATCGCGGAAATGGTAGAAAAAATCCACAAACAATCCGACGGCGCTCGCGCGATTTGCGCCTTGAGCGGTGGCGTGGATTCGTGCGTGGCGGCGGTTCTTGTCCATCGCGCCATGGGTGACAGGCTCACCAACGTCTTTGTGGACACCGGCCTCCTGCGCCGCAACGAGTTCCACGATACTTTGGAACTACTTCGCGCGCGCCTTGGACTCAACGTGATCGGCGTGGATGCGTCCGAGCGCTTTCTGGGGAAGCTTGCGGGCGTCACAGATCCGGAAAAGAAAAGAAAAATCATTGGAAACGAGTTTATCTCCGTGTTCACGGAAGAAGCGCGGAAGCTCGCGAGCTCGACGAGTGGCTTGCCTATCAAATTCCTCGTGCAGGGAACGCTCTACCCCGATGTAATCGAATCGGTTTCCGTCAAGGGCCCGTCTGCGGTGATTAAATCGCACCACAATGTGGGCGGCCTGCCCGCGGACATGCCCTTCAGTCTCATCGAGCCGCTGCGCGATTTGTTCAAAGATGAAGTGCGGCAGATCGGACGCGAGCTCGGATTGCCCGAAGAAATTCTCGTGAAACAACCGTTTCCCGGGCCCGGTTTGGCCGTGCGTCTCATCGGCACGATCACAAAAGAGAGATTGGAGACGTTGCGCGGCGCCGACGTTGTGGTGGTTGACGAAATTCGCCGCGCGGGGCTTTACGAAAAAACGTGGCAGGCTTTTGCGGTTTTGCTGCCCGTTCAAAGCGTGGGAGTAATGGGAGACGGAAGAACGTATGGGGACACTGTTGCCGTGCGCGTCGTGGAGTCGTTGGACGCGATGACTGCAGATTGGTCCAGATTGCCGCATGATGTGCTCGCACGGATTTCGACGCGTATCGTGAACGAGGTGTCCGGTGTAAACCGGGTCGTTTACGACATCAGCTCCAAACCGCCTAGCACGATTGAGTGGGAATGATGCTAGTTAAACGTTTTAGTACGGTGCCCCCCGGGGGAACGTACTTAGCGTTTCACCATCTTCTGGGCCATGAAAAACAACAGCCGGCGGTCGCCTTCTTCGATGCGACTCATCAACCGGCGGAACCGGCCCAGCAAGCGCGCCTCTTTTCCCGAGCTTCCCCACGCGATATCATCGGCCGACTTCCTCTTCGGAAGATTCGGCAGCACCGGCGGCTCTTCGCCATCATAGAAAAGTTGGTAGAGCGGAACTTCCATCGCCCGTGCCAGCTTTTCCAGTGTCTCGATCGCCGGAACGGTATGCCCGTTTTCGACGCGAGAGATGTAACAACGGAGCAGCCCAGTGCGCTTTTCGATGTCGCCCTGAGAAAGTTTTTTTGTTTCACGAAGCAAACGGATACGGTCGCCAATTATCATGGCGGTATTGTTACATGGACCAGTGACGCTCGCAAGACGAAACTAAAGCAATCGCCAATTTCTTTGTCGTAACCGGAATTCCATGGCAGACGTCCCAAAGATTGTGGCAGCTAATGCGCAAGCACTTCCCGTAGCGGCCAGTCGCCGCGAGAAGGCGCAAGAAGAGCGCGAACTCGTCCGCCTGTGCCAAAACGGAACAGAGTCTGCTTTCGAGGAACTTGTCCGCCGCAATCAGCAGCGCATGCTTGCTCTCGTTGGCGGCATCCTGCGCCGCCGTGAAGATGTTGAAGACGTCGTTCAACAGGTTTTCCTGAAGGCTTACATTTCGATCAGGCGTTTTGACCAGCGCGCGGCCTTTTCTACGTGGCTATACAAAATTGCGGTCAATGAATGCTGGGATTATTTGCGAAAGAAAAAAGTCCGGCCGCTGATGTATGAGTCGGATATGTCCGAAGAGCAGGTTTCCCGCCTCGATGGGTTTGCTTCAGCGGACCGCCCTCCCGAGAACGTTAGCGAACGGGCGGAGGTAAGGGAACTCCTGGAGAAGTTGCTGGAAAAATTGCCGGAGCAGGATAGGCAATTGCTCGTTCTGAAGGAAATGGAAGGTTTTTCAGTGCAGGAACTCGCGGAAATTCTCGATCTCAACGTCAATACGGTAAAAGTGCGACTCTTCCGTGCGCGCGGGCGAATTATGGACATGTATCGCGGGCGTCGAACCCAGGGAAAAGCTCCCGGCGTTTGATTTGCTCGCTGGACGCCGAGGTTCGGGCGGTAAGGAGGAAGGATCGATTATGGACGGCCAAATTCAAAATTTCGCGTGCTCGAATTACGAACTTCTGCTCGAAGATTTCGTGAATGGCGAGCTGAGCGGCGCCGGCGCAAAATCATTGGCGGAACATTTGAAGGACTGCGGCGCCTGCCGCGCCGCATTCCAGAATGCTTCCGAATGCTCCCGCTTGTTGCATCTCGCGGATCATACGCCCGATCCCGGTCCCGGGTTCGCGCGCACGGTGATGGCTCGCATTCGCACGGAAGCATCTCCGGTCCAGGAAAAGAGCCTTTGGCAACCGTTCGTGTTCCTGGGCTGGAGGTTCGCGGCTACCGCCGCGCTGGGCCTGGTTGCTTTGATGACTTACGACATTTCAGGTCATATCAGGCAGTCGAACCGCCAGTCCGGCGATCTGCAAATCGAAGCGCGCGATCTCTTCAGCACCGATTCCGCGAATCCGCCGCGGACCCAGGACGATGTGCTGATGTTGGTGGCGGAGTCAAACCATGGAAACCAATAAAACCAAGCGCGAGGCGGCCGTTCTGGTGATTATCGTCTTCCTGCTCGGTTTGTTGCTTGGCGGAGTGGGCAACCACGTATGGGATGAACACGTCCAGGGCCGCGAGAACCAGATGCCGGGCGCGCGCCCCCCGCGCAATCAGGTGGTCAGCGAGCTTACGCGCGAGCTTGAGCTCACTTCCGATCAGCAGAGCCAGCTCGGCGTGATTATCGATCAGACCCGCGCGAAATGGGATGCCTTGGACGCGCCCATTCAGCCGGAGCACGAACGAATTCGTCAAGAAGGACGCCAGCGGATTCGGGCGATCCTCACGCCAGACCAGGTGAAGAAGTACGACGCCTTCATGCAGCGTTTGGATGAGCAGCGGAAAAAAGCCGAACCACAGAGATAGCCCGCAGAATTGATCCTTTTTCGCCGCACCACGCCGCAGCTCTACCCGGGCGAGTCATTGAAGCTATCGCTCTTCATCTAACTGTCTTTTCTGCGGAGTTCGATTCCAGGCAGGTTCTCACGGAACCTAATTACGCGACCCTCAACCCGGTTTGTATTGCGGAACCACCTCTCCCGGTTTGAAGATCGGCGAAGCCGGCTTTTTTGAAGCTTGGGCAGCGTCGGTGGCAACGCTTTCCACGTCTGCTTTCACGAATCCCACGCTACTCATCTGAATTCTTGCATCCGGCGAAATCAGGAATAGCGTGGGAACGTTCGTCAGCCCAAACTGATTCGAAACAGGGAATCCGGGTCCATCCAGCAGCACTGGAAACCGCAAGCCGAAATGTTGAATGAATTCTCTCGTGTCCTTCGCGTCGTTCTGTGAGATCCCCAACAAAGTAAAGTGCTCCTGCCCATACGCTTCGTGAATTCGCTCCAGAAAAGGCAGCGTAAACTGGCAGGTGGGGCAGCTGACTTTGAAAAATGCCGCCAGCACTGGACCCTTTTTGAGCGCATCGGCGAGAGCCAGCTTTTCCCCCGTCGCGGTCGTCAGTGAAAACTTGGGCGCGGATTTTCCGGCCGGCAATGCAGACATCTGTGATCCTCCAAAGAAACTTCGCGCCATACGCTTTAGACTCATTAGCAAGATTACCCTACAAAGATTGGATGCGAGGGGCCCGCGAAAGGTCCAGAGGCGCAAGATTCAACAGTAGATGGGAGGCCTCGATATCAGGCGTTCAATCCCGCCCCGATTCTTTCACGCTTACTCCGGCGGCAATCAGAAGCGCTTCCCATACTCCGGCAAACGGTGGCGCGTAGCTCAAATCGAGATGCAACATATCCGCCACGCGCATTCGCGCGTGCAGTGCCACCGCGGCTGCATCTACCCGTTTCGCCGCGCCTTCCTCGCCCGCCACCTGAAAGCCGATGAATCGTCCGCTTGGCCGGTCCCAGAGCAAAGTGGCCACCAGCGCGCTCCCGCCCAGATATTTTGCGTGGGAAACCGAGTGAATTGTCACAAACCCAGGATCGAATCCCGCGGAGCGCGCTTCTCCGGCACTCAATCCGGTTCGTGCCACTTCCAGACCAAATACCTTCGTCGCCAGCGTCCCCACGATTCCTTCGAATCGTGCGCGTCCGCCCGCCGCATTTTCCCCCGCCACGCGCCCCATTTTGTTCGCCGTCGTTCCCAGCGGAAAATAGACAGGCTTCCCGCTCACCAGATGCTGCGTTTGCGCGCAATCGCCGGCGGCATATATTCCATTCAAGTTCGTCTGCATCCTGTCGTCCACAGCAATCGCGCCTGTTGCGCCGATTGTAATTCCCGCCGCCTCGCACAGCGAAGTTCGCGGCACCAGCCCTGTCGCGAGGATTGCTACGTCTGCATGCTCGCTCCCGCCGGCCGTGTGCGCATCCACGCCTTCGCCAGAAGGCGTAATCTGTGTCACCTGGCTATTCATCTTGATGCGCACGCCCCGCGCGCCAGCCGCGGACTCAACCTTCGCCTGTATCTCCGGCTCGAACCCTTCGAGTACATTTTCCGCGCGGCCCAGCACCACAACTTCGATTCCGCGTTGCGCCAGTGCGTCCGCTACCTCCAGCCCGATGTATCCCGAGCCTGCGACCAAAGCGCTCTTCGGCTTCTTGCGCTCCAGAAACTCGCGCGACCGGATCGCGCTCGCTAAATCGCTGCATGTGAAGACACCCGGAAGATTAGCGCCCGGAATATCCATCGCAGGCGCAGCTCCCGTCGCAATCAAAAGCTTGTCGTAGGGAATTGCCACCGGTTGCGATCCTGGCCGCAACGCTTGAACCAACCGTCGCCCTGGCTCGATTTCGAAAGCCTCATGACCCAGCCGAACATCAATCCCGCGCTTCTCGCGAAAATAGTCGAAGGTGTAAACAACCAGTTCGTTCCAATCCGCCACTTCGCCGGACAAGTAGTAGGGAAGCCCGCAGGCTCCGTACGAAACGTGCTGTCCTTTTTCGAGCACGATAATTTCCAGGTCGGGATTGCGCCGCCGGGCGCGGCTCGCCGCACTCATCCCCGCTGCCACTCCGCCGATAATCACGAATTTTTCGCGCGCCATCGCGATCCGTATTGACCCGTCGTACTGTCCAGACGGGTTATCTTATGCGAAAGCGAAGGCCCCACACAAAAAAAAGGCACCGCGGCAAGAAAGACCGCGGTGCCTTTAAGAAAAACAACTCTCCGTTGTCTAGTGAACGATCGCGACCGCTTCCTCCACGTGGTGATGTGCCTTGTCAATATGCTCGATGGCCCTCATCTGCAGGCCCTGTGCAGCAGGGTCGTCTTCTTCTTTCGTCACGTCCCTGTGTGCATCATCGAGCACTTCCAGCGCTTTGTGCAACCGCCCTGCCCATGGAAGATGGACGTCCACCGGCGGGTGGTCGTTCAAATCCTTGCCGTCGTCAATGGCGGCTCGCTTGATCTCATCAATAGCCTTGTCGATTTCGTGCCTCGCATCCTTCTCCTGCTGGTGCAGTTCGCCGCCATCAGGACGCTCCAATAGTGCGCGCGCAAAACGTAGATCTGAAAGCGCATGGAGATATGCCGGATGCTTTTGAGGCTCCGCTTTTGTTCTTGTGCCCACCGTGAAAAGCATTGCAGCTGCGGCGAGCGTGGCAATCCCAATCTTATAGAATGGCTTCATAGACGAAGTCGCTCCTTGGTTGTGTATTCTCGTGCTTCCCAAGTGCATAATTCCCCGGTGCTTCGGGCGAGCCGACTCAGGAATATCGCACTCCTCAAGGTAGCACGCGCGATGAGAGTGGCTTTTTCAGGTTGCCAGAAGTGCAATAGCCAGCTCTGCTGGACCGCCCTTGAGGCAGGACTATGGCTCGCTCTTGGTTGTCACACTGGTGGGCGCACTCGGCGCGGAATTTCCTGCGGAATCTGTTCCCGCGACGGTGAACGAATAGGTCGTGGAAGGCGACAATCCCGTTACCGTGAAATGCGGGCCGGTCGCCGTGCCGAGGTGGACGCCGTTCTTAAAAACAGCATACCCCCGGACATCACACCCCTCCGCCGTTTCCGGCGCGGTCCAAATTAATGTCGTTCCGGTGTTCGTCGTTGAAGTCGCAGCCAAGTCTGTGGGAGCGGCGGGAGGTTGAGTGCATGTCGGCGCCTGCTTTGTTGTCATCGGTGCGGGCGTGCTCTGCGCGGACGTTCCGACGGAATCAATCGCGGCCACCGTAAAGGTGTACTCCATTGCGGGAGCCAAATGCCTTGCCGTAAATGTCGTTGAGGCCACCTGCGCGACCGAAACGCCATTCTGGTAAACGGTGTATCCCGTCACCGTGCAGTTTGCGGCCACCGTGGCCGGCTTCCAGCTCAGAGTCGTGCTCGAACTCGTGGTCGAGTAAGCGGAAATCTCCGTAGGCGCGTCTGGCACGGCCTGGCAATTCGCGCCACTCGTCAATGCTTGCCACAAGCCCGGAACATCCGGAGGCTGATGGCTGTTGTCCGAAGTGTGCGCCTGTACGCACTTGTAAGTGGTCCCGTTAAAGGAAACGAGCTCACCAACGGAGTACTCGATTCCCGGTTTCCACGCGGGCGTACTCTGCGCATTCGCATCCCGCGCGAGGAAAAGAAACGCCACGAGCAAGAAAAGCCCCGTGAATCGAAATGCCCTCATGTGATTCCCTCCGCGCAAAAACATGAGACGAATCCTCCGGGTTGCGCCCCCAGCTTACAGCAAACAGCTTTCGGAGTGTCCCTCGGGTCTTGCGTGTATCGTCTGGCGAAGTGCCCGCCCTTTCGCGATTCGCATATTTCCCCAAACCTCTATAAAATTACTTCCGCATGAAGCGCATCGCCATTCTCGGGTCCACTGGCTCCATCGGACGGCAGTGCCTCAAAGTTGTGGACTCCCTTCCGGGCCGCTTCGAAGTTGTGGCGCTGGCAGCCGGCTCCAACGTTGAGCTCGTCGCCGAACAAATCGCCCGCCATCGTCCGAAGCTGGTTTCCGTTGGAACCGAAGCCGCCGCCCGCGACCTCTGCGCGCGCATCGAAAATGATCGCGCCACTGAACCCATCGAGATTCTTTTCGGCCCCGAAGGCATCGAACGCGTCGCCACGCACCCCGATGCGGAAACCGTCCTTTCCGCTGCCGTTGGCGTTGTCGGCCTGCCCGCCACGTATAAAGCAATCCAACAGGGCAAGCATATCGCCCTCGCGAACAAGGAAGTCCTTGTCGCCGCGGGCGAAGTCGTCATGGCCGCTGTGGCAAAGCACAATGTGGACCTGCTGCCCGTCGACAGCGAGCACAACGCCATTCACCAGTGCCTCCGTGCCGGCGAATCCCGCGAAGTCGAACGGCTCGTCCTCACGGCCTCCGGTGGACCGTTCCGCACAACCCCCGCCGCAGAACTCGCGCACGTAACGCCAAAGCAAGCCCTGGCGCATCCAAATTGGAAGATGGGCCAGCGGATTACCATCGACTCCGCCACGCTCATGAATAAAGGTTTCGAGGTATTCGAAGCAAAGTGGCTCTTCGGCATGGCCATCGACAAAATTCAAGTCGTCATTCACCCGCAGTCCACGATTCATTCCATGGTGGAATTTGTGGATGGTTCGATCCTCGCACAACTCGGACCAACGGATATGCGCATGCCCATTCAATATGCGCTAACCTATCCCGAGCGGGTCTCGTCGAATGGATGTGCACTTGATTGGGCCACGCTAAGAAAGTTAGACTTCGAAGAGGTACCCGCCGGCAAGTTTCCGTGTCTGGCGCTGGCTCAGAGTGCGCTGCGGCAGGGTGGCCCGATGCCCTGTGCGTTGAATGCCGCGGACGAAATTGCTGTTGCCGCCTTTCTCGAAGGGCGGCTTTCTTTTCCAGGAATTGCCGTGGTGATCGAACGCGTGCTCGAGCAGATGGCTCGCGCGCCGATGCAAACGATAGATGACGTAATCGCCGCTGACGCTGAAGCGCGTCGGCTGGCCCGGCTTGCAGTGGATGGCAAAAAATAGCCCGTAAAGGCAGGATGACATGATTCAAGGTTCGTTGGTCGAAGTCCTCAGAGGCCTGCTCGCGGGCGCAGTCGTCCTTGGCATTCTCGTGCTGCTACACGAATGGGGACATTTCGTCGCGGCAAAGATGTGCGGCGTCCGCGTCGACGTTTTCTCCATCGGTTTTGGCCCGCGTATCTGGGGCGTGAAGCGCGGCGACACCGACTATCGCCTGAGCGCTCTTCCATTGGGCGGCTACGTTCGCATGGCTGGTGATAATCCCGTCGAAGAACGCACGGGCGCCGATTACGAATTTCTTTCCCGGCCGCGCTGGCAGCGCTTCATCATCGCCGTCGCGGGACCAATCACCAACATTGTCCTGACGTTCCTGATTTTTTGGGGAATTTTTACCTTCGCCGGCAGGCCCGCGGAAACAGATTTGTTGCAGCCCGCCGACGTCGTCGCGGTGCCCAGCAACGCCATCGCGGGATCAGGAATCCAGCCCGGCGATCGCATTGTGAATGTAAACGGCATCAACACTCCTACCTGGGAATCTGTTTACACCGAAGTCGAGAAGGCCGCGCCGGGAAGTTCTATCGCCGTCATCGTTTCGCGCGGCGGCGTGCAGCAGCCGTTCAGCATCCCTGATTCACAGGCCAAGTCCACCACGGAGTCGGGTCTTGGCTTTCCCCTCGTGGCGCCTGTCACCGACGAAATCGGCCCCGGTACTCCCGCCGAGAAAGCGGGAATGAAGCCGGGCGACACCATCCTCGCAATCAACGGCAAAAAAATTGTTACCTGGTCACAATTGGTCGAAATCGTTCGCGGCTCGGATGGCAGCCCCCTTCATTTTCAACTCCGCCGCGATGGAAGCGATCTCGCGCTCGATATTGCTCCCGTCCACCAGATGGCGCCTCCGGACGGCCAGTTGACCTGGCAAATCGGCGTTCTCCCGAAGACAAACGAAACTTACGAGCACCAGGGAATTATCGCGGCCGCAAAAGACGGTTTCGACGAAACCGTCGCGCTCGGCAAGCTGATCGGCAGTATTTTTACCGGATTGTTCAGGGGACGTGTTTCCGTGCGTGACCTTGCAGGCCCCGTAGGCATCGTCCAAATGTCCGGCCAGGCCGCCAAGCGCGGGCCCATGACGCTGCTTCGCTGGATCGCCTACATCAGTCTCGATCTCGGGCTTCTAAATCTTCTGCCGATTCCCATACTAGACGGCGGTCACGTCCTCCTGCTCGCAATCGAAGGAACTCTGCGCCGCGATCTCAGCATCACCGTGAAGGAGCGCTTCGTCCAGGTGGGACTCGTTTTCCTGCTCGGTCTGTTCGCCTTTGTGATGTACAGCGACATCCTGAGGCTCGTCCAACGCAACTAGCGCGACGCCTGGCGGTGCCGGCTGTTTTTTGAAATCGTAATTGAGCGGACAATACGGCCCACCACTCCGGGCCGGGTGGTAGCCAGCAGCTTCAGCCAGCAGGGATCATCCTGTTTTGGCCAGCGGGAGCCCCCTGCTCGGGCCGGGTAGTAGCCAGCAGCTTCAGCCAACTGGGATCATCCTGTTTCGGCCAGGTGGGAGCCCCCTGCTTCAGCAGGGGGAGCCGGACTTCAGTCCGGCGAAAAGAGGCCCAGCTTCAACTCGGCTTTAGCCGCGGGAATTTTCGACCCCCCCCCCGCAGAC
>Ga0308309_10000357_pt1 | contig 30378 bp, 29 predicted proteins | sample HubBroMetageWFT5_FD_192491 | JGI IMG/M metagenome (GOLD analysis project Ga0308309, IMG submission 192491) | Warmed and freeze-thawed soil microbial communities from the Hubbard Brook experimental Forest, New Hampshire - Hubbard Brook CCASE Soil... | ecosystem: Environmental > Terrestrial >...
CGATCTTGACGTTGTTGGCGAAGGCACGCGCGGCGTCGCCGTCGCGGGTGAAGATCGCCGTGCCGTTGCCGTAGGCATGGTCGTTCACCAGCCCGATCGCCTCGTCGAAGCTCCTGGAGCGCACCACCGACAGCACCGGTCCGAAGATCTCGTCCTTGTAGATCGTCATGTCGGGCTTCACGTTGTCGAACAGGCAGCCGCCCATGAAGTTGCCGTTCTCGTAGCCCTGCAGCTTCAGCCCGCGGCCGTCGACCACCAGCTTGGCGCCTTCCTTCACGCCCTGGTCGACATAGCCCATCACCTTGTCGCGATGCTGGCGCGTCACCAGCGGGCCCATCTCCGACTGCGGGTCGAGGCCCGGCCCGACCTTGAGCGCGGCCACCCGCGGCGCCAGCTTGTCGATCAGCCTGTCGCCGACGTCGCCCACGGCGACGGCGACCGAGATCGCCATGCAGCGCTCGCCCGCCGCGCCGTAGCCTGCGCCGATCAGCGCGTCGGTCGCCTGGTCGAGGTCGGCGTCGGGCATGATCACCATGTGGTTCTTGGCGCCGCACAGCGCCTGCACGCGTTTGTTGCGCTCGGTGCCCTGGTGATAGACGTACTCGCCGATCGCCGTCGAGCCGACAAAGGAGATCGCCGGCACGTCGGGATGCTTCAGCAGCGCGTCGACCGCGACCTTGTCGCCGTTCAGCACCTGGAAGATGCCGGCCGGCGCGCCCGCTTCGGCGAACAGCTCGGCCAGAAGCATGGGCGCGCTCGGATCCTTCTCCGACGGCTTCAGGATGAAGGCGTTGCCGCACGCCACCGCCATGGCGCCCATCCAGCACGGGATCATGATCGGGAAGTTGAACGGCGTGATGCCCGCCACCACGCCGACCGGCTGGCGGATCGACCACGTATCCATGTCCGTGGCGACCTGCTCGGTGAAGTCGCCGCGCATGTGATGGGCGATGGCGCAGGAGAACTCCACGACCTCGAGTCCGCGGCCGACCTCGCCCTTGGCGTCGTCGAAGGTCTTGCCGTGCTCGAGCGACATGAACTTGGCGAGATCGTCGGTGCGCTTCTCGATCAGGCCCTTGAGGTTGAACATCACGCGCTGGCGGCGGAGCGGCGGCGTCGCCGCCCACGCAAGCTGCGCCTTCCTGGCGACCTGCACCGCTTCATCGATCTCGGCCTCGGAGGCGAAGGCCACCTTGGCCGTCACCTCGCCGGTCGCCGGATTGGTGACGTCGCCCAAGCGGCCGCTCTTGCCCGCCGCGCGCTTGTTGTCGATGAAATGCCCGATTTGCGCGACCATGTGTTCCTCCGATTTGGGGAGCGTTTTACCATTCGCTCATGGCAGCGCGCCACTGCGCTGGCGCGCCTGGCCATAGCGCATCGCTATCCGATCGCGATCCTTGTGACGGCCGTTCTGCACGACCGGCACGCCGCTGCAATAGACCGATTTGATCGCGCCATTGTCGGCGGCGAACAGCCAGTGATCGACAACAGCGTCGCCCTGGAAGCCTTGCCTATCGATCACCACCAGGTCGGCGCGATGGCCGGGCGCCAGGCGACCGACGGGCTGGCCGACCGCCTGCCTGCCGCCCAACAACGCGAGCTCGAGCAGGCGGCATCCGGTGGAGCGCGCCGCCTCGCCCAACACGTTGCGACGGCGATGGGCGAGGCGCTGGCCATATTCCAGCGTGCGCAATTCGTCGGCGGCGGAGATGCGGACGTTCGAATCGGAGCCGACGCCGAGCCGTCCGTCCGCGGCGAGGAAGGTGGGCACGTCGAACAATCCATCGCCGAGATTGGCTTCGGTGATGGGGCAGAGGCCGACAACCGGCCGGGCCTTCGCCATGCGCGCAAGCTCGTTGGCATCGGCATGCGTGGCATGGACCAAGCACCAGCGCTCGTCGATTTCGACCGTATCCATCAACAAGTCGACCGGGCGCCTGTCGTGCACGGCGAGGCAGTCCTCGACCTCGCGCGTCTGTTCGCTGACATGGATATGCGCGGGCTTGCCCCGCCACGCGTCGGCCGCCCACTCGAGGTCGTCCAGCGTGACGGCGCGCAGCGAATGCGGGGCGATGCCGATCACGCCGCCGGGCACCCGGGTTTCCATCAGGCGCGCGTAGGCGTCGCGGTCGCAGACGAAGCGCCGATGCGCCTCGCTCGGCGGTCGGCCGCCGAATCCGGCCTGGCGATAAAGCACCGGCAGCAAGGTGAGACCGATGCCGGTGGTGTCGGCGGCGGCGACGATGCGCTCCGACATCTCGGCGATGTTGTCGTAGGGCCGGCCGTCAGGCTGGTGATGCAGATAGTGGAACTCGGCCACCGAGGTGAAGCCCGCCTCGAGCATCTCCATGTAGGCGAAGGCTGCGATCGCCTCCAGCTCGTCGGGCGACAGACGTTCGACGAAGCGGTACATGGCCTCGCGCCAGCTCCAGAAGGAATCGGCTTCGCCGCCGTCCCCGGTGCCCCGGCGTTCGGTCAATCCGGCCATGGCGCGCTGGAAGGCATGGCTGTGCAGGTTCGGCAGGCCGGGCACCGTGACGCCGGAGATGTGCTCGGCAGGACCCGGCCCCGGCGCGTCGATGCCCACGATCATGCCGCGCTCTATCCGGATCACGACGTCCTGGCGCCAGCCATCGGGCGTGAGAGCGGTTTCGAGGTGCAATTTACTGGCCACGACGAGGCTTGTACGGTATCGGGCAGCACCTGTTGAGGGGAGTTTTCACATGAAAGTATTCGGTGCCGCCGCCGCCGCGGCCTGCCTCGTCGCGCTGCCGGCGATGGCGCAGCAGCTCGCGCCCAGCCCGACTCTCGACGCGGTGAAGGCGCGCGGCAATATCGAATGCGGCGTGCATCTCGGCCTGCCGGGCTTCTCCTACGCCAACGACAAGGGTGAATGGAGCGGCCTCGACGTCGACTACTGTCGCTCGCTGGCGGCCGCCGTTCTGGGCGACGCGACCAAGGTGAAGTACACCCCGACCTCGGTGCAGCAGCGCTGGCCGGTGCTGCAGTCGGGTCAGGTCGACGTGCTGGCGCGCAACACCACCATCACCTTCTCGCGCAACGCCACCCTGGGCGTCGACTTCCAGGGCATCAACTTCTACGAGGGCCAGACCTTCGTGGTGCGCACCAAGGCCAAGGTGGCGGCAGTCAAGGACCTGGGCGATGCGACGATCTGCGTCGCCGCCGGCTCGACCGAGGAGAAGACCGCCGCCGACTGGTTCCGCGAGCGCAACCTCAAAGTCACCATCATCAACTTCCAGAAGAACGACGACGCCATCTCGGCCTACGACCAGGGCCGGTGCGACGCCTACACCGCGGGCATCGGCGCACTGGCCGGCCAGCGCATCAAGTTCAAGGATCCGGCCGAGCACCAGATCCTGACCGAGATCATCTCCAACGATCCGCAGGGGCCGGTGACGCGCTGGGGCGACGAGCGCTGGCAATTGATCGTGCGCTGGGTGCTGAACGCGCAGATCGCGGCGGAAGCGCTCGGCGTCACGTCCAAGAACGTCGACGAGATGAAGGCCAAGTCGACGAGCGCCGAGGTGCGCCGCCTGCTGGGCGTCGAGGGCAAGTTCGGCGAGATGATGGGGCTGTCCAACGACTGGGCCTACACCATCGTCAAGCAGGTCGGGAACTACGGCGAGAGCTACGAGCGCACGGTGGGCATGGCCTCGCCGCTCAAGTTGCCGCGCGGCCGCAACGAGCTCTGGACCAAGGGCGGCCTGCTCTACACGCCGCCCTTCCAGTGACCAACGTCATGACGGATTAGCCAGACCTCGCCGTGATCCGCTTCCTGCGCGACCGCAAGGTGCGGGACGTGCTGTGGCAGGCGGCGGCGACCGTGGCGATGGTCGCCGTCGTCTGGTTCTTCGTGCAGAACGCCTCGGACAACATGGTGAAGGCGGGCATCGCGTCCGGCTTCCGTTTCCTGTGGCGCGATTCCGGCATCGAGGTGCCGTTCAACCTCACGGGCTACAAACCCTCCGACACCATCCTCGCCTTGCTGTGGACCGGCATCGTCAACACGCTGCTGGTCTCGGCCGCCTCGATCGCGGTGGCGACGCTGATCGGCTTCACCGTGGGCTTGCTGCGGCTGTCGCGTAACTGGCTGCTCTCGACCCTGGCGGGCTTCTACATCGAGTTCGTGCGCAACATCCCGCTGCTGTTTTTCGTGTTGTTCTGGTATTTCGGCGTGCTCGCCACCCTGCCGGCGCCACGCGAGAGCCTGAGCTTCCTCGATGTCGCTTTCCTCAACCGCCGCGGCCTCTATGTCCCGACGCCCGACGACGTGACGGGCTTCCGCCTGGCACTGCTCGCGACCCTGATCCTGATCGCCCTGCAGATCGGCCTGGCGCGCTGGGCGCGCTCGCGGCAGGCGCGCACCGGTCGCGACTTCCCGACCTGGCTCGTGGGCTTCGGGCTCTGCGGCGCGCTGCCGGTGCTGGCCTTCGTCGCCGCCGGCGCGCTCACGCCGTGGGACGTGCCTTCCCTGCGCGGCTTCAATTTTCGCGGCGGCTTCACGCTGGTGCCGGAGTTCGTGGCGCTGTTCATGGCGCTCTCGACCTATACCGCGGGCTTCATCGCCGAAGTGGTGCGGGGCGGCGTTCTTGCCGTGCGCCAGGGCCAGATCGACGCCGCGCGGGCGCTTGGCCTGACGCAAGGCCGCGTCCTGCGGCTGGTCGTGATCCCTCAGGCCATGCCGGTGATCATCCCGCCGATCACCAGCCAGTATCTCAACCTGATCAAGAACTCCTCGCTGGGTGCGGCCATCGCGTACCCTGAGATCGTGGCGGTGTTCATGGGTTCGGCCCTGGTCTCGACTGGCCAGTCGATCGAGATCATCGCCATCACGCTCGGCATCTACCTGACGCTCAGCCTCGCGGTCTCGATCTTCATGAACTGGTACAATGCGCGCCATCGCCTGGTGACGCGATGACCCGGGCGCCGTGGCTCGAAACCCTGCGCCGGCGTCTGTTCGCGACGCCGATCGACGCCGCCGTCACGCTCCTCTGCCTGTATGTCGTGTGGCGCATCTCGGTGCCGCTGGTGCACTGGCTCGTGCTCGACGCCACCTGGCACGGCACATCGCGCGACGATTGCACCAGTCCCGGTGCCTGCTGGGTCTTCGTCCGCGCCCGCTTCGGCCAGTTCATGTACGGCCAGTATCCCGTGACCGAACGCTGGCGGGTCGACGTCGTCGGCGCGCTGGTCGTCCTGGTCGGCGTCATGCTGTCCTGGCGCAGCCTGCCGCATCGCCGCGGTGCTGCTATCGCTTGCTCCGTCCTCGTGCCGCCGCTCGGCATCCTGTTGCTGCATGGCGGCTGGGGCACCGGCCTGGCGCTGGTCGAGACGCGTGAATGGGGCGGCCTGATGCTGACGCTCGTCCTCACCTTCTATGCCGGCCTGGTCGCCGTGCCGCTCGGCATCCTGCTGGCGCTGGGCCGCCGCTCGCGCCTGCCGTTGATCCGCTTCGCCTCGGTGGTGTTCATCGAGTTCTGGCGCGGCGTGCCGATCATCACCGTGATCTTCCTCGCCTCGCTGTTGCTGCCTCTGATCATGCCGACCGGCTTCGACGTCGACCGCCTGGCGCGGGCCATCATCGGGCTCGCCTTCGTGATCGCGGCGTACATGGCCGAGGCCGTGCGCGGCGGCCTGCAGGCATTGCCCGACAGCCAAGCCGAGGCGGCGCAGGCGCTGGGCCTGGGCTACTGGCGCATCCAGCGCATGATCGTGCTGCCGCAGGCGCTCAGGATCGCGCTGCCCGCCATGACCAACGAGTTCATCGCCCTGTTCAAGAACACGACCCTGGTGCTGATCGTCTCGCTGTTCGACCTTCTGGGCATCGCGCAGGCGGCACTCGCCGACCCGGCCTGGGTCGGCATGAACATGGAAGCCTATGTTTTTGCCGGCGCCATCTACTGGTTCGCGTGCTTCGGCGTCTCGCGATGGAGTAGCCTGCGCGAGAAGCGCCTGCAGGTCGCGCACGGGCGGTAAGATGCAGCGAGCCGGCGACCGGCGCATGCGGAGGGCCGTCAGCCATGGGCGGTCGCCAGACGAATGCCGACCGTCTCTGCGAAGCCGTCAAGGAACTGACCCTGCGTCGGGGACACCGTGAAGCGCGCGTTGCTGTCGCTGCAGGGTCGGTCCGTCAGCCTCGACGAGCTCAAGCCGGCGAAGCTGAAGCTTCTCAGCGAACGAGGGGTGGCCGCCAGGAAGCGGCGGCCGAAGTGACCCTCGACGACGCCATCGCCACCCTCTACGCGCGCGAGATCAACCGCGGTGGTGCCGGTACGACCATGATGGGAGCCGGTGCGCCACGAAATGGCGCCAATGTTCGCGCCCTTCGACGTACTGGCGGTGTTCGCGGCGCCATTGTTCGCCACGCCAATGATCGCCGTCGTGCGCTTGGGCACCCGCCGCAAGGAAGATACCGGAACCCGAGATGGCGGCGGCCAGGATGGTCTTCCGCACAAGTCCACGCATTGCAGCCTCCTGTGACAACACGGGATGACAACTGCTTGTCGTCCCAACAGAGAGGGATACGTGTCGGATTGTGACGGCGCGGAGGAGTTTGTGGGGGATTGCTTACAGACACCTGTCCGAAGAGCGCAGCAGGCGGCGCGGTAGATCGTGATGGTCTTTGCTCAAATCGCTTCGTCATCCCGTGGGATCTCTTGCTCCTCTCCCCCTTGGGGGAGAGGAACATGACGCCTTCGGCGCTCCTGTTACCGCGGGGATAGCCTCACCGCCGTCATGTAGCGATCGCGGTAGTAATCGGCGTCCAGGGCCGTGACCTGGACCGGCGAGCCGCGGTGCGTGGCATGAACGAACTGGTCGTTGCCGGCATAGATGCCGACGTGGGTGAAGGTGCCGCGGTAGCCGAAGAAGACGAGGTCTCCGCGCTTGAGGTCGCTGCGCGCGACAGGCTTGCCCTCGCGCGCCATATCGTGCGGCATGCGCGGGATGCTTTGTCCAAAGACCGCGCCGTAGAGGTAGTAGACAAAGCCGCTGCAGTCGAAGCCGCTCGGCGAGGTGCCGCCGTAGCGATAGGGCGTGCCCAGGTATTTCATGGCGCGCGAGACCAGGCGGTCGCCCCAATCCTTTGCGACCGCGGAGGTGGCGTATGAAGCCGGGACCACGGCGGGTTCCGCCTTCGTGAAACCGGAGTACGCGCCGTTCTCCTGCAGCCATTTGGCATTGAGTTGATTGGCGACGCTATCCGTCGGATCGGCCTCGGGAGCGGCCTTGACCGGAGGTTTCAGCTTCGACTTCGTCGGCGCCTTGACCTGGGCAATTGCGGGAGAAAGAACACCCGCCGTCCCGAACACTGCCAGGGCGGCCAGCACCACCACCGAATAGGCTGTCGCCTGGACAATGACTCGAACGCTCGAGCGCATGCAGCGCCCGGTTCCCAACGCCATGAACTTCTCCCCCTTGGAACCAAAGCAAGGCGGCCAGCCGCCTATCCCATAATGGCGAAGGACGATTCGTCCGTCCAACAAAAGTCGCAAATCTGCCACACTAATTTCGGGCGGCTACGCGTTGATTTTTCTTATTTTTCGGGACCCGCTCCCGTTGATCTTCCACAAGCCGCAATGTCCGGGCCCGGCGCCCGGCCACGATTGGATTCTTGAATTCAGGAAAGGTCAGTCATCGGGAACGGACGCGTCAGGCTCGCTGAGAGTGGCCCTATATCCGTTCGGCTTGACTTCACTTGACCGCAGTCATGGTGATCCACCACCGTACCGTGATCGCGCTCTGTGACGCAGAGGAGAACACTCGATGAAGACCGCCGATATTGAATACCGCGACGGCGCCCTGACCTGCCGCGGCTTTCTTGCCTATGACGAGACGAAGACCGGGCGCCGCCCCGGCGTACTGGTCGTGCACGAGGCTTTCGGCCTCGGCAAGCATGCGATGGACCGGGCAAAGATGCTGGGCGAACTTGGCTATGTCGCCTTCGCCGCTGACATGTTCGGCGACCGCATGCAGGTGACCGAGCTGCCGAAGGCGATCGAGATCATTACAGATTTGCTGGGCAATCCGCCGAAGCTGCTGGCGCGGGCCGACGCCGCGCTCGAGGTGCTGCGCCAGCGGCCCGAGGTCGATGCCGCGCGGCTCGGTGGGATCGGCTTCTGCTTCGGCGGTTCGACCGTGCTGCAGCTCGCGCGCAGCGGCGCGGAGCTCAAGGGCGTCGTCAGCTTCCACGGCGGGCTCTCGACCAAGGCGCCGGCCAAGGCGGGAAGCGTCAAGGCGGGGATCCTCTCCTGCACCGGGGCGGACGATCCGATGATCCCGGCCGATCAAGTCGTCGCCTTCGAGGAGGAGATGCGCGCCGCCAAGGCCGACTGGCAGGTCATTCAATACGGTAACACCCTGCACAGCTTCACCAACCCCGAGGCCGACGGCTCGCTCAACCCGGCGATCCTCTATAACGAGAAGACCGACAAGCGCTCGTGGGCTGCGATGCGCGACTTCTTCCAGGAGAAGTTCGGAGCATAGACCCCAATTGCACCCGGCAAGGACCCCTCTCTCAGTGCGGCGTGCCGTCCTTGCGCGTATGGAGGTACTTGCCGTCGGCGCCGGCCTTGGCGTGGTTGTCGATGTCGGGATAGGTGATCTCGTCGAACGGCGTGCGGTCGCCGATCACCAGGAACAGGGCGTCTTCGCCCGATTTGTTGAGGAAACGATGGGCGTTGCCGCAGCCGGCCGGGAAGCCCGCGCACATGCCGGGTCGCAAGGTCTGGGCGCCCTCGTCGGTCTCGAGCACGATCTCGCCCGACACCACCCAGATGAACTCGTCCTGCTTGGCGTGCGCATGCCGCGCCGACGACTGCGCCCCGGGCACGACGCGTGTCAGGGTCACGCCGAAGTTCTTCAGCCCGACATGGTCGCCCAGTCGGCGGTTCCAGCGCTTGCTGTTGTCGGCGCGGAACTTTTCCGGATAGCTCGTGGCGTTGCTTTCGGCCAAGTCGGCCGGGTCGAAGGCGGGGAGGGTGGGCTTGGACATGAACCAGCGTAACCCGAGCCACGCCGGCATACGAGCAAGACCCGCTCATGCGCCCATAAGTCAGGCTGCGAAGCTTCTGATCACCTCGCCCGGCCGCGCCGTCCTGTCGACACAGAGCCCTGTCCGGTCGGTCACCTGGAGGCCGTTGATCCACACGCCGTGCAGGCCGACTGCCGACGTGGTGAGCCGCGCGGCGCCGGCGGGCAGGTCGTGCGCCCGCCGCTTGGGGCCGCGCGCCACGGTCGTGGGATCGAACAGCATGAGGTCGGCCGCATGGCCCTCGCGCAACAGTCCGCGATTGCGGATGCCGAACAGCTTGGCCGGCTGGCCGGTGAGTCGATGCACGGCCTGCGGCAGATCGAGCACGCCGAGGTCGCGGCTCCAGTGGCCCATCAGATGCAGGCCGAAGCCGGCATCGCAGAAGAAGGTAAGGTGCGCGCCCGCATCGGAGAGCGAGATGTGGGTGTTGGGATCGGCCAGGATCCTGCCCACGGCGCTCTCGTCGTTGTGCAGGAGCTGGGCCACGAACATGGTGTCGAGGTTCTCCGACAGCGCGAAGTCGAGGATGCAGTCGAGCGGATCCTTGTTCGCCTGCTTTGCCAGCGCCGCGAGCGTCGCGCCTTCGAGGGCGCGATTCTCCGGCTTGGCCGTTTCGACCACGAAGAGCTTGTCCCATTCGCCGTTGAACACCAGCCGGCCGCGCGCCGCCAAAAGTTCCTGCCGTACGGCGGCGCGCCACGACGGGTCGCGATAGACGCCTTTCAAGGTTTCGGGGTCGTGCGCCGCCATGGCGGGTTTCCACGACTGCATGCTCTCGAACAGGTACGGGCTCTTGAAGCTGAAATCCATGCTGAGCGGACAGCACGAGGTTTGGGCCACCAGCTGATGGCCGCGCGAGCGGGCGGCATTCACCTGGTCGAGCGTGGTGAAGGCCGCGCTCGGATTGGTGTTGGAATGGAAGAGGGCCGCGATCACCACGGGCCGCTTGGCCTCGACCGCCAGCTCCTCGAGATAGGGAATCGAGGTCTTGCTGCCTTTGGTCAACATGTAGACGCCGCGACCGCTTTCGCCCATCGCCCGCACCAGCGTGCGCAGCTCGCGGTCGTCGGCCAGCCGCGACGGCATGGGCGTGCCGCCCTCGCCGTTGTGCGCTTCGGCCGTAGAGGTGGCGAAGCCCACGGCGCCCGCCGCCATGGCCTCGCTCACCTGGACTGTCATCTGGGCAATCTCATCGTCGGTCGCGGTGCGCTCCGTCGCCGCTTCGCCCATCACGAAGGTGCGAATGGCGGAATGGCCGGCGTAGCAGGCGACGTTGGGGCCGACGCCCTGGCGCTGCAGCATGTCGAGATATTGCGGGAAGCTCTCGAAGCCCCAGCGGATGCCGGCGCGCAGCGCGTCGAGCGACATGCCCTCGACATGGGTCAGGTGACGCATGGTGAGGTCGCGGTCGGCGGGCTTGCAGGGCGCGATGGTGAAGCCGCAATTGCCCATCACCGCCGTGGTGACGCCGAGCGCGGGCGAGGGATCGACGAAGGGGTCCCAGGTGATCTGCGCGTCGTAATGCGTGTGGCCGTCGATGATGCCAGGCGCCAGCGCCAGCCCGTCGGCCTTCACCGTCTCCTTGGCCGCACCCAGCGTGCCGCCAACCGCTTCGATCTTGCCGTTCGCGACGCCGAGGTCACCGCGCACCGGTGCGTTGCCGGCGCCGTCGTAGATCTCCGCATCCTTGATGACCAGGTCGAACATCCGGTTTCCTCCGTTGCCGCCATGTTGGTCGCGCCGCACTGCGTTTTCCAGCGTCATCGGGGTTAAAGTGAGCCATGACCGATGCAAACGACGAAGCCCTGCTGCGCCGTCTGGTCGTGGCCTTGTCGGCCGTGCCCGGGGTCGAGGCGATCGCGCTGGGCGGCTCGCGGGCACGCGGCACGGCCGTGGCTACGTCCGACTACGATATCGGCCTCTACTATCGCGCCAACCGGCCGATCGACATTGCGGCGTTGGGCAAGGTCGCGGCCGCCCTCGACGATCGCAGTGCCAAGGCGTCCGTCACGGCCATCGGCGGTTGGGGCCCGTGGATCGATGGCGGCGGCTGGCTGGTGGTGGGCGGCGTGCATGTCGACCTGCTCTATCGCGACATCGACCGCGTGGCGGCCGCGATCGACGACGCCCATGCCGGCAAGGTCGAGCGCTTCTATCAGCCCGGCCATCCGCACGCCTTCCTGCCCACGATCTACATGGGCGAGGCAGCCTGCGCCCGTGTCCTGCACGATCCAGCCGGCGTGCTGGCCGCCCTGCAGCATCGCACGACGCCCTATCCCGCGCCGCTCGCCAAGGCGTTGCGCGAGCGCTTCGAATGGGAGGCCGAGTTCGCGCTCGCCAATGCGCGCAAGAGCCTCGATCGCGGCGACGTCTCCTACCTGGCGGGTTGCGCCTTCCGCGCCATCGCCTGCCTCTGCCAGACCCTGTTCGCGTTGAACGGTGTCTATCTCCCGAACGAGAAGGGCGCCGTGTTGGCGGCCGATGGGTTTGCGCTGTCACCAACCGATTTCGCGAGGCGCGTGGCAAGCCTCTTCGCCGATCTCGGGTCGGGCAACCATGCGGCCGGGCTCGACCACCTCCAGGAACTCATCGTCGAGACGTGCGGCCTCAGCTTCCGACGATGAATTTCTCCTCGACGACGTAACTCTTGATGCGGCCGATGAACTTCGCGCCGTCGGCATGCAGCGCCTTCATCTCAGGCGTACGCGCGGCGGCTTCGAGCGCTGCCTGGTCGTCGAACCACAGCTCGGCGACGCCGTCGATCTCGACCGTGGTCTCGGTGATGTCGGCGCGCGTGCGCTCGCCCTTGATGTGGTTCTGCACGTAGCGGCGCAGCCCGGGCACGGCCAGCGCCAGCGGCGCATGGATCTCGACCCAGTGCTTCATGAATTGGTCGTGGGTCCAGCCATCCTTGCGCGTGAGCAGGCCGATCGTCTTGATCATGATGGGCATCTCTCCTCGGTTCGGGCTACTATGGGCCATGATGCGCTTCCTCGCGATTGCATTCCTTGTGTTGTTTGCCGGCAATGCGTTGGCTGAGAACGTGCGCTTCCCGAGCGTCGCGGTCGGCAACAGCACGGCCGGTCCGGAGATCTCCGGCTGGGTCTACAAGCCGGGTGGGCCGGGGCCGTTCCCCGCGATCATCCTGGCCCATACCTGCGGCGGCGTCAGTCCGCACACCGACGTGTGGGGCAAGCTGCTGGTGAGCTGGGGCTACCTGGTGCTGGTGCCGGATTCCTTCGGCCCGCGCGGCGTCAAGGCGGTGTGCACCACGCCGACCGCCGTGACGCCCAACATGCGCATCGCCGATATTGCCGGCGCGCTCGACTATCTGGCCACCCGGCCCGACGTCGTGAAGGGCAAGATCGGCATCATCGGTCACAGCCACGGCGGCTCGACCACCATCCGTTCGGCGCAAAAGCTGTTCGGCCTGGCCCAGCGCGGTCTCGCCGCCGGTGTCGCCTATTATCCCGGCTGCACTCCGTCGTCCGATACCGGTATCGACATCCCTGTGCTGATCCTGGCGGGCGACAAGGACGACTGGACGCCTGACGAACGCTGCCGGGTGCTGCAATCGAGCCTCGCGCGGCCCGAGCTGGTCGAGGCTGTCTACTACCCCAACGCCTATCACAGCTTCGACAACAAGTTGCCCGACCGCACCGTTCCCGGCGCCGGCAAGACGCACCATCTAGCCTACGACACCGCGGCCGCGCCCGACGCCGAGGCGCGCACCAAAGCGTTCTTCGCGAAGTACCTGCGTTAGACTCATCGGACCGCGGGTCTCTAGACCCGCTCTTGTCGTCATCTCGACGACGAAGATGCGGGCCTGGAGGCCCGCGGTCCGCTTTCAGTCGATCGTGATGTTGGTCGTCTTGGCGAGCTCGCGCCAAAGCGCGATCTCCTTGGCGATCTGCGCGCGGAACTCGTCCGGTCCGTTGCCGACCGGCTCGACTCCGTCCTTGTCGAAGCGCGCCTGGGTCTCGGTTAGGGCGACGAAGCGCCGGGCGGTCGCCGCCAGCTTCTGGACCACCGCGTCGGGTGTCGCGGCCGGAGCGACGAGGCCCATCCACAGATAGGCTTCGAAGCCCGGCAGCTGCTCGGCCACGGTCGGCACGTCGGGAAGTTGCTTGAGGCGCCGGGCGCTGGTGACTGCGAGCACGTTGAGCTTGCGGTCGGCGATGAATTGCGCCGACTGCGTGTAGTTGTCGAGCTTGGCCTGCACCTGGCCCGCCACCAGGTCGGCCAGCGCCGGTGCCGCACCACGATAGGGCACGTTGGTCACCTGGAACTTCTCCCTCAGCATCAGCAGTTCCATCGTGATGTGTGGCAGCGTGCCGTTGCCGGCCGAGGCGACGTTGATCTTGCCCGGATTCTTGGCTGCGTAGTCGATGAAGCCCTGGAAGGTCGTGACGGGCAGCGACGGATGCGTCACCAGCAGCATCGGGATCTGGCCCACATTCGACACCGGCCTCAGGTCCTTTTCGGTGTCGTACGGCATGGTCGTGCGGAACGCCGCGTTGATCGTGTGGTTGGGTGTGGTGAGCAGCAGCGTGTAGCCGTCGGCCGGCGCCTTGGCGACGATCTCCCCGGCGGTCACGCCACCCGCGCCGGTCTTGGTGTCGACCACCACCTGTTGCCCGAACTCGGCCGACAGCCGCTCGGCCATCAGCCGCGCCACCACGTCGGTGACGCCGCCGGGCGGGAAGGGCACGACGAGGCGGATCGGCTTTTCGGGATACTCCGCCCGCGCCCCCGAGAACGGGGCGAGGGCCAACACCATGACGACGGCGGCGAGCAGCCGCCGGTACAAACGCGGTTCGGACTTCAGCGCGCAGGTGCCGGTGTCGGGGCCATGCCGCTTCCGCGCTGGGCCGGCGTGATGACGTCGGGGATGTGGAGGAAGAAGGCGCACACCAGCGACGAGATGAGGGTCAGGGCCGCCAGCCCATAGAGGCCGCCGGAGTAGCTGCCGGTCGCATCCTTCATGAGGCCGATCCACCACGGCCCGAAAAAGCCGCCGAGGTTGCCGATCGAATTGATCCAGGCAAAGCCCGACGCCAGCGCCGTGCCGCTCAGGAACATCGCCGGCATGGCGAAGAACGGGCCCTTCGAGCCATAGAACCCCATGGTCGCCAGGCAAACGCCGACCAGCGCCCACCAGCTGCCCATGGTGAGACCAGCCATCACCAGGCCGCCGGTCGACAGTATGCAGGCGAGCAAAAGGTTCCAGCGCCGCTCGTTCATCCTGTCGGAGATGCGGCCCCAGACGACGAGCGAGATGCCACCGCAGATGTAGGGGATCATGGTCAGCCAGCCGACCGTCATGTTGCTCATCGTACCGAGTGATTTGATGATCTGCGGGATGAAGAACAATATGCCGAGGCTCGCCGTCACGATGCCGAGATAGTTGAGCGCCAGGAGCAGCACCCTGGGGTTCCACATCGATTCCAACAACGAGTAGATGCGCACCGTTTCCTTGGCCTTGCGCTCGCCGGCGATCTTGCCGACCAGCCAGTCCTTCTCCGGCTTCGTCAGGAACGTCGCTTCCTCTGGCCGGTTGGTTATGACGAAAAACGTGACAATGCCGAGTGCGATCGTGGGAAGGCCCTCGGCGAAGTACATGATCTGCCAACCCTTGAGGCCGAACAGCCCGTCCAGGCTCATCAGGCCAGTCGAAATCGGCGCGCCGACTGCCACCGCGACCGGCAGGCCGATCAGAAAGCTCGAGACGATGCGCGCGTGGTGGCGCGCGGGGAACCAATAGGTGAAATAAAGGATGAGGCCCGGGAAGAAGCCGGCCTCGGCCATGCCCAGCAGGAAGCGCACGACGGCAAAGCTCGTCGTGCCGGTCACAAAGGCGGTGGCGCAGGCGAAGATTCCCCAGGTGATCATGATGCGGGCGATCCATATGCGGGCCCCGACCTTTTCCATGATCACGTTGCTCGGCACTTCGAACAGGAAATAGGCCCAGTAGAAGGTGCCGACTGCGAAGCCGAAGTCGGCCGCCGACATGTTCAGGTCGGCGCGCATGGTCAGCGCCGCGAAGCTGCCATTGATGCGGTCGAGATAGGCCATGATGTACGACAGGACCGCGAACGGCAGCAGGCGCAGGTAGACCTTGCGCATGGTCGAAGCTTCGAGTGCAGCTTCCATGGTTGACCCTCCCAGCTCATGTGTTCTTGCCTCCGGCTTATGCGCCGGATAATTCCAACACTAACACTGCTATTGTCCGCCAGCCAATCCCATCCGGCGGCAAAGCAACACCAGAGATTCGTAAATTACATGGGCGCAGAGATGGGCGGCCATGCCGTTCACGTCCTGCGGCGGACTCACCGTGTTGACGTCGACGGCCACGATGTTGAGATCGGTGAGGCAGCGCAGCAGCTCGATGCCCTCGCGCGCCGACAGCCCGCCCCATGACGGCGTGCAGACGCCGGGCGCGCAGGACGGATCGAACACGTCCATGTCGAAGCAAAGATAGACCGGCCGCTTGCCGACCTTGTCGCGGAACTCGGCCATGCGCTGTGCGAAACCGCCGCGTATCAGCTCGTCGAGCGACACGATCTTGTAGCCGAGGCTCATGGCGCGCGGCACGACGCCCTGGGCATAGGTCGTGCTGCGGATGCCGACATGCCAGGAGAACTCCGGATCGACCAAACCTTCCTCGGCGACATGCGTGAACTGAGTGGCGGAGTTGTACTTCTCCTCTTCGCCATAAGGATAGGAATCGGTGTGCGAGTCGATGTGGAGCGCCGCCATCTTGGGATATTTCTTGCCCACCGCGCGGGCGACCGGGACGGTGACCGAACCGTCGCCGCCTATGGTGACGGGAACGGCGCCGGCCGCGACGATACGGTCGACCGCCTGCTCGGTGCGCTCGAAGGCGTCGACGATCTTCGATGGCGTGAGCTTGACGTTGCCGCAATCGACCAGCCCCAGCGCCGCCACCGGATCGAAGTCGGCGTGGGTCGGATTGAATCGCCGCATCAGGGCCGATTGCTGGCGCACGGAGTCGGGGCCGCCGCGCGCGCCGATCCGCATGTTGGTGCCACAATCGAAGGGAATGCCCAGGATCGCCGCCTTGTTGGTCGGACCCGGCCGCCCATAGGGCGCGCCCATGAAGGTCATGGGCGAGGTGAAGAGCTCGGAATCGGGCAGCCGGTCCATGGTCATTGCTCCGCGGAGAGGAAGTCGTAGGCCACCAGCGTGTGGATCTTGGCGACGGCCAAAAGTTCGTCGACCAAAACATACTCGTCCGGTCCACCCATGTTGAAGGGCGTCAGCCCGAGCACGACGGTCGGCACGCCATACTGGCGATACCATCGAGAATCGGAGCCGCCGACCCGCATGTTCACCGCCGGCGGCTCGCCCAGCACTTCGGCCGCGACCTGGGCGGTGCGCCGGATGATCTCGTGGCCGGGCTCGGTGAACGACGGCTCGAATCGTCGGATCGCGCGCCAGCTCACGCCCACCAGCGGGGCCAGCCATTCGTCGAGCTTTTTAGCCAGCAGGTCGGTGGTGACGCCGACCGGCAGCCGGATATCGGCGCGGGCTATGGCGTGGGTCGGCACCAGATTGGGTGAGGTGCCGCCCTCGATAGTGCCGATATTGACGGTGACGCGCGAGAGCGTGTCGGCCTCGCCGGCGCCCGACAGCGCCTCCGAGATCTCTTTGGCGTTGCTGATGGCTTCGGTGACGGTGGCCGGCGCCCGGAAGGGAATCGCCTCGAGTTCCTTCAGGCGATCGAGCGCCTCCCGCAGCCGGTCGATGGCGTTGGTGCCGCGATGGACGTGCGCGCCGTGCGCCGGCGATCCTGTCGCTTCGACCTCGATCCACATCAGGCCCTTCTCGCCGAAGCGCACCACCCGGGGCGAGCCGACATCGCCGCAGATGTTGGCGTCGCCCCGCGCATGTGGGATGTGCTCCATCATGTAGCCGGTGCCGAGCGAGCCCATATTCTCCTCGTCGCCCGCGAGCGTGAGCACGATCTCGCCCGCCCAGGCGTCGCGGTGCTCGGCGAGCAATGTCGCAGCGAGTAGCGAACAGGCCAGGCCGCCCTTCATGTCGCAGACGCCGCGGCCATAGAGCTTGCCGTCCTTGAGCACGCCGCCCAGCGGCGGCACGGTCCAGGCGAGGTCTTCACGGATCGGGAAGGTGTCGAGATGGCCGTTGAAGATCAGCCGGCGGCCGGGCCGCGCGCCCCGGAGGCGGCCGATCAGGCTCACCACGCGCGGTGCGGGCTCGATGCGCTCGACCTCGATGTCGGGGATCTCGAGCAGCAGCGCCTGGGCGACCGCGGCCACGTCATGCGTATCGCTCGGCGGATTGGGCGAGGCCGCCGCCACCAGCCGCTGCGTGTTGCCGATCAGGCGCTCGCGGGCCGCATCGACCCGCCGGGCAAGCTGGTCGCGAAGGGAGAAGGAGGGCATCAGCGGTTCTGCAGGCGGCGTTCCCACCAGCGGATCGCCATGGCGAGCGGCCAGCAGATGAAGAAATAGACCACCGCGATGAAGGTGAAGGTTTCCAGCAGCCGGAAGTTGGGGGCCGAGAGTTCCATGCCACGCCGCGTGATCTCGCTCACCGAGATCACTGCGCCCAGCGAGGAGAACTTGATGAGCCGTACGAAGTTCGAGGCGAGCGGCGGCAGGGTCATGGGCACCGCCTGCGGCAGCACGATGCGGCGGAACGATTGCGGCGCTTGGTTACATCCTCCGCCTCGATGATCGGCGTTCCCGCCATCGATCCCACCCCTCCTGCGTGGCCGAGCCTATCCCTCTTCACAGCATAAGCAATTCCTATGCCTGGGATTATCTTGTTCCGAAGGCGGTTGGTAATTTGCTAGAAGGGCCATAATGCTTGGCAAAACGACCGATAAAGGCGCGTTATACTCCTCGATGGATGTCCGCCTTCTTGAAGCCTTCCGTGCCGTCGTTGACCATCGCTCGGTGACGGCGGCGGCCGGCGCCCTGGGCGTGACCCAGCCCGCGGTCAGCACGCAGATCGCGCGTCTCGAGGAGATGATCGGCTTCGCGCTGTTCGAGCGCTCGGGCGGGCGGTTGAAGCCGACGTCGGAGGGCATGCTGTTCTATGCCGAGGCCATGCGCGTGCTGGGCGAGTTCGACCGCCTGCAGACCACCACCGCGCAGATCCGCGAAGGCCAGGCGGGGCGGCTCGCGATCGCCAGCCATCCGTGGGCTGCCATCTCGCTGCTGCCGAAGCTGGTGTCGGAGTTTCTCAGCGAACGGCCGGGCGTGTCGGTGCGCCTGATCTCGCGCCATTCCGACGTCGTGAGCCAGCTCCTGCCCAGCGAAAGCTTCGACATCGGCATTGCAGAGCTGCCGATCGACGAGGCCTCGGTGGCGGTGTCCAAGCACCAGATGCGCTGCGTCATCGTGCTGCCGCCGCGCCATCCGCTGGCGGCGCACAAGCTGCTGACGCCGGCGCTGCTGTCGGGCCATCCGATGGTGGCGCCGGTGCGTTCGCTGCAGCTGCCGCCCAAGCTCCACGCCACCTTCGCCGCCGCCGGCGCCCAGCTCAATGCCGTGGTCGAGGCGGAATTTCTTGCCAGCCTGTGCGGCCTGGTAGCGGCGGGCACCGGCTGGTCGCTGGTCGATCGGCTGTCGGCCGAAAGTTTCAGCCATCTCGGCCTGGTCGCGCGGCCGTTCGAGCCGGCCATTCTCTACGAGGTCGGCGTCTTCCACCGCCGCGACCGCGAGCCCTCGATGCTGGCCGCCGCCTTTCTCGAACTGCTCGAGGGCAAGCTGGGTGGCTGAGCGGATGAAGGCGCGTCTCGACGCCAGGACCGCCGCCGAGATTACGACCGACCCCGGCCTGTGGCGCGACTTCAACGACATCTGCGACTGCGGCGGCAGGCTCGCCGGCACCGAGAGCGAGAAACGCGCCTTCGCGCTCCTGCGCGAGCGGGTGCGCGCCGCCTCGCCGGCCAATGCCGGCCGTTCGATTCCCGTGCCCTATGGTGGCTGGCGGGCGAAGACGGCGACCTTGCGCATGCCCGATGGCCGACATGCGCCCTGCCATCCGCTGGTGCGCACCATCGCCACGCCGCCGGACGGCCTCACCGCCCAAGTGATCGATCTCGGCCGCGGCACGCCGGAGGAATTCGACTCACATGCCGCCGACATCAAGGGTCGCATCGTGCTGGTGCGCCACGAGCTGATGTTCGCCGCCGGCACCATCCATCGTCGCCGCAAGTACGACATGGCGCGCGCCAAGGGCGCCGTGGGCTTCCTGATCGCGGGGCCGCTGGCCGGCCATGTCGTCGCGGGCTCGTCGGGCCGCCAGAGCGGCGAGGGCATTCCCGCGCTCGGCATCGCGCCCGAGACGGCGGCGCGCCTCGCCCGTCGGGCCGCCGGATTGCCGACGGTCACCCTGACCATCGCGACCGAGGAAGGACCGGCCGAGACGGAGACCCTTCTCTATGACTATCCCGGAACGACCGACGAGTGGGTAGTGCTGAGCGCCCACGTCGACGGCCACGATCTGGCTGAAAGCGCCATGGACAACGGCACCGGGCTCGCCTCGGTCCTGGCGGTGACACGCGCCGTGGCGCCGCAGGTCGCGGGCTTTCGGCGCGGCCTGCGCGTCATGTTCTTCAGCGTCGAGGAATGGGCACTTACCGGCTCGGCGCAGTATGTCGAGGCGCTGGGCGCCGCCGAACGCGGCAAGATCGCGCTCAACGTCAATCTCGACTCGGTGGCGGGTAGCCCCAACCTCGCGGCTCTCAGCAGCGGCTATGGCGGCGTCGAGCCGTTCGTGATGGGCGTCGCCGAGGCCAACGGCCTCACCGTCCGCACCGTGCGGCCGCTGATGACCAACTCTGACCATGCCAACTTCGCCCAGGCCGGCATCCCCGCGCTGCGCCTGGTCGCCGGTTTCGACGACCCCGCCGCCCATCTGCGCGTCGTGCTGACGCCCGCCGACACGCGCGACAAGGTCAGCCAGGGCGAACTCCGCAGCGCGACCCTGTTTACGGCTGCCCTGGTCGCCGCTGCCTGCAATGCCGATCCGGCGGAAGCGGCTAAGTGGCGCATCAAGTAGTCATTGGACTGCGGGCCTCCAGGCCCGCATCATGATCATGAGCGGGCCTGGAGGCCCGCGGTCCGGCAAGACAGTGAGACAGGCGCTCTCGCAGATTTTCGAGATCGAGCTTCTGTCCGATCAGCACCAGGCGGTTGGCGCCACCAACGCTACGCTCGTCTTCCTCCAGCGAGAAACGTTCACCGACGAGATGGAAGACGTAACGCTTGCCGGTCTCGGCCAACCACAGGAATCCCTTGCCGCGAAACAAGCCCGGCGGGCGGCCGGTGTCGAGGAAAGCCTGCAAGCGGCTCACCGAGAACGGCCTGTCGCTCTCGAAGGACAACGAGACAAAGCCGTCATCATGCAGATGCCCATGCCCACGCCCATGATCGTGCCTCGTGCGCCTCGGCCGGAACAGATCGACATCGAGGATCAGGGGAAGCGGAACGGCGCTCCGCGTCGTGCGCACGAGCCGCGCCTCCGCGTTCAGCGAACGGATCTTGTCCTCGACCGCGTCGAGCCGCTCGGCGCCGGCCCTGTCGCATTTATTCAACAGGATGGCGTCGGCATAGCGCAGCTGGTTGCGCGGGGCGATGCCGTCGAACAGATCGAGGCTGAACTGCTCGGCATCGGCCACCGCGACGATGGCGTCGAGGCGAAGCGTGTCGCGGAATTCCGGGCGCTGGAAGGTGAGCGCCACCGGCAACGGATCGGCGACCCCTGTGGTCTCGACGATGATGTGATCGACGGGCTCGGTTCGTCCCAGCACGCGCACGATGCTGTCTACAAGGTCGTTGTTGGTCGAGCAGCAGATGCAGCCGTTGTTGAGCTCTATCATGCCGTCCTGGGCGGCGACGATCAGGTCGTTGTCGATGCCGACCTCACCCAGCTCGTTCACCAGCACCGCCGCCCGCACGTCCTCCCGGTTCGACAGGATGTGGTTCACCAAGGTGGTCTTGCCGCTGCCTAAAAAGCCGGTCACCAGCGTCACCGGCAATCGGCCGGCGGCGCGGCGGGACGGCGGCTTGAACGTCGTGGGCGAGGGCGTCATGTCGAGGCTGGCGGCGCGCTGCTGTCGAAGATGTAGCTGGTGCCGACGGCCGACTGGCTGACCCGCTCGCCATAAGCGGCCGCAAGCGCGTGCAAGGCCCGCCAGCCGGTGCAGTGGCCGGTGATGATATTCTGGATGTCGAAGGGTCGGAGCGCCTCGACCGTCTCCGGGATCAGATGCTCCATGACGCCGCCCAGATGCAGGCCGCCCATCACCGCATGAATCGGCATATCGGGAAACAGGCGCCGGACTTCGGTGCAGACATTGACGATGCCGGCGTGGCTGCAGGCACTGAACACCACGAGGCCGAGATTGCGCACGTTGGCCACCAGCATGCGTTCGTCCATCAGGTAGGGATCGGGCCGCCATTGCTCGGAGTTGTCGCGTCGGCAGAGATGGTCCTGGCGGCCGGTCTCGAACGCGCTGACGCGCGGGATCTCGCCGCTGTAATAGAAGTGGCCGTCCAGCAGCAGCCTCTCCTTGCCGTCGTTCAGCACCCGGGCGCCGCGCGCCTGCATCTGCTCGGGCGTCGGCACCCTTGCGGCAGGAAAGACGACACCGCTCTTCAGCAGCACGCCGCGCTCGTTGAACATGTCGGGATTGACGTGCACCGTGACGGAGCCGCGACCGCGCCGGCCGACGATGGCGTCGATCGCCGCCGGCAGTGCGCCCATATGGTCCCAGTGCCCGTGCGTGATGGCGATCTCCTCGACCTCGCCGAGATCGAGGCCCAGGTTCCGGCAATTGCGGATGAAGATGGCGCCCTCGGTGCCGGTATCGAACAGCAGGACATGCTCGTTCCGGCCGAGGCGCGAGCGCAGGCGCAGCCCATAGCCGAGATTGGCCGCGAGCAGCGTCTCGCCGGAGATTTCCTGGGCGCCCGCCAGCACCACGTTGGCGAATTCCGACACGGCGAACGAGGTCTTGCTGACATAGGTGTCGCTGACATTGTCAGTAATGACCTCGACCGCGAGCGAGTCGATGATGGCGAGGGAGTTTTGTTCGCTCATGCTGCCCTACGTCGATTTGAGAAACTGCACCAGCAGCCTGTTCACCTCGTCCGCCTTCTCCTGCTGCACCCAGTGGCCGGCGCCCTCGATCAGGTGGATCTCCTTCATGTTCGTGCAGGCGGTGTTCTGCATCCGCGAGAGGGCGCCCGGAGTCTGGTAGATACCCCAGTCGCTCCGGCCCGAGATGAAGGTCGAGGGCACGTCGATGGTGCGGCCGGTGAAGACTTCGAGCTCTGCGGTCACCTTGCCGCCGGTACGCACACGATACCAGTTGAGCCCGCCCTGGAAGCCGGTGCGCCTGTACTCGTCGCTGTAAACTTTCAGCTCGCGGTCGGGCAGCCATTTGTTGGCCGCGATCTCCGCCGCCCCGGGCATCTCCTTGGCCACCGTCTCGGCCATGCCGTCGGCCAGGTCCATGATGTAGTAGGTCGGCATCTTGGCGAGCTCTTCCGCCGTCCAGCCTTTCAGCTCGAACGGCTTGTTGGCTTTCCAGTCGGCGCTCTTGTGATGGTAGTAGGCACGCAGGAAATCGTGCACGCCCTGCCGCGCTTTCCACATGTTCTCGTTGGCTGGCCGCGTCGAGTAGTACCACTGGTAATGTTTGCGCGGCCGGGGCAGGGCGGCGAGTGCGGCATGGATGTCGGGCGCCTTGGCGGCTGGCGGCTTGTCGGCCGTGTCGAAGGGCACCGCGGGAGGACCGCCGGCGGGCGCGCTCATCAGCACCATGCGCTTGAAGATGTCGGGTCGCACCAGCGCGGCGTAGGCTGCGACCGAAGCGCCGAAATCGTGGCCGACGGCGGCCTCCGCCGTGCGATGGCCGAGCGCGAACAGCACGCCGATCGAATCGCGCAGTAGGTTCATGAAGCGGAAGCTCGCGACGTCGCCGTCATAGTCGGCGTCCCAGCCGGTGGTGCGGCCGTAGCCGCGATGATCGGGCGCGATCGCGTGATAGCCCGCCGCCGCCAGCGCCGGCAGCACCTTGCGCCAGCTGTAGGCGAGCTCGGGGAAGCCGTGCAGGAGCAGGACAGCCGACCGGCCTTTTCCCTCATGACCCGCCTCGAGCACGTGGATGTCGAGGTCGTTGATGCCGCGCAGGATGCGCGAACGAACGCCAGTGGGCAGGACAGAGGAGGGGAGCGGTTCCATTGCGTCGGGCCCATTGCTTGATCGTGCCAGGCCGCGAGCCTACGCTGTTGCCGTCGAAAAAGGCAGGCCGGTGTGGTTTAGCCCGGCGCTTCCGCGGTTTCGGCCTGCGGCAGTCCTGACGGGTGCGCCAGCACCCTTGCCCCACGACTTCGCGCCCGCGCACTCCCGCGCCGGCGATACGAAGGGACGTGGATCATGCAGCAGCAGATTTCAGTCATCACGCTTGCCATCGCCGACATCGCGCGGTCGAAGCGCTTCTATGTCGACGGCTTCGGCTGGACGCCGGTGTTCGAGACGCCGGAGATCGTTTTCTACCAGATGAATGGCTTGATGCTGGGGACGTGGCTTGGTTCGGCGCTCGAGGTCGATATGCAGCGGCCGGGCCTCGCTCGGCCCGGCGCTTTCGCGCTCGCTCACAATGTTTTGGCGCAGCGCGAGGTCCAACCGCTGCTCGATCGACTCGCCGCGCAGGGCGGCCGGCTGTTGCGCGCGGCCGATGCGCCGCCGTATGGCGGGTTCCGCGGCTATGTCGCCGATCCCGACGATCACGCCTGGGAGATAGCGTACAATCCGGCGTGGCCGATCGCGCCGGATGGCCGGGTGACGTTCGGCCTGTGAGACCAAGATATCGAACCGGCCGGGTGCGTGGGCACCCGACCGGTTCTCACCGCGCGTGTTCGCCCGCCTAGTTGGCGGGCGGCACGGAGCGGATCTGCGTCGGCTTGTTCATGCGCTGGTCGACTTGCGTGGCCACGCACTCGCGGTAGCCCAGCGTCTCGGGCGCCAATCCGAAGGACAGGCAAGCCGCGCGCGCGTCACGCGTCGAGCGAGGCGGCCTGTAGGCGACATCCGGCTGGCCGCGATCGAAGGCGTCGGCTGCGCGGCTCACGCAACTCTCGAAAGAGGCAGTGTGTGGCACCACACCGTGGTCGAAGCAGGCTTGCTCTGCGAGGACCAGCGCGGGACCGGACTGGGCGTTGGCAGATTGGTAGGGTGTCGCGCTGACGATCGCCAGACCGCCCAGCAGGCCGGCCGTTGCAATGACAAGCATGTTCAGTCGGACAAGGGTCATGGCTTTCCTCCTTGCCGAGAAATCCCCGTTGTATAGAAAACGCGATTTGCGCGGCGGGTTGCCGGTCTGATTGAGGCGATTGTGCGACAGCACCCGCTCCCGCCGGAGCGACGACCCCTAGTCAGTCGTCGCCAAAGATCCTCGGCTCAGCGTCGATCTACGGGCGATCAGCGACCGGATGCGCGATCTGCGGTCCATACGTCACTTCTTGGTCGACAAGGACCAGCAGGCCGCGCGCCGTCGTCTCCTTGTCGAGGCAGGCTTTGAAGCCGTCGGTTTGCGGCTGCAGGCCATAGCCCAGGCAGGCATCGCGCGCCTCCACGGCCACGCGCGCAAAGCCGCGGGCCAACACAGGCTCGCCCCATTCCAGGGCCCGCGTCGTCTGGGAGAGACAGTATTCGTAGGTCTCGGTCGTGGGCTTCACGCCCTCCTCGCGGCAAATGCGCTGCGCCTGACTTTGCGCCGAAGCCGGAGCGACCGGCGGCAGGAAGGCGACGAAGGCACCGACGAGGACCGTAGCGCCGATCGCGATCCCGGCATGCATCTGGCTGTGAGTCATGGCAGGCCCTCCAGGCTTCTCCAATTCCTAGTGCTGGAAGAACGCCACGCCACGGTGCCGGGTTGCCCGGAGTTTTGCCACATCCAAGGCCTTTTCGTGGCAGACCCGCCGTGGTTCCCTGCAGCTGTGGAGATCTTGTCGCAAGGCCCGTGAACCGCATCGACGTTTCCCGCCGCTGGTTGCGTGCCTGGGCGCGCAAACACCGGGTGCAGCTGGCGCTGACCTTGCGCATGACGGTGGCCGCCGTGGCAGGTCTCGGGATCGCGCAGGCGCTTTCACTGCCGCTGCCGCTGTGGACCGTGCTCACCGCCCTGATCGTGACCCAGATGAGCATCGGCCGCTCGCTCAAGACGTCGATCGATTACTTCGTGGGCACGGTGGGCGGCACGATCTATGGCGCGGCGCTGGCGCTCCTGATTCCCCACAAGAGCGAGATGGTGCTTCTGCTGGTGCTGGCCCTCGCCGTGGCGCCCGTCGCCCTGGTGGCGGCCCTGCAGCGCAATCTCAATGCCGTGCCGGTGGCGTCGATCATCGTCGTGCTGATGCCGGCGCTCGCTCATGCCGGGCCGCTCGATTCGGCGATCTACCGAGTGATCGAGGTCGGGCTGGGCGTGATCGTGGGCCTGGTCGTGGCCTTCCTGGTGCTGCCGGCCGGCGGCCATCGCCTGGCGCGGCAGGAGGCGGCGCGCACACTCGACCTTTTGGCGCAGGCGCTCGGCCGCGTGCTGGCCGGCCCGCTCACTGCCGCCGACATCGAGGCCCTGGGGCAGATTTATGAAAGGATCGGCCAGTCGCTGACGGAATTCACCGCCAGCGCCGCCGAAGGCGAACGCGAGCGCTCGGCGCGGCTCTCGATCGACCCGGACACGCAGCCGCTCAGGCGCACGTTGCTGCGGCTGCGCCATGACGTGGTCACGGTCGGGCGCATCGCGCGGAGCGATCCATTGCCTGAGCCGGTGCAAGGAAGGCTGGCGCCCAAGCTCGCCGCGATCGGCCGGGCCGGCAGTGAATATTTAAGGGCAAGCGGCATGGCTCTGGCGGCCCGCCGGCTACCGCCGTCGGAGGCCGAGCTCGAGACGGCGTTCGTCGCCGCCCTTGCAGAGACGACGGCGTTGCGCCGTGAGGGTTTCACCCGCGAACTGACCGACGAGGCGGCGGGGCGTTTCTTTGCGCTCGCCTTCGCCCTCGAGGAGATGCGGCGGACCTTTCGCGACCTCGGCCACGACGTAGAGGTGACGGCGCTGGCGCCGGAGCAGGATTAGCGATCGCTCAATAGCTCTTGGGCAGGCCCAGCACCCGCTCGGCCACATAACACAGGATGAGCTGCTCGCTGACCGGCGCGATGCGGGCGATCATGACCTCGCGCAGGAAGCGCTCGACATGGAATTCCTTGGCGTAGCCGTAGCCGCCATGGGTCAGGATGGCGCGCTCGCAGGCCTCATAGGCCATGCGCGCGCCGAGATACTTGGCCGAGTTGGCCTCGGCGCCGCATTCCTTGCCGTTGTCGTAGAGCCACGCCGCCTTGAAGGTCAGAAGATTGGCGGCCTCGAGCTGCATCCAGCTCTCGGCCAGCGGATGCTGAATCGCCTGGTTCTTGCCGATCGGCCGGCCAAACACGATGCGCTCCTTGGCGTATTGCGTCGCGCGCGCCAGCGCGGCCTTGCCGATGCCGATCGCCTCGGCCGCGATCAGCACGCGCTCGGGATTGAGTCCGTGCAGCAAGTAGTGGAAGCCCTTGCCCTCCTCGCCGATCCGGTCCTCGAGCGGCACTTTCAGCCCGTCGATGAACACCTGGTTGGTGTCGATCGCCTTGCGTCCCATCTTCTCGATCTCGCGCACCTCGATCTTGGAACGGTCGAAGTCGGTGTAGAAAAGCGACAGGCCGTCGGTCGAGCGCTTGCACTTGTCCTTGGGTGTGGTGCGGGCGATCAGCAGCATCTTGTCGGCGACCTGCGCCGTCGTGGTCCAGGTTTTCTTGCCGTGCACCACGTAGCCGTTGCCGTCGCGCTCGGCCTTGGTGTCGAGCGCCGTGGTGTTGAGCCCGGCGTCGGGCTCGGTGACGGCGAAGCAGCCTTTCACCTTGCCCTTGATGATGTCGGGCAGGATGCGCTTTTTCTGCTCCGCGGTGCCGAACACCACGATGGGGTTGGGCCCGAAGATGTTGAGATGGATGGCCGAGGCGCCCTGTAGCGCGGCGCCCGATTCGGCCACGGCCTGCATCAGGATCGCCGCCTCGGTGATGCCGAGGCCTGCGCCGCCGTATTCCTCGGGCATGGCGATGCCCAGCCAGCCGGCATCGGCCATGGTCTGATAAAAGTCCTCGGGGAAGCCGCCTTCCTTGTCCTTCTTCAGCCAGTACTTGCCGTCGAATTGGGCGCAGAGCTTGGCCACGCTCTCTTTGATCGCGAGCTGGTCCTCGGAGAAGGCGAAATCCATATAAGTGCTCCAGAGCTTTGCCTCCCCCGTCTTACGGGGGAGGTGGCCCGCAGGGCCGGAGGGGGAAAGCCGCAGACGAGAGGTCTGCAGATTCCAGATCTGAAATTTCGAACGATCTCTGTGGGGCTCTCCCCCTCCGCCCCCTTCGGGGGCACCTCCCCCGTTTGACGGGGGAGGGCAATGGTCATCGGTTGGCCGCCAGCCACGACATCATGACGCGATTGAACTGGTCCGGCCGCTCGATATTGGGCAGATGCCGCGCCCTGGCGATCCCTTCGTAGCGCCCGCCGGGAACCTTCGATGCGATCAGCTGATTGCGGTCGGGCGGCGTGCCGGGATCCTCGTCGCCGCAGATCACCAGGGTCGGCGCTTTGATCGTGCTTAGCCTGCTTTCGTAGTCGAAGTTCTGGATCGCCGAGGCGCAGCCCAGGAAGCCGGCCAGTGTGGTGCCGCTGATCGTGTCGCGGATCTCGCGCCAGCGCACCGGGTTCACTTTCTTGAACTCGTCGGTGAACCAGCGCTCCATGGTGCTGTCGGCCAGCGCCTTCAGGCTGCCGGCCTTACGCACGGCGTCCTTGCGCTCGTCCCACGAGGCGGCCGAGCCCGGCGGCGTCGACGGCTGGGTGTCGCAGAGCGTCAGCGACAGCAGGCGGTCCGGGTAGGCCAGCGCAAAGCCCTGGCCGATCATGCCGCCAATGCTGAGGCCGATGTAATGCACCTTCTTGATGTCCAGCACGTCGAGCGCGCCTTTCACGTCGGCCGCCAGCGCGTCCATCGTGTAGTCGCCGTCGACGGCTGAGCTGCCGCCATGGCCGCGCATGTCGAGTCGCAGCACGCGATAGCCCGCGGCCAGCAGCGGCACGAGCTGCTCGGCCCACATGCCGCCGTCGGAATTGAGCGAGTGGGTGAAGCACACCGTCGGCGCGGCCTGCGGGCCGGCGAGGTCGAAATAGATCTTTTGAGCGTTGAGAGCGAGCAGCATGGTTTTCCTCCTCGGTCATCCTGAGCGAAGCGAACGATCTCATGCCGGTGGCAAGCGGCGATGAGGTCCTTCGCTGCGCTCAGGACGACTTATTCTCACATTGCACTAATTCCGCCATCGATCACCACCTCCGAGCCGGTCATGAAGCTCGATTCGTCGGAGGCGAGAAAGACCAGCGCCCAGCTGACTTCCTCCGGCCGGCCCAAACGTCCGATCGGCACCTGGCGGCCGAGCTTCTGCTGCATGACCTCGTTGCCGAAGCGGTCACGGTACTTGTCGAGGATCGGCGTGTCGATGAAGGTGGGATGCACTGAATTGCAGCGAATGTTGTAGCCCGACTTGGCGCAATGCAGCGCCACCGACTTGCTGAGCAGCCGCACGCCTGCCTTAGCCGAATTGTAGGCCGCCATGTTGGCGCCGGCGATGATGCCCGAGATCGACGAAATGTTGATCACCGAACCGCCGAGCTTTTGGGTGTGCTTCTTGATCTCGGCGACGCCGTGCTTGCAGCCCAGGAACACGCCGTCGAGATCGATGGCGTGTACCCGGCGCCATTCCTCGAGCGTGATGTCCTCGACCGTCTTGCTGAGCCCGATGCCAGCGGAGTTCAGCAGCACATGCAGCGCGCCGTATTTGTCGACGGTCTCGGCGATGGCGGCCTTCCAGTTGTCCTCCGACGTGACGTCGAGCTTCAGGAAGTGGCCGGCGGAGCCGAGCTTGTCGGCGACCGCCTTGCCGCGGTCGGCGGCGATGTCGGCCACGACGACCTTGGCGCCCTCCTGCACCATCAACGACGCCGCGTTGGCGCCGAGGCCCGAGGCGCCACCGGTGATCAGGGCCACCTTGCCGGCCAGACGATCCGTCATTTCCGCTTTCCCGCCGTTTTTGCTTCTCGATGTGCGATCTGACGATCGCAGCGCCGGCAAAGATCCAGCTGTAATGGGCCTGCGGTCAAGCCACCGGTTTCGCAGCGCCGTCCAGGGTGATGCGATAGCGGCTGATCGCCAGCACCGACACGACGATGAGGATGACGCCCAGCGCTGCCAGTTCGCCGGAGACGTCGTCGAAGGTGGCGCCCTTCAGCATCACGCCGCGGGTGATGCGAATGAAGTGCGTGGCCGGCAGCATCTCGCCCAGCCACTGCGCCCATAGCGGCATGCCGCGGAACGGGAACATGAAGCCAGACAGCAGGATCGAGGGCAGCAGGAGGAAGAAGGCGGCCTGCATCGCCTGGAGCTGGTGTTCGGCCAGGGTGGAGAGGGTGAAGCCGATGGCGAGGTTGACGATGATGAACAGCGCCGTGCCCAGCAGCAGCAACGCCAGGCTGCCCTCGACGGCGATGTCGAACAGCAGCCAGGAGAGCACCAGGATGACGCCTGTCTGGATCAGGCCGATGACGAAGTAGGGCACGATCTTGCCGATCATGACCTCGATTGGCCGCGCCGGCGTGGCGAGCAGGTTCTCCATGGTGCCAAGCTCACGCTCGCGGGTGACGGCGAGCGCCGTCATCAGCACCATGGTCACCGACAGGATGACGGCGAGCAGGCCGGGCACGATATTGAGTCGCGCCTTGCCCTCGGGATTGTAGCGGCGATGCAGGACGAGCTCGACGGCTTCGGCGTGGCCGCCCAGCGATTCCAGAGGACCCACCAGGTCGCGCGTCAGCGCCTGTTCGATCGCGGGGCTTGCGGCGGCCAGCGAATTGGACGCCGACATCGGATCGGTGGCGTCGGCGTCGATCAGCACCTGCGTGCGCTCACCCCGGATCAGGCGGCGCGTGAAGTCGGAAGGTATGCGGACGACGAACTGCACCTCGCCTCTTTGCAGCAGAGCGTTGGCTTCACTCTCGCTGAGGGGTCGGTGGGTGAAGTCCATGTAGCTGGTGTTGGCGAGTGCCGACAGAACGGTGCGGGTGATGCGGCTCTGGTCGGCGACGACCACGGCGGTCGGCAGGTGATGCGGATCGGTATCGATGGCGTAGCCGAACAGCAGGAGCTCCAGGATCGGCATGCCGAACATCATGGCGAAAC
>Ga0308309_10000359_pt1 | contig 30303 bp, 27 predicted proteins | sample HubBroMetageWFT5_FD_192491 | JGI IMG/M metagenome (GOLD analysis project Ga0308309, IMG submission 192491) | Warmed and freeze-thawed soil microbial communities from the Hubbard Brook experimental Forest, New Hampshire - Hubbard Brook CCASE Soil... | ecosystem: Environmental > Terrestrial >...
GCTGTGGATGGCGGGGCTCTACCTCAACGGCAAGGATGCGAAGACGCCGCTGGCGGCACCGCTCCATGCCGACCTGAAGGGCCTGCCGCCGATCCTGGTCCAGGTCGGCACGGCGGAGACGCTTTTAGACGATGCCACCCGCATCGCCGAGAAGCTGCACGCCGCCGGCGTCGATGTGCGCCTCGCAATTTGGCCGAACATGCTGCACGTATTCCCGCTCTTCGCCCCCATCCTCTCGGAAGGGCGGGACGGCTGCCTCGAGATCGGCAGCTTCATCCGGAGCAGGATCGCCTGATTACATATCCTCCCCCGTCATACGGGGGAGGTGGCCCGCAGGGCCGGAGGGGGAAAGCCCAACCGGAGATATCTGAAAGATAATGATCATGATCTGAAGCGGGTTGACGCTTCGACTGAGGCCTTCCCCCTCCGCCCCCTTCGGGGGCACCTCCCCCGTATGACGGGGGAGGCAAATGAGAGGCGTCGTAGGGCGCTACCAGTTGCGCCAGCCGTTGCCCCAGGGATTGCCGAACAGCGGCGAGAGAAGGCCGCCGATCAAGCCGCCGTTCCCCCAATTGTTCCAGCCGCCATTGTGCCAACCGTTGCCCCAGTTGTGCCAGCCGCCATTGCCCCAATTGTGCCAACCGCCATTCCGCCAGCCGCCATTGCCCCACCAGGCCAGCTTGGTCTCGGGGTCCACGGCGACATAGGGTTCGGACTTTTCAATCGCCTGCTTCCAGGCGTCGGACACCGATCCGCGGATGGCCTCGAGGCGGGCGGCGACGGACTTGCCCGCGTTGGGGGAGTCGGTGACGGCGGTCGATGCGTTCGCGTCGGCGGCGGCAAGGCCCATGGACAGGCTCGCCACCCCCGCCGGAAGCAGAGCTGCCAGAACCTCTGCGGAACGCCGATCCTTGGACTTCTGCGCCATTCGAATTCCCCTCCCCTCGTTCGCCATGCGCTACAAATACTTCGCCGGTCGGATCATCGCCCGCCACATATGGGCGACCGGGCTGTTATCGAAGCCCAGGCCCTGCTCGGGCTGACGGAAGTTGCGCCCAATGATGTCGGTGAACTCGTCGAGCTCGACATGCAGGTTGGGATCGAACGAGTAGATGTCATGCAGGGTAATCTGCCGGCCCGACATGTACCATTTGTGATTCCGCATCCGCTTGTAGTCCTCCTGGATGTAGGAATCGAGCTGGTAGTCCTCGCCGAACAGGGCGACGTAGGCCTGCGGATATTCATAGCCGACCGACTCGTCGGGATAGAAGCGCAGCACCTGGTGGGCGCGGATCGCCCAGGTCACTTCCTCGTCGACATAGGGCTCGATCAGCTGGGCGCCCCAATAGCCGTGGTCGCCGCGGATGAAGCCGACCACGGCGATGTCGTGCAGCAGGCAGGCGAGCACCATCTTCTCGGGCAGGCCGGCGGTCACTGCGTGCCGGGCACTTTGCAGGAGGTGCATGGAAGGGCCGAAGCGGTGCTTGAAGAAGTCGACCAGGGTCGGCTTCTCCGGCATCGCCGGCAGGCGCGGGTCGTCGCCCATCAGCACGCGGGCATTGGGATTGGCCTTCATCAGCGCGCCGGCATTGGGCGGCGAACCGAGATCCGCCTCGGCCAGCATGTGGAGGCGCGACTTGACGACGATGTAGTCGAGCTCCTGCGCCATCTTGGCTTCCAGCGCATCGGCGCGCCGTGACAGGCTCATGGTATCGCTCATAACGTGTCTCCTCCACCCGTACTTGCCGCCAGCCTAGCACAGGGCGCGCAGCCGAGACGAATCCGTCACTCCTGCGGATAGCGCCACGGCCTGTCAGGCTGGGTAGCGCCTTCGTCGATAGTCCACTGGGGCAGCGCCAGGCCTGCTGTCACATCGGCAAAGACCATGCGAACGCGCGTGCCGATGCCGACACGGCGCACCATCTCGGGGGGCGCCAATCGGCCGTCCGGCGTCGCGAGGTTGCCGACGACGCGCAAGGCCTCCTGCTCGGTGGGCCGGCCTTTCTGGGTATCGAGGTCGACCAGCAGGATGAGATAGGGCGAATGGCTCTTGAAGGCCGGCTGAATGGCATGATGGACTTCGCTGTAGGAGTGGACGGCGCCGCGCCCCTCGACGGCCATCCAAGCCGACTTCGGGCTGGCACACCACGGACAGGCCGTGGTCGGCGGGTAGCGCAGCAGGCCGCAGGCGCTGCATTTCTGCAAATGGAAGTCGTGCTGGGCGCAGTGCTTGAAGAACGCCAGGTTCTCGACATCGAGATCGTTGATGTCGAGCGGCATGCCGAGATAGGTGGCTTGGATTCCCATCGTACTGTTCCCTCTTCTCAGTCGCGCCGCATGACCATGGCCGAGCCGGTGCCGGGGTTCGCCCAGCCCAGATTGGCGGTCAGCTCGCACTTCCTGACTTGCCGGCAGCCGCCTTCGCGGTAGTCGTAGGTGTGCTGGCGCTTGCCGTCGCTGCCGACCGGACACGAATCGTCGGCATCGTGGCGCAGCTGGCGCACGTTCTCGATCACCATATTGAGCCCGTGCGTGTAACCCTCGCACAAATGCCCGCCGCTCGTGTTGTTGGGACGCCGTCCACCCAGGCGGATCGTGCCGTCGCTCACGTAGTTCCCGCCTTCGCCCTTCTTGCAGAAGCCGTAATCCTCGAGCTGCAGCATCGTGGTGAAGGTGAAGGCGTCGTACGAGCCGGTGACGTCGATATCCTCTGGTCCGACCCCGGCGTTGGGCCACAGGATCTCGCGGGCATAGTGCCCGGCGACCGTCGAGACCGGTCCATGCTGGTAGTGCATATCCATGCGCGGCTTGCTGCAGCGGCCGACGACGCCGCGGATCAGTGCGCGGGGATGCCGGCAGTCGCGCGCCCGATCCGCACTGGTCACGACGAGCGCCGTGCCGTTGTCGGTCTCGACGCAACAGTCCAGCAGATGCAGCGGCTTGCAGATGATGCGGCTCGCCAGCACCTCGGCGACGCTGACCCGATGCTTGTACAAGGCTTTGGGATTGTTCGACGCATGCTCGCTGTGGATCGCCTTGACGGCGGCCACCTGCTCGGGTCGCGTGCCGTAATCGTGCATGTGGCGCATGAAGGTCGGGCTGAACATCTGGCCCGCGCTCTGCCAGCCATAGGCGCGGCTGTGCAGCATGTCGCCCGACACCGGCGCCACCGCGCGCGCGCCGGTGCCGCCAATACGGACCTGGGAGAAGCCGTTCATCGCGCGAAAGATCGCGACGGTCTTGCACATGCCGGCCTCGATCAGGCCCATCGCCATGCCGACCAGCGCCTCCGTCGAGGAGCCGCCGCCAAACACATCCATGTAGAAATTGAGCCGGATGCCGAGGTCGCCCGCGATGAACGTCGAGAAGGTCGAATCTCCCGACTGGTAGGACAGCATGCCATCGACATCGGACGGTTTCAGTCCGGCGTCTTCTATCGCGTTGCGCACGGCCCACGTGCCGAGCGCGCGCGTCGTCATGCCCGAGCCGCGCGTATAAGTCGTCTCGCCGACACCGACGATGGCGTACTTGTCGCGCAGATGCTTGGGACTCGTGGTTTCGGTCTCGGCCGGCATCGGCATGGCGTCCCTCCGTCTTTTCCCATCTGCATCCTGCCCTCCGAAGCGTCGGCGTAGGAGGGCTGCCGTTCGCATCGCGGTTCTTTGCAAATCGTCGAACATCGGTGTCCACTTCGCCCGCCAAAGCAGGAGGAGACAGAAGGTGAATCCAGTCCAGTCGCGCTGGGAATCGTCGGCGCCCATTCGCTATCCCGATCCCGACATCGTCGTGCTCGACCGGCGCTTCCGCCCCCTGGTGGTGGCCATGGCCGCGATCGAGCGGATCGCCACCGGCTTTCGCTTCACCGAGGGGCCGGCCTGGTATGGCGACGGCCGCTACCTGCTGTTTTCCGACATCCCCAACGACGCGCTACTGCGGTGGGACGAGATAACCGGCGCCACGGCCACCCTTCGCCATCCCGCCGGCTATCCCGACGGCAACACGCGCGACCGGCAGGGCCGGCTGGTCACCTGCGAACTCGGCAGCCGGACGCTGACTCGCACCGAGCACGACGGCACGGTCACGGTCCTGGCCGCGTCGTTCCAGGGGACGCGGCTCACCGGGCCAAACGACGTGGTGGTGAAATCCGACGGCTCGATCTGGTTCAGCGACAACGGCGCCGGCATCCGCGGCAACTATATGGGCGACAGGGCGCCAAAGGAGATGCCGTACCGCGTCTATCGCCTGGACCCTGCAAGCGGCGAGCTGACGATTGCGGTCGGCGACATGGAGCGGCCGAACGGGCTTTGCTTCTCGCCGGACGAGAAGCGCCTCTACGTCGTGGACACCCCGGACGGCACCAGGACCACCCATGTCTACGACATCGAGGATGGCAAGGCGGTGAACGGCCGCCTGTTCTTCGACGGCACGCCGGGCTTCGCCGACGGCATCCGCTGCGACATCGAGGGCAATGTCTGGTGCGGCTTCTCGGGCGGCCCGGGACAGGACGGCGTCGCCGTATTCACCCCGGACGGCACGTTGATCGGCCGGATCCTGCTGCCCGAGCGCTGCGCCAACCTCTGTTTCGGCGGCCGCAAGCGCAACCGCCTGTTCATGACCGCCAGCCAGTCGGTCTTCGCCGTGTACGTCGAAGCGCAGGGTGTTGCAGGCGGCTAGGCCGGACGCTGGCTGTTCTGCTCCAGCAGCTTGATGCCCTCGACGGTGATCGTCACCGACGAGGGCGGATCGCCGTCGGACCGCAGCCAGCCTCTGCCGACGGCAACGCGGATCGCGGCGTCGATCGCGTCCCTGTTGCCGGTCGCCAATTTGTGCTGGAGCTTGTCGACATGCGTCCATGTCGGCGGGGGCCGGTGCCCCGTGAGTTCGCGCACGGCCGTCAGGAGGGCAGAGATGAATTGTGCGGGGCTCAGGGGCGTTGCGACCATTGGGACGATCATACAAGGTCTAGGCGGTACACGCGCCCCGCCGTTCCGCTGAATATCGCGTTCTTCTCGTCGTCCGAGGCCCCTGCAACCAGGCGCTTCAGGGCATTCCAGAGCCCAACATAGCCGATGCCCATCTTCTCGACCGGGAAGTTGCTTTCGACCATGCAGCGGCCCGCGCCGAACAAATCGATGCAGGTCGACGCGTAACGCCGCCAATAGGCCGCGAGTTCCGCGGACGACGGTGGCGCCGGCATCTTCATGTAATCATAGGCCGCCAGACGCATCGTGAGACCGCCCAGCTTGACCGACACATTCGGACACGTGGCCAGCTCCTTCATCGAAGCCTTCCAGGTCGCGAAGACCTCATCCTTTCTGCCGGCATAGGGACCGTAGCCGAGCGGCCCGCCCATGTGACAGAGGATGATGTTGGCCTGCGGAAACGCTCGCGCCAGGTCGACCACGTCGGCGATCTGGTGATGGAAGATCCACGCATCGAGCGACAGCCCGAGCGCGGCCAGCCGCGCCATGCCGGCACGGAAATCCGATCGCTGGTAAAGCCCCGGGCCGGAACTCACGGGGCTGTTGCCGATGATGGGATCGGCGTCCCAGGCAGCGCCATGCCGCACGCCGCGAAAACGGCCGCCGCCGGCTACGACCTCGGCCTCGAGCACGGGAGTCACACGGTCGCCCAGCGTGAGGTCGGCGAAGCCCACGATGCCGGCGCATATGCGTGTCGGACCGTACTGTCCGCTGTCGCTCATGGCAGCGACGCCGGCACAGAATTCTACTTCGCCCACCGGACGCATCTCCACCGGCCCGGCGGCGCGGTACATCGAATGGCATTCGTTGAAGACGGTCGCGATCACCTTGTGCCCCGACCGGAGATCGGCCAGCAGATCGGGCAGGAGATAGCGATAGCCCGGCATGTCCCACAGATGATGATGGGTGTCGACGATGGCGAGGTCGGGCTCTAGGATCGGCTCCGGCGCGGCCTTGGCCAGCCACGCCGCGTCGGGCCGGAAGATCCGGCCGAATTGCGTGGAGTCGGACGGCTTTCGCTCGCCCTGGAACAGGCCCGCGAGCGGCGTTGCGGTCGCACCGTCCTCCTCTTCCATCTTCGTCTCCTTTGCGGCGAGCCTAGCCGATCCTGCCCCTCACGCCATCGCGAGTTTTCGCTCGGGATCGGTCATGCTAGTGCTGATGATCGAACAGATGGGGGTTTGATGATCGAGAATTTCCGCCGCCTGGCGCTGGCGCTGCTGCTTTCGCTCGCCGCGATCGGCAGCGCCGCGGCACAGACCAACCTGCGTATCGGGCTCGCCGAAGATCCCGACGTGCTCGATCCGACTCTCGCGCGCACCTATGTCGGCCGCATCGTGTTCGCCTCGCTCTGCGACAAGCTGTTCGACATCGACGCCAAGCTCAACATCGTGCCGCAGCTTGCGCTCAGCCACGAAACCTCGGCCGACGGCAAGACTGTAACCATCAAGCTCCGGCCCGGCGTAAAATTCCACGACGGCGAGCCGCTCAATGCCGAGGCGGCGAAGTACAGCCTCGATCGCCACCTCACGATGAAGGGCTCGTACCGCAGGCCCGATCTGGGATCGGTCGAGAAAGTCGAAGTCGTCGATCCGATGACCATCAAGTTGATCCTGAAGGAACCCTTTTCGCCCCTGCTCGCCCAGCTCACCGATCGCGCCGGCATGATGGTCTCGCCCAAGGCCGCCGAGGCCGCGGGCGACAAGTTCGGTCTGCATCCGGTCTGCGCCGGTCCCTACAAGTTCGTCGAGCGGGTCCAGCAGGACCGCATCGTGGTCGAGAAGTTCGCCGACTACTGGGACAAGGATCATGTCTTCATCGACAAGATCACCTACCTGCCGATCGTCGACGGCACGGTGCGCCTGGCCAATCTCCGGTCGGGCAGCCTCGACCTGATCGAGCGCGTGCTCGCCACCGACATCAAGACCGTGCGTGACGATCTCAAGCTCAAGCTCAGCAAGGCGGTGTCGCTGGGCTGGTTCGGCGTTCTCATCAACATCGCCAACGGGGCCAAGGCCGACAATCCGCTGGGCAAGGACGCCCGCGTGCGCCAGGCCTTCGCGCTCTCGATCGACCGCGAGGCACTGAACCAGGTCGTGTTCAACGGCGAGTTCGTGCCGGGCAACCAGTGGGTCAGCCCGCAGAACTACTACTATCAGCAGGCCTTTCCGATTCCCAAGCGCGACGTCGCCAAGGCCAAGGCGCTCTTGAAGGAAGCAGGCGTTGCGGCGCCGCTCGCGCTCGATTTCATGGTGCCGAACGGGCCGGAAAACCGCGCTGTCGCCGAGATCATCCAATCGATGGCAGCCGAAGCGGGCTTCGACGTCAAGCTGCGGGTCACCGAGTTCGCGACCTCGATCAAGCAGGCCGAGGACGGCGCCTTCCAGCTCTACCTGTTCGGCTGGAGCGGCCGCGTCGATCCCGACGGCAATTCCTTCATCATCCAGGCTTGCAAGGCGCCGCTGAACCTGGGCGGCTATTGCGACAAGGACGTCGACGCCTGGCACATGGAGGCGCGCGCCAAGAGCGACCCGGCCGAGCGCAAGAAGATTTACGAGAAGATCACCGCCAAGTTCCTAACCGAGGGCAACATGCTCTTTCTCTACCATCCGCAGGTCCTGATCGCGTACAGCGACCGGCTGGACGGCTACACGCCGATGCCCGACGGGCTGGTCCGTGTGGTCGGGCTCAAGCTGAAATAAGCAATCTGGCTGCCCGTCACGCATGACCCGAATGCCCTTGCTGCTGCTTGCCGGCGCAGCGCTTGCGGGCCCTGCGCTCGCACAAGGCGACGATGCAGCCTATTGCGCCCAACTCGGCGCCTTGGCTCTGCGCTACACGGGGAGCGCCGGCGGCAATGGCGGCCTCAGGCCGGACTTCACGACAGTCGGCGCCATAGACGATTGCAAGAAGGGCAACACGGCTGCCGGCATTCCCGTGCTGGAGAAAACGCTGCGCAACAATGGATTTACGTTGCCCAAACGCTGACGCCCCTGGCGCCCTGTCGTCAGGCGGGCTTCGCGAAGGCCTGCCGCGCGAGCAGTTTCCAATCCGCGCCCTGCTTCTGCCAGACTTGCAGGACGCCGAGCTTCGAGACGTTCGACTTGCCGCCGCTCTCGCTCTCGCTCAGCCAGGCGTGGCGCACGATGGCGTTGGCGCCGGCGATCGCCACGGTCTGATCGCTGAGCACGATCGACTTGTAGATCGTCTTCTTCGAGGCAATGACATCGACGAACGCCGCCTTGTCCTGGACGACGCCGCTCGAATGCCCGTAGCTCAGCTGGTCGGCGACGAGCGCTTCGAGTCCGGCCTTGTCGGCCGCAAGCATGGCCTTGGTGAGGGCCGCAACCGCATTGGCGACCGCGGCGGCGTCGGCCGTCTCGGCGAACGCGGGAGAGCGAGCAAGAACAGAGGCGCCGGATGCCAGGAGAGCGGCGGCGGCGATGTGGCGGCGGCTGATGGTCATGATTTCCTCCGGGTTCCTCCCAACTGCGTGGGATAGCCGCCAAGGCTACATCTTCAAGGGATGCCCGGCATCAGCATTCGTTGGCGGCGGCGCACAATCACACCACGCAACCGTAGTGCGCGGACGACACCAGTCGGATGTACTTGTCGTGCACCGAGCCCGGGCGCACCCGCCCGGCCGGATCGGGTGCCCGCCAATCGGCCATGCGTCGGGCGATCTCTTCGTCGGGGACTTCCAGGTTCAAGGTTCGGCCAATGGGATCGATGACGATCGTATCGCCATCGCGGACCGCCGCGATCGGACCGCCGCGCGCCGCTTCCGGCGAGATATGGCCAATCAGGATGCCGTGGCTCACGCCGGAAAAGCGGCCGTCGGTGATCAGCGCGACATCTTCGCCGAGACCCCGTCCTTGCAGCTGGATCGTGAGCATCACCATCTCGGGCATGCCCGGCCCGCCGACCGGACCGACATTACGCACGACGATGACGTTGCCCGGCACGATCTCGCCGGCGCGGATGGCCTTCATCGTGTCGGCCTCGGACTCGAACACCCGCGCGGTGCCGCGGAATTGGCCTTTCTCCAGGGTCTTGCCGGACAGCTTCAGCAGACAGCTCTCCGGCGCGAGATTGCCTTTCAGCACGCTGATATGATGGTTCGGCGGCGCGATCGGGCTCTTCACCGGAAAGACGATGTCCTGGCGAGCGATCTCGTCCAGCGTCGGGACCGCGGCGAGGTTTTCCGCCAGGGTCTTGCCGGTGACGGTCATGGTGTCGCCATGCAGCAGGCCGGCGCGCAGCAGCTCCTTCATCACGATCGGCACGCCGCCGATCGCATGGAGGCTCGTCATCGCATACGGGCCATGCGGCTGCAGGTTGGCGAGCAGCGGTATCCGCTCGCCGACCTGCTGGATGCGTTCGATCGTGATCGGCACCTCGGCCTGCCGCGCGATGGCGAGCAGATGCAGGTACATGTTGGTCGAGCCGCCCATCGCGTAGACCGTCGCGATCGCATTCTCGAAGGCGCGCTCGGTCATGATGTCGCGCGGCCGAATGCCGTCGGCGATCAGCCGATACAAGGCGTCAACCGACGCGTGCGCCTGCGCCCGGACGTCCGCGTGGATATCGCTCTTGGCATCGTAATCGGCGGGGTGCGAGGCGCCGCGCGGCAGCATCATGCCGATCGCCTCGGCGATCGTGCTCATCGTGTTGGCCGTGAACATCGCGCCACAGGTGCCGCTGCCGGGCATCACGTTGCGCTCGAGCTCGAGCAGTTCTCCGGCCGAGATCCGGCCCGACTCCTGAGCGGCCCGGCCTTCGGCGTAATCCATGATCGTCAGATTCGTGCCTTTGCTCGCCCAGACGCCGAAATTCACCTTCCCGGGCGAGCTGGTGCCCGGATAGAGCACCAGGCCGAACGCATTGGTCCGGGCGAGCGGCATCAGGGCGGCGGCACCGGTCTTGTCGCAACCGGAGATCACGATCATCGCATCGCCGTGATGCGCGTAGTGGCCGATCTCGAAGCAATCCGCGACGACGTCACGCGATACGAGACTATAGCCCGCCGTCGGAGTCCCTTGAGTGAGCGCGTCGGACACCGCCGGCGCGCCGACAATCAGGCCCTGGCCACCGCGTTCGCCTAGCAGTTCGACCAGCAGGTCGCTGATGCTGCGCACCCGATTGTTGCAACGATGGGCGTTGGTCCAGGCGCTGGCGATGGTGACCACGGCATTGGTCTTCGCGGCGCGGTCCGGTTCGAAGCCGGCCGCCCGAAGCTCCACCCGGGACTCCTTCCAGAAGGTGCTGCTGTCTTGTGTCATGGGAGCAGGTTAAGATGACCGCCGACGATGCGCTACGGCTTCTACCTCCCCACCCGCGGCCCCACCGCCACGCGCGCAGCTATCCTCGCTTTGGCGCGCGAAGGCGAACGCCTGGGTTTGCACTCCGCCATGATCGCCGACCACGTCGTCTTCCCGGTGGAAAGCGAGTCGGCCTATCCCTATACCGTGGATCGCAAGCATCCCGGCGGCGGCGATGCGCTGGAAACCTTCTCCATCCTGGGCGTGGTCGCCGGCGCAACGGAGAGGCTGCGCCTGGTCACCTCCGTGCTCGTGTTGCCCTATCGCAACCCGGTGCTCACGGCGAAGATGGTGGCGTCGCTCGATGTCCTGTCCGGTGGACGAGTCACGCTGGGCGTCGGCGTGGGCTGGCTGAAGGAAGAATTCGAGGCGCTGGACAGCCCCGAGTTCGACCGGCGCGGCGCTGTGACCGACGAATGGATCGCGATCTTCAAACAGCTCTGGACCCTCTCGCCTGCCAGCTTCAGCGGCCAGTTCTACAGCTATGCCGACATTCGCGCCGAACCCTTCCCATTGCAGAAGCCGCACCCGCCCATCTGGGTCGGCGGCCATTCCAAGGCTGCGCTGCGCCGCACCGCGCGGCACGGCGATGGCTGGCATCCGGTCGGCGCCATTGCCGCCTCGCCGCTGCCGCCGCAGGAAATGCAGGCCCATCTGGAGACGCTGAAGCGGATGACGGAAGCGGAGGGGCGCGATTTCTCGGCGCTCACCATCTCCTACAAGGCGCCATTGTACGACACCGGCATTCCGGACCGCGACGGCGCCCGCCGCAGCTTCTCCGGCAAGCCCGACGACATCGCCGGCGACATCCATTCGTTCGCGGCCGCCGGCGTGCATGAGCTGATCTTCGACTTTCGCGGCGAGTCGATCGCCGACAGCATCGAGCGGCTGCAGCGCTTCGCCGCGGAGGTGATGCCGCTGGTCGGCGACGGGCGTTAATGGCGGAGGATTAGACGACGTCGAACCATCGATTTGTATAAATACGCTACCGAACCTCGGTGTGAGCGTCGGCAGGCATACGCCACAACATTGCTCAGGAGTGTCGAGAGCCAAGTGTCGCCGCCGAGCGAAATAATACTTGCGTACCGGCATGACCCCGGGCCAAGGGCTGCCGGGCGACGTCGCCTACGAACTCGTCAGTCGGTCGTAAGGCAAAACCCCCTACTCGGACTTAGATCTTCATTGTCGATCATTCGGCAGTGGAGAAATACAATGAATACTTTCATCAAGGGTCTGCTTCCCGTTGTCGCCGCCGCGTTGGCTTTCCCGGCCGCCTCGTTCGGACAGTCGAAGGACGCGGCTTATTGCGCGGCGCTGGTCGCCAAGTACGACCAGTACCTGGGCCAGGACTCCAAGAACGCGTACCAGCCGCAGAACGTCGCTGCCAAAGACGGCGTCGAGAAGTGCAAGGTGGGCGACACCTCCGGCATTCCGGCGATTGAGAAGGCGCTCACGGACGCCAAGTTCAACCTGCCGCCACGCAGCTAAGCGTGCCCAACGCGCCGGCGCCGTCGCCAAAGCGGCGCCGGCGCGTGGCGCAGCTTGAACCTTTTGCATCCACACGCACGAAGAACGCGCTGCCGCGACGATAGTTCGGCGACGGACGACACTGCCGCCCGACCGCCATAAGGGGATGTCAGTTGCGCGGCGGCAACGTGACCTTGGCGTTCGTCAGGGCCTTTTCCAGCACCGGAATGCCGGCGGCCGTATTGCCGCTGTTGCACTGGTTGATCGCCTCCGGCGCGGTGGCATCCAGGTTTTCCTTATTGAGTTTCCGATAAAGGTCGGCGAGCGACTGGCAATACTTTGCATCGGCCGATTGGCCGAACGCCGCGAACGGGGCAAGTGCCATACCCGCGATCAGGCAAATTCCAAGGATCATCCTCATAGCTCATTTCCTTACATGTTTATCTTCAGGTTGAGTGTTCAGAGCCGCGCGCCGGCACGGCCACTCGCGTTGGCGCGTGCCTCAACTCGCCGTAGAAGTGGTCTCGCCAATAAGCGAGCTTCTCAAGGACTTTGAGCGGCGTTGAGATATGCTGCCACGATGACAGGTTGGTGTAACTCGCACCTTCCCAACGGTCGCGCCAGGGCATTGGACCGACCTCGGCGGGCCGGCCCGACCGCCCACTGCGGCGCCTTTCCCCACGTGAGCGACCGTCGCTCTTCGGACAGGTAGCTGTAAGCAATCGCCCACAAACTCCTCCGTGTCGTCACAATCCGACACGTATCCCCCTCTGTTGGGACGACAAGCAGTTGTCGTCCCGGGTTGTCACAGGAGGCTGCAATGCGTGGAGTTGTGCGGAAGACCATCCTGGCCACCGCGATAGCGGGTTCCAGTATCTTCCTTGCGGTGGGTGCCCAGGCGCACGACGACGATCATTGGCGTGACGAGCAATGGCGCCGCGAGCACCACCAATATGTCGAAGAGCACGAACACTGGCGCCATGAGCCGCCGCGGCGCGTCGTCTACGAGCGTCCGCCGGTCATTGTGGCGCCGGCTCCGGTCATGATGGCACCGGCACCGATCTATGCGCCGCCGGTCCCGTCGAGCCTGAATTTCAACTTCACCGTCCCGCTGCGCTGATATTTGATCGACTTGTAGCCTCGCCGGGCGGATCTCCGCCCGGCGGGCTTGGTAGGACCAGGTGGCAGCACGCAGGTTGAGATGAACATCCCGGTTCAGAAAATCACTTTGGCCATTTTCGCCGCCATTGGATCAGTCTTCATGATGGCGAGTGCCATTGGCTCCCTATGGGCGTGGACGACGCCCGATGCGTCGCTCGGCTTCGGGTTCATGTTTCCGCTGCTTGCCATCAGCTTGTTCGCACTGGTGTTCATGCTGAGCATGACGCTGGTCGGCATAATGATGCCGGCGACGAGGCGCTTGCCTTGACCTACCTGCGTCGTCGCACCGTCCACGGAGCGTCGTGCCCAGGCGACCAGAAGGCATGAGACTTGGGCCGGCGCCCAGCGGCCACGGCCTGCCGGGGTCCGTACGCCGCGAGCTTCAACTGGATCCACCACTTGGGAGTGGTTAATGGCGGAGGATTGGAAACCCGGATCCAACGTTCTCCGTTTTGTGCCCGCATGTGCGGCAGACGACCAATTCTGCCAAGATTCTACTCTAAGGGTCATTCACATGAAGGCAACATGTACGCGAGCCGAACCAGCCGCGGAAGATCCATGTGCGAAATGTATAGCGGCAACATCAGACGGCGAACTCTCTAGCGAGTTTCTTCGGCGCTGCTGCATTCTGTAGCTTCACATAGTCGGGTAAGCCATCCTTATATGGTGGATAGGCTTCGCCATCGATAAGTGGCGCCAGATAGCGGCGGGCCGCCTCGGTGATACCAAAGCCATCGGCACTAATAAACTCGGAGGGCAGGAGCTTCTCCCGGTTGGCGACCTCAGAGAGCGGCGCCTCGATAATGTCCCAGCGATAAGGCGCATCGCTAAGCCGGCGTATCGCCGGCATCACCGCGCTTCTTCCGGCAACTGCGAATTCCACCGCCGCGCGACCAACTGCGTAGGCCTGGTCGACATCGGTCTTAGAGGCAATGTGCCGCGCGGACCTCTGGAGGTAATCGGGAACAGCCCAATGACACTTGCAACCAAGCTTCGCGGCTATCAGGTTCGTGATGACTGGCGCGGCGCCTCCGAGCTGTGCATGGCCGAAAGCGTCCTCTAGGCCCGATGCCGAGAGGAACTCGCCATCGGGTCGCTTGATTCCTTCTGACGCGGCAATAACGCAGTGGCCGTACCGCTCCAGGCTCAGCTCGACCTTGGACAAGAACCGCCCTTCGTTGAACGCGACCTCGGGCAGCAGCAAGACATGTGGGGCATCGCCCTCTTGTTCAGCGGCGAGCGCGCAAGCAGCGGTCGTCCAGCCGGCATGCCGGCCCATCACCTCCAGAACGAAAACTTTCGTCGAGGTTCGGCACATTGCTGCCACGTCAAACGCCGCCTCGCGAAGCGAGATGGCAACGTATTTCGCCATTGAGCCGAAGCCTGGTGAACAGTCAGTGACGGGTAGGTCATTGTCCACCGTTTTGGGAATGCCAATGCCCATGATGGGATCGACCAGCTCGGCGCCGATTTGGCTGACCTTGTAGGCGGTATCTTGCGAGTCGCCACCACCGTTGTAGAAAAAGAAGCCGATGTCATGGGCGCGAAACACTTCTATCAGGCGTTCGTACTGAGCACCTTGCTCGTGCATCGACGTGAGCTTGTAGCGACAGGACCCGAATGCGGCACCCGGCGTATGTTTCAGCGCGGCAATCGCGGCTTCGGATTCAAGGCTGGTATCGATCAGATCCTCAGTCAGGGCGCCGATGATGCCGTTGCGTCCGGCGTAAACCTTACCAATTTCATGCGAATGCTGGCGCGCAGTTTCCAATACGCCACAGGCCGAGGCGTTGATCACCGCGCTAACACCGCCAGACTGGGCGTAGAACGCATTCTTGCGGGCCATGACAGCTCCCTAGTGTAGGATAGCGCTCAAGCCTCTCTGAGCCGAGCCGGACCCAGCGCAACCGGCACTGCGTATGGAATAAGATGTCTGTCTTTTCCGGAATCCTCCATCCCAGTATGATATCGTAACGCCTCGATCTCGTCCCTGTATTTTCCTACGCTCGCCGCACGCGGGCGCCGATGATCCGCCGCACCGGCCGCGGCTGGTTCATCGGCGTGGGGTCCGTTCAACGGAGGCCGACAACGTCAGAATAACCAGAAGCGTCGCCGGTGCTGTCGGATCGGGAACCGATGAGGCGGACAACAGGGGTCGCCAGTGAGGCGGGGAGGACGATGCTATGGGCAGCAACAAGACGGCGACGGATCCCAACACACGGAGCGTGGCGGAGATAGGCAAGCTCATTGAGCAGTATGAATGCGGCCCCGTTCAGCTCGCCGGGACGGGCGATGCCCTCTACGAGCGGCATCTGAAGTTCGACAACGTTGCCGATGCCGGGACGGTGGGTCCTCGTGAGCGCTACGAAGCCATCGCGCGTTCCGTCAGGGACATTCTCTCCCAGCGTTGGTTACGGACGGAGCAAACCTACGAGCGCGTGAACCCCAAGCGCATCTACTATCTCTCCATGGAGTTTCTCATCGGGCGCTCGCTGGCCAACAACATCATGAATCTTCTCCTTGATCCGGTTGCGAGACAAATTGCCCGTGACGAGCGCCTCGACTGGCTCGCGGTTCTCGAGCGGGAGCCTGACGCCGGCCTGGGAAACGGCGGCCTCGGCCGCCTCGCGGCCTGCTTCCTCGACTCGATGGCCACGATGCAGCTCCCCGCCATGGGCTATGGGCTCCGCTATGAGTACGGCATCTTCGCACAGGCCATCCGCGATGGCTGGCAATACGAACAGCCGGATAACTGGCTCAGGCGACCCGATCCCTGGGAGGTCTCCCGGCCGCATGAAAAGGTGGAAATCAAGCTTGGCTGCTCGTTCCAGGTGCGCGGCGGAACCCTGGGCGCGATCCAGGATCGACCGTCCAGCTTGTTCGGCTTCCCCTACGACCGCCCCGTGGTGGGCTATGGCGGCAAGACCATCAACACGCTGCGGCTCTGGTCCGCCGGTGTCCACGATGTCTTCGACTTCCAAATGTTCAGCCACGGGGAGTTCGTGAGCGCGCTGGCCGAGCGGCTCGCGGCCGAGTCACTAACGCGGGTGCTCTATCCCGACGACTCCACGAGCATGGGACAGGCGCTGCGCTTCGTTCAGGAGTATTTCCTCGTTGCCTGCTCGCTGGCAGACCTTGTTCGGCGCTTCCGCCGGAACAACGCCGACTGGAGCGCCCTGCCTGCAAAGGTCGCCGTCCAGCTCAACGACACCCATCCCAGCCTCGCCGTTGCGGAGCTGATGCGGATCCTGCTGGACGAGGCGCAGCTTGCATGGGACCAGGCCTGGGGCCTCACCCGACAAACGCTCGCCTATACGAACCACACACTCTTGCCCGAGGCGCTGGAGAAATGGCCCTTGGCGTGGTTCCAGATGATGCTGCCGCGCCATCTGGAGATCATTTTCGAAATCAACCGCCGCCTCCTCGACGAGGTGCGGAGCCGCTATCCGGGCGACGAGGGCCGCGTCGAGCGCGTGAGCCTCGTCGAGGAGGGCGGCGGCCGCAAGATCCGGATGGCAAATCTCGCCATCGTCGGCTCCCACAGCACCAATGGTGTTGCGGCCATTCACTCCGACCTGCTGCGCCGGGTGACGGTCAAGGATCTCGCCGAGATGTTCCCCGAGCGCTTCAGCAACAAGACCAATGGGGTGACGCCGCGGCGCTGGCTGCTGCTCGCCAATCCGGAGCTCGCTCGCAGCATCAGCGAGGCCATCGGCGAGGGGTGGATCAGGGACCTGGCCGAGCTGGCGAAGCTGAAGCCCTTCGCCGATGACGCGGGCTTTCGCGACGCCGTTCGCCGCGCCAAGCGCAACGCCAAGTCCCGGTTTGCGCAATGGCTCGGTTCGACATCCGGCGGCACGGTAGATCCGGATTCGATCTTCGACTGCCAGATCAAGCGGATCCACGAGTACAAACGGCAGCTGTTGAATGCGCTGCGCATCGTGGTGCTCTACAACCGGCTTCGACAGTCTCCGGATCAGGAAATGGCGCCACGCACATTCTTTTTTGCGGGCAAGGCGGCCCCCGCCTATCACCTGGCGAAGGTCATCATCAAGTTTCTCAACAACCTGGCGGGCACCATCGACAACGACCCAGCGGTCCAGGGCCGGCTCAAGGTCGTATTCCTTCCGGAATACAGCGTGTCCCTGGCCGAGCGCCTGATCCCCGCTGCCGACGTATCCAACCAGATCTCGACGGCAGGTTATGAGGCGAGCGGGACGAGCAACATGAAGTTCATGATGAACGGCGCCTTGACGATCGGCACCCGCGACGGCGCCACGATCGAGATGGCCGAGGCCGTCGGCGAGGACAACTTCTTCCTGTTCGGGCTTACGGCCGAGGAAGTGGCGGGGAGCCACGGCTGGTACAGCCCTCAGTGGCATTACGACAACCAGCCGGAGACCCGTGCAGCGCTGGACCTGATCTTCTCGGGCCATTTCAGCCGCTACGAGCCGGGCATCATAGAGCCGTTGCGCGAAGCGCTGCTTACGCACGGGGACCACTACATGCATCTGGCGGATCTTGCCGCCTATCTCGAGGCGGACCGGCGATTGCTCGAGCTTTACGCCGAGCCGGAGGGCTGGACAGGCAAGGTGATCGCAAATGTGGCCAGCTCCGGGAAGTTCTCCAGCGACCGCACCATCGCCGAATATGCAGCCGGGATCTGGGACGCCAAGCCCTGCGCGGTGCCGTAGGGCTCTCAATTCTAGAACCGAGCGCAGACATGCCATCGTTGTTGGCGCTCATGACATTTGTCGGCCTGTGGGGATTTGTAGCCTGCACCGCCGCTGTCTATTGCACCTCGCTTGGACTCTGAGGCGGGCGGGTTTCGGCGAGAAGACCGCAGGTCGACCGACCATGAAACGCCGGACGCTCATCGTGCTTGTGGTGAGACCGGTCGGCAAAGGCGTCGAGAGCACTATGCGATGGACGAGCCGAGCGCCAGCGCGAGCAAAACCACGGATCGGGGCTCGACCGTGTACTTCGACTGCTCGACGATGAATGCGTTTCGCCAAAGCTGGATGTCGTGGGGCGACTCCAGCGCGGTATCAACACATCGACGCCATGCTTGCTGGCCCCCGGCAGGAGGGGACGGCAGCTCGAAAGCAAGCGGCTCCCAATAGGCGTTGAACATGGCGTGTAATGAGAACCGCGCGCGCAGGCTCCGCAGGGTGAAGGCGAGTGAGTGCGAATGATCGCTCCAATCGGGCTGTCCCAGACGCACGCCGTGCCACTCCACGCGCGCGCGCCGAAGCAGTGCATTGAGGCTCAGCGTGCGGCCCTCTGCAACGACATCGCGCCTCTGGCGAAAGCCGTTCAGGGTCTTGACGAAGCGGTGGATGTCGCCGTGGCGTTCGAGCAGCCTCCAGTCGAACCAGGTCAGCTCTGAATCGTGGCAGTAGGCGTTGTTGTTGCCCTTCTGGGTCCGCCGGGCCTCGTCACCCATCAGCAACATCGGCGTTCCCACGGCCATCAGCTGAATCGCAAAATAATTCTTGATCTGACGATTGCGTAGTGCCTCGATCGCCTGATCTTCGGTGGGACCTTCCACGCCGCAGTTCCAGCTCAGATTGTCGTTGGCGCCATCGCGATTGTTCTCGCCATTGGCCTCGTTGTGCTTGTGGTCGTACGAAACGAGGTCGTTCAGCGTGAAGCCGTCATGGCAAGTGACGAAGTTGATGCTCTGTTCGGCTGTCCGCTCTTCGTGGCCGTAGATATCCGGGCTTCCCAGGATGCGAGCGGCAACATGAGGCACTGTGCCATTGTCGGCCCTGATGAAGCGCCGAACATCGTCGCGGAACCGGTCGTTCCATTCCTGCCACGTATCGCCGACGAAACTTCCAACCTGATAGAGTCCAGCGGGATCCCACGCTTCGGCGATCAGCTTGGTGCCCGCCAAGAGTGGATCGGACTCGATGTCCCACAACACCGGCGGATTTGGCAGCGGGCGGCCGTCTTCGTCGCGCGCCAGGATGGACGCCAGATCGAAGCGGAAGCCGTCGACATGCATCTGGGTGACCCAATAGCGCAGGCTGTCCTGGATCAGCCTGCGTACGATCGGCTGGTTGGCATTCAGGGTGTTGCCGCAGCCGCTGTAATCGGCGTAGCGCGTCTTGTTCTTCTTGAGAATGTAGTAGGAATCGTCGGCAAGGCCTCGCCAACACAAGGTGGGGCCATGCGAGTCGCCTTCGGCAGTGTGGTTGAATACGACGTCGAGGATGACTTCCAGGCCGGCGCGATGCAGCGCCTTGACCATGTCCCTGAACTCGTCGAGGACGGCAACCGCACCCCTGGCCGAACTGTAGGCGTGATGCGGCGCAAAGAATGATACTGGCTGGTATCCCCAGTAGTTCACCAGCCCGTTGGGAGCGGCCTGGGGATCGAACTGCAAGACGGGCATGAGCTCGACGGCAGTAATGCCGAGGTCCCTGAGGTAGGGGATCTTGTCGATCAGGCCGGCATACGTGCCGCGCCTCTCCGCGGCTATCCCCGAGCTGGGATGCCGGGTGAAGCCACGCACATGCAGCTCGTAGATCACCGTCTCCACGAGGGGCCGCCCGAGCGGCCGATCGCCCTCCCAGTCGTAGCGCCCTGGATCGGCGACGACACTCCTCATGGCGGTGGCGCAATTGTCGCCTGGCCGTGCCGCCGCCCACCGGTCATATGTATCAGGGACGGATACCGCAAGGCCGTAAGGGTCGAGCAGCACCTTTCCGCCGTCGAACCGACATCCGCTACTCGGCGTAAAGGCGCCGTGCGCCCGGTAGGCGTAAACCTGACCGGGTTGGAGGTCCGGCACAAAGACGTGCCAGTAATGATAGGTGCGGTGATCGCCGGCGCCGAGAGGAATGACCCTTGCCGGCCATGTCGCCCTCTCATTATCGAACAGGAGAAGCTCGATCAGGGTCGCACTCTTCGAGAAGACGCTGAAATTGACGCCGCCTGGACGGACCGTCGCTCCAAGGGGTGCGCTTGCGCCCGCTGCAACGAAGTGGTCGCCCATCTGCAGCGTGGTCATGCCCGCCTTGCTTGCTGCCGTCGGAGCGCCACCACCGTAATCTTTTCGGTCCGTCCAGTCGCACGCGAGGGACGAGCGCGGCTGGACGGCAGGTTCGCCTGGACCGCACTGCCTGTCGCCCACAACTGGAACCCACCGCGGAAGGCGTTTGCGTTGTCGCCTTGCCGGCAGTAGGGCGGCAGCGCTTCGAGCCTGCGGACGTTACCTCCACCGATCACTGTGTCGTCTGGCCGCAGCGCGGCGATGAGGTGCTTCACGACATCGGTCACATGGCGCTTCCACTTCCTCTCGCCGTTTCGTTCCAGGCCGGCCACACCAACGTAGTCTTCGTAGGTTGCCTTCTTGTACGGCAGGTGGGCGAGTTCCATTGGCGCCACGATACCCTCGACGATCATCGCCGAGCCAAGCCCAGTTCCCAGGCCCAGGAACAGCATTTTGCCGCCTTTGTAGCTGCCGAGCGCCTGCATGGCCGCGTCATTGACGATCTTCACGGGAAGGCCGAACGCTTCCGCAAAGTCAAACCCGATCCAGCCGCGCCCCAGATTGTGAGGTTCCGCTACCGGGCGACCATGCAACACCGGCCCAGGATAGCCGATGGAGACCATGTCATACGTCCAATCTGCAGCGAGCCTTTTTACTTTCGACACCATCTGCGTGGGAGTGAGCGACCGTCCGGATAGAAACGATCTACTTTCCTTTTGACCGGTGGCGAGGATCTTCACCGCCGTACCACCGACATCGATGACCAGCACGTTCGCAGGGCCGCCTTTGGCCACTCCCTTCCGCATTGATGACCGACGCGGTCCTGCCGTTCGTCCATGTCGCCGCGTGGGGTTCATGTCTTGCCGTACCACTTGCTGACCGGCCGGACGGCGACTGGATGTTCCGGAGTGAGCTGGATCTGTTCCGTTTCATGTCGGATCACAAGACAGTCGCCCTCGAGCAGGGCGTATTCCACGTTGCCCTCGCCGATTTTGACCTCCAGCATCCGGCCACGGTACGTCGCGGGAAACCGAAGCGTGGCGTTGTCCTCCGGTGCGCGACGCGGCCAGAACGACAGCGTCCCGTCATGGTCCCGCATGCCAGCCAAGCCGTAGGTGAGCATCATCCACGTGCCGCCCATCGAGGCGATATGGCAGCCGTCCTTCACGTTGCCGCCCACGTCGGCCAGGTCCATCAGCAGCGCCGCCATGCCGTAGCTGATTGCTTTCTCCGTATCGCCGATCTGTGCGGCGATGATCGCCTCGACGCACGACGACAATGACGAGTCGCCCGTCGTCAGGGGATCGTAGAACTCGAAGTTGCGCTTCTTTTCCTCGGGCGAGAATGCATCGCCCAGAAGGAACATCGCCAGCACCACATCGGTCTGCTTGACCACCCGCTTCCGGTAGATGTTGAGCGGGTGGTAGAACAAGAGCAGCGGGTAGCGATCGGGCGGCGTGTTCTTGAAATCCCATGGTTCCCTGTCGAGGAAGTCGTCGTCCTGGAGGATTATCCCGAGCTTCTCGTCGTGCGGCACGTACATGCTGTCGGCCGCGCGCCTCCAGACCTTCACCTCCGCCGGCTCGAGCGCCGTCCTGCGCACCAGGGTCTCGTAGGCATCGGGCGCCGTCGCCCGCAGGGACTCCACGGTCTCGGCCGCGTAGCGCAGATTTTCCCGGGCCATCAGGTTGGTGTAGGCGTTGTTGTTCACGACCGTGTTGTATTCGTCCGGCCCGGTGACAGCGTTGATGCAGAATTGCCCGCCTTTTGCGTCCGAGTAGAAACCGAGGTCCGACCACAGGCGTGCCGTTTCCACCAGCATCTCGGCGCCGCAGTCGCGCAGGAAAGCCTCGTCGCCGGTCGCCTGCACGTACTTGCGCAGCGCATACATGATGTCGGCATTGATATGATACTGCGCGGTTCCGGCGGCGTAATAGGCCGACGCTTCGTCGCCGTTTATGGTGCGCCACGGGAACATGGCTCCACGATGGCCCAACAGCCTGGCGCGCGCCCGAGCCTGCGCGAGCATCCCGTAGCGGAAGGTCAGCAGGTTTTTGGCGATCCGAGGCGAGGTATAGATCAGGAACGGCAGCAGGTAGATCTCGGTGTCCCAGAAATAATGCCCTTCATAGGCCTGTCCGGTGAGGCCTTTCGCCGACACGCCGGTGTCTTCCGCCCGCGCCGAGGCCTGCAGGATGTGAAAGAGGTTGAAGCGGATCGCCTGCTGGATCTCCACCGTACTACGCTTCGCGCGGTCCTCCCGCGTATTCCTTATCTGGACGTCGCTGCGGCGCCAGAAATCGGCCATGTACTGCTCTTGCGAGGCGAGCAGTTGCGGGAACCCCTGGTGCATGACGCGATCCAGGGTCCAGTCGGCCCGCCCGCACAGCTCCTCGGGCGAGGCCGTCGGCGAGGTGTGATAGACCATGCATTTGGTGAGATGGATCGGGCGTCCGGGCTCGGCCTCGATGGTGAAGGCGACCTGACCGAAGTCCGCGGTGTGGACCGCCTTGTGCCCGTGCGAGCACGCGGTCTCCAAGGCATGGTCGACGGCACACGCCAGGGTGAGCTGGCTCTTTTCGGTCGCGTGGCACAATACGATCCGACGATCCTTGGCGTAGCTTGCCCTGGGATGGAGCAAACGGCCGGCAAAGCCCCTGGTTTGCCGCGGATCGTTTCCGTCCGTGCCGGCACCCGGCTGTTCAGCCACCATCTCCGAAGAGATGACGACGGCGGCGGGCGCGTTGAGAAGCGTCACCTCGTAGGAGATGGCGGCGACGTGCTTGTGGGCGAAGGAGACCAGACGACGCGACGTGATCGACACCTGCTTGCCTGTCGGCATCTCCCATAGAATGTCGCGGTCGAGCGTCCCGGCCTTCATGTTGAGGCGTCGCTCGCAGCGCAGCAGCTTCGCAGTGGGCAGCCAGAAGGGCTCGTCGTCGACAAAGAGCTTGATGATCTTGCTGTCGGTCACGCTGAAGATGGTCTGGCCGGTTTTCGCGAAGCCATAGGCGTCTTCGGGATACACGATCGGCCGGGCTTCATAGAATCCGTTGATGAGCGTGCTGTTTTCGGCGCAAGGGCCGCCCTCCTCCGGACAGCCGCGCATGCCGAGGTATCCGTTGCCGAGCGCCAGCATCGTTTCCAGATGAGGCATGAATTCGGGATGATATCCCTTTTCGACGACGTCCCACTCGTCGGCCGGGAAATCATGGGATGGCGGCCTCAGGCGTTCGCGATGGATCATCGGGCTGCTCCTCCCAGGACCGCGTGGCGTCAGTCGACCAGTTCGCCGAGATCGCTCACCACCAGATGTGCGCCATGGCGCCGAAGCTCCTCGGCATTCCCCCTGCGCGCGACCCCGACCACAAGTCCGAAGTTGCCGGCAAGCCCGGCTTCGACTCCCGACAGGGCATCCTCGACGACAACCGCCCGTCCCGGCTCCACTCCAAGCAGCTTTGCCGCAATCAGGAAGGTATCGGGCGCGGGTTTCCCGGCCAGGTGTTGGGCCTCGACCATGGCGCCATCGACGCGGACCTCGAACAGGGACTCTACGTCGGCGGCCCTCAGGACGGCCTCGCAGTTCTCGCTCGAGGAAACGATGGCGACCTTGAACCCGTCCCGGTGGAGCTGACCGATGAATCGAACGCTGCCCTCGTAAGCTTCCACGCCTTTTTCCTCGATGGCCTTGGTGACCAAATGGTTCTTGCGATTGCCGAGGCCGCCCACCGTCTCGGCCTGCGGAGGATCGTGCGGGGTTCCCTCGGGAAGTTGTATGCCGCGTGATCTGAGAAAGTCGCGAACGCCATCGAAGCGGGGCTTGCCATCGACATGGAGCCGGTAGTCCTCGACGGGATCGAAGGGTCGAAAGGCCTCGCCCCTCTGCGTCGCACGCTTCTGGAGGTATTCGTCGAACATCTGCTTCCAACACGCTCCGTGGATGCTGGCCGTGTCGGTTATCACCCCGTCGAGGTCAAAAAGGACGGCGTCGTACTGGTCGCGGGTGATCATACGCGCGCTCCTGGGTTGTCGCATCGATCGCTCTCCCGTTACCGAAGGACCTCCCGCGCCCTAGTCGATGAGAGGTCCGTTCCAGACTCGCACGGCGGGTATCCCCCGGTAGTCGCCGAGGACGCACAGCGTGCCGGTATCCAGCAGAAAATGCTGGCCATCGCCCGCCGGCCGGCCGAGCCATCGCGCCACCAGCACGCGCAGCACGTGTCCGTGGGCGAACAGCGCGATGTCGCCGCCGGTTGCGCGCGCGCGGGCGATCACCCGGTCTACCCGCGCCGCCACCTGTGCCGGCGCCTCGCCGCCCGGGCAGCCATCGCGGAAAACCAGCCAGCCCGGCGCCGCCTCGTGGATCTGCTCGGTCGTCAAGCCCTCGTAGTCGCCGTAGTTCCACTCCATCAGGTCGGACTCGATGACGGCCTTATCGCCGAAGCCCGCGAGCTTGCAGGTCTCGCTCGCCCGCTGCATCGGGCTGCAAAGCACCAGCCCAAACGCATTCCTTGCCAGCACCGGCCGCATCCGCTGCGCCACCCGCCGACCGTTGTCCGTCAGTGGGATGTCCGTCGCCCCCGTGTGCTGCCCGCTCAGGCTCCACGCCGTCTCTCCATGCCTGATCGCGAACAGGTTCACGTCGCCCCCACGCTCAGACGTTGTCGGCCTCAGTCGAGTGGACGGTCGCGGAAGCCGCTTCCTGGCCCCACCGCCAGCCGGTGATCTCGGGCATGTCGTCGCCGTAGCGGCAGATGTATTCCTTGTGGTCGATGAGCTTGTCGCGGATCGCCTGCTTGGCATAGGCGGCGCGCGCCCCAAGCTTGGGCACGCGGTCGATCACGTCGCTGACCAGGTGGAAGCGATCGAGGTCGTTCAGCACGCACATGTCGAAGGGTGTGGTGGTGGTGCCCTCTTCCTTGTATCCGCGCACGTGGATGTTGGGGTGACCCTTTCGACGGTAGGTCAGCCGGTGAATCAGCGAGGGGTAACCGTGGAAGGCGAAGATGATCGGCTTGTCGAAGGTGAACAAAGCGTCAAAATCGTGATCCGAGAGGCCGTGCGGGTGCTCGCTGGCCGGCTGCAGCTTCATCAGATTGACGACATTGATCACCCGCACCTTGAGATCGGGCGCGTGCTTGCGCAGCAGGTCGACGGCGGCCAGCGTCTCCAGCGTCGGCACGTCGCCACAGCACGCCATCACGACGTCGGGCTCGCCGCCCCGGTCATTGCTGGCCCACTCCCAGATCCCGAGCCCGGCTTCGCAATGCTTGACCGCCTGGTCCATCGTCAGCCACTGCGGCGCCGGCTGCTTGCCGGCCACGATGACGTTGACGTAGTTGCGGCTGCGCAGGCAGTGATCGGTGACCGACAGTAGGCAGTTGGCGTCGGGCGGCAGGTAGACGCGGACGACCTCGGCCTTCTTGTTGACGACGTGATCGATGAAGCCCGGGTCCTGATGGCTGAAGCCGTTGTGGTCCTGTCGCCAGACATGGCTCGACAGCAGGTAGTTCAGCGAACCGATCGGCCGCCGCCAGGGAATGTGGTTGCACACCTTCAGCCACTTGGCGTGCTGGTTGAACATGGCATCGATGATGTGGATGAACGCCTCGTAGCAGGAGAAGAAACCATGCCGGCCGGTCAGCAGGTAGCCCTCGAGCCAGCCCTGGCACTGGTGCTCGCTCAGCATCTCCATCACCCGTCCGTCGGGCGCCAGGTGATCGTCCCACGGCTGGGTTTCCGCCACCCAGGCGCGATTGGTGACCTCAAGCACATCCTGCCAGCGGTTCGAGTTGCTCTCGTCCGGACTAAAGAGCCGGAAATTTCGTTCCTCCGCGCTCAGTTTCATGACATCGCGCAGGAACCGGCCCATGACCCGGGTCGATTCAGCCATAGCGGCGCCGGGCGCAGCCACCTCGACGGCGTAATCACGAAAACTCGGAAGCCGCAGTTCGCGCAGCAGCAAGCCGCCATTGCCGTGCGGGTTCGCGCTCATGCGGCGGGTGCCGCGGGGGGCGAGCTCGAACAACTCGGCTCGGAGGCGGCCGTGGTCGTCGAAAAGCTCTGCCGGTTTGTAGCTCTTCATCCATTCTTCGAGGATGCGCACATGGGCCGGGTTCTCGTGCATCTCCCCCATTGGCACCTGGTGTGAGCGCCAGTAACCCTCGGTGCGCCGGCCATCGATTTCCTTAGGACACGTCCATCCCTTGGGTGTGCGCAGCACGATCATCGGCCAGCGCGGCCGCTCCGTGAATCCGTTCTGACGTGCGTCAGCCTTGATGCGCTGGATATCGCCGGCAACGGTGTCGAGGGTAGCGGCCATCAGCTCATGCATCTTTTGCGGCTCATCGCCCTCGACGAAATAGGGCGTGTAGCCATAACCGCGGAACAGGTGGTCCAGCTCTTCATGGCTGATGCGGGCGAGAACGCAGGGATTGGCAATCTTGTAGCCATTGAGATGAAGGATCGGCAAAACCACCCCATCGGTCACCGGGTTCAGGAACTTGTTGGAATGCCAGCTGGTGGCCAATGGGCCGGTCTCGGCTTCGCCGTCACCGACGACGCAGGCAACGATCAGGCCCGGGTTGTCGAAGGCCGCGCCGTAGGCGTGGGAGAGGGCGTAGCCAAGCTCACCGCCTTCGTGAATTGAACCGGGCGTCTCCGGCGCCACGTGGCTCGGGATACCGCCGGGAAACGAGAATTGGGTGAACAGGCGCTTCATGCCCTCTTCGTCGGGAGAAATATTCGGATAGACCTCGCTGTAGGTGCCCTCGAGGTAGGCGTTCGCGACCAGGCCCGGCCCGCCATGCCCGGGGCCGGTGATGTAGATCATGTCGAGGTCGTGCTTCATGATCAGGCGATTGAGGTGAACGTAGATAAAGTTCAACCCTGGTGTGGTTCCCCAGTGGCCCAATAGCCGCGGCTTGATGTGCTCCTTGGCGAGGCATTTCTTGAGCAAAGGATTGTCATAGAGATAGATCTGGCCGACCGAGAGGTAGTTGGCGGCCCGCCAATATGCATCCATCAACGCAAGCTGTTTGTCGGACAGCGCATTTGCCATCGTTGCCTCCCCATGCCGTGCGTATCGACCTTCGATTGCGCCGCCACGGCGCAAATCTCGTTAGCCTCAGTCGTCTCGCCAGTCGCGGCGGTGCGGCGGATCATCTGCGCCTGATGACACCGCTTCCATGTCATCGGTGTACTTCTCAACGGCCATGGTCCGATACTCGGAGAGCCGGTCACGCAGACCGTCAAACCCCTCGGTGACAGCTTCCTGGCGAGATCCAGTGAGGGGCTTGGCTCCGGTGTCGACCTTTATGCCAGGAACAATGCCCTGCGCCGTTTGAAGTTCGACAAGCGGCGTGCCATCGGAGCTCTTCTGGCGGATCGTTTCGTCGTGCGTGATGGCGCTGCTGACGAATTCGGCGGCGCCCGGACAGGTAAAGAGCATCTGCCGGTAAGTGCGCCGACTCTGCTCAGTCGATGGGATCCCAAGTGAATCGAAGCGCTTCGTCAAAGTTGGGACGGTCTCGTCTGCCGCGAGAATTCCCTTCCGTTCAGCAACCAGAGTCAGCGTGATACTGTGCAGGTCGTGCCCTGTCATGGCGGTGCTCCGACGTGTTTATTCTTCTCGGTTTTCTCCCTGCCTCCCGATATCGCAAGCCCACTTACCGCGAAAGTCTTGGCTCGTCTTGCATTCTGCGTTTGCGATCGCCACGGCGTCAAGCGGGCGGACATGCGGTGCAGCATCAGGCGACCACCGCGGCCGCGGCCTTTAGTTGGCTGATGTTGCTCTGGCCAATAGAATCAGTTCCTGCAACAACACCGCGTGCAGTTGCATGTTACGCAGCGTTCAAGATTTGTTGAAGGCGACGGCTACCTTGTAGGTCGTGCCACGCGTATAGATTCCGCTCAGACGGTTGCCAGCAAGAGTGAGCTCGTACCTGCCGCCCAGCGCTGAGTCGATCACCAGCATGGACCCGGAAACGACACCGCGATTAGTATTCTTCACAGAGTCGGCCTTGTCCGCGAACGTAGAGACGAACGACTGGAGATCGAACTCCATCCTTCCTTCAACCTGACCATTCGGCCTGACTGCCGTGACAATCAATCGGGCAGCGCCGATACCCGGCACATCTCCTTGCCAGTTGCCCATGAAGGCTGCGCCCTGCGCGTAGCCCAGCGCGGGCACCAAAAAGAGCAGTGCAGCGACGAACGCTCTTCGCGATTGCATCTTAATCTCCCTCTGAGGTTGGCCATGCCGGCGGCCCCGAGAGGCCTACTTGTTCGCTCCACTCATTTCAACGGTCGCGCCGATATTTCAGGCGCGTTCCCTCCACGCCTTGCTGAGCAGGCTGTTCAGTGCTTGTTTGTTTCCATGAATTGCAGAACTGTGTTCAGCATCGCCCCACTCTGCGCGTTGACGGCCTGCCAGTCACCGGGCGCGCTTGCCCAAAAAGCGCCGGCATGGACCGCCGTCTATCAGGTGTCCTACGAGGCAATGGCGAACTGCCTTGTCGAGCGGGAGCGGCTTCCGTTGGTCACCGTGACTCCGTCGACCTATCCGGCAGAACGGCGCGCGACGGTGGCCGTCGCCGCCCCGACAGGCTCCGCTCTGGGGGTGTATGATATCCGTCAGATTTCCGGCCGTGACACCGAAGTGGCCTATCGAAGCATCTACGGTGGGCCCGGCAGCGGCGCGGGAGGCGATGCCCTCGAGAAAGCCAATCGCTGCGGCAATCCCGCCTAGCCCGATCAGCCCCGGCTAAGTCGCTGCTCAACCAAGACGTGTTCGCACTGGGCCCTCTTGCTATCGTCCTTGGCGGGCACCACAGCCGCGTGTGCGGCCGCTAAGCTCACAAGCTCACCGGGAAATAGATCGTCCAGCCTTACCACCGGTTGGCTTCCAGCCCTGCGAAACGCCGAGCAGTCACACGCACCGAAAGATGGTTCGATAGTTGATGCCGCCCTCGAGGCCCGACACGATTTCGCTATAGCCACGTCGTTGAAATCGGGAGAGCAATGGCAACGGAGCCGAGCAAAAGGCCGACAGTCCGACGCGTGACATCGTTTATCGACAAGATCCAGGAGATCGTCGTCTCGGCAGGGTTTGAGACTGCACGGCTCGCCTCGCCCACACAAACAAAATTGAATTCCGTAGGGGAGACTCGAAAAAGCCCAACTACTTCAATGGTGCGGTTGGAGGTCGGAGTCTCTCGCCCATCCAAGCGAACTTCCAACGGGGCCCAACTTGCGCTTTGAATTACCACGTCAAATCAATGGCCCAGAATTCCGTACTAGATTCGCGAAGTCCGGAGCTTTGGAGAGAATAGGCCAAAGAGAGACGAAAACGGCCGTTCGGGTGGTCAGCGAAGTCGGGAGGTCTTAGCGGCAATGCCCGCGCTTGCTGGGCTTTTTATCGGCCCCGACTGGGCCCGGAGATTGTTGTCTCGGGCGGTAATGGCGGAGAGGAAGGGATTCGAACCCTCGATACGGGTTTACCCCGTATAACGGTTTAGCAAACCGCCGCCTTCGACCGCTCGGCCACCTCTCCGCAGTCCGTTAAGACCCCGGCGATCGATATTCACGACAGATGCGCGGCGGTTCTAGCGGCGGGCTCCCGGGGTGTCAAACGCGAGCCCAATTTCGCAAATGATTCCAGGCTCTTGGCCCTGTGGCACGAACCGTGCGACGGTGCCGCCATGAGCAACCCTGCCCCCGGTTCGATCGATATGTTGAAGCGCCTCGTGGCCTTCGACACCACGTCGCGCAACTCCAACCTCGAGTTGATCCGCTACATCCAGGACTATCTCGACGGGCATGGCGTCAAAAGCACGCTGGTGCCCAACGCCGAAGGCACCAAGGCCAACCTCTTTGCCTCGATCGGTCCCGAGGCCGAAGGCGGCGTCGTGCTGTCGGGCCATACCGATGTCGTGCCGGTCGACGGCCAGCCCTGGACGACCGATCCGTGGCAGCTTACCGAGAAGCCCGACGGCAACCTCTATGGCCGCGGCACCTGCGACATGAAAGGCTTCATCGCCGCCTGCCTCGCCCACGTGCCCGCCTTGCAGCATGCCCGGCTGAAAGTGCCGATGCACTTCGCCTTCAGCTACGACGAGGAGATCGGCTGCCTGGGCGCGCACTCGCTGGCCGAGCGGCTGGTCGGCGCCGTGCCGCGGCCGCAGGCGGTGATCGTGGGCGAGCCCACCATGATGGGCGTGGTCAACGCCCAGAATGCCGGCGGCGGCATCGTCGCCACCTTCACCGGCGTCGAAGCCCATTCCTCGATGACCCATCTTGGCGTCAGCGCCATCCATTTCGCCGGCGACTTCATCCATTGGTTGAACGAGCTGCAGGTCGAGCTGGCCGAGCG
>Ga0308309_10000361_pt1 | contig 30097 bp, 25 predicted proteins | sample HubBroMetageWFT5_FD_192491 | JGI IMG/M metagenome (GOLD analysis project Ga0308309, IMG submission 192491) | Warmed and freeze-thawed soil microbial communities from the Hubbard Brook experimental Forest, New Hampshire - Hubbard Brook CCASE Soil... | ecosystem: Environmental > Terrestrial >...
GTTGCATTCCGGCGTCGATGGAGCGCCAATAGTCGGGGAGCACCCTGGACGAGTTTTTGCGCGATATGGTGCGCAAAAACTCGGTTCGCCTCACCGGCCTATAAAAGGTATACTTGACTTTTACTATAGCATTACTATAGTATTCGATCATGCCGACCGCGTCGCCTTTGACCTGCCGGCGACGCAATATCTAGGAGCAGGCAATGCGAGTATCCACAACGAAGAATATCGATAGCGCTTGCGGAAATTGCGGAAACCCCCGGCCGCGCCTTTTCACGAAGTACGCAGGAAGGAGGCTAGAGCATCTTCCGAGAAGATGAAGCCACATCACCAACCTCACCCTGAGGAGCATCGCGTAGCGATGCGTCTCGAAGGGTGGGCGGTTCAACTCGCGCTAGCGCAGGATGCTTTGCAGCTTCATGGCGACGCCCATGTCGCCCTCGATCTTGAGCTTGCCGGTCATGAACGCGGTCATGCCGTCGAGCGTGCCGCCGATCATGTCGGTGAAGTCGGTGAAATCCATCTTGATCGTGCAGTCGGCCGCCTTGTCGTCGTTGGTCACGGCCGGCGGATTCTGGTTGCCGTCGATGTAGACCACGCCCTGGTCGGTGGCGAATTTCACGGTATTGCCGAAGGCTGACTTCTTCGAGGCGCCTTCCTTCATTTTCGCGGTGAGTTCCTGCAAGGTCATGGCGGTTTCTCCAGTCGGCCGTTGGTCCGGGGGGATTACTTGACCTTTACGTAAACGTCAAATACAGGCCGATAAACGGCCGTTCAGGTCGTCGGAGGAAACATGTCGTATCGCTCGGTCTTCAAACCGGGGCTGTTTGAGGGCCAGACCGTCATCGTCACCGGCGGCGGCAGCGGCATCGGCCGCTGCACGGCGCACGAGATCGCGGCGCTGGGCGCGCATGTCGTGATCACCGGCCGCAAGCCCGACAAGCTCGCCACGGTGAAAGACGAGATCGAAGCGTCCGGTGGCTCGTGCGAGAGCCACGCCTTCGACATCCGCGAGGAGGCGCAGGTCAAGGAAGCCGTCGCCAAAATCGTCGCCGTGAACGGCCGCATTCACGGCCTGTTCAACAATGCCGGCGGCCAGTTCCCCTCGCCCGCCGCCACTATGAGCGCCAAGGGCTTCGACGTCGTGGTGCGCAACAACCTGACCGGGGGCTTCATCGTCAGCCGCGAGGTCTTCACGCAATCGATGGAAAAACACGGTGGCTCGATCGTGAACATGGCAGCCGACATGAGGAACGGCTTTCCCAACATGGCGCACACCGGCGCCGCCCGCGCCGGCATGGTCAATCTCACCATGACGCTGGCCTACGAATGGGCCCAGGCTGGCGTGCGGGTGAATGCGGTGTCGCCGGGCTGGATCGCTTCCTCGGGCATGGACACCTACCAGGGCGAGTTCAAGGAACAGATCCCCAAGCTCAGGGGCCATTGCCCGCTGGGCAGGCTCGGCACCGAGAGCGAGGTCTCGGCCGCGGTCTGCTTCCTGCTGAGCGACGCTTCGGCCTACATCACCGGCACGGAGATCCGCATCGACGGCGGCGTGCCGCTCGGCAACCGCTCGATGGAGCTGCCCAAGACGGACCGTTCGCAGCCCTTCAACGGCTTCCATCTCTCCAAGACACCCAAAGTGCTGGGCGGCTAGTGCATGGAATCACAAGCGCCTGATACGCGTCCGCTGTCATCCCGAGCGCAGCGAAGGACCTTTCCTGCGGCTTCAAAGGCCCCTCGCTACGCTCGGGGTGACAGTTGCGACTCACTCGTCAGCGATAGACGGTACTGACCATGCCGATTCTCGAAAGCCAGGTCGACCCGAACAGCGACGACTACAAGCGCCATCGCGAGAAGATGCTTTTGGCCATCGCCGAGTTCCGCGCCGCCGAGGCCAGCGTGCAGGCGACGTCGGAGAAGTCGCGCGCACGTTTTGCCAAGCGCAAGCAGCTCATGCCGCGCGAGCGCATCGCCCTGCTGCTCGACCGCGGCGCGCCCTTCCTCGAGCTGATGCCGCTGGCGGGCTACCGCATGCACGACGACAAGGACGGGTCGAGCGCGGGCGGCGGCTCGGTCGCAGGCATCGGCTATGTCGAGGGCGTGCGCTGCGTGGTGTCGGCGTCGAACAGCGCCATCAAGGGCGGCACCGTGGCGCCGTCGGGCCAGCGCAAGGGCCAGCGCGTGCAGCAGATCGTCATGGAGAACAAGCTGCCCCTGGTGCACCTGGTCGAATCGGGCGGCGCCAACCTTTTATACCAGGCCGAGATCTTCGTGCCGGGTGGCCGCGGCTTTGCCAACCAGGCGCGCATGTCGGCGCGCGGCATCCCGCAGGTCACCGTCGTGCACGGCTCCTCGACCGCGGGCGGCGCCTACCTGCCGGGCCTCTCCGACTACGTCATCATGGTGCGCAACCAGGCCAAGGTGTTTTTGGCCGGCCCGCCGCTCCTGAAGGCCGCGACCGGCGAGATCGCCACCGACGAGGAGCTGGGCGGCGCCGAGATGCACGCCACCGTGTCGGGCGTCGCCGAATGGATGGCCGAGAACGATTCAGACGGCATCCGCATGGCGCGCGAGGTCATCGCCCGGTGGCACTGGAACGACAAGCTGCCGCCCGGCGCGGCCAGGTCGTTCAAGGAACCGCTCTATGACATCGACGAACTCTGCGGCGTCGTTCCGCCATCCTACAAGGATCCTTACGACGTGCGCGAGGTGATCGCCCGCCTGGTCGACGGCTCGAACTTCCTCGAATTCAAGGGCCTCTACGATCAGCAGACGATCTGCGGCTGGGCCGAGCTCGAGGGCGAGCCGGTGGCCTTTATCGGCAATAACGGGCCGATCACCACCAAGGGCTCGGTCAAGGCCGCGCAATTCATCCAGCTCTGCTGCCAGCAGGGCACGCCCATCGTCTACCTGCAGAACACCACCGGCTACATGGTCGGCACCGAGGCCGAGCGCGGCGGCATCGTCAAGCACGGCTCCAAGATGATCCAGGCGGTGGCCAACGCCACGGTGCCGCAGATCACGGTCGTGATCGGCGGCAGCTTCGGCGCCGGCAACTACGGCATGTGCGGCCGCGCCTACGATCCGCGTTTCATCTTCGCCTGGCCCAACAGCCGCACCGCCGTCATGGGCGGCGAGCAGGCCGCGGGTGTGATGAAGACGGTGACCGAGCAGAAGTTCCTGCGCGAAGGCAAGGAGCCGCCCAAGGCCGAGATCGACAAGATGTTCAAGGGCATCGTCGAGCAGTTCGACCGAGAATCGACGGCGCTCTACGGCACGGCGCATCTGTGGGACGACGGCATCATCGATCCGCGCGACACGCGGCGGATCCTCGCCTTCACCCTCTCGATCGCCCGCGAAGCGCTGGTGCGGCCGCTCAATCCCATCACCTTCGGCGTCGCAAGGATGTAGAGATGAAGTTCACGCCCGAACACGAGGCGCTGCGCCAGACCTGGAAGACGCTGATCGACCGCGAGATCAATCCGCACGTCGACGCGTGGGAGAAAGCGGGCATGTTCCCCGCCCATGAGCTGTTCAAGAAGATGGGCGACGCGGGCCTTTTGGGCGTCGACAAGCCCGTGCAGTTCGGCGGCTCCGGCCTCGATTTCTCCTACGCCATGGTCTGCTCGGAATCGCTCGGCCTGGTGAATGGCGGTTCGATCCCGATGGCGACCGGCGTGCAGATCTCCATGGCGACCCCGGCGCTGGCCCGCTACGGCAGCGACGAGCTGCGCCAGGAGTTTCTGGCGCCCTCGATCAGCGGCGACTACGTGGCTTGCCTCGGCGTGTCGGAGACGGGCGCCGGCTCGGACGTCGCCTCGATCAAGACCAACGCCCGCCGCGTCGGCGGCGACTGGGTGATCAACGGCGGCAAGATGTGGACGACCAACGGCGCGCAGGCCGACTGGATGTGCGTGCTGGCCAACACCGGCGATGGAGCGGTGCACAAGAACAAGTCCTTGATCGTCGTGCCGATGAAAACGCCGGGCGTCCAGATTGTCAAAAAGCTCGACAAGCTCGGCATGCGCGCCTCCGACACCGTGCAGACCTTCTTCGACGAGGTGAAGGTGCCGGTGCGCTACACGATCGGCCAGCCCGGTTCGGGCTTCATCTACCAGATGCAGCAATTCCAGGAGGAGCGGCTATGGGCCGGCGCCGGCACCCTGATGGGCTGCGACCGCATCATCAGCGCCACCATCGATTACACACGCGAGCGCAAGGTGTTCGGGAAACCGCTGCTCGACAACCAGGTGATCCATTTCCGCCTGGCCGAGCTCAAGAGCGAGGTCGAGGCGCTGCGCTCGCTGGTCTATCGTGCCTGCGAGGACTATCTCGCCGGCGTCGACGTGACGATGCTGGCGTCGATGGCCAAGCTGAAGGCCGGTCGCCTGCGCCGCGAAGTGTCGGACGCCTGCCTGCAATACTGGGGCGGCGCCGGCTATCTCTGGGACAGCCCAGTGGCGCGCAGCTACCGCGACGGCCGCCTGGGCTCGATCGGCGGCGGCGCCGACGAGGTCATGCTGCAGATCATCTCCAAGCTCATGGGCACACTGCCCCGGTTGGGCAACCGATGACGACGCTGGGAGCGCGCCACTCCGTGGCGCTCTTTTCTGCCTCCCCAAGCGAAGCTTGGGGAGGTGTCCGCGAGGCGGACGGAGGGGTCATGAGCCGCATCGCGACTCATGACCCCTCCGGTAATGCGGGCCACCTCCCCGCGCATCAGCGCGGGGAGGAATACATGAGCGCCACGGAGTGGCGCGCTCCCAGCAAGGAGGCACGCCGTGCAATTCACCCCTGAACATGCCGAGATCCGCCGTACCCTGCGGGCCATCATCGACAAGGACATCAATCCGCATGTCGACCAATGGGAAGAAGACGAAATCTTCCCCGCCCACGAGGTCTTCAAGAAGCTGGGCGATGCCGGCCTTTTGGGCATCCACAAGCCCGTCGAATTCGGCGGCATGGGCCTCGACTATTCCTACGCCATGGTGATGGCCGAGGAGCTGGGCCACATCAATTGCGGCTCGGTGCCCATGGCGATCGGCGTGCAGACCGACATGGCGACGCCCGCCCTCGCCCGCTACGGCAGCGACGAACTGCGCCGCGAGTTCCTCGCACCGTCCATCACCGGCGACTACGTGGCCTGCCTCGGTGTCTCCGAGGTAGGCGCAGGCTCCGACGTCGCCTCGCTCAAGACCACGGCCCGTCGCGTCGGTGGCGACTGGGTGATCAACGGCGGCAAGATGTGGACCACCAACGGCACCCAGGCCGACTGGATGTGCCTTTTGGCCAATACCGGCGAAGGCGCGGTGCACAAGAACAAGTCGCTGATCTGCCTGCCCATGAAAACCAGGGGCGTGCAGGTGGTGAAGAAGCTCGACAAGCTCGGCATGCGCAGCTCCGACACCGCGCAGATCTTCTTCGATGAGGTGAAGGTGCCGGTCAAAAACCTGATCGGCCAGGACGGCATGGGCTTCGTCTACCAGATGCAACAGTTCCAGGAGGAGCGGCTGTGGGGCGCCATCAGCGCCGTGGTCGGCATGGAGCGGCTGATCGAGCAGACCGTCGAGTACACGCGCGAGCGCAAGGTGTTCGGCCGCCCCCTGCTCGACAACCAGGTGATCCACTTCAAGCTCGCCGAGCTTCGCACCGAGGTCGAGCTGGTGCGCTCGCTGTGCTATCGCGCCTGCGAGGAATATCTCGACGGCACCGACGTCACCATGCTGGCCTCGATGGCCAAGCTCAAGGCCGGCCGCATGATGCGCGTCGTCACCGACGGCTGCCTGCAATACTGGGGCGGCGCGGGCTATCTCTGGGAAGCGCCGACCGCACGCGCCTTCCGCGATTCGCGCCTCGCTTCGATCGGCGGCGGCGCCGACGAGGTCATGCTGCAGATCATCGCCAAGCTGATGGGCACCTTGCCGCGCCTGGAGAATCGTTGATGTCCCTTCCGTCATCCCGACTCGCGCGGATCATATCCGCGCTTGAGCGAAGCGGAGTGGAGGGACCTCCTCTTTTGCCGACGAACATGAACAGGCCCCTCGGCTTCGCTCGGGGTGACGGGAAGAGGGAGAGCACACATGGCTGAGTTTGCCTCCAAGTACGAGACGCTGCTGCTGAGGCGCGACCGTTCCCGCCTCCACGTGACGCTGAACCGGCCGCAGGTGAAGAACGCGCTGAACCCGGTGCTGATCGGCGAACTGCGCACGGTGTTCGAGAACCTGCGCGACCGGCGTGACATCAAGGTCGTGATCCTGCGCGGCGCCGGCGGCACTTTCTGCGCCGGTGCCGACCTCAAGAACATGGAGCAGAGCTTCAGCGACAAGCCGCGGGCCGGCGAGAAGGACCTGATTGCGCTCAACAACCGCGAATACGGCACCTTCCTCGAGATGGTGAACACGACGCCGCAGGTCGTGGTGGCCGCCGTCGAGGGCTACGCCATTGCCGGCGGCTTCGGCCTCCTGTGCGTGTCCGATGTGGCGATCTGCACCGAGGACGCGGGCTTTGCCATGAGCGAGACCGCGATCGGCATCGTGCCGGCGCAGATCGCGCCATTCGTCGCCGCGCGCATCGGCGTACCGCAGACGCGGCATCTCGCCCTGACGGCGGCGCGCTTCAAGGGTCCCGAGGCGCTGCGGCTGGGCATCGTGCATCATCTGGTGAAAGATTCAGCGGCACTCGACACCAAGCTGGAGGAAATCCTGAAGCAGATCGACCGCTGCGCACCCCTGGCCAATGCCCTCACCAAGGCCGTCGTGATGAAGGTCGGCGGCGAGCCGCTGTCTTCGGTGCTGGACTTCGCCGCCGACAAGTTCGCCGAAGCGCGCCGCAGCCCCGAGGCCGCGGAGGGCCTGCGCGCCTTCGCCGAGAAGCGCCCGCCGAAATGGGCTGTCGAATGACGAGGGAGGTGAAAGACATGCCTGCTGCACCTGTTGCCGTGCGCGCCTCCGACGTGCGCGCCGGCGTCGGAACGGACTACCCGCCGCCGCACGACGCGCCGTGTCGCGAACGCCGCCGTCGCCGCCTGGGTGAAGTCTTCGGATTGTCGCAGTTCGGGATCAACCAGCTCGAACTGCCGCCTGGCGCGTGGTCGTCGCAACGCCACTGGCACGAACGCCAGGACGAGCTCGTCTATGTCCTCGAAGGCGAAGCCACCCTGGTGACCGATGAGGGCGAGACGACGCTCAGTGCCGGAATGGTCGCAGGCTTTCCCGCCGGCACCGGAAATGGCCATCACATCGTCAATCGGTCAGGTGCGGTCGTGCGCCTACTGGAGATCGGCACGCGGACCAGCGAAGAGACCGCGCACTACTCCGACATCGACATGGTCTATCGCGGAAACTCAAACGACGAAGGTTACTTCACGGCAGACGGACGACGCCTGAAATGACGTTCAGCAAGATCCTGGTCGCCAACCGCGGCGAAATCGCCTGGCGGGTCATGCGTACGGCCAAGGCGATGGGCTATCGCACCGTCGCGGTCTATTCCGATGCCGACAAGGATGCCCCGCACGTCACCTTCGCCGACGAGGCGGTGCGCATCGGCCCGCCGCTGGTGGGCGAGAGCTATCTCAGCATCGATCGCATCCTGGAGGCCGCGCACAAATCGGGCGCCGAGGCGATCCATCCCGGTTACGGCTTCCTCTCCGAGAACGCGGCCTTTGCCACGGCCTGCGAGAAGGCCGGCCTGGTGTTCATCGGGCCGCCGCCGGCTGCCATCGCCGCCATGGGCAACAAGGCCGCCGCCAAGCGGCGCATGATCGATGCCGGCGTGCCTTGCGTGCCGGGCTATCAAGGCGCCGACCAGAACGATGCCAATCTCGAGAAGGAGGCGCGCAAGATCGGCCTGCCCGTCATGGTGAAGGCGGCGGCCGGCGGTGGCGGGCGCGGCATGCGCCTGGTCGAGCGCGACGGCGATCTAATCGAGGCGATCCGCACGGCGCGGGCCGAGGCCGAGAGCGCCTTCGGCTCGGGCGAGCTGATCCTGGAGAAGGCCGTGGTCGATGCCCGCCATGTCGAGATCCAGGTCTTCGCCGACGCCCATGGCAACGTCATCCATCTCGGCGAGCGCGACTGCTCGGTGCAGCGCCGCCACCAGAAGGTGATCGAGGAAGCGCCCTCGCCGGCGGTGAATGCCGACCTGCGCAACCGCATGGGGGCCGCCGCCGTCGCCGCCGCGCGCACCATCGGCTATCGCGGCGCCGGCACGGTCGAGTTCCTGCTGGATGCCGGCAGGGCCTTCTACTTCCTCGAGATGAACACGCGGCTGCAAGTCGAGCATCCCGTGACCGAAGCCATCACCGGCCAGGATCTGGTCGCCTGGCAACTGAAAGTCGCGGCCGGCGAGAAGCTGCCGCTCACGCAGGAGCAGGTGAAGTTCTCGGGCCACGCCATCGAAGTCCGGCTCTATGCCGAGGACGCCTATGCCGGCTTCCTGCCGCAGACCGGCCGCATCGACGTATGGCGGCCGGCGACCGGCCCGGGCATCCGCGTCGATCACGGCATGAAGGACCGGCTTTTAATCTCGCCCTTCTACGATCCCATGATCGCTAAAGTGATTGCCCACGGCGCCAACCGCGAGGAAGCGCGTACGCGGCTCGTGCAGGCGTTGCGCGACACCGTCGTGCTGGGCCCAACCACCAACCGGCATTTCCTGATCCGCCTGCTTGAGCAGCCGGAATTCGCCGCCGGCAAGGCAACGACTGCCTTCATCGGCAAGCATTTTTCGGGCGATGCGCTGAAACCGCCGGAGATCGCCGAGCGCCACTGGATGCTGGCGGCTGCGCTCTTGTGGCGCCAGTCGGCCGAGCGCTATCCGGCGGCATTGCGCGGCTGGCGCAACTCCAATCCCGAACCGACGCCGATCCGGCTCGCGGTCGGCCCTATCGAACGCATGCTTCATGTGAGTGCCAAGGACGCCGCCGGCATCGATGATTCGACGCCCTTCCACATCGATGGCGACGACATCGTCGTCGACCTCGACTCGCGTGCCGTGCGCTTCAGCGACAAGACCTACGCGCCGCCCGCAACCGAAGCAGCCGGCAGCGACGGCAAGCTGCGCGCACCGATGGACGGCCGCATCGTCGCCATCAACGTGGCGGCCGGCGACAGCGTCACGCGCGGCCAGACCCTGATCGTGCTCGAGGCGATGAAGATCCAGCACCAGCTCAAGGCTGCCCTCGACGCAAAAATCGAATCGGTCGCCGTCCACGAAGGCCAGCAGGTGTCCAACCGCACGATTCTGGTAACAATGGCGGCCGATGCCGCTGCACATTGAAAGGGTCTCCCACCGCTACGGCTCGGTCGAAGCCCTTGACGGCATCGAGCTCGATATCGCGGACGGCGAGACCGTCGTCCTGATCGGCCCGTCGGGCTGCGGCAAGTCGACATTGCTCGGCATCCTGGGCGGCCTGCTGCAGCCCACGTCGGGTCGCGTCACCCTGTCGTGCGCGCCGCCCGCGGAGTCGCTCAACCCGTTTACCTACATCTTCCAGGATTTCGCCCTGCTGCCGTGGCGCAGCGTCGCCGACAACGTGGCGCTGGCGCTGGAGCATCGTGCGCTCAGCGCATCCGAGCGCACCGAACGCGTTGCGTCGGCCCTCGCCCTCACCGGCCTCGGCGAATTCGCCACCGCGTATCCCAAGCAGCTCTCCGGCGGCATGCGCCAGCGGGTCGGCATCGCCCGCGCGCTCGTCGTGCGGCCGGCCGTGCTGCTGCTCGACGAGCCGCTGTCGGCGCTCGATGCCCAGACGCGCGAACTGCTGATGGAAGACCTTCTGGCGATCTGGGCGCGCGAGAAGAGCACGCGGGTCTATGTCACCCATAATCTCGAGGAAGCGGCGCGGCTTGCCGACCGCGTCGTCGTGCTGTCGCGCCGTCCCGGACGCATCCGCGACGTGATTGGAATCGACGTGCCGGTGGCCGAGCGCGGGCGGCCTGAACACGCTGGCCTGTTGCGCGACGTCCATCGCAGGCTATGGTCGCTGATCCGTGACGAAGCGGCCACCGCCGACCGCGAGATCCAGCATGTCTGAGCACGGCGATCGCCGCCCCATCCCGTTCCGCGGCGGCGGCTTCGCGCCCGTGCCGCGCCGGCTGCTGCCCTGGCTCGTGTTCGTCGTCCTGATCGCAACCTGGCAGGCGGCCTCGAGCGCGGGCCTGTTGCCGCCGCTTTTCATGCCGAGCCCGGCCGCCGTCGTCGACGCCCTGTACGTGCTGTGGACCAACGGCACCCTCGCGCAGAATCTCGGCGCTTCGCTCGGCCGCATCATTCCCGGCTGGATCATCGGCACGGCGGCGGGGCTCGCCGCCGGCCTCGCCATGGGAATCTTCTCGGCCGCGCGCGCCGCCGGCCTGCCGATCGTGTCGGCGCTGTTCCCGATTCCCAAGATCGCGCTGCTGCCGCTCCTCATCCTGTGGTTCGGCATCGGCGAGCCCTCCAAGGTCGCGACCATCGCGTTGGGCGTCTTCTTCCCGACGGTGATCTCCGCCTACAGCGCCTGCGATTCGGTGCCGCGCAATCTCATACGCATGGGCCAGAGCTTCGGCCTGCCGGCCACCGACATCGTGGCAAAGATCGTGCTGCCGGGCGCCATGCCCGGCATCCTGGCGGGCTTCCGCATCTCCGCCTCGGTGGCGCTCCTCCTGCTGGTCGCCGCCGAGATGATCGGCGCCCAGTACGGCATCGGCGCCTTCGTGCTGACCGCCGGCAACCTGATGCAAACCGACCAGCTGCTGGCCGGTGTGGTCGTGCTGTCGATCCTGGGCCTCTTGATCTCGTGGGGGCTGGGCACGGTCGAGCGCTCCGTGCTGCGATGGCGCTGAGCACCTGCCCCCGCTAGGCTCCAATCACGTCATAGGGAACGTCCGGAATGTTGCGTCGATCTGTCCTCGCCCTGCTCGCCGCGAGCGGGGCCGCGCCGGCCTTCGCCCAGGCCTATCCCACCAAGCCGATCACCCTGATCGTGCCGTTCGCGGCCGGCGGTCCGACGGACCTCATGGCGCGCATCGTGGGCGAGCGCATGAGCAGGGAACTCGGCCAGCAGATCATCATCGACAACGTCACGGGGGCAGCCGGCTCCATCGCCATGGGCAAGCTCGCCCACGCTACGCCCGATGGCTACACGATCGGCATCGGCCACGTCGGCACCAATGTGGTGAACGGCATCATCTATAAAAACCTGAACTACGATCTTTTGAACGATCTCGTGCCGGTCGCGCGCCTGCCGTCCAATCCGCTGCTGGTCGTGACTTCAAACCAGGTGCCGGCCAAGGATCTGAAGGAGCTGGTGGCCTACCTCAAGGCCAACGCCGACAAGGTCTCGGGCGGCACCGCCGGCTTGGGTTCGGCCTCGCATATCGGCGCGCTGGCGTTCAATGCCGTGACCGGCACCAGCTACCAGCTCGTGCCCTATCGCGGCACCGGCCCCGCCGTACAGGACCTGATCGCCAATCAGATCCAGATCATCATCGACCAGTCCTCGAACTCCTTGCCGCACGTGCGCGCCGGCAAGATCAGGGCCTATGCCGTGACCGCCAAGGAGCGGTCGGCGGCAGCGCCCGACATCCCGACCACGGCCGAGGCAGGCTTCCCCGGCATCGAAGTCGCGATCTGGCACGGACTGTGGGCGCCCAAGGGCACGCCGCCGGAGATCATCGCCAGGCTGAACGCCGCCGCCGTCGCCGCGCTGCAGGACCCCGAGATCCGCCGAAAGCTGGAAGATCTCGGCCAGGACATCCCAACGCCCGAGCAGATGCAGCCCGCCACCTTCGACGCCTACCAGCGCGCCGAGTTCGCCAAATGGAAGCCGATCATCGAGAAGGCGAACGTCAAGGTCGAATGACCACGATCGCTCAGGCGCAATTCGGCGGCACCGGACAAGGCGGCAGCAGCTTCTCCAGCACCTTGGCGACGCCCAGCAGCCTGGCGTCGCCCCAGCGCTTGCCGGTGAGCTGCAGGCCGATCGGCAGGCCCTCACGCGAGAAGCCGCAGGGCAGCACGATCGAGGGCTGGCCGGTCAGGTTGGCGAGGAAGTTGTAGGCCGTGCCGGCAAAGAAATAGGGATGGTCGACGCCGTCGATGCTGAGGGGCTCGGTCTGCTTCTGGCGGATGAAGGCCGCGTCGGGCATTACCGGCATCAGCCAGGCGTCGTAGTCGTCGAGGAACGACTCGCACTGGCGCATGAGGCGGTCGCGGCGATCGAGGACGGCGAAGAATTCCGCTAGGTCGAGCCGTGCCGTGCGCGCCGTCGAGCGCGCCGACGGATCGGGCGACTCGCCCACGGTGAAGGTGGGCTCGCGTTCGCTGAGCGGCTGCAAAGCGCGATTCTGATAGAGGAAGAGATCGGACCAGTCGTCCCAGCCCTGCCGCCAGTCGAGCCCTTCCGGCTCGGCACGCTTGACCTTGGCGCCGGCCTTGGCGAGCAGCCGCACGGTCGCCTGCACCACGGCCGCCGTGTCGGCCGACACCTTGACCAGCGGATTGCTTTCGACGACGGCGATGCGCAGGTCCTTGGGATCAAGGATGGGTGAACGTCCCAGCGGCATTGGCGGGACCTCGGCGTCGTGGCCATCGGGTCCGGCGATGATGTGGAGCGCCGTCTCGAGATCCTCGACCGAGCGCGCCAGCGGGCCGAAAACGCCCATGTAGCGGGTAGTCCGCGTCCGGCCGGGCAGGTCGGGCACATGGCCGCGGCCGGGGACGCGCCATTCGGTGGGTTTTAACGCAAAGATGCCGTTGTAATGCGCGGGATTGCGTACCGAGCCGCCGATATCGCTGCCGATCTCGAGCGGCGACAGGCGCGCCGCCACCGCGACCGCGCCGCCGCCGGTCGAGCCGCCGGCCGTTCGTCGTGCATCCCAGGCGTTCTTGGTCGTGCCGAACAACGGGCTGTCGGTCTGAAAGTCGGCGCACAGTTCGGGCACATTGGTCTTGCCCAAAATGACGGCGCCGGCCGCGCGCAGCCGGCCCACCAGGCTCGCATCCTCGCGGGCGACATTGTGCTTGAGCGGCGGGTGGCTCGAGGTGGTGGCGAGGCCGTTGACGTCGAACGCCTCCTTGATGGTGATAGGCACGCCGTTGAGCGGCCCGAGGCCGGCGCTCTTCCTGCTGCCCTTGCTCTTTGCGCGGGCGCGATCGGCGGCGCGCGCGGCCCTCATGGCGCCGTCGCGGTCGACGACCACCAAAGCATTGATGGGTCCGTTGAGACGCGCGATTCGCTCCAGGTACATTTGGGTCGCTTCGGCCGAACTCAGTTGGCCGTTTCGTATGGCGCGTCCAAGGCGCGTCGCCGTCTCAAAACACAGATCCATGCATGTCTCCCCTGCACGTTCTCCAGACTAGCCGCCTGTCAAACGGCCGGCTATAGAGCCCGAGGTAATCTTGGGGACGCCATGAGCCTGGGTAGCAAAACCCTGTTCGTCACCGGCGCCAGCCGCGGTATCGGGCTTGCCATTGCGCTGCGCGCCGCACGCGACGGCGCCAACGTCGCCATCGCAGCCAAGACCGTGAGGCCCGATCCACGGCTGCCCGGCACGATCTTCACCGCCGCCGCGGAGATCGAGAAAGCCGGCGGCAAGGCGCTGCCGCTGCCCTGCGACATCCGCGACGAGCAGAGCGTCGACAAGGCGGTGGCCGAGACGGTGGCGAAGTTCGGCGGCATCGACATCCTGGTGAACAACGCGAGCGCCATCAGCCTCACCGGCACACTCGCCACGCCGATGAAGCGTTATGACCTGATGCACCAGATCAACGCGCGCGGCACCTTCCTGGTCTCGCAGAAATGCATCCCGCACCTAGTGAAAGCCAGGAATCCGCACGTGCTCAATCTTTCGCCGCCGCTCGACTTCGACGTCAAATGGTTCGCCGGCCACCCCGCCTACACGCTCGCCAAGTTCAGCATGTCGGTTTACGCCTGGGCGATGGCGGCGGAATTCAAGGGTGACGCTCAAGGTAAGGGGGGAATCGCCTTCAATTGCCTGTGGCCGCGCACCGGCATCGCCACCGCCGCCATCCAAAACATCCTGGGCGGCGAGGACGGCATGAAGCGCTGCCGCAAGCCCGAGATCATGGCCGATGCAGCCCACGCGATCTTCAATCGGCCGGCGCGCGACTGCACCGGCAATTTCTTCATCGACGACGAGGTGCTGGCGGCCGAAGGCGTGACCGACTTCGACCAATACGCCGTGTCGCCCGGCACGCCGCTGATGCCCGACTTCTTCGTGCCCGCGCCTGGCGCGCGCACGGTGGTCGGCCGAGGCTAGCCGCGGCAATGGCGACGTTCATGCTGGTCCACGGCGCCTGCACCGGCGGCTGGTGCTGGGAAAAGGTCGCGCCGCTCCTGGAGGCCAACGGCCATCGGGTGTGCGCGCCGGACCTGCCCGGCCTCGGCAAGGACAACACGCCACCCGCCAATGTCACCCTGGCCGACAATGTCGAGAAGCTGTCGCGGCTTCTCGACAAGATGGACGAGCCGGTGGTGCTGGTCGGCCATTCGCTGGGCGGCATCACCATCAGCCAGCTCGCCGAGGCGCGGCGACGCAAGATCAAAGCGCTGGTCTATCTCTGCGCCTTGCTGCCGACCTCCGGCAAAAGCGGCAAGGACATGACGTCGCTCGAGCCCGACACGATGTTTCGGCTATCGCGCCAGATCAGCCCCGACGGCCTCACCTACACCTTCGCGCGCGACAAGCTGCCGGCGCTGTTCTACGCCGACGTCTCGCCCGAAGACCGCTACCGCGGCATGGAACGGCTGCGCCCGCAACCAATTTCGATCTCGACCACGCCAGTGACCCTGACCGAGGATCGCTTCGGCTCGGTGCCGCGCTGGTACATCGAGTGCACGCACGACAATGCGGTCCGCATCAACCTGCAGCGGCTGATGGTCAAGAAGACCCCGTGCAAGGTCATCACCATGGAATGCGGCCACTCGCCCTTCTTCAGCAATACCGAGGAGTTGGTCGAACACCTCGAGGCGATTGCCAAGTCCTAATCAAAGAAGGCGAAGGCGCGAACCTCGATGCTCTGGCGCGGCTTGGGGTTGGCCGGCGAGGTCGGATCGTCGAACGCCGAGTGCAGCGAGAAGCGCGCCCGGCCGTCCCGCATCGAATCGTAGCACTTGATCAGGATCGCCTCGTCGCGGGTCATCGCGGGGATGTAGTACCAGCGGTGGTCGGCGTTGTAGACGCCCTGATAGATCTCGCCGGTGCGGTCGGCATAGACCAGGTCGCAGACCGCCAGATCGCGCGGCGCGATGCTTTCGGCGTCGACGAAGCCCAGCGGCGTCATCTCGACCGGCTCGGGGGCGATGTTGCGCCACACATTGTACTCTGCGAAGCGCTTCTTGAGCCGCGCCTCGGCTTCATCGGCTGGCAGCAGGTCGCGCACCCGCTCCGGACCGGACTTCTCGGTGTAGTCGTTGTGGACGGACCGCACCGGCGTGCGCAGCCCGCGTTCGACCGCACGGTCGGCGGTGCGCACGGTGTGATCGAACACCACCACCTTCGCCGCGCCGGTCTCGCGTTTGATCAGCGCCTCGACCTCGGCGTTGTACGTCGCGCGCAGCTCCTCCTCGTCGTAGAAGTCGCGCACCTTCGTGTCGTGATGCGTCAGGATGAAGGCCTGGCGGTCGAGCGAAAAATCCTTGGCGATCGGCCGGGCGTCGTGGATGCGCACCGTGAAGTCGCGGTAGTTGCCGACTCGCCGCGGCACGCCGGTGCCGTGCGGTGGGTTGTAGGTCACCGGCTTGATGCTGAGATCGGCCAGGTAGTTCATCGGCGCCTCGACCCAAGCCTGGATCGGAGCACGCGGGGCCGTCGATTCGACAAGGCGGGCAGAAGTCATGGTCGCACCCGTTGAAGCGTTACATCCCGGAAGATCGTGTGCCCTTTACCGCGTTAAAGGCCCCCTGCCCCACGAGAAGATTTCATGGGGTCATGTCGGGTTTCACGCCGCCAACTCGAGGATCTCCATGACCTCGGCCGGCCCCTGGATCGGCCGCGGATTGTTGAGCACGGCGCGGTCGTGCATCGACTTCTCGGCGATCTCGCGGAAGCGGTCCTTGCCGACACCGACCTCGCCCAGCCGTCCCGGCAGACCGAGTGCCTTGACCAGCCCGGCCACGAGATCGGCCGCCGGCGCGTCCGGCTTGCCGAACGCCTCGCTCACCCGCTTCTGGCGCTCGGCGTTGGCAGAAAGATTCCAGCGCAGCACCGAGGGCAGCATCACGCACGACGTATGGCCATGCGGCACGTGGCAGGCGGCGCCCAGCACATGGCCGATGCCGTGGCTTGCGCCGACGCCCACGCCCGACGTGCCGGCCCCGATCGACAGCCACATGCCGAACTGCAGGTGGAGCCGCGTCGCCATATCCTCCGGCCGCGCCTTGTGCGCGGGCAGCGCGTCGGCCAGCAGCTTCAGCGCCTCGGTCGCCGTGCCCAGCACGAAAGGATGCGCCTGCTGCGAGCACAGCCGCTCCACGGCGTGGTCGACGGCCTTCAAGCCTGTCGACAGCATGAGATCCATCGGCGTGGCCAGCGTCGCGGCGGGATCGAGCACGATCACCCGCGGCACGATCAAGGGATGGCCAAAGCTTTCCTTGATGCCGTGGCGCGGGTCGCTGATGCCGGCGAAGGCGTTGAACTCGGCGGCCGACAAGGTCGTCGGCACGGCGATCATGCGGATGGCGTCGGCCTGCGGCTTGATCGTCTCGGCCGGCGGCGCGGCACCTTCCTTGGGACGACCGGCACGGTAAAGGTCGAGATCCTCGATCTTAGTCGCGTTCTGCCAGAGCGCGATCAGCATCACCTTGGTGGCATCGATCGCCGAGCCGCCGCCGACGGCGACGAGAAGGTCGGCGCCGGCCTCGCGGGCGAGCTTCGCGCCCTCGATCACGCAGGGCCGCGGCGAATGGGCGGTAATGCCCGAGTAAACACCGGCATAGCGATCGCCGAGATCTCGGACGATGTCGGCCAGCAGCGCACTCTGCGCCACCGACTTGGTGGTCGTGACGAAGACCCGCCGCGCACCCAGCCGCTCGGCCTCGGCCCGGAGGGCCGGTCCGGCCGACTTGCCGTAGACGACGCGCTCGATGTCCTGGTGGCCGTGGATGCCGTTCAGCATGGTATCAACTCCCAAAATCCTCACCCTGAGGAGCGCCGCGAAGCGGTGCGTCTCGAAGGGTGGGAACCAGTCTTCCTGTTGCCCATCCTTCGAGACGCCGCGCTGCGCGCGGCTCCTCAGGATGAGGTGGAGCGTATTCTAGCTCAGGTGGCGGCGATAGAGCGCCAGCATGCGCTCGTAGTGCTTCTCGCAGGCCGCCTGGTTGTAGTTGCCGCGATCGGTGAAGGCGTAGCCGTGATGGGTGCCCCTCTCCGTCTCGGAACGCGAGGGGAAGGGCGCGGCGGCCAAAAGTTTCTCGAAGGCGGCGACCTGGTCGAGCGGAACGTAGGCGTCGTGCTCGGCGAAGGAGTAATAGCCCTCGGCCTTGATGTCCGAAAGCATCAGATGCGGCGAGTCGGGCTTGTCGGTGATGAGCCACGTTCCGTAGTAGGACGCGAAGCAGCCGATGCGGTCGGCGTGCCTGGCCGCCGCCACGGTGACGAACGCGCCGCTCATGCAGTAGCCGACCAGCCCGATCTTGCCGGGCTTGGCGTCGGTCAGCGACGGCAACTTGTCGAGAATCGCGCCGACATCAGCCGCGATCTTGGCGTTGGAAATCGACGAGACCATGCCGAACATCCTCTTCATGTTGGCCTCGGCGTCGGGGTGATCGCGCGTCGCGCCCAGCACGAACTCGCGCGTCGTGCGGTAGTAGAGATTGGGCAGCAGCACGTAGTATCCCGACTGGGCGATGCGCCGGCAGATCTCGCGCAGGCCTTCGCGCACGCCCGGCGCATCCATCAGCATCAGCACCACCGGCAGCGGCCCGCCGTCGTCGGGCCGCACGGTGTAGGTGTTCATCGCGCCATCTTGCGTGGCGATATCCAGCTCGCGTTCGATCATGGCCGGACGGTACCGGCCTTGCGGGCCATGGTCTATAACCGCCGCTCACAAGGCAACCCGAGGAGTGGAACGATATGCCCGAGGCGAGCGAGGGAGCGCTGGACGGCCTGAAAGTCATCGACCTGTCGCGTGTGCTGGGTGGCCCCTACTGCGGCCAGATGCTGGCCGACCATGGCGCCGAGGTGATCAAGGTCGAGCCGCCGCAAGGCGACGAGACCCGCGCCTGGGGCCCGCCGTTCGACCACGAAGGCATCTCCGCCTACTTCGCCGGCATCAACCGCAACAAGCGCACGATCGCGCTCGACCTTTCCAAGCCGGAGGGTCGCGACGTGCTGCTGAAGCTGCTCGAGCAGGCCGACGTGCTTATAGACAATTTCAAGACCGGCACGATGGAGAAGTGGGGCATCGGCTATGCCGACACGCTCGCCAAGAAATTTCCGCGGTTGATCCATGCCCGCGTCTCGGGCTTCGGCGCCGACGGCCCGCTGGGCGGCTTTCCGGGCTATGACGCCATGGTGCAGGCCTCGTCCGGGCTGGTCTCGGTCAACGGCTCGCCCGAAAGCGGGCCGGTGCGCATCGGCGTGCCGGTAGTCGATCTGTCGACCGGCATGAATGCCTGCATCGGCATCCTGATGGCGCTCTACGAGCGTAACCGTTCCGGCAAGGGCCAGTTTGTCGACGCCACGCTCTATGACAGCGCCATCGCGCTTCACCAACCGCACGCCCCCAACTATTTCATGGCCGGCGCCACACCCAAGCTGGTCGGCAACAGTCACGGCAGCCTGGCGCCCTATTCCAACTTCCCGACCAGGGGCCGCAACATCGTGGTCGGCGCCGGCAATGACGGGCAATTCCGCAAGCTCATGCAAATGCTGGGCAAGCCCGAGCTGGCCGCCGATCCGCGCTTCAAGACCAACAAGGACCGCGTGGCCAACCGTCTGGCGCTGGAGGCCGAATTGCGCGCCCTGACCAAGCATCGCGACGGCGAAAGCTTCGCCAACGAGCTGATGGAAAACGGCGTGCCCTCGGGCGCCGTGATGGAAGTGCCCGACGTCATGGAACATCCGCACACTAGGCATCGCGGCATGGTGTGGGAGAAGGACGGTTACCGGAACGTCGGCAACCCGGTGAAGCTCTCGCGCACGCCGGCGAGCCCGCGCAGCAAGCCCAAGAAGTTCGGCGCCGACACCAGGGCGGTGCTCAGCGAACACGGCTATTCGGCGGCCGAGATCGACAAGCTCGTGGCCGCCGGCATGGCGCTGACCGGGATCAGGAAATAGGGAGCGCCCGATGTTTCAACCCGACCTGCTCAAGGGCAAGCGTATCCTGGTGACCGGCGGCGGCACCGGGCTCGGCCGGTCGATGGCCCAGCGCTATCTCGAGCTCGGCGCCAACGTGGTGATCTGCGGGCGGCGCGAGGATGTCCTGAAGCAGACGGCCGAAGAACTCGCCAAAGCGACCCGTGGCGAGATCGAGACGGTGGCTTGCGACGTTCGCGTGGCCGACGCGGTCGAGGCCATGATGGACCATATCTGGGCCAAGCGGCCGCTCGACATCCTGGTCAACAACGCAGCCGGCCAGATCCTGGCGCAGACCAACAAGATGTCGACGCGCGCCATCGATTCAGTGCTGGGCATCGTGCTGCACGGCTCGGCCTACTGCACCGTCGCCGCCGGTCGGCGCTGGATCGACGCCGGCCTGCGTGACCGGGTCGTGCTGTCGATCCTCACCGTCTCCTCGCTGACCGGCGCGCCCTTCACGGTGCCCTCGGCCATGGCCAAGGCGGGCGTTTTGGCCATGACCAAGAGCCTCGCCGTCGAATGGGGTCCCAAGGGCATCCGCACCTGCGCCATCGTGCCCGGTCCCTTCCCCACCGAGGGCGCCTGGAGCCGGCTGATGCCCAAGGAGCGCGGCGGCAACGACGAGCTGATCAAGACCGTGCCGCTCCGGCGCGTTGGCAAGCACGAGGAACTGGCCAACCTCGCGGCCTTTCTCGTGAGCGACGGTGCTGCCTACATCAACGGCGATGCGATCGTGATCGATGGCGGCAAGATGCTGCAGTCCGGCGGCGGCGGTGCCAATACGCAGGCGATGATCGACTGGACCGATGAACAGTGGGAGGCGATTCGACCGAAGAAGAAGTAGGCCGATGCGGACGGGTCAGCCTCGCTGTCTTGATTGTCCACCGGCGCTGCTCCTACGTTTCATGGGCACCGTAGCAGGAGGGTAGGTAACGCCTATGACTCCACCGGACCACAGAGGGTGACGCGGCACCGGAAAATCCGCGACCCGTTCGTCCCCGGCAACCGCAACGGCGGCTCGCCGACCTCCTGAAAACAGGGAGGGGACCATGTCCCGAACGAGCCCCGCCCGCCGCCAGCGGGCGGGGTTCCGTTTTGGGACTTAGCGCGCAGGCACCTTCTCGGTGTTCACCACCCGCACGGGATCGCCGTCCGCAAGACCGTCGGGCGGACTGTCGATGATACGGTCGGTGGGGGAGATGCCGCTGGCGATCTCGACCACCTGGCCGAGATCGCGACTGATGGTGATGGGCTTCAGTACGACCTTGTTATTGGCGTCCACGGTCGCCACGCGCAGCCCCTTCTGGCCGAAGATCAACGCGCCGGCCGGGATGCTGAGCGCCACCATGTCCTGCGGCAGCGCGATGCGGGTGTTCGCGAAGGCGCCCGGCATCAACTCGCCGGCGGCGTTGTCGACCACGACCTGCATGCGGGTCGTGCCGGAAGCGGCATCGACCGAGCGGGCCGAGGCTTCAACGACGCCAGTGTAGGTCTTGCCGGGATATTCCGGCACCATGATATCGACCTTGGTGTTGAGCTTCACTGCCGGCACGTAGTTCTGCGGCACGCTCACCGTCAACCTGAGCTTGCGCGTATCGGAGATGACAAACAGGGCGAGGCCCGCGCTCGAGTCGGCGTTGATCAGGGCGCCGAGATCGGTGTTGCGCGTCGTCACGGTCCCGTCGAACGGCGCCACCACGCGCTTGAAGTCGGCAAGCACCGTCAGCCGGTCGACGTTGGCTTGCGCGGCCTTGCTGAGCGCCTGCTTGACGGTGAGGTCGCCGGTCTTCTCGTCGACCGTCTGCTTGGCCACGGTGTTGGTGCCACCAAGCGTCTGCCAGCGCTGGGCCGTGACGAGCGCCAGGGCCTCCCCCGCCTGGGCGCTGGCGAGCGCCGCCCTGGCCTGCAGGAGCTGCTGATCGAGATCGGGCGCCTCGATTTCCGCCAGCAACTGGCCCGCCTTCACCGGCGCGCCGATATCGACGTGCCACGCCTTGAGGAAGCCGCTGACGCGGGCGTAGATCGGCGCCCGGGAATAGGCTTCCAGACGGCCCGGCAGGTCGAGCGAGGACTTGTTGGCGGCGCGGTCAGGAGCCACCACGGCAACCGTCGGGATCGCCGTGGCACTGGCCAACTCCTTGAGCTGCGCTTCACTTGAACTGCGACTCCAGATCCCGTTCACCACGATCAAGGCAAGCGCCACGCCGCCGACGATGCCCGTGATCGCGAGCCCGCGTCGCGGGGCTTTCGGGGGACTGGACGTGGAGTCAGGCGACATGGGCAACTCCCGCAGCGTCCGGGGAGACCGTGGCCTTCTTGCCATGGTGCCGGTGGACGAGGCTGAACACGACGGGAACGAACATAAGTGTGGCGATCGTCGCAAAAATCAGGCCACCGATCACGGCGCGGCCAAGCGGCGCATTCTGCTCGCCGCCCTCGCCCAGGCCAAGCGACATCGGCAGCATGCCGATGATCATGGCAAGGGCCGTCATCACCACCGGACGGCAGCGCACAAAACCGGCCTCGAGGGCAGCGGCCGTGGCGTCGCCCAGCACAGCCAGCCGCTCGCGCGCGAAGCTGATGACCAGCACGGAGTTGGCGGTCGCCACGCCCATGCACATAATGGCGCCGGTGAGCGCGGGGACCGACAGGGTCGTGTTGGTGGCGAACAGCATCCACACGATGCCGGCGAGCGCGGCCGGCAGCGCGGTGATGATGATGAAAGGATCACTCCACGACTGGAAATTCACCACGATCAACAGATAGATCAGGACGATTGCACCCAAAAGACCAAACAGCAGGCCGGAGAAGGCGCTGTCCATCGTCTTCACCTGGCCTTGCAGTTTGACTGCACGGACTTTCGGCGAGGCTTGGCTGGCGAGCTCGTCGATGACGCGGCGGACGTCGGCCGCCACGGCTCCGAGGTCGCGACCCTGCACTGCGGCGTAGACTTGCACGGTGTTTTGCAGGTCGTACTGCGTCACCACGGCATTGGCGACATCGCGCTTGATGTCGGCAAAGCCGCCCAGCACCTGCAGCGAGGTCGCCGCCGGCGCCATGATCGGCAGGTTGGACAGCGAAGACAGCGAATCAAGCCGGTACTGCGGCGTCTGCAGGACGATGCCGTAGGAAACGCCGTTCTCACGGTTCAGCCAATAGGTCGGTGCGACCTGTCCGCTGCCCGCCAGGTTGACGACCAGCGAGTTGGTGACGTCGCGCGTGGTGAGGCCGACATACTGCGCCCGCGTGCGGTCGACATCGACATCGAACACCGGAGCGCCGCGCGACTGCTGGAGGCGCGCGTCGACGATGCCCGGCACCTGGCGCAGACGGGCGAGCAACCGATTGGCGTGGTCGAAGGTGGCGTCGGGGTCGGAGCCGCGCACCTGAATGTCGATCGGCGACGGCGCGCCGAAGTTCAGGATCTGGCTGATGATGTCGGCCGGCAGGAACGAAAAAGTGAAACCCGGGAAACGCTCCGGAAGCTCGCGCCGGAGCTGGCGCACATAGTCGGCGGTCGGCCGGTGGTCAGACGTCAGCTTGATCTGGATCTCGCCGTCCTGCGAACCGATCGTGCCGGTGTTGTTGTAGGTCATGTTGATGCCGCTCACCGGCATGCCGACATTGTCGACCATGGTGGCGATCTCGCGCGACGGGATGACGCGGCGGATCTCCTTCTGGATGTCGGCGAACCGGTTGGCGGTTTCCTCGACCCGCATGCCGATCGGCGCGCGGGCATGCATCAGGATCTGGCCGGCATCGACCGAAGGAAAGAAGTTGCGTCCGAGAAACGGCGTCAGCAGGAACGATGCCGCCACGAAGGCGAGAAAGCCGCCGATGAAGGCCGCGCGGTGATGCAACGCCAGCCCCAGCACGTCGCGATAGCCGGCACGAAAGCGCTCGAACCGTGCCTCGAAGCCTCTCTGGACCATCACCAACGGGTTGCGTGTGGGTGGCGGTCCGTCATGGCCGTGCTCGGTATGCGGCTTCAGAAGATAGGCGGCCATGGTCGGCACCAGGGTGCGCGACAGAAAATACGACCAGGCCATTGCGAACATCACGGCCAGGGCCATGGGCACGAACAGGAAGCGCGGCACGCCTTCAAGGAAGAACATCGGCACGAAGACGATGCAGATGCAGAGCGTGGAGACGAAGGCCGGCGTGGCGATCTGCTGCGCGCCGTCGGTGATCGCCGCCACGACGCCCTTTCCTTGCTCGAGATGCCAGTTGATGTTCTCGATGGTGACGGTGGCGTCGTCGACCAGGATGCCGACGGCCAGCGCCAGGCCGCCCAGCGTCATGATGTTGAGCGTCTCGCCGGCCGCGGCCAGCATCGCGATCGCTGCAAAGATGGCTAGCGGGATGGAGGTGGCGATGATGATGGTCGATCGCCAGCTGCCGAGGAACAGCAGGATCATCAGGCTGGTCAGAACGGCGGCGATCGCCGCCTCGGTAACGACTCCGCCGATCGCGTTCTCCACGAACAGCGACTGATCGCCCAGGATCGCGACGGCGAGGTTTTCGGGCAGCGACGGGCGCAGCTCATTCACCCTCTGCTTGATGCCGTCGATGATCGAGAGCGTGGAGACCGCGCCGTTCTTCAGCACCTGCAGCAGGACCGAACGCCCGCCGTCGACATTGACGATGTTGGTCTGCGGCGGGTTGCCGTCCCTCACCTGCGCGACGTCGCGCAGGTAGACGATGGCGCCGTTGGCGGCGAATACCGGCAGGTCGGCGAGGGCGGCGAAGTCCCTGGGCGCGTTGTTGAGCTGGATGCTGTACTCGACGCTGCCGATCTTCTGCGTGCCGGCCGGCGTCAAAAGATTCTGCGCGGCAAGCGCATTGGCGACATCGTTGGCCGACAGCCCGCGCGCCTGCATGGCGGCCGGATCGAGATCGATCTGGATCTGGCGGAACTTGCCGCCGAACGGAAACGGGATGGCCGCGCCGGGCACGGTGACCAGCGGCGTGCGCACCGTGTTGATGGCGATGTCGAACACCGCCTGCTCGGACATGCCCTTGGACGACAGCGCGAGTTGCAGGATCGGCACCGTCGCGGCGTTGTAGTTCAGGATCAGCGGCGGCGTGATGTTGGGCGGCATCCACCTGGTCACCGTCTGCGAGATCGACGTGATCTGCGCGTTGGCCGTGCGGATGTCGGTGCCGGGCTGGAAGAAGACCTTGACGATGCCCACGCCGGTGTAGGACGTGCCCTCGATGTGCTCGATGTCGTTGACAGTGGTGGTCAGCGAGCGCTGGAACTGCAGCATGACGCGGCCCGACATCTCGTCGGGCGACAGCCCGGTGTACTGCCAGACGACGGCGATGATGGGGATGCGGATTTCGGGGAAAATGTCAGTCGGCGTCCGGAGCGCCGCCAGCGGTCCGACGATCAGGATCAATACAGCCAGCACCACGAACGTGTAGGGCCGGGTCAACGCTATCCGTACTAGGTTCAGCATTCCCTGCCGAAAATCCGTGATTTGAGAGGCGCCGGTCCCCCAGAGACCGCACTGCAACATGGGACCATGAAGCGCCGGTTCTGTCGAGGCGATATTGGTTCTTCACCCCGATTGGTGGTGCGTTAGTGTGGCGCGGTAAGTAACGGAGCCGTGACCGGGAGGGACGAAACATGGCCGACTACGACTACGTCATAGTGGGTGCAGGCTCGGCGGGCGGCGCGCTGGCGGCTCGGCTGAGCGAGAATCCAAACAACAAGATTCTGCTGCTGGAAGCCGGCGCAGCCAGCCATCCCTACTCGCGCATGCCGCTTTCATTCGGACTGCTGATCGACAATCCCGCCGCCAACTGGTGCTACCAGTCCGAACCCGAGCCCGGGACGGCCAACCGGACCATTCCCGTGCCGCGAGGAAAACTTCTGGGCGGCTCGAGCTCGATCAATGGCCTCGTCTGGGTGCGCGGCCAGCCGCTCGATTTCGACACTTGGGCGCAGATGGGCTGTCGTGGCTGGAGCTGGCGCGACGTGGCGCCGGTCTTCACCCGGATCGAGAACTTCGTCGACGGCGACGGCAGCAACGGCCGCGGCACCGCGGGGCCGCTCAAGGTCTCGACCGTGCCCGACCAGAACCCGCTCTACGACGCGCTGTTCGCCGCCTCCAAGGCGGCAGGCTTCAAGCTCAACCCCGACTACAACAGCGAAGACCAGGAAGGCGTCGTCAAGACGCAGACCTCGATCTACAAGGGCCGGCGCATGAGCGTGGCCTATTGCTACATCGAGCCGGCGATGAAACACGCCAACCTCCATGTCGTCACCAACGCCATGACCTTGAGCGTTGTGCTCGAGGGCAAGCGCTGCGTCGGCGTCGAATACGAAAAGGACGGCAAGGTCGTGCAAGCCCGCGCGCGAGAGACCATCCTGTCGGCTGGCGGCGTCGCCAGTCCGCAGATCCTGGAGCTTTCGGGCATCGGCCAGCCCGAGCTTCTGAAGAGGCACGGCATCGACGTGAAGCACGAGCTCAGGGCCGTGGGCGAGAATTTCCGCGACCACATCAACGCCCGCATCATCTGGAAGGTGAAGGACGCGCGTGTGTCCTACAACCATATGGCGCGCGGGTTGGGCTCGGTCATCCAGATGACGAAATACCTCGCGACCGGCGGCGGCTTCATGAGCCTGCCGTCGGCGCCGCTGCTCGCTTTCCTGAAGACGCGGCCCGAGCTCGCGACGCCCGACGTGCAGATGCATCTCGTGCCCTATTCGATCAAGGATCCCAAGACGCGCAAGCTGCAGGACTTCCCGTCGATGACGATCTCCTGCTACCAGCTCCGGCCCGAAAGCCTGGGTTCGATCCACATTCGCTCGGCCGATCCCAAGGCGCAGCCGGCGATCCGCTTCAATTTCCTGGCCGATTCCATCGACCAGCAGGCCATGGTCGGCGGCTTCGGCATGATGCGGAAGATCGTCAACGCGGCGCCGATGGACGTCTATCGCGGCGAGGAGTTCTCGCCTGGCCCCTCCGTCAACAGTGACGAGGAAATCCTGACTTGGATCAGGAACAACTCGCAGACCGCCTATCACCCGATCGGCACCTGCCGCATGGGGCCGGGACCGAACACCGTGGTCGACGACAAGCTCAGGGTGCATGGGCTCGAGGGACTGCGCGTCGCCGACGCCTCGATCTTCCCCACCATGCCCTCGGGCAACACCAACGCGCCCTCGATCATGGTCGGCGAGAAGGCGGCGGACATTCTGAAGGCGGCAGCGTAGCACACTGCAATATCACCGTCTGATCACCGCGCATGGCCGGCGTGGTGCTTATCTTGCTCTCTCTACCGCTCCGAGAGGACATCATGAGCGCGACCGCCAAGGCCGAAGGTCCGATTGCCGGTCTCCCGCGTAACGGCAACTTCTACAGAGAGGCGCGGCGAACGCTGCGCTCGTTCTGCCCGCAGGCCGTACTCAACTGGCGGGAAGCGCGCTATTACGCGCGCTATGGCGAGGTCGAGCTGCATCTGCTCGAATTCCTGTGCCAGCGCGACCGGGACGCCATCGATGTCGGCGCCAATGATGGCAGCTACGTGCATTATCTGAGAAGGTACGCGCGACGGGTCATCGCCTTCGAGCCCATGCCGGCTTTCGCCCAAATGTTGCGCCGCAAGTTCCGCCACGGTGTCGTCGTCAAGTCCGTGGCGCTGTCCGACGCTGCCGGCACGGTGTCGCTGTGCATGCCGGTCGTCGACGGCGCGGTGGTGAGCGGCTGCTCGACCATCTCCTCGGCGGCATCGGCCGTCTATCCGGCGCATCGCGCCATCGAGGTGCCGATGGACCGCCTCGACAACGTCTATGGCGGCGATGTCGGCTTCATCAAAATCGACGTCGAGGGCCATCAACAGGCCGTGCTGGACGGCGCGGTGGCGACGATCCGGCGTTGCCAGCCGCGCATGCTGGTCGAAGCGGAAGAGCGTCTGTCGCCCGGCGGATTGGCGCGCGCCAAGGCCTATTTCAAGCCGCTAGGCTATCGCGGCTACTACGTCCACGACCGACTCCTCAAGCCGATCGATCAGTTCTCGATCGCACACCTGCAGAAGCCATCCAACCTGCCCGACCTGACCGCGCCGCTTGAGCAGCGCCAGCGGTTCGGGCAGTACCTCTACAATTTCATCTTCCTGCCGCCAGACGAGCCGACCGAGACACTGCGTCGGCTGTCTGATCGGCTGTCCCGGCTCTGACCCGGCTGCCTGTCGTGCCGCGCATGTGCGCCACGAGATGGCGACCGATGCGGTCCCAGTCGAAGCGGTCGGCACAGGCCGCGTAGGCGCGTTCCTGCCGCGCATTGAGGCCGGCAAAATCGTCGATCAACGCCACCACGCCCTCGGCCAGCGCGCTGTGGCTGTCGAACAGGCCGATGCTGCGTCCGTCCTCCAGCGGCATGCCCGGCAGGGCGATCCGCATCGCCAGGATGGGCACGCGGCTGAACACATAATCCAGGCCTTTGAGCTTGAAGCCGCCCAGAAGGTCCGGCACCAGCGCGACGCGCGCATCCCGCATGTAGGGGCGGATGTCGGCCACGGGCCCGACGAAGTCGACCGAAGGGAAGCGCCGGCGGAGATCGGCGAGATAGCCGACCTCGACCTCGCCCACGATCTGCAGCTCAATTCCGGCATGCAACAACGGGTCACTGGCCGCCGCCAGGAATGATTCCAGGCTGATGCGTTTGGGTGGCCAATCGAGGCTGCCGACCAGGATGGCGCGCCGCGGCACGCCGGCGTCGATCTTGCGGCTGGCAACCCGCGGACCGCCATAGCCCGGCGGGAGAAACACGATCGGCCGGCCAACCGAGTTCGCCGCAAAGCGTCGACAATCGTCCGGCGTGTTCGATGTCACAATGTCTGCCGCCGAGATCAGACGACGTTCCAGGCCGATCACCTTCAGGAAATCGATCTCCTTCAGGATCCGGCGCAGCCCTTGTGCGGCGGCGGCGATGCGCCGTGCCACCGTGGCCTCGTGATTATGCGCGATGTAGACGATGCGCGGCGGCCACGCGCTGTGGGCGCGATGGCGCATGACGTGGCGCAGCGCCCATCCGGCACAGATGCTGTCGAACACCACCGCATCCCACGATCGTTCCGCAAGGGCATGCTCAAGCAGCCGCTCCATCTCCGGTGAGCCGCGCTGCGTCACAACGGGATCGCGCGACAACAGCCGCCGCCCTGCGGATTTCGGGCGTCCGCGGGCCAGGCGCCAGTCGATGCCGCGCGGATCGATCGAGGCCCGAGGATTTTCCGGCCGGGCCAGGCCGATCACCGTGAGCGCGGCGCCGGCGCGGCAGGCTGCCTCGATCAGGCCCTTGGAGTAGATGAGCTGGCCGTTGGTCGCCGGGTCCGGATCGGCAAGGGTGAGCCACAGGCACTGCATCGCGATCTCCGACACACAGCACCACGATGTGGAGCGCCACATCGCAGCGCCAGTGATCAAGCTGTGTTGCCGCAACACGAACTCCGCACGCGTACTTGGACGCTGTTGCTGCGCGGCAACACCTTCGACGGCCACAACCTGAACACTGGCGAGTCTTCAAGTTATGCATATTTATCGAGATATATATCTGGTCCGCCAGCCCCGGGCCTGCGCGAGAGGGGTGTCTCGCGAAAGGGAGGCTAAATGTCTCTGGCCGAGCCGGAGGAGTTGTCACCTACTGCCGCGTTTGTGTGCAACAAGTCAGAAAGCGTGCTTTCGGTCATCGAGAAGTGTCTCGACAACGGATTGGGGACCTGCCTGATCGTCGAGGACGACCAGCGCTTGGCTGGGCGCATCTCGCTCGACGACATACGTCAGGCCCTGCTCGATGGCTCGGCGATCATTGACCCGACTCTGGGATGGCACTTGACCGACGCCGGCGCCACGGCGACGACGCGCCGGCTGCGCAACGATATCGCTGACGCCGCCGTACTGCAGCCGGTGGTCGATCCAAGCGGGCGTCTCACCGGCGTCCTGATCGATCATTCGACCGTGCCCGTGCAGGTCGCAAAACCCCATATGACACGTCATGAGTTCCGCTCGATGCTGGACGCGTTCATCTCCTGCTGGATCTCCAGCAAAGGACCCTACGTCCAGAAGTTCGAGCACCAGTTCTGCAACTTCGTGGGGGTCCGGCACGGCGTCGCCGTGTCCAACGGTACCGTCGCCCTGCACCTGGCGCTTGTCGCTCTTGGGGTCGGGCCGGGCGACGAAGTGATCGTGCCGGACCTTACCTTTGCAGCGACCATCAACGCGGTGCTCTATTGCGGCGCCACGCCGGTGATCGTCGACGTCGACCGCGCGACCTGGTGCATGACTCTCGAGTCGGTCGAGCACGCCTGCACGGCGCAGACCAAGGCGATCATTCCCGTCCACCTCTACGGGCGGCCGGCGGAGATCGGCCCGATCGCCGAGTTCGCCAGAGGCCGCGGCATCGCCGTGGTCGAGGACTGCGCGGAAGCGCACGGCGCGCGCTACGCCGGCCGCGTGGTCGGGCAGTTCGGCGACGTTTCCTGCTTCTCCTTCTATGCCAACAAGATCGTGACCACGGGCGAAGGCGGCATGTGTCTCACCGATTCGGAGGACATCGCGACGTCGCTGCGCTTGCTGCGCGACCACGGCATGTCGCCGGACCGCTCCTACTGGCACGAGAGGGTAGGCTACAACTATCGCATCACCAACCTGCAGGCAGCGATCGGCGAGTCGCAACTTTGGCGCATCAACGGCACGCTGCAGCGCAATGCCCGCATTGCCGCGCTCTACCGCGAGGCCCTCGAAGGTATTCACGGCGTGCGCTTCCCCCCAGCCATGTCCGACAAGT
>Ga0308309_10000363_pt1 | contig 29936 bp, 30 predicted proteins | sample HubBroMetageWFT5_FD_192491 | JGI IMG/M metagenome (GOLD analysis project Ga0308309, IMG submission 192491) | Warmed and freeze-thawed soil microbial communities from the Hubbard Brook experimental Forest, New Hampshire - Hubbard Brook CCASE Soil... | ecosystem: Environmental > Terrestrial >...
CAAGCTTCTGCACCGTCTTCTCGTCGTAGAACTTGCCGCCTGACGCATCATACACCGCGGTCTTGCCCAAGGTGGGAAAGTGCGAGACCTCGAGGGCCGTGCGCTCACCGCCCATCAGGTAGACCAGGTCGGTCGTGCCGTCATTGCGCAGATGATGGGCGACGCCGTCACAGGGAAAGCCGAGATAGTCGCCCGGCCCCACCGTCACCTCGGCATCGCCGATGGTCGCGCGGCCGGTGCCCTCGAGGATGAACACGAATTCCTCCTGCAGCTCGTGCCAGTGCGGCACGAAGCTTTCCGCGCCCGGCACCAAGCGCGCCAGATGGAGCTGGTTGCGCTTCATGCCGGCGCGGTCGCCCAGCGAATGAAAGCGCACATCGGACTTGGGATTGAGGGGATGGCGGAGGTGGGTCGCCTCTTCGGGCTTGAGCGCTTTGGTGCGCACGAGATGCCGGGGTTCGTCCGCCATGGCGCCCTCCTCAGGCGGCTTTGCCCAAATCCTCGCCGGCCAGCACACGCTCGATCAGGCGCACGACATTGTCGCGGCCGTAGAGCTTGATGAAGGCGCCCATGCGCGGCCCCTGCTCGGCGCCCAACAGCACCTCATAGAGCGTCTTGAACCACTGGCGCAGCTCGGCCTGGGCGAAGTGACGCTTGCCCACCTCGTAGACCTCGTTCTGGATGAACTCGGCACTCTCCTCATCAGGCAGCCTGCGCAAAGTGTCGGCGAGATCCTTCAGCGCGTCGCGCTCCTTGGCCGTCGGCAGCCGGAACTTCTTCGAGGCCTTCACGAAGTCCTGGTAGTAGGCCACCGCGCCCGACAGCAGGCGGTCGAGATAGGGCGCCGTCTCCGGCGTCGCGCCCGGCACGTAGCGGCGCAGGTACTGCCACAGCACGTCCTTGTTCTCGGTATGCGCCACGCTGGCGAGATTGAGCAGCATGCCGAAATTGACCCCGGCCGAAGAGTTGGCCGGCGCCGCACCGTCATGGATATGCCAGGCCGCGTTCTCCAGCGCCTTGGCCGGCTCCTCGGCCGGCAGCTTCTCGACCGCCGCGAGATAATCGTCGACGGCGCGCGGGATGACGTCGAAATAAAGCCGCTTGGCCCGCCGCGGCTGCTGCTGCATGTAGAGCGCCAGCGATTCGGGCGGCGCGTAGCGCAGCCACTCCTCGACCGAAAGGCCGTTACCCTTGGACTTGGAGATCTTGCGGCCCTCCTCGTCGAGGAAGAGCTCGAAGTTGAAGCCCTCCGGCGGCTTGCCGCCCAGGATGCGGACGATCTTCGCGCTCAATTCGGCCGAGGAGATGAGATCCTTGCCGTACATCTCGTAATCGACGTCGAGGGCGAACCAGCGGCCGGCCCAATCGGCCTTCCACTGCAGCTTGACGTTGCCGCCGGTGACCGGCGTCTCGACCAAGCTGCCGTCCTCGTCGCGATAGACGATGGTGCCGGCCGCAGCATCGGTCTTGACCACCGGCACCTGCAGCACGCGGCCGGTCTTGGGCGAGATCGGCAGGAAGACCGAGTAGGTCTGCTGGCGCTCCTCGCCCAGGGTGGGCAGCATGACCGCCTGGACCTCGTCGTAATGCTGCAGCATGGCCAACAGCATCTTGTCGAAGCGGCCCGACTTGTACCAATCGGTCGCCGACTGGAACTCGTACTCGAAGCCGAACGAATCCAGGAAGGCACGCAGGCGTGCGTTGTTGGCCGCACCGAAGCTCGGATATTCGTTGCTGAACGGATCGGGTACCGACGTGAGCGGCTTGCCGAGATGGGCCCTCAGCATCTCCTTGTTGGGCACGTTGTCGGGCACTTTGCGCAGCCCGTCCATGTCGTCGGAGAAGCAGAACAGCCTCGTCGGGATGTCGCTCAGGCGCTTGAAGGCCTGGCGCACCATGGTGGTGCGCACGACCTCGCCGAACGTGCCGATATGCGGCAGGCCGGACGGGCCATAGCCGGTTTCGAGCAGCACATAGCCTTTGGCCGGCGCTTTGCCGCCCGTACGGGCCAACAGCTTGCGGGCTTCTTCGAATGGCCACGCGCGCGCGGCCTGGGCGAGGGAACGATCGATCTGCGACATGAATCGCAGAACCTATGAGCGAGCGCCATTTGCGTCAATCCGGCCGCGGTCGAAACTGGCGCACGACAAAGGACAAAACGGCTCTCAACCGGGCCGCGGACCTCCAGGTCCGCTCGGCGGACCATGCTGAACCACCTGATCTTGTCACAACTTCCCTTGGCCAAAATCCGCCCCTGCCGGTTGATCGCGCGAGAAGCTGCCTTAGATAATCGGCGGCGGAGCAGACCGATGAGCCGCTTGGATGTGACCACTCGGAGTGGGAGGCCGCGCAGGATGCGCGGCCGCAGACTGAAACCCAAACGAGAGGAGTTGTGCGATGAAGATGAATTCCGCACAGATCGAGCAGACTCTGAATCAATTCGATGCCCAGGCCATTCCGGCAGGACATCCGGCGATGCCGCAACTCGAAGGGCTATTCGGTGGTCACACCTTCTTCCTCGACAGCGAGGGCCTCAATATCGTCGAACCTGTCGAGGCGGCGCAGAGCGACCGCCAGCGGGGCGTCGTCGTGAATCTCGCCAGTTGGACCGATGAGACCAAGGCGAGCCTTGAACCCCACGAGCCCGAATCGACGGATCTGGTGGTCGATCTCGAAACCGACACGCGTCATTGACGAGAGGCTCGCCCGCGAGCGGATCGAGGCTCCGGGCGCCGCCAAGTGAATGGCGTTCTTTCCGGGCCGGTCGCGTGTCGAATGCAATCGGCCGGCGGGAGAATCACGTCCTCACACCCCAACAAGGAGTTTCGGCATGCAATCGACAGCCCGATTTGGCACGTGGTGCGCCCTGACTTTCACCGCGGCTGGCCTCTTGGTCATGCCTGCGGCACAGGCGCAGCAACAATCTCCCTCCGGGCCGTCGGCGACAACGCCCAGCCCGACGACGACACCGACAATAATTCCCGACAAAAAGCTCGACGCGGCCGCCGCCGCCGTCAAAAAGGTGTCCGTGATCAAGAACAAGTACGACCAGCAATTGGCTGAGGCGCCGGTCGCCGAAAAGGAACGTCTCCAGGGCGAGGCCGGCAATGCCATGGCAAAGGCGGTCACTGACCAAGGCCTGTCGATCGAGGAATACACGACAATTCTGACCGCGGCGCAGAAGGATCCCGTCGTGCGCGACAAGCTCCTTCAGGGCATGAAATAGAGCCGTCGGCCCCGGCGCGGCGGACCAAGTAGCGCGTCAGGCGCTCCTCGGTGTGCTGCGCCGAGCGCCATGACGCGATGCCAGCAACGACCAAGTGGGCGCGGTCGGGCAGCCCCCGACCGGAGAGGCCCACGGTCCGCCAACGGCTAACGTCTGCTGCCCAGCACCGCCAGCGCCTCGCCGGCGGCGCGCAGGCCGGAGGCGTAGGCGCCACCCACCCGTGTCGCCCACACCGGATCGGTCGCCTCGCCGGCGAAGAACACGCGATCATGGTGCGGCTGGGCCAGGACCAGGCGGGCTTCGACGCGGCCCGGGATGGCCATGGACCACGATCCATGAGCAAACGGGTCCTTGCCCCAGCGCGTGGCGAAGGAATGCGCGACCGCGCCGCGCAGTCCATCGCCGTAGATCTCCGCCATCGCCGACAGCGCAAAGGAAACGGCGGCGCCGCCGCCCTGCTCCTCGAGCTCGCGGGCCTGCGCGCCGCCCACGAACACGACGGCGGCGTCGCGATTATGAGGCCGCACGATGGCGTCGAAGGCCTGACCCTTGCGCGTCAGCCCCGACACGCTGCGCCCGGCCGGCGCGTCGATCACCTTGCGCGCGAACGAGATAGCGATCTTGTTGTAGAGCGCCATCGGCAGCTGGGCGATCGCTTCGAGCTTGGCGGCCTTGAGCTGCGGGACGAAGCCGAAGGGCCCGGCCGCCAGCACGCCGGTCGGCACGGTGACGATGACGGCCTTGGCATTGAGCTCGCCGCCGGTCGTCACGATCTGCACCAGCGTTCCCGTCGAATCGACGCGCACGACGCGCGTGCCAGGCTTCACCGGCACCCTGGCGCCCCACCGCGCGATCAGGGCGCCCAGCCCCTCGGCCACGGAATATTGCGGCTCGGTGTCGGGCTGGCGCGTGAAGTCGCGCGCCGACAGCTCGTTGTTCTCGACGCCCGCCTCGAGCGGCCCGACCAGGGCATAGGCCAGGCGCTCCAGCGGGTCCTGGGGCGCGAGCAGGCGGCCGACGATCACGTCGGGATCCTTGCCCGGCGTCACGCCGAGCCCTGACAGAGGAGGCGGCTTTTTCAGCGCCGCCGCAATCTTGCGCGAGGCATCGACGGCGATCTTCTCGAAGCGGGCGTATTCCTCCCTCGGCAGCTCCTTGCCGCCGAGATAGAGCATCTGCTCCTGGCGATCGAGGACCGGCTTGGCGTTGGCCTCGCGCAGGATCGCCATGGCCGGGTTGGTCTTGCCGGCCTCGATCCATTGCGCGCCCTGATCGAAGGGAAAGCCGAAGGTGGTGCTGTCGGTGACGGCGCGGCCACCGATCCGCTCGCGCGCCTCGACCACCAGCACGCTCTTGTGCGCTGCCATCAGGGTGCGCGCCGCGGCAAGGCCCGCGACGCCGGCGCCGACGATGACGACATCGAGATCGGCGGCGCGGGCCGGCCGGCCGATGCCGAGCGCCAACGCCGACACGGTGACCCCCGAAAAGGCGGCCGACCTCAACAGGCCGCGGCGCTTCATTCCTTCCAGGTGAAGGGAAAGAGCTGCTGGCGCACGAAGCCCGGCGGCATGTAGTCGCCCAGCACGCCATACTTGCCGGGAAAACGCCGATCGGACTTCACGGCGGTGCCGAACAGGTAGTCGATGAAGGCGAAGTGCGCTGCGTAGTTGCGATCGATCGCCTCGCGCTCGGAACTGTGATGCCAGTGGTGGAAGTCGGGCGTCACGACCAGCCATTTGAGCGGGGCCCGCGCGAAGGCGTCGGGCAGGCGGACATTGGCGTGGTTGAACACCGCCTGGAAGCCCACGATGACGATATAGACGTTCATCGAGGCCTCACTGAAGCCCAGCACATAGAGCACGCCCAGGATCGACACCCGGGTGGCCAAAAGCTCGAAGATGTGCAGCCGCGAACCCGCCATCCAGTCCATGTATTCGGCGCTGTGATGGACGGCGTGGAAGCGCCACAGGAACGGAATCTCGTGATAGGCGCGATGCGTCCAGTATTGCACCAGGTCGGCGACCAGCAGCACCAGGAAGAGCTCGGCGAAGAACGGCAGGCCGCCCACCCATTTCTGCAGCGGTAGCCAGACGAGCCAGCCGAACAGCCGATGGATGGCGAAATTCACGACGACCAGCGCCAGCCCGACCATCAGGTGGTTGACGATGAAATGCGTGAAATCGGTCTGCCAGCCCGGCCGGAACACCGGCTGCTCGCGGTGCAACGGGAACATCTTCTCGATCAGGATGAAGACCATGCTCGAGCCGAGCAGATCGAGGATGAACCAGTCGAGGCCGATATAAGGCGTGTTGTCGGGAAAGTCGCCGACCGGCACGCGATGCCCGCCCATCGCGGCGGCCAGCAGGATCAACGCCAGCGCCGTGCCGTTCAGCCAGCGATTGCGCAGGCGGATCAGGTTGGCGAGCGCTATGCCGCCGGCAATCACCATGCCGACCAGCAGGATCTCGCGCAGCACGTTGACGTCGTATTTCTGCCGCAGCTCCGGCGTCGTCAGGTACTGCGGGAAATGGAACGCCAGCACCGACAGCACGGCGAGCCCGCCCAGGGTGAGGGCGATTACACCGGTTATCTTGCCTTTGCCCACTTCCATGGCGCCGGACTGGTGAAAGACGGCGGTGGGCTTCCTGATGATGGGCGGCGGCTTCATCCCCTCGCATGTTAGATGCAATGGAGGATCACTGCATCGGGCAATTGCCCTATGCTATCCACCTTTCGTGTCTCCTCCCCTTTCGCCCTGGCCTGCCCTGATCGCGACCGCGCGCGGGGCGTTGTGGCGCGCGGGCGACGGGACGATCGAGCGGCTGTCGGCGGCCGACGCGGCGGCGCGCGCCGCGGGCAGCTTGCCGCTCGTCTGCCATGCGCCGGCGGTGGCGGCGCGACTCGGGCTGGACGATCTGCCGGCGCGCGACCTTCTGGAACTCTTCGCCTTCGTGCGGCCGGCGCGCTTCTGCCTGCCGACGCCGCGCGGCCTTTGCGAGGCGCTCGATCTTGGCGTGCCCGCGACGCCGGAAGAAGAAGTCGCGGCCCTGCCCGAGGCAGCGCGCGCGCTGCTCGGCGAGCTGGAGGACATGGCAGCACTCGCCTCGCCTGAATTCAAGGACACCGCATCGGCCATGGCGCGCGGCCGATGGACATGGGGCGATGCGGTGCTGGCCGCCCTCGGCATCGATCCTGCGACCCGGAAGCCGCGCGGCTCTTTGCGCCAAGGGGCCGGCCTCGACGTCTGGAAAAGCCTGCCGGTTTGGGAGGAGCCGCCGCCCGCGCCGCCGCCGGGCAGCCAGCCGGTCGAGCCGCGCGAGGCCCGCCTGCGTCTTGCCCAGCTGATCGCCGCCGGTCCCAACATGGCCGAGGCGAGGCCGACCCAGAGCGACTATGCATCGGCCGTCTCGCAGGCTTTCGCGCCGCGCGAGCAGGAGGACAAGCCCAACGTCGTGCTGGTCGAGGCCGGCACCGGCGTCGGCAAGACCCTGGGCTACGTCGCCCCTGCCTCGCTGTGGGCGGAGAAGAACGGCGCGCCGGTGTGGATCGCCACCTTCACCCGCAACCTGCAGCGCCAGATCGACGTCGAACTTGATCGGTTGCATCGAGATAGTGCCGAAAAGCGCCGCCGGGTGGTGATCCGCAAGGGGCGCGAGAACTACCTCTGCCTGCTGAACTTCCAGGAAGCCGTGCTGCGCACCGGCCTCGCCCCCGAGAACGCCGTCGGCTTGGGCCTGCTGGCGCGCTGGGCGCTGGCCAGCCGCGACGGCGACATGGTCGGCGGCGACCTGCCGGCCTGGCTGCTCGATCTTTTGGGCCGCAGCCGCATCACGCGCCTGGCCGACCGGCGTGGCGAGTGCATCTATTCGGCCTGCGAGCATTACCGGAAGTGCTTCGTCGAGCGCACCATCCGCCGCGCGCGGCAGGCCGACATCGTGATCGCCAACCACGCGCTAGTGATGATCCAGGCGGCGATGGGCGGCCTCGATGACGCAACGCGGCCGCTGCGCTACGTGTTCGACGAGGGCCATCACCTGTTCGACGCCGCCGATAGCGCGTTCGGCGCGCATTTGAGCGGCGTCGAAGCCTCCGATCTCCGCCGCTGGATTCTCGGCGCCGAGGGTCGCCGCGGCAGCCGCGCCCGTGGCCTCGAACGCCGCCTCAGCGATCTTCTGGGCGAGGACGCCGACGCGCAGGCAGCGCTTCGCCGGCTGCTCCAGCTCGCGCAGTCGCTGCCTTCGCCCAACTGGCAGACGCGGCTGGTCGACGGCACGGTGCTGGGACCGGCCGAGGAGTTTCTGGCACTGGTGCGCCAGCAGGTTCGGGCGCGAGCTTCGGGCGATGACCAAGGTTTCGGCCAGGAATGCGACGTGCGGCCGCTCAATCCCGGCCTGATCGAGGCCGCCGACCGGCTGAGCGAGGCGCTGGAGCAGATGCTCTCCCCCGTGCGCAAGCTGCGCGCAGCCCTGCGGGCCAAGCTCGAAGGCGAGGCCGACAAGCTCGATTCGGGCCAGCGGGCGCGCATCGAGGGCGTGGCGCGCTCGCTCGCCAACCGCTGCGAGCTGACGCTCGAAGCCTGGCGCGCCATGCTGCGCGGCCTGCACAACGATCCCGACCCCGCCTTCGTCGACTGGTTCGTCATCGAACGCATCCAGCAGCGCGAGATCGATGTCGGCATGTACCGCCACTACCTCGATCCGACCGAGCCATTCGTGAACGCGGTGATCCGCCCGTCGCACGGCGCGGTCATCACCTCGGCCACCTTGCGCGATTCGCTGGGCGTGCCGGTTGCCGCCAACGACGAGAATAGCGAAGCGCTGGCCGACTGGCCCTCTGCTTCGTGGATGGTGGCCGAGGCGCGCACCGGCACGCGCCACCTGGCGGCGCCCGCCATGCGCGCCGCCATGGCCTCGCCCTTCGACTATCCCGATGCCACCAGGGTGCTGATCGTGCGCGACGTGAAGCGCGACGATGCCGGCCAGGTGGCCGCGGCCTACCGCGAGCTGTTCCTGGCCTCGGGCGGCGGCGCGCTCGGCCTGTTCACCGCCATCGGCCGGCTGCGCGCGGTGCACCAGAGGATCGCCCCGGCGCTCGAGGAAGCGGGCCTGCCGCTCTATGCCCAGCATGTCGGCGGCATGGACGCCGCCACGCTGGTCGATATATTCCGGGCCGAGGAACATTCCTGCCTTTTGGGCACCGATGCGGTGCGCGACGGCGTCGACGTGCCGGGCCGGTCGCTCCGCCTGATCGTGTTCGACCGCGTACCCTGGCCACGCCCCGACATCCTCCACCGGGCGCGCAAGGAAGCGTGGAAAAAGGCCGGCGCCGGCGCCAACGCCTATGACGACATGCTGGCCCGGCTGCGGCTCAAGCAGGCCTACGGGCGCCTGATCCGGCGGGCCGACGACCGCGGCGTGTTCGTGATGCTGGATGCGCGACTGCCGACGCGGCTGCTGGGGGCGTTTCCGCCCGGCGTCAGCATCGAGCGGGTGGGCCTGGCCGAGGCGGTGACGGCGGTGAAGGCCTTTCTCGATCCCCTGTCATCCTGACATTAAAGTCTTATCGACATGTGCGCCTTTGTGACTTGGCAGTCTGACTCAATGGAGCCTTAATCGGCCTGTAGCGTTAACTTCTTCAGGATAAGCCTAAAGGGCAAGCATGCAGCGTTTCTTTGGGGGTTGGCTGGCGGCAATGACCGCCGTGCTGTTGTTCATTTGTGCGGCAAGCCAGGCGGCGGAGCCGCCGCAAAGCGTTCCCATCCTGCTCTATCATCGTCTCGGCCCCGAGCATGCCGACGACATGACGGTGACAACCAAGGTGGTCGAGGGCCAGCTCAAGATCATCCAGGAGGGCGGCTACCACGTCATTCCCCTGAAGTCGCTGCTGTCTGTGCTCGCCGATCCCGCGGCACCGCTGCCGGAACGCTCCGTGGTGCTGACCGCCGACGACGGCCATAAAACCGTCTACACGGACCTGTTCCCGCTGATCAAAAAATACCAGATCCCCGTCACCCTGTTCATCTATCCCTCGGCGATCTCCAATCCCAGCGCTCCCTATGCGATGACCTGGGAGCAGCTGGCCGAGATGAAGGCATCCGGCCTGGTCGACATCCAGTCGCACACCTTCTGGCATCCCAACTTCAAGATCGAGAAAAAGCGCCTGACGCCGGCGGCCTACGAGAAGTTCACCCAGGACCAGCTGGTGAAATCCAAGGCCGTCCTCGAACAGAAGCTGAGCATCAAGGTCGACCAGCTGGCGTGGCCCTTCGGCATCTACGACGACCAGCTGATGCAATGGGCCCAGGCAGACGGCTATGTCGCGGCCTACACGATCGACCGCCGCGCGGTCACGCGGGCCGACAAGATGATGGCGCTGCCGCGCTCCATCGTCACCGACGCCGACCGCGGCGCCCGCTTCGAGGCGCTGCTCTCGGCACCGAAATGAGGAAACCCATGAAGCCCTTTCTCGCCCTCGTCGCCGCGCTTTGCCTTGTCTCGGCAGCACACGCTCAACAGGCGACAGGTCAGCCTGACAGCAAGCCTGAAGCGCCAGCCGCGGCGCAGCCGGCCAGCGAAAGCAGCAGCGAACGCCAGGGCACCGTCGTCGACGGCACGACCGGCGCGCCGCTCGCCAATGTGATCGTCACGGTGGGCGACAAGACCGTCCGCACCGACGCGCAGGGCCAGTACAAGGTGGCGGCCGGCACGGAGCCGATCATGGTCAGGCTCGCCGGCTACGGCCGGGCGACGATTCCCGACGATGCCTCGCAGCCCTTCAAGCTGACGCCGCTCGAGCCCAAGGCGCTCTACCTCACGGTCTACGGCATCGCCGCGCCCTTTCTGCGCGACCCCGCCCTCGAGCTGATCGAAAAGAACAAATTCAACGCCCTGGTCATCGACATCAAGGGCGACCGCGGCCTCATCCCCTATCCCAGCAAATTGCCGCTGGCCGCCAAGGCCAACGCGCTCACGCTGCGCACCATTCCCGACCTCAAGGAACTGGTAACCACGCTCAAGAAGAAAAACCTCTACCTGATCGCGCGCATCGTGACCTTCAAGGACACGCTGCTGGCCGCCGCCCACCCCGAATGGGCCATTCACGCCCCCGGTGGCGCGCTGTGGAAGGATCGCGAGGGACTTGCCTGGATCGATCCCTTCAAGAAGGTCGCCTGGGAATACCCGATCGGCGTGGCCGAGGAAGCCGCCGCCGCGGGCTTCGACGAGGTCCAGTTCGACTATGTCCGTTTCCCCGATACGGGCAGCGGCGTCGCCTACTCCGAAGCGTCGACCGAGGCCTCGCGGGTGGCGACGATCACCGGCTTCCTGCGCGAGGCCAGGCGCAGGCTGGTGCCGTACAACGTGTTCCTGGCGATGGACTCGTTCGGCTATGTCTGCTGGAACGAGAATGACACCGGCATCGGGCAGCACATCGAGGACCTGGCGACGGTGATGGACGTCATATCGCCCATGCTCTATCCGTCGGGCTTCCAGTTCGGCATTCCCGGCTACCGCAATCCCGTCCAGAATCCCTACGAGATCGTCTACAAGTCGCTCGAGGAGTGCAAACGGCGGACGACCAACTCGCCGGCACAATACAGGCCCTGGCTGCAGGCGTTTACCGACTATGCGTTTGGCGGCAAGTACTTCGGCGCCGACGAGATCGGCAAGCAGACCAAGGCGGCCCGCGATGCCCGCACCGACGGCTGGATGCTGTGGAATCCGCGCAATGTCTATTCCCCCAATGACATCAAGCCCGAGCCGACCGACGCCAAGGCGCCGCCCGCCGATGCCAAGGCAACCGATGCCAAGGCTCCGGCGACACGCTGACCTGCTGCGCCTGCTCGTCGTCGGCCTGATCTGCCAGGCCGTCGTTGCCTGCGCGACGGCTGCGACGCCGGCGTCGGCCGCCCCGCCGGCCGGGTCCGCTGCGGTGTCGTCCGGCCAGACGGCGCAGGCAATCAGCGCCATCGTCAACGAGGAGATCGCGGCCGGCCACCTGGTGGGCGGCGTGGTCGTGCTGGGCATCAATGACCGGATCGTGCTGCGCCAGGCCTATGGCCAGCGCTCGGTGACGCCCGACGTCAAGCCGGCCAGGCTCGACACGATCTACGATGCCGCCTCGCTCACCAAGGTGATGGCGACGGCGGTGGCCATCCAGCAGCTCGTCGAGCAAGGCAAGATCGATCTCGACCAACCGGCCGCCACCTACTGGCCGGACTTCGCGGCCAACGGCAAGGGCGCCATCACCGTCCGCCAGCTGATGACCCACTATGCCGCCCTGCCGGCCGGCATCCCGACGCGCGGATGGTCCGACTATCAGGGTGCGCTCGACGCCATCGTCGCGCTGAGGCCGGTGGCGCCCGCCGGCACGCGCTTCAACTACAGCGACGTCGACTTCATCGTCCTGGGCGAGATCGTGCGACGCGTCTCGGGCCAGCCGCTGGAGACCTATGCCGCCCAGCACATCTTCCAGCCACTGGGCATGCGCGACACCACCTTCCTGCCCTCGGCTTCGCTGAGGGACCGCATCGCGCCGGCCGACCTCGAAGGCTCAGAACTGCGCTGGGGCGATGTCCAGGATCCGATCGCCTATCGCATGGGCGGCGTCGCGGGCCATGCCGGCGTGTTCACCACCGCCGACGATCTCACCAAGTTCGCCGAGATGATGCTGGCGGGCGGCAAGAACGTCCTGAAGCCCGCCTCGGTCGCCGCGATGACGACGCCGCAGAGCCCGCCGGGCGGCGCCGCCCTGCGCGGCCTCGGCTGGGACATCGATTCGCCCTACGCCGTGTGGTTCGCGCCGTCCTTCTCGACGCGCTCCTACGGCCATACCGGCTACACCGGCACCGCGATCTGGATCGATCCCGAGACCAAAACCTTCCTGATCGTGCTCACCAACCGCCTGCATCCCGACGGCAAGGGCAACATCCTGAAGATGCTGCGGCGGATCGCCGAAGTCGCGGGCGCCGCAGGACGCAGCGGCGCGCAGGCGCACGTGCTGTCGGGCATCGACGTGCTCGAAGCCTACGGCTTCCGTGAGCTGTCGGGCCGCCGGGTCGGGCTCATCACCAACCGGTCGGCCCGCGATTCGGCCGGACGGCGGACCGTCGATGTGCTGCATGGCGCCGCCGGCCCGCAACTGGTAGCGCTGTTCAGCCCGGAGCACGGACTCGACGCTTCGGCCGAGGGCAAGATCGCCTCCAGTCGCGATTCCGCGACCGGCCTGCCGGTCAATAGCCTCTATGGCAGCACGATGCGGCCGACGGCCGCCATGCTGAGCGGCCTCGACGCGCTGGTGTTCGACATGCAGGACGTCGGCACGCGCTACTACACCTATCCCACGACCATGGCCTACGCGATGGAGGCCGCGGCGCAGAACCAGCTCGATTTCTTCGTGCTCGACCGCCCCGATCCGATCACCGCCAACGCGGTACAGGGGCCGGTACTCGACGCCGACCTCGTCTCGTTCATCACCTACCTGCCGCTGCCGGTGCGCTACGGCATGACGATCGGCGAGCTGGCGCGCCTGTTCAATGCCGAGAAGAACCTCGGCGCCAAGCTGCACGTCGTCACCATGCGCCGCTACGGCCGCGCCCTGTGGTTCGATCAGACCGGCTTCGGCTGGGTGGCGCCCTCGCCCAACCTGCGGCGCCTCGAGCAGGCGATCCTTTACCCCGGCGTCGGCATGATCGAAGGCGCCAATGTCAGCGTCGGCCGCGGCACGGCAACGCCATTCGAGGTGGTGGGCGCGCCGTGGATCGACGGCAACGCCCTGGCCAACCAGCTCGGCACGCGCGGCCTTGCCGGCGTGCGCTTCGAGGCGGCAACGTTCACGCCCAGCGAATCGGCCTATGCCGGCAAGACCTGCGGCGGCATCCGCCTCACCATCACCGATCGCAACCTGCTGGACACGCCCTTGCTGGGCATCGAGCTGATGGCCGCGCTCTATCGCCTCTACGGCAGCCAATTCCTGATCGACCACACGTTGGGCCTGATCGGCTCGCGGACGTCGCTCGACGCGGTCAAGGCGCAAACCGATCCGCGCGAGATCGCCCGTTCCTGGACGCCGGCCCTCGAAGACTTCCGCGGGCGCCGAGAGCCGCACCTGCTGTATTGATCTTCGCTGGGAGCACGCCACTCCAGTGGCGCATTTTCGTGGATCACACAGCTCATGAGCGCCACTGGAGTGGCGCGCTCCCAGCCATGACTTGACGATCGGTCGGATTGAGGCATCGTCGCTTCCCATGGGGAAAGACCAATTGAACATCGCCATCGCGGGCGCCGGCATGGGCGGGCTGGCGGCGGCCGCGGCGCTCCGAAAAGCGGGCCTCACCGTCACGGTCTACGAGCAGGCCCGGCGGTTCACCCGGTTGGGCGCGGGCATCCAGATCGGCTGCAATGCCATGCATGTGCTGCGCGGGCTGGGCCTGGAATCGTTGCTGCGGGCGGAAACCTTCTATCCGCGCTCGTGGAACAACCGTCACTGGAAGACCGGCGAGGTCCTGTTCGACATGCTGTTCGGCCCGTCGGCCGAAGCGAAATACGGCGCGCCCTATCTGCTGGCCCATCGCGGCGACCTGCACGAGGCGCTGGCCAGCATCGTCCCATCCGAGTGCCTGCGGCTCGACCATCGGCTGACCGGCGTCGACCAAAGCGAAGGCGGCGTGCACTCAGTTTCGCCAACGGGCAGACGGCCGTGGCGGACCTGCTGATCGGCGCCGACGGCGTCAATTCGATCGTGCGGGCGGCCCTGTTCGACGAAACCGAGCCGCGCTTCGCCGGCCGCATCGCCTATCGCACGGTCTTTCCCGCGCGCCTGCTGGACGGCTTCGACATCGGCGACTGCACCAAATGGTGGGGCGAGGACCGCCACATCGTCATGTACCCGGTGAAGCCCGACCGCAGCGAAATCTACTTCGTGACCAGTCAGCCCGAGCCCGAATTCGGCCTCGAGTCATGGTCGGAAAAGGGCGACGTGAAAGTCCTGCGCGCGGCCTTCGAGGGCTTCCATCCGGACGTGCAGAGGGTGCTGGCCGCCTGTCCCGACGTCCACAAGCGGGTGCTGGTCGATCGCGAGCCGCTCGCGCGCTGGGTCGACGGCAAGGTGGTGCTGCTGGGCGACGCCTGCCATCCGATGACGCCTTACATGGCGCAGGGTGCGGCAATGGCGATCGAGGATGCGGCGATCCTGTCGCGCTGCCTGGCGGGCGTCGATCGCGACGGTATCGCCGGCGCGCTCGCGACCTACGAGGCGACGCGGCAAGACCGGACGGCGCGGGCGCAGCTTACCTCGCGGCAGAACAGTTGGGGCAAGGGCGTCACGGACACCGATTGGGTCTATGGCTACAACGCCTGGACCGCGCCGTTGGCCGGCGATCTACTGGATGACAGGCCCTTTGCCGTGCGAGCCGGGCAGTGACCCGCCACACCATAAAATGATCACAACCCGATTGTTGGCGCCGCGGTAACTTCAACTATTCCTATCTATCTAAGCGGTGCGTCGGATGAAGGTCGATCCACCACAGCATCCGGCTGGTTTGCACAAAAAGGCATCCCCGCTAAGGTCGCCGGTTGATGACGACAACGAGTATGCCTCCTTCGCCGCGCAGCTTGCGGCGAGAGCCGAGAGACTTGCCGCCGCAGCGGCGTCGGCACCGGCACCGATTAGCTATCCGGAGGAACCGGAAAGCCATTTCCCCTTTTCGCTGCTCCCCTCCGGTCGCGCCGGTCATGTCTGGGCGGGCTTCCTGCTGCTGCTATTCATAGGCGTCTCTTTTCTGGCCGTTGGGGGTCTGCCTTTTCGACCTTCGGAGCTATTGCCATCCAGCCTTACCGAACAGGCGAAAGCTGGCGTCCCCTCCACGGGCAAGCCGGAAGCAAATGTTTCACTGCCGGTTTCCGCGCTGCCGGCCGCTGCGGCACTCGTATCCGAGCCGCCAGCTTCTCCTCGAACGGCCTCACCGCCGCCGGTCTCCCCTCCGACGGGCCCCCTTCCGGTCGCCTCGCCGGCAATGCAAATGCCATCGACTGCGCCGCCCAGTCCTGCGCCGTTGACGCCCGACGAAATTCGCGAACTGCAGGGCAAGCTCAAGGCTGCCGGCTTCAACCCCGGAGCCGTTGACGGAACCATGGGCCGCCAGACACGGAGCGCCGTTCGCGAATACGCCGCGGCGCGGGCCCTTCCAAACGCAGAGGCGACAAGAGAGCTGCTCGTGCGCTTGAAGGCAGAAGCGCCGGCGCCGGTCTCCTCGACACCCGTCTCGCAACAATTCGACAAACCGACACCCGACAGTGCGGCATCGCTGACGCCCGACGAAATCCGCGACCTGCAGGGCAGGCTCGAGGCTGCCGGCTTTAACCCCGGAGCCGTTGACGGAACCATGGGCCGCCAGACACGGAGCGCCGTTCGCGAATATTCCGCGGCGCGAGCCCTGCCGAACGCAGACGCGACAAGAGAGCTGCTCGAGCGCCTGAAAGCGGAAGCTCCGGCGTCGGTCTCGTCGGCATCGGTCTCCTCGCCACCCATCTCCTCGCCGCCTGTCCCGCAACAATACGACAAACCGACGCCCGACAGTGCGGCATCGCTGACGCCCGACGAAATCCGCGACCTGCAGGGCAGGCTCGAGGCTGCCGGCTTCAACCCTGGAGCCATCGACGGGGTCATAGGCCGCCAGACGCGGAGCGCCGTTCGCGAATACGCCGAGGCGCAGGGCATTCCAAACGCAGCGGCAACAAGAGACTTGCTCTCTCGGCTGAGAACAGAAGCTCGCTGAAAAAATAGCTGGTGCCGCGCATCGTTGTCAGACCCCGATAAGAAGCGCGCCAGCGCTGCGGGAGAAGGCCGGCCCATCGCCGGACCATTAGGGGGCGTAGCCGGCCGGGGTGCGGTGCGGATCGGCGGGGGCTTTGGGGCCAGGCGGCGCATAGCCCGGAAAATCCTTGAAGGAGAAGGGCGAGTACTTGTTGTCGGCGCATCCGCCTGCAAAGCCGGCAAGGGCCGCAATGGCGAGCCAGATAAGCCGTCTCATGTTGGCCTCCACCGCTGTGCTCAAATCAGCCGGCTTTTCGCCGCTTCCGTCAAGCGCTTACACCCCGCACCGAAAGCGCAAGCTCAAGGTGACGTTGTCGATCAGCAGGTCTTCGAGCACCTTGTAGGATTGGCCTCGGCAGCTTCGCTCCATGAACGGTTTCGCCACATTCTCGGCGCGGCTGCGTTCGGCCTCGGGGTTGGGATTGATGACGATCGTTGCGCGCACGACGAGCATGCGAAACTCGCCTTCGGCATCGGCCGGCGCGACGCGCACCTCGAAGCGCCGGCCGTCCACCCTGACATATTCGACCCGCGACCCTTCGAGCGTTCCCTTGTCGTGGCAGGCCGCAAGCGTGAGCGCGGCGAGCGCGGCTACGCCGACGGCTTGGCAGACGTTTTTCATTTGAACCGCGGGTCCTCCTCGAGCCTGCCGGGCAAAACATAGCCTGAACGCGGGCCGCCCAGAAAAGGGCCAATCCGCGCCAACGCGGCGATGCCCAAAAACATTGCCCTTAGTTGATCACAACTTTCGATATTGCGCCGCGGTAAGCTCATGTTGCGCTGCGGCAGCCGAAATCTTCTACATGGGAGCTACTTGGGGCGTCGCATGAAGACTGGATTGCAAGATAAAGCGCCGTCGCCAGGATCGTCGGCCAGCACAGATAGTGAGTTTGCAGCTTCCTTGGCCGGCCAGCTCGCCGCGCAGGCCGAGAGATTTCACAAACCATCGCCGGCCAACGCCGATGACGACTTTGCAAAGTCCTTGGCCGCAAAGCTTGCGGCGAGATCGGAAAGACTTCGCGCTGCCGCCTCGTCAACGCCGTCACTCTCAAATCGGTCGGATCTTTCGGCGCCGGGTATCGATCCGAGAGAAACGACAGACCGCTTCTTTTCCCTGCTCGCCTCGATTCGCGTCGGGCATATTTGGGTCGGCTTTTTGCTGCTGATGCTGTTTGCCGGTGCCGCTGTTCTGGCCGTTTGGGGCCTGCCCTTTCCACCTTCGGAGCCATTGCCCGCAAGCCATATCGAAGCGAAGGCTGCCATCCCCCAGGCTGACGCCATGCCGGGAAAAGCCCCGCCGCCGACCTCCGCGCCAGTGGTCTCTCCACCCGCGCCATCGCCAGCCACATCGTCGCAACCGCCGCCAGCGCCATCGGCACCCCAAGTGCCGCCCGGTGCCCAGGCAAAATCGGCACCGCTGAAGGCGGACGAAATTCGCGAATTACAAGGCAGGCTCAAGGCTTTGAGCCTTGATCCCGGACCCGTCGACGGAGTCGTGGGCCCGATGACCCTGAGCGCTGTTCGGAAGTACTCGGAAGCGCGAGCCATCGCCAACGCCGAAGCGACAAGAGACCTGCTCGTTCGCCTGAGATCAGAACCTCCGCCTAAAAAATAGCGTGGGGGCCGGGAGATACATTTCGGTAGAGTGCGACCGCGGCATCCGATCGTCCGGAAGGCTGTCGCAGCGCTCATGTCTTGTAAGTCCGTGCCATGCCTTCGCGAAAAGTCCTGATCGCCGGCGCCACCGGCCTGGTCGGCTATGCTGCCATGAAGCATTTCGCAAGCGAACCGGGCTCGGAGGTGATCGCCGTCTCGCGCCGCCGTCCCGACGAGACATTCGGCGCGCGCTGCCTGCCGCTCGATCTCGCCGATCGTGAGGCCTGCGCCAGGCTCGCGCCCGAGTTCGCCGGCGTCACCCATCTCGTCTATGCCGCGCTCTACGAGCGGCCGGGGCTGGTCGCGGGCTGGCAGGAAGACGAGCAGATCCGCACCAACGAGGCGATGTTGCGGAACTTGTTTGGACCCCTGGAAAAGATCGCGCCGCGGCTCAGCCACGTGGCCCTGCTGCAGGGCACCAAGGCCTATGGCGTGCATGTCCGCCCGCTCACCGTGCCGGCGCGCGAGAACCGCTCGGAGATGCACGAGCTGCCGAACTTCTACTGGAACCAGGAACGCTACCTGCGCGCCCAGCAGGCGGGCAAGACCTGGCACTGGTCGATCCTGCGGCCGGTGCTGATCGTGGGCGATTCGGTGGGCAGCGCCATGAATGTGATCCCGGCGCTGGGCGTCTATGCGGCGATGATGCGGCGCGCCGGCAAGACCAGGCTCGACTATCCCGGCGGCGTCGGGCGGGTGGCGCAGGCGGTCGATGCCGACCTTCTGGCGCGCGCCATCGCCTGGTCGGGCGAGGCGGAGGCAGCTCGCAACGAGATCTTCAATGTCACCAACGGCGACGTATTCATGTGGCCGAACGTGTGGCCGGCCATCGCCGATGCGCTGGGCTTCGCCGCGGGCGAGCACGCACCGCTGGCGCTCGACAAGGAGATCCGCCTGCGCGAGGCGGAGTGGGCGGAGATTTGCGCGCAGCACGGGCTTCGCTCAGGAACACTCAAGGAATTCGTCGGGCTGTCCTTCGAATATGCCGACTACACGATGGGCTATGGCCGCAACACGCCGGGGCCGGCGGCGATCGTCTCGACCATCAAGCTGATGCAGGCGGGCTTCCACGAGGTCATGGACACCGAGGCGATGTTCAGGAAGTGCTTTGCCGAGATGCAGGCGAAGAGGTTGCTGCCGCCACGGTAGCCCCCCGAACCGATCGACGCTCTCCCGCAGGCAAATCTCAACGCGCGGCAGGCCGGCTTTTTCAGCAGCAAGATAGCCAACCGCCCCCTCGCCCTGCAGTCGGCCGAGGCTCAACGTGCCGGGGACGGATGATCGTTTCGGCGGGCGCTGTGGAGACAGCGCAGGATCGTATCAATTGTTGTGACGGAAGAATCGTCGAGCCTCAGACCTCCAAGTCCGTCTACTGTCGTATAGTAGAGTGCCGCTGCACAACCGACGGGGGTCGCGATGATGCGCTGGGCATCCAAGATCACCACCGCGCAAATCGGCGTGGTCCTACAGGCCGTCGTGGTCACCGTCCTGAGCCTGACCCTCGTCATCGGCTGGTCGAGTTGGCAGGCCGAAACGAGCAAGCAGCAGACCGACGCCACGCTGCGCTACTTCGACAGGCTGATGACACGCGACTACATCCAGTATCTGTGGGAGATCCAGGAATTCACCGTGTGCTTCGAGCGCGCCGCCAAGAACCATCTCTCCTATTCCCGCTTCGACACGGTGCGCCGCCAGGACGGCGCCTACAAGACCGCCGCGCTCTGGTGGGACATGGTCGAGAACGACCAGAAGGAACTCGCGGGCTGCGGCAAGCCCGTGCAGATCGAAGAGAAGCTGATGGTGGTCTACGGCCGCCTCGAGGCGCTCGCCTCGTGCGCCAAGCAGCAGCTGTGCAGCTTCGGCCGGGTGGTCGATATGATCGAGGCGTTCGACTACATAACCCTGCTGTCGATCTCGAACTACCTGCTGCTGACGCGCGACCGCGACCGCAGGATCTCCCGCGAATGGTATATGTCGGGCGCCCTGGTCAACCTGGTCGAGGTCGTCGAAAGATACGTCTTCGAAGGCCGCAGCAGTGCGATGACCTATGCCAACCTGCTCGACCGTCATGGATCAGACCTCGAGAACTCGCCCATCCTGCGGCCGGCGGAGATCGAGGCCATCCGCAACAAGCGCACGCGCTGCGACCAGCCGGCAGACGCATCGTCCGACGATTGGCCACGCTGCCTGTCGCCCGAACGGCGGAGGCAGCCATGAACATCACCGACGCGCGATCATAGGGTGGGCGCCGGCAAAAAGAGAGCCCGGACCGCGCGATCCCAGGATCGCGCGGTCCGGGCCCTTGGACGCCCCCTCAATCCCTGGCGTGTTATTTGAGACTGTCGGAAATCTGCTTGAGGCTGGTCTCGGTCTGACGGGCCAGATCGTTGATCTGCGCTGTGCGCTCGACCCACTGTCTGGCCTCCGGCGGCACCTCGTAGCCCAGCACGGAATCGGGAAGCTTGAACTGCAGGCTGCCCGTCGCGGCGAGATACGCCACGCTCAAAAAGCCCAGCTTGAACACCCATCCGAGTAGAAAGCGCATCAGCACCCCGTCTGCGGCCGATGATAATTTCACAGGGGTCGACAAGACAGCGTGGGATCGTATCAATTGTTGTGCAGAGGGTGTGCACGCCCGGCGAAGCTTGCACGAACATGGTCGGCAAGATCGCGCGCGGCGGGGCTCTGGCCTGGCGGGGCGTAGAGATTGATGCGGAATTCCGGCAACGGCGGCAGGCGCGCCTCGCGGCCGCCTTTGCCCTCGAAGATCTCGAAGCGCTCGGGCACCGAGGAGCGCAGCAGCGGCGCCACGGCGAGACCGGCCTCGAGGACGGCATAGACCGGCTCCATGCGACTCACCTCGCAGACCGCGCGCCAGTCGCGCCGCGCCTTGCCCAGCGCCTCCACCGCGACCGGCCGGAACACGCAGGTCGGCGCGCCCAGCGAGACCGGCAGCGGGTCCTTCAAATGGGCATCGCCGCCCGGCACGCCGACCCAGACCAGCCGGTCGGTGCGCAGCGTCTCGCCGTGGCGGCCGCACTCGGTCTCGGTGGTGAGCGCAAGATCGACGCCGCCCGACCCGAGCTGCTCGCGCACCACTTTTGAATCTTCGCAGACCAGGCTGACCCGCGCCCGGGGCTGCGCCTTGGCGAAGCGGCGCAGGATGGGCGGCACGAAGCTCGCAATAATGTCGTAGGGCACGCCGAGGCGGACCTCGCCTTCGAACGACGGCGTGCGCATCGACGACCAGACGTCGTCGTTGAGCGCGAGCAGCCGGCGCGCCTGGGCCAAAAGCCGCTCGCCGGCCGGGGCCAGCACCAGCCGCCGGCCCGCGCGCTCGAACAACCGGCAGTCAAGCGCCTCCTCGAGCCGCTTGATCTGCTGGCTGGCGGCCGCCTGGCTGACGCCCAGCGCCGCGGCGGCACGCGTAACGCCGCCCGATTCGACGACGGCGAGGAAGGCCCGCAGCAGGGCGATGTCGAGGTCTTTGCGCATGGCGTTTATCATAAGAGATAATGAACGGTTATATCAAAAACATTCGTTTTTGTTATTTGATTCAATCCCCTACCGTTATCCCGACCGGAGCGCGTAGCGCGGAGTGGAGGGACCTCGTCTTCAGCGTCGCATGAGTATGAAGAGGTCCCTCGACTTCGCTTCGCTCCGCTCGGGATGACGGGAGGGTTGAATGATCTCCGGCCTCTGGCTGCCGCTGGTGACGCCGTTCAAGGATGGCGCCGTCGATTTTTCAAGCTACGAACGGTTGATCGACCATTACATCGCCTGCGACGTGAACGGGCTGTTCCCGCTCGGCACGACAGGCGAGCAGCCGGCGTTGGACGATGATGAAATCGACGAGCTGGTCGAGCGCACCGTGGCCAAGGTCGCCGGCCGCGTGCCGGTGTTCGTGGGCGTGGGTGGCAACGCTACGCACAAAGTCGAGAAGACGCTGGGGCGGCTGGACCGCTTTGCCTTCGACGGCATCGTCTCGGTCTGCCCCTACTATAACCGGCCGAGCCAGGATGGCTTGATCGCCCACTTCCGCGCCATCGCCGCGGCGACCGATCGCGACGTGCTGATCTACAACATTCCCTACCGCACGGCGGTGAACCTTCTGAACGACTCTCTGCTCGAGCTTGCCGAGGTCGCGAATATCGTCGGCGTGAAGGACAGTTCGGGCAGCATCGCGCAGTCGCTCGAGCTGCTGGTGCGCAAGCCGGTCGATTTTTCGGTGCTGACCGGCGAGGACGCGCTGTTCTTCACCATGATGGCGAACGGCGCCGCCGGCGGCATCCTGGCGTCGAGCCATCTCATGACGGCAGGCTTCGTCGAGGTCGGACGGCGGTTCGCGGCCAACGACGTGGCGGGCGCCCGCGCCGCCTGGGCGCCCCTTGCGTCATTCGTGCCGCTCTTGTTCACCGAGGCCAATCCGATGCCGATCAAGTACCTGCTATGGCGCCAGGGACTGATCGCCTCGCCCGAATGCCGCCTGCCGCTGACGCATATTTCCGACGCGCTCGCCCGTCGTCTCGACAGCGCCTTCTGTCATCCCGAGCGCAGCGAGGGACCTTTACGGCAGCCTCAAAGGTCCCTCGGCCTCACGGCCTCGGGATGACAACTATGCTGTTCCCCTCGCCTTCAACAAATCCCGGATCTCCGTCAGCAGCTCCTGCTCCTTGGTCGGCGGCGCGGGCGGCGGCGGGGCGGCCTGTTCCTGCACGAACAGGCGGTTCATGCCCTTGATCACCAGGAACAGGATCCAGGCGATGATCAGGAAGTTGACCGTGACAGTGATGAAGCTGCCGTAGCCCAGGGTGGCGCCGGCCTTCTTGGCGGCATCGTAGGTCGGCGCCTGGCTCGCCGCTTGCGTCAGGCCGATGAAGTAGTTGGTGAAATCGAGCCCGCCGAAGATGCGGCCGATGACCGGCATCAGGATGTCGTTGACCATCGAATCAATGATCTTGCCGAAGGCCGCGCCGATGATGACGCCGATGGCGAGGTCGACGACGCTGCCGCGCATCGCAAACTTCTTGAACTCCTGGAGCATGTTTTCCTCCATGGTTGTCAGGACACCCGCAGCCAGACCAGCAAAGCAGAAACCGTGACCACCGAGAAGGCCGTGGAAAGCAGAACCGAGGCTGTATTCTGCGCGACCGAGATGTCGAACTGCTTGGCCAGCACGAAGGCGTTGGCGGCCGTCGGCAGGGCGGCCATCAGGAGCGCGACCCGGCCCGCCACAGATCCGAGGTCGATGAAGAACGGCAGGATCAGCGCCGCCAGGAGCGGCTGCAGCAGAAGCTTGATCAGGGTGGCGAGGCCCGCTTCGGCGAGGCCGCTCTTGATCGACTTGTCCGACAGCAACAGCCCGATGGCGAACAGCGCGCACGGCGCCGCCGCCGCGCCCAAAAGGTCGAGCCACTTTTCGACCGGCGCCGGGATTGGCAGGCCGGCGCCCGAGGCCACGATGCCGAGGGCGATCGACATCGGCAGGGGGTTGCGGGCCACGTTGAAGGCGGCCCGCAGAAAGGTCCTGAGTGGCCCGTGACCGGCCGCGACCTCGAGCTCGATCAGCATGACGCCGAACACCATGGAGACGATCGACGTCACGATGACCGCCAGCATGGCGGGCGGCAGCCCGGCCTCGCCGAAGGCGGCGAGGCAGAGCGGCACGCCCATGTAGCCGACATTGCCCCACGAGGCGGCGATGCCCTGCAGGCTCATGGCCGCGAGGCCAGCTTTCCGGGTTCCCCGCGAAACAAGCCGGGTCGAGGCCATGCCGACGGCGAAGGTCGCGACCACGGCGGCGCCAAAGCCCAGCATCAGGACGGGGTCGAGCACCGCCGCGACCGGTGTCCGCGCCAAGGTGCCGAAGAACAGCACCGGCAGGGCGAAATAGCTCACGAAGGCATTCAGCGCCGTCGTCGCCTCGCCGCCCAGGACGCGCCAGCGGCCGGCCAGGTAGCCCGCCAGAATGACCCCGAAGATCGGCAAGGCGACGTTTAGGATAGCCGGCACGGGACCTAGATTCAGTTGTCGTAAACGATTAAGAATTTGACATAAACGACACAAATACCATAACATTTTGCCTGTATATCGAGGCCGCACCGTTCCCCTCATCGCAAGCGGCCCGGGAGAAAGTTCCAATGCGTCTTTTGATCGCCAGCATGGCGGCCCTGGCCGCGGTCGCCTTTGCCGCCCCCTCCTTCGCCCAAACCGAAGATCCCGCCACGGCGCCCGCGCCAGCCCCTGTCCCAGCGACCAAGGCGAAGCCGGGCACGACCGCCTACTGCCAGACGCTGAAGAGCAGCACCTCGCGCAGCGCCTGCATGAAGAAGCTCCATGCCCAGGCCACGCCCAAGGCAGCGCCGACCACGACAAAGAAGAAGACCAAGAAGACCACGACCGCTGCGACGCAGCCCGAAGTGGGCCAGCTCTCGCCGCCGCCGGCTGCCTCTTCGCCGGCACCTGCTCCGGCCCCGACCGGCGGTACCGTCGCCGTCCCGCCGCTGCCGCAGAAGACGATCTGACGGGCGCCAGCCCGTCACCGCGGCGGGCGTAACCGCCCGCCTGAAGCGAAGTCGAAGGGTCTCCTCAAGACACACGAGGCCCCTCGACTGCGCTTCGCTCCGCTCGGGGTGACGGTGTACCGTCACTCTCCCAACCCAGGGAGAGCGACATGGCACAATCCGCAGCGCTGATTTCGACCGAGGAACTCACGCGCCGGATGGGCGCGCCGGCGCTTCGTATCTTCGACTGCACGACCTACCTCCGGCCGCGCCCCGAAGGCGGCTACGACGCCGAAAGCGGCCGCGCCAACTACGACAAGGGCCATATTCCGGGCGCGGCCTTTCTCGATCTCGGGGCTGAGTTCTCCGACCCGCAATCCAAGCTCCGCTTCACCCTGCCGCCGCTCGATCAGCTCACCAAGGCGTTCGCGGCCAAGGGCATCGGCCATGGCACCTTCGTCGTGCTCTATAGCCACGCGTCGCCGAACTGGGCGACGCGCCTCTGGTGGATGCTGCGCGCCGTGGGCTTCGATGACGCCGCGATCCTCGACGGCGGGCTCGACAAGTGGAAGGCGGAGAACCGCCCCTTGTCGACCGAGGCCACGACCTATCCGCCGGCCACGCTCACCTTGCGCGGACGGCCCGAGATCTTCGTCGACAAGAACGCCATCAAGGCCGCGATCGGCAAGACCGATACGCTGACCTTGAATGCCCTCAGCCACGACCAGCACAAGGGCACGGGCGGCGTCACTTACGGCCGTGCCGGCCGCATCGCGGGCTCGTCCTGCGTACCGGCGGCGAGCCTGTTCGGTCCCGACAAGACCCTGAAGCCGATGGCCGAACTGCGCGCCGCCTTCGAGGGCGTGGGTGCCGCGCCGGACAAGCGGGTGCTGGTCTATTGCGGCGGCGGCATCGCCGCCACCCTCGATGCGTTTGTGCTGACCGCCCTGCTCGGCCACAACAACGTCTCGGTGTATGACAACTCCATGCAGGAATGGTCGAACGATGCCAGCCTGCCGATGGAAGTTGGCTGAGGGGAACCGGCTGAGGAGAAGCGAACGTGGCTGCCTATATGATCGTCGAGGTCGAGACGACCGACGAGGCCCTGATGGCCGAATACCGCAAGCACACGCCAGGCCTGGTCGCCAAGTTCGGCGGCAAGTTCATCGTGCGCGGTGGCAAGACAAGGACACTCGAAGGCGGCTGGACGCCGTCGCGGGTCGTCGTGCTGGAATTCCCCGATTACGCGGCGGCCGAGCGGTTCTACGATTCGGCTGACTACAAGCCGGTGCTCGACATGCGGCTCCAGGCGGGCAAGTCAAAAGCCATCATCGTCGATGGCTACGCTGGCTAAGCAGGGGGCTGAGCTGGCCGCCTATCGCGCGGTCGGCACGCTCTACAATGCGCTGATGACGGCCCTGGTGCTGGGCCTCATCACGCGGCGCGGCGAGGAGGTCGCGCGCGACTACGTGTTCCGCCACTTCCGCCGCCAGCACCTCGAAAAGTTCCTGCCCGGCCTGCACAAGCTCGGGCTGGCGGACGAGCCCGATGCGCCGGCCTGTGCGCTCTATCACTATCATTCCAACGCGCTGGGCGGCGTGAAGACCGGCTACCTGCGCGAGAGCGACAGGAAGGCGTGGGTGCGCTATCCGCCGCCACGCTGGATCTGGCGCGGCACGGCGATCGCCGCCGTCCCGCATTCGGTGTCGGCCGCCATGTTGCACGGCTGGCACGGCCACAACGGCGTGTCGCTCAAAAATCCCGGGCTCGGCTTCGTCTGCACCGGCATGACGGTCGACGGCATGCCGGGCCTGGAAGGCTATTACGTCGACTACGGCCGCGCGCTGAAGGAAGAGGAGCGCGTGCGCTTCGCCTACGGCACGGAAGAGATGCCGCGAGTCGACTGGGCCAACCAACCCAAGCTCGAGACCGCCAGCTGGCCCGAGGAGCGTCGCCTGCGCACCTTCCGTGCCTATGCGCTGGAGTATCTCCGCACCATGCTGCCCACCCTGCAGGAGCTATTGGGGCCGGGCGATGCGCAGGCCGAGCTCGGCCGGGTGGCGCGCCTGGTCGGCCTGCAGTTCCACGAGGAGACAGCGCGCGACATGGGCCTGCCGACCGACGTCGAACGCGGCGATCTTGCCAGCGCCCGGGACTTCGGCCGCTGGCTTTCGAGCATCCTTATCGCGCAAGGCGAGGAGATCGAAACGACGGAACGCGACGGCGTGGTCACCGTCGTCCAGACCGGCTGGCGTGCCGTGCGCGAGCTCGCGCTTGCCGATCCGCTAAAAGCCTTCGACGCCTGGAATGAACTGTGGCTCGGCGCCGCCGCGGCGCACGACCGGTTCCTCGGCGTTCAGACCATCCGGGCGCTGGGCGAGCGCGGCTGGTCGATCACCTGGCGGATCGCCCCCCGGTAGCACGCCGGCAGCTTGTGGCCGGCGATGGTCTCGCCGAGCGCACCCAGCGGCAGCCAATGCGTCTCCAGGTGCTCGTGGCTCAGCACGACATCGCCATCGCCCAGCAGCCGGCAGGCGAAGGGCAGGATGCGGACGAAGCGGCCGGGCAGCACCTCGAACAGGCTCTCATCGAGGTTGGCGCCGACCTCGACCGACAGCCCCGTCTCCTCGCGCACCTCGCGCTCGAGCGCGGCGCGGTGATCCTCGCCGGGATCGGGCCGTCCGCCCGGCAGATCCCATTCGCCGCGCTCGTTCAGGAGCAACAGCACGCGGTCGCGGTGGATCAGGACGGCTTTGACGGAGATCGGGGGCGTAGCCATTGCGTTGGAAAGTAACACGCACTCGGTGTCATCCCGAGCGCAGCGAGGGACCTTTAAGGCTATGAGCAAAGGTCCCTCGCTTCGCTCGGGAGGACAGTCTTGCTCGCGGCGCAAAAGAAAAGAGCCGAGGATTGCTCCCCGGCTCTTCTGCAATCTTTCGAAGACGACTGGACTTAGAAGTCCATGTCGCCGCCCATGCCGCCGCCCGGCGGCATGCCGGCCGGGGCCTTCTTCTCGGGCTTCTCGGCGACCATGGCTTCGGTCGTCACCAGCAGGCCCGCCACCGAAGCGGCGTCCTGCAGGGCGGTGCGCACGACCTTGACCGGGTCGATGATGCCGGACTTCACCATGTCGCAGAAGTCACCCTTCTGGGCGTCGAAGCCGTAGTTGGTGTCCTTCTGGTCGAGCATCTTGCCCGCGACCACTGCGCCGTCGTGGCCGGCATTCTCGGCGATCTGGCGGACCGGCGCCTGCAGCGCACGGCGCACGATCTCGATGCCGACCTTCTGGTCGTCGTTGGCCGAACGCAGCTTGTCGAGCGCCCGGATCGAGTAGAGGAGAGCCGCGCCGCCGCCGGCGACGATGCCCTCTTCGACGGCCGCCTTGGTGGCGTGCATGGCGTCGTCAACCCGGTCCTTCTTCTCCTTGACCTCGATCTCGGTGGCGCCGCCGACCTTGATGATCGCCACGCCGCCGGCCAGCTTGGCCAGCCGCTCCTGGAGCTTCTCGCGGTCGTAGTCCGAGGTGGTCTCCTCGATCTGCGCGCGGATCTGGGTGATGCGGCCTTCGAGGTCGACCTTCTTGCCCGAACCGTCGACGATCGTGGTGTTCTCCTTCTCGACGATGACCTTCTTGGCCTTGCCGAGCATGTCGAGCGTGACGTTCTCGAGCTTGATGCCCAAGTCCTCGGAGATCAGCTGACCGCCGGTCAGGATCGCCATGTCCTCGAGCATCGCCTTGCGGCGATCGCCGAAGCCCGGCGCCTTGACGGCGGCGATCTTCAGCCCACCGCGCAGCTTGTTGACGACCAGGGTGGCCAGCGCCTCGCCCTCGACGTCCTCGGCGACGATCAGCAGCGGCTTGCCCGACTGCACGACCGCCTCGAGCACCGGCAGCATCGCCTGCAGGCCCGAGAGCTTCTTCTCGAACAGCAGGATGTACGGGCTGTCGAGCTCGGCGATCATCTTGTCGGCGTTGGTGATGAAGTACGGCGAGAGATAGCCGCGGTCGAACTGCATGCCTTCGACGACATCGAGCTCGGTGTCGAGGCTCTTGGCCTCTTCCACGGTGATGACGCCCTCGTTGCCGACCTTCTTCATCGCTTCGGCGATCATCTTGCCGATCGACTTGTCGCCGTTGGCGGCGATCGAGCCGACCTGGGCGACCTCGTCGGTGCCGGTGATCTTCTTGGCGCGCGCCTTGATGTCCTCGACCACCGCGTCGACCGCGAGGTCGATGCCGCGCCTGAGGTCCATCGGGTTCATGCCGGCCGCCACCGACTTCACGCCTTCGCGCACGATCGCCGCGGCGAGCACGGTCGCCGTCGTCGTGCCGTCGCCGGCGACGTCGTTGGTCTTGCTGGCCACTTCGCGCACCATCTGGGCGCCCATGTTCTCGAACTTATCGGCGAGCTCGATCTCCTTGGCGACGGTGACGCCGTCCTTGGTGATGCGCGGCGCGCCGAAGCTCTTGTCGAGGACGACGTTGCGGCCCTTCGGACCCAGCGTCACCTTGACGGCGTTGGCGAGAATGTCGACGCCGCGCAGCATGCGCTCGCGTGCGTCGCCGCTAAAGCGGACTTCCTTGGCTGCCATTGATTATCCCTCTTGAATGTTGGTTGTGATGGGTGCGCTCAGGCGGCCTTGCGGACCGCGGCGGGAGAACCTTCGATGATTCCCATGATGTCGGACTCCTTCATGATCAGGAGATCCTCGCCATCGAGCTTGATCTCGGTGCCGGACCACTTGCCGAACAGGATGCGGTCGCCCTTCTTGACGTCGAGCGGAACGAGCGTGCCCTTCTCGTCGCGGGCGCCCGGGCCGACCGCGACGATCTCGCCTTCCATCGGCTTTTCCTTGGCGGTGTCCGGAATGATGATGCCACCCTTGGTCTTGCCTTCTTCCTCGACGCGCTTGACCACGACACGGTCGTGAAGCGGACGGAACTTCATGTTTTTCCTCCAAAGTTACGGAAACGATTCCTATCAGCACTCTCCTGCGATGAGTGCCAATGGCGCACGGGATGTAAGGGTGTGGGTTGTTTGAGTCAAGGCGAACGCGAAAAGGTTGCGCCCAGATCTTGCAAGTCGTTTCGCACTAGCAGCAATCATCAGAGACGGCTGCTAGTGCATTGTTGTGGAACGATTTTATTGATTTTTCGTTAAGCGGGAGTGAATATTCAACTCTGCGTACCGTGTCAAGGAGTGCTCGATGGACCGCAGTTTTGTCGCCCAGCTCAACAACTACCGCATCACGACCGCCGTAATCCTCTACTGGTTGCCCGACCACAAGCATGTTCTGCAAAGTTTTGTCTGGCAGAACCTCGATCTCGCTCCCCGTTTTCCCGCTCTCACCAAGTTCCTCGATTTCTGGGAGCGCAATCTCGACGGCAAGGTCCACCGTGTGAAAGTGGCCAGCGCTGCCCTGATCAAGCCCGCCGAGTTCAAGTTCGCTTCGGGCCTATACGCCCTGCACTGATTCGCGCGGATCTTATCCGCGCTGACTTGCTTTGGCGTATTCGGCGGCGGTCCGCTCGACCAGCTCGGCGACCGACGGCACGTCCGATACGCCCGACACTGAGTGGCCAGCGCTCCAGATGTCCTTCCAGCGCTTGGCATCCGGCCGCTCGCGCTCGGCCGCGTTGATGTCCTTGGCGATATCGATGGCGCCGCGCACCGGCAGGTCGTCGGGATCGAGTCCGGCTGCGGCGATCGAGGGCCGCAGCATGTTGGTCTCGAGTCCGG
>Ga0308309_10000365_pt1 | contig 29840 bp, 23 predicted proteins | sample HubBroMetageWFT5_FD_192491 | JGI IMG/M metagenome (GOLD analysis project Ga0308309, IMG submission 192491) | Warmed and freeze-thawed soil microbial communities from the Hubbard Brook experimental Forest, New Hampshire - Hubbard Brook CCASE Soil... | ecosystem: Environmental > Terrestrial >...
CGTTTCGTCGGTGGCGCAGGCGGCGGCGCTGGCGGCGATCGATGATGAGCATCATTTGCGGCACGTGGTGGAGAACAATACGATCCAGTCGCGAGATCTGACGCAAGGGCTGGCGGCGATGGGACATCGGGTGGCGCCTACGTCGGCAAATTTTGTGTTCTGCGATTTGGGGGAAGATGCGGCGAGTTTTGCTTCCCGGTTGCAGGATGAAGGCATAGGCGTTCGGCCGCTGGGACATTGGGGGGCGCCGAATTGCATTCGGGTGACGATTGGAACGCCGGAGCAGAATCAGGCTTTCTTAACTGCGGCGCGAAGCGTTGTAGCGACTCGCGGGTAGTGGTGCATATTGGCTTACGCGCTGACCTCGTTCAGGAGGAGGTCCTTCGCTTCGCCTGAAAAACGGCTTCTCTCAGGATGACGCCCATATTAAAGGGTCAACCTGCACCACCAGACGCGCGCAACTGGAGACCAAGATCCGGGTTTGGTGAGAGGAAACTGATGCTCTCACTTTTTTCGCTGATTCTTGCGTAGCGCATCCATCATGGCAGTAATGCGCTTTTCTTTGGACTCTGGGCGCTTCGCGTCATCGATGGCGCGCATCCATTCTTTCTGATGAGTAAACGAGAGCTTCGCCCAGGACTCTTTGGTCCTGGGATCGCTGGCGATAATTTTCTTCAACGATGCGGGCAGTACGACTTTTCGTTCTTCTTCATCGAGTTCCATGACCACATCGACGGTGTCTCCCCCCTTGCAGTTGCCTCCGGCGCGTAGCTGCGCGTTGACGGCCATCATGTGACCTGTGCCCATGTTCATCAGCGAACTGCGGAAGGGGAAGCCGTTGATGGTGCCTTTGACCGGCACGCGGGCTTTCGTATGGAAAACTTCGACCACGTCGAAGGGAGGCTTGAGGGCTGCGGTGGATTTGCCGGGTTCCCCGATCAGCTTTACTTTGAATTTGTGTTGCGGCATGGGTCTCCTCGCATGGGTTTCAGGAACGAATTTTAATCGGATAACTTCTGTTCGGCTAGTTCTGCCGCGCGGGCTGCGCCGTAGAGGCCGGCGTCGCTTCCCAGCAAGGCGCGGGTGATGATGGTTCGGCGTTCGGCACGAAGTGCGGGATCGGTGGCTGCCAGTTCTGCGTTCGTGGTTTTGAGTTCAGAGCCAGTAATGCTGCCGGCGGCGCCCGAGATTGGATGGGCTTGGACGGGCAGTGCCTGTCCCCACACGAACTCCGCCTTGTCCGCGGGAACGGTTGCGGCGTAGACGACGGAGCGGGTGCGGAGTTCTTCGAACATGGCGGGGGCGTAGGCGTCCCAGGCACTGGCGACGCCGCCCCCAAGCACGTACATGTCGAGATTCAGAACGTTGACGATGTCGGCGAGGAGGATGCCGAGGTAGCGGCCGAAGGTGCGGAAGATGTGGCAGGCGTGCTCGTCACCCCGGAGGGCGAGATTGTAGATGGACTTGGCGCCAAACTCGGCATCGGAAGAGGCGGCCTGCGTGAGGGATGGCGCAGCGCCGGAGGCGATGGCTTCGCGGACCATGCGCAGGATGGCGCTGGCGGAGGCGTATCGCTCGGCGCATCCGCGGTTGCCACAGCCGCAGGGATAGCCGTTGGGCTCGATCGTGATGTGTCCGAATTCTCCAGCCATGCCGTTCAAGCCGTGCCAGATTTTTCCTCCGAGGATGATTCCACCGCCGATTCCCGTGCCCAGGGTTACCACGGCGACATTGGATATGCCGCGGGCTGCGCCGAGCCACTGCTCGCCGAGCGCGGCCACGCGCGCGTCATTCTCCAGAGCGACGCGGGCTTGCAGACGGCGCTCGATTTCGGCACGCACCGGATAGTTTTCCCACCCGGGAAGATTGGCAGCTTTGCGGATGACTCCGGCTTGCATATCGATGACGCCGGGGACGCCGATGCCGACGCCGAGAAGCTTTCCGGATTTATTGTGCTTGGCCGAGAGACGCTGGATGGCGTCGCACATGTCAGTGAGGACGTGGTCGCGCCCGAGCGCGAGTTTGGTGCCGAGGGTTATTTTTTCGAGCAACTCCCCGTCGGTGCTCACGGCGGCAATGCGAAGGTTGGTGCCGCCGAGATCGACTCCGATAGAGAAATCAAGCATGGGGGAAAAGGTTATCAGAAGTGCGGGGGAGCATGTTCATCGCAAAACGAGTAGTGGTGCATTTTGGCTTACGCGCTGAGTTCGTGCGGCGAGAGATCCTTCGCTTCGCCGGAAAAAACGGCTCCGCTCTGGATGACGAACTTTACTTCTGGCACTTGGGGCAGTAGTGGCTGCTGCGGCCAGCGATCACGATGCGTTTGATGGGAGTTTTGCAGACCAGGCAAGGCTCACCTTCGCGGCCATAGACGCGATGCTGGAGTTGGAAGAAGCCTGCTTCGCCGTCGGCGTCGACATAATCGGAGATGGAGGAGCCGCCAAGAGCGATCGCTTCTTTCAGGACTTCCTTCACGGCGGCGAGGAGGCGGGCGAACTGCTCGCGGGCAATGGATGAGGCGCGGCGGCGGGGGCGGATTCCGGCGCGGAAGAGCGATTCGTCGGCGTAGATGTTGCCCACGCCGCGGAGAAGTTTTTGGTTGAGCAATGCGCTTTTGATGGGAGTTTTGCGTCCGCGGAACAATGCGAGGAACTGGGCGAGATCGGCCTCGAGTGGCTCGACGCCGCCGGCGTCGAAAGCGCCCGTGCGGACGACGCTGAGGCGGCCGAAGCGGCGAGGGTCGACAAATCGGAGTTCCCTGCCGGAGGCGAGTTTCAGGATTGCGTGGGTATGCTTGAGAATTTCCGATGCGGGCTCGCAGACCTGGAGGCGTCCGGTCATGCCGAGGTGGACAATCCATTGGGCATCCGTTGTGGGGCCTTCCGTCGTGGCCGACTCTTTACGGGGCGATTTCGGGTGCTGGGTTTTGGCGGACGAGGGCGTCCGCCCTACAAGATCGAAGACGATGTGCTTGCCGACTCGACGGACGGTGGCGATGCGGGAGTCTTCGAGCGTCGCGGCAATTTCTCGTGCAGTGGATTTGAGAGGTTCCGGTTTTTGGCCCAGCCAGATGGACTCGATTACATCGCCGGAGACGCTAGCGGCAAGTCCACGGGCAATGGTTTCTACTTCGGGGAGTTCGGGCATGAGGGTAGTTTAGCAAGGGACAGACAGCGGCTAAAGCCGGGTTGAGTTGTGTACGTCTAGCGGCATCGCTGAAGCGATGCCCTGATAGGAAGCCCTCGCGAACATCTTTACTTGGAATCGAGCCTTCGGATGCCCGCTCAAAAAGCGTTCCGAACGTTAAGGAAGCTATTTCTCGGAGTGAATTCTAGTCTTTTAGAGGGACGACGGCCTGGCCGTCGCGGCAGAAGGTGGCTACTTTCTGGAAGTCGCCGTTGGCCTGGGGCAGAGTCATGACCGGCCCGTAGCAGTAGACGGCGTGGCCGCTGGCGGCGAAATACCAGCGTCCGCCTTTGGAGTGGTGCTCGATGTGGCCGGAGAGTTTGCGCTCTGGCTGCGCGGGTTTCGCAACCGTGAGACTTAACAACAAGGCTAGGGTCAGAACCTTCATTGTGTACTCCAAAACGTGCCCAGACGCTTTCGTGTCTGCCTGGAACTAGATCGTTCTTAAAGCGCGGCGTAGGTCTCCTAAGTCCGAAGCGGGCACGGGAGGAAGTTGAGGCTTCGCGGTGCGCCCGGTGCGGCTTTGGCGTTGTGGAACCTGGTTTGAGGGAGTCTGGTTTGACGGAGCCTGGTCTGACGGAGTCTGTGCGTGCTTATGCGCTTCAATCTGGGCTTGCTTGTCGCTGAGCGCTTTGCCTCTAAGGGACCACAGTTCCCGGCTTTCTGGCATGAGGATCTTGATGAGGTTGCGCTGCGACTCGATGGCCGCGCCTTGTTCGACAATCAGCAAGGTCATCAAGCCATAGGAAAAGACGAACAGCACGGTCAACAAGGGAAGAAGGGTCCGCTTTTTTTTCGGAACCGATATTGACGTCAACGATATGCTTCCGAACGATGTGCTGCCGAACAGAGTCGTCACAAAGCCCCCAGCCCATTGCCCCAGGCACTAGAGCGGAATGCAGCTTGCGCGCCAATGATGAGGATGGATGGAAGGCGTTGAAATGATACGAGTTAGTAGCGTTCTTTGGGCGGAATGCCGGGGATTCAAGTGCAATTCGATGCACATTATGAGCAAGGGGGATTGTAAGAGTACAACCGAAATCCATTGCTGAGAGCGGGTTAGAGCGCTTGGGTAGGGGTCCTTCGACTGTGTCTCCCCGCCGCTGTCGCGGATGGAGCTTCGCCAGGATCACAGCTCCCCTGTAACGAGAGGTCGGAAAACGCTACTTTCCTCCCAGCAGAAGTTTCGCGATGGTTGCTAACTGCATGTTGGAGGTTCCCTCGTAGATTTTGCCGATCTTTGCGTCGCGCCAATATTTTTCGACGGGATAGTCTTTGGTAAAGCCGTAGCCGCCATAGATTTCGATGGCGAGAGAGGTAACGCGCTCGGCGACTTGCGAGGCGAAAAGTTTGGTCATGGCGGCTTCCTTGACGAAATTCACGCCGGCGTCTTTCATGCGGGCAGCGTTATACACCATGAGCCGCGCAGCTTCGATCTCCGTCGCCATTTGCGCAATCTGAAATTGGATGCCCTGGAACTCGGCGATGGCTTTGCCGAATTGTTTGCGCTCGAGGGCGTATTTGGCGGCGAACTCCCAGGCGCCGCGAGCCAGTCCGATCATTTGCGCGCCGATTCCGATGCGGCCTTCGTTCAGGGTTTCGATGGCGATCTTGTAGCCCTTGCCGGGCTCGCCGATGACGTTCTCTTTGGGGACGCGGCAGTCTTCCAGAATCAGTTCGCAGGTGGAAGAGGCGCGGATACCGAGTTTGTCTTCTTTTTTGCCGACGGTGAAGCCGGGAAAATCTTTTTCAATGAGAAACGCGGTAATGCCTTTGTATCCGGCTGCGGGATCAAGGGTGGCGAAGAGGACGAAGAGGCCGGCTTCTTTGCCGTTGGTGATCCAGAGCTTGCGGCCGTTGAGGACGTAGTCGCTGCCTTTCAGTTCGGCGCGGGTTTGCAGCGCGAAGGCGTCGGAGCCGGAACCGGCTTCGCTCAGGGCATAAGCGCCGACGGTGTCGGCGGCCATTTTCGGAAGGTAGCGCCGTTTCTGCTGGGCGTTGCCCCAGCGCAGAAGAGCGTTATTAACCAGCGTGTTTTGCACGTCGACGATCACGCCGGCTGAGGCGTCGACCCGCGACATTTCTTCCACCGCGAGGATTGCTTCGAAAAACCTGGCGCCGCCTCCGCCGTATTCTTCCGGAATTTCGATTCCCATCAGGCCAAGCTGGAAGAATTCGCGGATGAGATCTTTTTCGAAGATGCCCTTCTCGTCCATTTCTTTGACGAGCGGGCGAATTTTATCGTCGGCGAATTGGCGAATGTTATCGCGGAAGAGGATCTCGTCGTCGGTGAGGGTGGTCAGGGGCGTGGGAGCGGGGGCTTGGAGCGTCGTCTCGGGCATGCAGACACCTCTAGATGCGGGATGCCAAACTTGTAATTTTAGCACTTCCGGGAGGAACGTATTCGGAGACGGAATCGGGGTATAATCCGCTGCAAAATGGTAGCTGGGCTTCGCCTGGCTACTAAATGATTCGCGATACTGTTTCGAGGGAGCTGATTATGCCTGCGTGCTCTCGGATGGTAGTGCAGTTTTTCCTTCTCTCTGTATTGTTCCCCGCCTGCTCATTTGCTCAGAGTGTTTCGTTCGCTTCGCCGCAGTTGTACGGCGTGGGGCAAAATCCGGACGCCGTGGCTGCGGCCGATTTTAACCACGACGGCAAGCAAGACCTAGCGGTGGCAAATTCTGGCGGGGATGGCGGCACCATCTCGATATTGCTGGGCCGCGGGGATGGGACGTTCGAGCCGGCGGTGAATTACGCGGTTGGTCCGGACCCGAGCGCGATTGTGGTGGCCGATTTCAATGGCGATCACAACCCGGATCTGGCGGTCGGCAACGGCGGAGGGGAGACGGTTTCGATCCTGTTGGGGAACGGCGATGGGACATTTCAGCCGGCGCGCGATTTCCCCTCGGGGTTCGAACCATTTTCTGTCAAGACAGCGGATTTCAATCATGACGGCAAGCTAGACCTGGCCATTGCCAACGGCAACAACAATACGGTCTCAATCTTATTGGGAAATGGTGATGGGACTTTTCAGGCGCGGCAAACGATTGCGGTCGCGAACTCACCTTTCGCTCTCGCTCTGGGTGACTTTAATCGGGATGGCAATGTGGACATCGTAACAGCGAATTACAGTTTTTATGTTTCGCCGGGCGCTGTCACAGTTCTGCTGGGCAATGGAGATGGAACGTTTCAACCGCCCGTGAGCTATCCGGCTGGGCAGCATCCCTATTATGTGGTGGTCGGAAAGTTCAAGCGAAATCATGTCGAGGATTTGGCGGTTATCGATTACGACTTGCATCTGGTTAACATTCTTATCGGGCGAGGGGACGGAACCTTCTCGACTCCCGTGAGTTATCCGGTGGGGATGAATCCATTTGCAGTGGTGGTGGAGGACTTCAACGGCGACCACGCACTGGATTTGGCCACTTCGAACTGGGGAGATGGGACGGTTTCCGTTCTGCTCGGGAATGGAAACGGTACTTTCCAGAATGCGGTAAGTTTTCCGGCTGGACAGTCGCCAGAATATTTTGCAGCGGGAGATTTCAACGGCGATCACAAGCCGGATTTGGCGGTACCGCTCTACGGCGGTGGGACGAATCAGGTCGCGGTGCTGCTGAATACCACTCCTTAAGGCAGGTGCGTTCAAGGGCTTTCTCTCGTTTAGATGGTGGGAAAAGTGTCGCTTTCCCACATCGTGGCTGAGTTCCAGAGTTTTTCTCTACTTGGAGCGGGAGTGTACCAGCTTCAGCGTGTCCGCCTGGAGGATGCGTTGGACCTGGTTGCGGGCATGGACCGACCAGGGACCTGTGGAATCGAGCCGAATGTAGGCCTGCCAGTGCTTCAGCGCTTTGCGCGGCTCGCGGGTTTTCTCGAAGGCGAGGGCGAGATTGTAGTGCGCGTCGGCATAGGTGGGGGCAAGTTGGATCGCCATCTTGTAGGTCTGAATCGCTTCCTGGACGCGCCCGGTTTCGTCGAGCACATTTCCCAAGTCAAAATATGCGAGAGCGTAACGAGGATCAGACTGGAGAGCTGCCCGGTAGTGCTTTTCGGCCGAGGCAAAGTCCTGGCGATTGTAGTAGAGCGTACCGAGATTGATGTGCGCGGCGGCGTGGCTGGGATCAGACTCTAGAACTTTCAGATAAGCTGCAAGCGCCTCAGATTGGGTCGCGGGATTCTCTTCGAGGGCAACGCCGCGGGCGAACCAGAGTGCAGCGTCGTTCTCTTGCGGACCCGGTTCAGGAGTTGGGATCGGCGTGCTGGTGACAACTTTTTCGCGAGACGAGAAGTCCATCACGAACTGGCCTGCAATGGGCTCTAACAATCGGCCCTCGTGACGAAAAGCGACACGATGTTTGGTGGTAGAGGACGCTCCGGCATCAACCAAGGGATTTCCCATGCCCGAGGCCTGCTTTTGCATGGCTTCGAGCGATTCGCGAATGACCGCAGGACGCACCTTCATGGCGCACAGGTCGCGAACCTTCTTGATTTTCAGCAGGTCGGAAAACGAGTAATTGGTGGAGGCGACAATAAGCCCGGCGCGCTCCCAGTTCGCCAACTGGCGCGGTGTGAGATGAAGAATTCTAAGTAAGTCGACTCGACTGTACACGGCACCACTCTCTTGCGCGTTGTCGGCGTTTGCGGTCTCGCGCAAGGTTACGTCCCCGCCGCCATTATCTGAAGTTGCGCGATGAAATGCAACGGCAAACAGTTGTGGAAATCTGTGGAGAACCTGGTTGATTTACATGCAGCGGAGATGGTGCAACTCTGAGATTCCTCGCTTCGCTCGGAATGACAAAGTGTTCCGCTCGGAATGGCAAAGTGTTTTTTAGATCGCTTATACGGGGACAGCAGCCTGATATTCCTCATATGTGCCTTTGAAGTCGGTGATGCGGTGGTCGCTCTCGAAGTGCCAGATACGGGTAGCGACTTCGTCGATCAAATCGTGATCGTGGCTTACCAGGAAGACTGTTCCCTGATAACGCTGAAGCGAAATGTTGAGCGCGTTGATGGCTTCGAGATCCAAGTGGTTCGTGGGTTCGTCGAAGACGAGTACGTTGGGCTTTTGCAGCATGAGTTTACAGAAGAGCAGGCGCGCGGCTTCGCCTCCGGAGAGAACGCTGGTGGACTTGGTGGCTTCGTCACGCTGAAAAAGCATTTGGCCGAGCAAACCGCGAATTTCTTCGCCGACCGCGGCAGGATTCCATTGATGCAGCCACTCCAGCGCGGTCATGCCGCCTTCGATGAGGCTGCGATGATCCTGGGCGAAGTATCCGATGGAGGCCTCGTGTCCCCAGATCACCTTTCCGGAATCGACGAACGCGCCGTCGTAGCCGCTAGTCTTGCGCAATTCGGCTTCGGGAGTGGTGGGTGAGTTGGCGAGCAAAGCGTTGACCAGCGTGGTCTTTCCAACTCCGTTGCGGCCCATGAGGGCAATTCGTTCGCCGCGTGTGATGCTGGCGGTGAAGTCGCGAATCACTTGCTTGTCGCCGTAGGCTTTGGCGAGGTGTTCGATTTCGAGAATATGTTTGCCAGAGGGGCGCTTCTGCTCGAACTTGATGTAAGGACGTGCGATGTTTGATTTGGCCAGTTCGGTGACTTGCAGGCGCTCGACTTCTTTGCGGCGCGACTGCACCTGGCTGGATCGCGTTCCAGCGGAGAAGCGCGCGATGAATTCATTCAACTGCGAAATCTTCTTTTCGCGCTGCGCGTTCTGAGATTCAATCTGCGAACGGACTTGAGTCTTGGCCAAAACCATTTCGTCGTACGATCCGGTGTACGTGATGATGGTTTCGTAATCGATATCGGCGATGTGGGTGCAGATGCTGTTGAGGAAATGGCGGTCGTGCGAGATGGCGATGACGACGCCGTCGTAGGCGTTAAGAAATCCTTGCAGCCAGTGGATCGAATCCAAGTCAAGGTTGTTGGTGGGTTCGTCGAGCAGCAGCGCTTGCGGATGGCCGAACAGCGCCTGCGCGAGCAGCACGCGGACTTTCTGTCCGCCCTGGAGTTCGGACATTTTGCGGCTGTGGAGTTCTTCGGGAATATCCAGACCGTCGAGCAGAATGGCGGCGTCGGCTTCGGCGGTATAGCCGTCTTCCTCGCCGACAAGACCTTCGAGTTCGCCGAGCTTCATGCCGTCTTCGTCCGTCATGTCGGCTTTGGAGTAGATCGCGTCGCGCTCCTGCAGGGCCGCCCAGAGGCGCTTGTTGCCCATGACGACGGTGTCGCTAGCGGTGAAGGCGTCGAAGGCGAACTGGTCCTGGCTGAGGACACCGAGCTTGCGGGGGCGGACGACGGTTCCCTTTTGCGGATCGAGTTCGCCGCTAAGTAACTTCATGAACGTGGATTTGCCCGCGCCGTTGGGGCCGGTGAGGCCGTAGCGCTTGCCAGGCGTAAAGGCTACGGAGACTTCATCGAACAGAATTTTTGCGCCGTAGCGCATGGAAACATTACTGACTGAAAGCATGGGTTCGAGTTTCTCTTCTTTTCTTCTGGGCTTCTACTGGGAAGCTTGCGCAGGAAGTTTTTCCTGAAACTGCGGGGAATTTCCGCTGAAACGGTACGCAGCTGGTACTCAATAGAATATCATGCGGACCGGCGGTCAGGCGGCTGCGGTCCAGGGATCCACGAGCATTGCAGAGACATCCTGGAAATGCGCGATATTCCGAGTCGCCAGGATGAATCGGCGAGAGAGGACGATTCCGGCGATCATCGTGTCGCGCAGCTGACGAGGGCGCCCCCGCAATTTTCGGGAGGCCATTAGAGCGCTCGCGTGTTCAGCCGCTTCCGTGTCGAAGGGAGCGATGCGATGGTCGAGCCCTTCGAGCAGCTTCTCGAAGCCCTGCGAATACAGCGTGCGGCGCTTCCCCGCCGGCATAAGGCTCAGTCCGAAGCGGATTTCAAAGACCGTCACAGACGTAGTCCAGATCGAGGCGGGAGGCTGACGATCAAGCCACGCGATTACTCTCGGCTCCGGGCTGGGACGCATCAGTTCGGAGAGCACATTGCTATCGAGGACAATCATTCGTCGAACTTCATGGGCTCAATATCATCGCCGTGGAATTCTTCGATTACAAGATCCGGGCCAGTCTTTGGAAATAGTGCGGCGAGTTCCGTTCCGAGGCCGAATTCGGATTTCTTTTCTTCCTTGTGCACTGCGGAGCGCAGGATGTCGCGGACTTCTTCTTCCATGCTGCGGCCGTTGCGGCGGGCGCGGCGCTGCAGGCGGGCCTTGACCGAGTCTTCGAGATTGCGGACTACTAGTTGAGCCATGATGATATCATGATATCATCAATGAGAGCCGAGGTCAATCCCACTTCCACCCTACCGCCGGGCCGCCAAAGGGGAAGCCGCGGCTACTTGAAAAAGTCAGCCAGGGCCGGGGCGGAGACAGCAGTTTGCCAGCGCTGCCGGGAGTGGTATCCCCTGGCCCAGTCGCGCTCGGCGTACTTCGCACGCCAGCGGGCGGGGGAATACAAAGCGAACGATGATGGCGGGAGTAGGGCACGAGGGGGGTGGGCTGCGGCAAGAAAAAGCAGGTTCCTCCACTCGCCGTCGCTGTCGCTCCGGACTTCGGTCGGAATGACAATGGCTTAAGGCGCGGTCGATGAGAGAACTTCCGGCTGGATTTGCGGAGGCGGATAGTAGATGGTGAGCTTCAGTGGCCGCCGCTGAGTTCGCGGACGATTGCGCCGACGAATTGTTTGGCGTCGCCAAAAAGCATCAGGGTGTTGTCTAGGTAGTACAGGGGGTTGTCGATGCCTGCGAAGCCGGGGCTCATGCCGCGTTTGATGACCATGACGGTGTGGGCTTTGTCGACATCGAGGATCGGCATGCCAAAGATCGGGCTGGATTGGTCGTTGCGAGCGGCGGGGTTGGTCACGTCGTTGGCGCCGATTACCAGGGCGACGTCGGTTTGCGGAAAGTCGCCGTTGATCTCGTCCATTTCGATGAGGCGATCGTAGGGAATGTCTGCTTCGGCGAGGAGGACGTTCATGTGGCCAGGCATGCGTCCGGCGACGGGGTGGATGGCGAAGCGGACTTCGACGCCCTTTTTGGTAAGGAGGTCGTAGAGTTCGCGGACTTTGTGTTGGGCTTGCGCTACCGCCATGCCGTAGCCGGGAACGATGACAACTTTGTTGGCGGCGGCGAGAATTGCGGCCGATTCTTCAGGCGTCGCGCTTTTCACCGGTTTGGCCTCGGCGCCGCCGGCAGCGGCAACCTGCACCTGGCCGAATGCTCCGAACAAAACGTTGGTGAAGGAGCGGTTCATCGCCTTCGACATGATGACCGAGAGAATCAGTCCGGAAGAGCCGTCGAGCGCGCCGGCGATGATGAGCAGCTTGTTCTGGAGAACGAATCCCATCGCGGCGGCGGAGAGTCCCGCGTATCCGTTCAATAGAGAGATGACGGTAGGCATATCCGCGCCGCCGATGGGGATGACGAGCAGAACGCCAAAGATGAGCGCGAGGCCTACGATCAACGGGAAGAACTGTTGAGCATCAGGATGCAGAATCAGGAAGATTGCCGCGCCGACGGCCACGGCGAAGAGCAGGAAATTGACGAAGTTCTGTCCCTTATAAGTGATGGGGCGTTGCGGCAGGATTTCCTGCAACTTTCCTGCGGCCATCAAGCTGCCAGTGAACGTGAGGCCGCCGAGAATTACTTCCATGCAGAGGACCGACAGTCCGAACTTCGAATTGTTCTGGGTTCCAAGATAGAATTCGGCGGTTCCGACGAGCGTGACGCAGAGTGCGCCGAAGGCGTGGCTGAGCGCGGTTCGCTGGGGAACGGCGGTCATCTGGACCATGCCGAGCGGGATGCCGATGCCGCTGCCGAGGACGAGGCCGACGGCGATCCACTTCCAATCGACGATGCCGTGATGCAGTAACGTGCCGGCAATGGCCAGCAACATGCCAAGTTCACCGGCCCAAATCCCGTGGCGGGCAGTGGTCGGCGAACTCATCCACTTCAGCGAGAAAATAAAAAGAGCGCTGGCGACAAGGTAGATGAATTCGATGAGGTGCTGGCCTGCGGCAAACTCGTTCATGTTGTTTGAAAAATCTGGCTAGTCAGTTTCGTGATCTCTTCGGATACATTTCCTCAGTGGTAAAGACATCGATCATTTATTCGGACGGCTGCTCTTGAACATTTTCAGCATACGGTCGGTGATGAAGAATCCGCCGACCACGTTACTGGTCGCTGCAACGATGGCGATGACGCCCAGCACCGTGGCGAATTCGCTTTTCCGCTCACCGACAAGAACAATCGCGCCTACGACCGCGATGGCGTCGAGCGCGTTGGTCAACGACATCAACGGGGTGTGGAGCAAAGGCGAGACGTGGCGGATGACTTCGAAGCCGATGAAGCAGGCCAGCATGAAAATGAAGAGCGAGTCGATTAGGTTAGAGTTCATCTTTACCTCCAAGTTCTCGGACCTTAACTTGTCACCGCTCGCAGCAGTTGGGACGTATGCGGCATTGTGAGAATTCCCTCCTCGGCACGAAATGCGTAAAGAGGCAGAGATCCTTCGACTGCGCTCAGGATGACAGTTCGTACAGAGTGATCGTTCATAAAGAGCTAGACCGCTGCAGCGCTTAGCGCTGGCATTTTGAAGAACTCGCGCACTCTTGCGTTTACGATCTCACCGCCGCGAGTGACCATGGTTTCGCGGATGATCTCATCCTGCGGGTTCAGTTGCAGCTTGCCGTCTTTCATCATGTACGCGAGAAAGGTGGCGACGTTGCGGGCATACATCTGGCTGGCATGGTACGGGACGCTGCTGGCCAGGTTGATTGCTCCGATGATTGAGACGCCGTGTTCTTGAACGGTTTCGCCGACGCGAGTGAGTTCGCAGTTGCCGCCGCGCTCCGAGGCGAGGTCGACGATGACGGAGCCGGGGGCCATTCCTCTTACCATATCGGCTGTAATCAGTACCGGCGATTTCTTACCGGGGATCACGGCGGCGGTGATGACCACATCGCTTTCCGCAACCACGCGCGTGAGCAGTTCGCGCTGGCGGGCATAGAAGGTCTCGTCCTGGGCGGTACCGTAACCGCGAGCGTCCTGGGCGTCTTTGGCCTCAATAGGCAGTTCAACGAAGCGGCCACCGAGGCTCTGCACCTGTTCTTTGGAGGCGGCGCGCATGTCATAGGCTGAGGCGACAGCGCCCAAGCGGCGGGCGGTGGAGATGGCTTGCAGGCCCGCGACGCCGGCGCCGATCACGAACACGCGAGCGGGAGTAATGGTTCCGGCGGCGGTTGTCATCATGGGGAAAATTCTGATCGACATTTCCGCGGCCAGCAGTACTGCTTTGTAGCCGCAGATCGTTCCCATGGAGGAAAGGGCGTCCATGCTTTGAGCGCGGGTGGTGCGCGGGACCAGTTCCACCGAGAAAGACGTGACACCCGCATCCGCAATTTGCTGAACAACTTCTGCGGAGCCAAAGGGACGCAGAAAACCGATCAAGACCTGATCGCGATGCAGCAGAGGGAGATCCGCCTTGCCCGTGACATCGTTAGAACCGTAACAAAGTACTTGCACGATGACGTCGGCGGCGCTAAACACGGCTGCGCGGTCGGGAAGAGTCTTTCCGCCTTTGTCGATATAAGCCGAGTCGGGATAGCCGGCCTGCTCGCCGGCTCCGGCTTCCACCACTACTTCGAATCCTGCCTTGGCAAGAGTGGGAATCACCGCGGGAACGAGCGCCACTCTGCGCTCGCCGGGGTAACTTTCCTTCGGAACTCCAACAATCACACGCTTAGCCTTTCACAACACCACTACTGAGTGTCGCACGAAACTTGGTGTGATGCGGATCACGCCGTTATCGCATTCGACATTCCGTGGACCCAAAACAGTATCAGAAAAGAATGAGCGGTGAAAAGCCAGGGGCAGGAGGGGAGTTGGTTCAGTTTGGCTGACGCTCCGGGCGGTCAAGCGGGAGATCCCTCACTCCGCCTGAAAAACGGCTGAGCTCAGGATGACGCCGTCGGGCAAGAGACCGACCTGCACAACTATCGGGGGCGGGAGGTTGCAGACTTTGAAGAAAGCGTTCCTTACTTTAGTAAGCCGGGCTGTAGCAAATAAGCGGCGGCGGCCAAACCGAGGGTCACGACGCTTACAGCCCCTACTCGACTGAAGCGCGAGGGCGGAGAGCTATATTGTTTCGCCGACGCGGCCCGAAGTTTTGCCATCCAAACTTCCTCGAATTTGTTTTGCCCGGATTGCTCCCAGATGAGGGTTCGAAGGCGAAGATGGTCGTCGGCCGCGAGCGAAACAAAACGGAATGGCTGCGAGACGTCATTGAGGGGGCTGAGCAGCTCAGCTCCGCCAAAGATGGAGCCGCCATTGGTGAGAAACATCAGCTTAACCCGCGATCCTTCAACCAGCGGTTGGGGGACCGCAAGCAGCCCTCCCGTGGCGGAAATTACCCGGACCAGCGCGCCAACGCGCTGACCGCTGGGAAAACGCAGCACTGCAGGAGTATTAGCTTCAAGGTGAGCGCGCGGCATGCGCCACGGCATAAGAGATTGGGGGAGGCCGGCCATGAGTCTGAAATCAGTATTACTCCCGGGTGGTTACTAACGAAAGATTACAAAAGTGCCGGGGTAGTGTGGTTACGCGTCGGTTATTCGGCGCCACTCTTCTCGTTGTGAGCCTCCCCGGCCGAGATGAGGAACAGCACGCGGACATTGTGAGGGACGGGACTTTGTGGCGCGCACACGCTCGCGACTTCCCCGCGCTCAAGAATGTAGCGGTAGTCTCATTGGAATTTGCGGGCAAACGCCCTATTCTGGCTAGTCGAGTGTCGATTCGTGCCCCCCGCAATTGAAGCCAAATGCCAAAGGGAAAGAAAGCTCAAACCGACAGGCAAGATGCTCCACGTCGAACTGCGCTCCAGTGGCTGCGAGCGGAGCGGTTGCCTCTGGCCGCTTGCGGCGTGGCCTTTCTCTTTTATTCGCGTTCGCTGTTTTGCGGGTTTGAAGGTGATGATTTTCCGCAAATTGTGAACAACCGACAGGTACAGTCGTGGGAGTACTTGCCGCAACTTCTGGGCTCCAATCTTTGGAGTCAATTGAGCGACCGGCCCGGCCAGTTTTATCGTCCAATATTTTCCGTGTGGATGTTGTTGCTGCACACATGCGGCGGACTTGCTCCCTGGTTTTGGCATCTTTCGAGCATCTTGCTGCATGTTGCGGCGACCTGGCTGGTGTTCCAGATTTGCCGGCGGCTGACGGGAAACGATGCTGGTGCGGCGGTGGGGGCTGCGATTTTTGCCGTCCAACCGATTCACGTCGACGCCGTCAGCTGGGTTTCTGCAAGTTGCGAGCTTCTCTTTTCGATCTCCGCGCTGGCAGCTATGCTGACATTGCTCGACCCGCCATTGCTGGACACAGACAAAGACAAGAAAAACGGCCGTGCGGAAAACGGTCGTGACAATCTCCTCGGCCCCCGGCTGTGGCTCAGCGCGATGTGGTTCGGCGCCGGTCTCTTTGCCAAGGAAACGGGAATGGCAATGCTGGCGATTCTGCCGGCGATTGCCTGGATACAACTGAAAGACTGTGTCTCCGGGAGTCAGAGGCTCTGGAGAGTTGCCTTCCCCTATGGCGTGGTGACCGCAGGTTATTTAGCGGTGAGGTGGGCCGTGATGCACCGCGTGCGGGTCGCAACCGCGGAGCATAGCTGGGCGAATGTCGTCTTCAGTGCTCCCTCGATCCTACTTTTCTATCTGAAGAAATTATTCTTCCCGTGGAACCTGGCCGGTACCTACACGAACCCGTTAACGGCGTCGCCCACTACACTCTTCTGGCTGCAGTTGTCTGCGGTCGTAGTTGGCGCTGCCATTATCGCGTGGCTTGCAATTCGTTACCGGTCGCTTTTCGGCCTTGCCGCCGCTCTGATCGTGATCCCTGTGCTGCCGGGGCTGGCCGTGATCCGAATCTACCAGCAGGAGTACACTAGCGACCGCTATTTGTATCTGCCGTCGGCGGGGGCTTCGCTGTTGGTTGCACTGATTGTCCAGAAAGTGTGGTCTCTGAGGCCAGCCAAAGTAACGGCGATCGTTGTTGTGAGTCTCGTCTTTGTGACGTTTTCTGTCATGACAATTTCCCACCAGAAGTATTACCAGGACGACATCGCCTTTTATTCTCGCGTGATTGAAGTCAACCCGTCAGACGCGTTTGCGATGGGACTGCTCGGCAATGCCTACCTGGATCAAGGGCGCCAAGACCTTGCACTTGAACAGTTCCAGAGAGCAAGCCAGATTGCTCCGAACAACCAGAAGGTGAAGTCCTTTCTCGCCCGTGGACTGTTTGCGGCAGGAAAATATAGCGAAGCCGAAACCGTGCTGAAGGGTCTGTTGCAGTCTCCACAACTGACCCCGGCCTGGCGAGAGTCGACGCTGCTATGGTTGGCCAACGTCGAGATCAGCCTGGGAAACCTGACCGGCGCGCAACAACTCCTGGAACAGGTCGAACACAGCGACGACCGGTTTCCTCAACTCCATTGGATGTGGGGAATGCTCTGCCAACGACAAGGCCTGCTTCCGCAGGCGCTGGCAGAATACGAAAAAGAATTCGAGATCACGGGAGACGAACTGGCGCGGCAGCGAGCGGCGTCAGTGGAGAGCCTGATTCAATCTCGTTCGGCGGGTCGATCATTTACAGGCCAACCGACAAACCAACCGTCGACAGGAATCGGCATCCGCTAGGGTCGCAGCGAGATTTGAACAGTCCTACGCCCCGAATGCCAGCGCTCCCGTGAGGTTTTCCTTGCTCAACATCTCAGCTTCTCGCTTGTCTGGACGCCGAGCCATGAGGCGGCACCGACCGCGCTGTGGAGTAGGACTCGCCTGGATGACACCAGTGCCCCGCCAGTCGATCAGAATTCCAGATTCAGAGAATGCGAAAACCCTGGGGCGCACCATGCTCCCTGTTGGTTATCATGAAGAGTTGGCCGCAGGACGATCTGCAATCGTCAAGCGGGCGTGGCACTTTTGCAGAAATCTGGAGTGAGCAGGGATGAAAATCCTGAGAATGTTCCTGTTGGTTCTTCTAATGACTGCGCTCGTGGGGGCGCTGGTTTTAATTTTTTCGATTCGGCGCGGCTTCCGTTCAACGGCGGTGCCTCCAGTCTGGGAGGCCGCGTTCGCCCGCACCGTACGAAATGCCGCAATTCCGAATGACGAGCGGCACAAGGCAAATCCGTTACCAGCAACTTCGGACGTGAGGCAGCAAGGCCGCGACTTCTTTCTGCAGCGATGCTCGATTTGCCACGGAATCGACGGCCAGGGCCAGACGCAGATCGGCCTGAGTCTTTATCCGAGAGTGCCCGACCTGCGCGGCGTGCCGACGCAAAGTCTCACCGATGGCGAAATCCACTACATCATCGAAAATGGAGTTCAACGTACCGGGATGCCCGCGTGGAACAATCCACACACCCAGTCGTCCGACGAAAGCTGGAAACTCGTCACCTTTATCCGAAGCCTGGGACACACAAGTGAGGAACGGGCACCAGCAACGGCTATTGCGGGAGGCTACGCCGGTTCGCAGGCGTGCGAGAAATGCCATGCCGAGATTTACGAGCGGTGGAAGAAGACTCCGATGGCGAATGTGGTGCGTGACCCACGTACCCATCCTGACGCCATCATTCCCAACCTCTCGACAAACGACGTAGCGAAATTCAGCAAAGACCAAGTCGCGTTTGTCTATGGAAGCATCTGGAAGCAGCGCTACTTCACCAAGATCGGCGACGATTATTTCCCTTTGCCGGTACAGTGGGACGTCGGCAATCGTGTTTGGCGTCCGTACATGGTTCCGTCGAAGGGCGGGGATTGGTGGGGGCCACTCTATCCGCCAGATAACATGAAACGGCCCACCGGCCCGACATGCGACGGTTGCCATTCCGTCGATTACGACATTCAGACCAAGCAAGTCGCGGAATGGAATGTGGGTTGTGAGCGTTGTCACGGCCCGGGAGGCGACCACGTCGCACACCCTACCCGCGGAAACATTCTCAATCCGGCCCAGATGGATAGCACAGAAGCGAGTGACACCTGCATCTCCTGCCACTCGCAAGGACAACCACTTAGCAACCCGATTGCCCGCAAGCTTTACGACTGGCCCGTTGGCTACCGCGCCGGCCTGAAGTTACAGAACTACTGGAGACTTGAGGATTGCACGCTCGGCCAAACCACGTTCTACTATTTCCCGGACTGCACGGCCCACAAGAACCGGATGCAGGGCAACGACTTTGTTCAAAGCGTGATGTACCGGCACGGAATCACCTGTTCGTCTTGTCACGATGTTCACGGAAGCGCGAACTATGGACAACTGAGAAAGCCCGCAAATCAAATATGCCTGGACTGCCACGGCGCGTCATCCCCGAACGGGCCGCACACTGCGAGCCTCGAAGAGCACAGTCACCACAAGGATGGCAGCCCTGGAAGCGACTGCGTTTCCTGCCACATGCCGGCGATTCAAAGCGAAGGTGTTCCCGGAGCTTTTGTCCATGCTCACACGTTTCGTGTGGTCTCCCCGATGATGACCGACAAGTACGGCATCCCCAACCCGTGCACATCGTGTCACAAAGACAAGTCGACGGCGTGGGCGGAAGATGCGATGAACCATTGGTCCGGCCAAGAGTGGCAGGGGAGGTTCTAGCCTTCCCAGTCAGATTTCAGTATGGATGCAATAGAACGTCAGTGCTGCCCGACGACGACGATCATAAAACTCCCAGGCTTGGCCGCCGGACGACCGGTTGCTCCCGGCTTCTGTTCCTCAAACTCGAATGTAGGCAAATACGCTTTGTGCCTCTCCGGGTCGACGGCCATTGTTTTGGCGCCAATTGGAGTAGTCACGGTTTGCACGATCTCGAACTTGCCGGATGCACTCTCGCCCGCGACGTTCAGCTTGCCGTCGCGGCAGCTCGCGAATGCCTGGTGACCATCGAACGCCGTGGCATCCACGCCCGCGCCGATCGGCAGATCGGCGAGCACCTTGCCGTCGTCAGTGCTCATCACAATCAGCTTCTGCGGTTTTCTACATCCAATAAACAGTCTGTGCTTCGCTGTGTCGATCGATAGACCGACGGGTGAGCCTCCGGGAGCGACCGGCCAGTGCGCCAAAACTTTCCTGGCTTTGATGTCGACCACTGCGACCTGATCCTTGTCCTCCAGATTGATATAGACCTTACCGGCGCCGTCGGAGGCGAGGAACTCGGGTTTGCCGCCCAGATCAATGGGAGCATCGATGGATCCTGTCTTCGGATCGACGTCGGGCTTGAGCGTCATCAGCACTCCATCGTCGCCGGAAACGAGCAATACGAGCCCGCTGGCTTTGTCGAAGATGATGCCGTCAGCATCGGGGCGCGCCTTCAGCGTCCCAAGCACGGCATTTGTCTTGAGATCAAAGATCACCACAGCGCCTTCGCCGTCAGTGATGAATCCTCGTCCGGCCTCGGGAACCAGGGCAACTCCATGGTTATGCTTCTGGCCGGGAATGTCGGCGAGAGTCTTTCCGGAATCGGCATCGATGACCATTGTGTGGGTGCTTCTGGGAACGTAAAGCCGGTGATTGGTGGCATCGAGCGTGATGTAGTCCATGCCTCCCTCACCGCCGATGTGAAAGCTCTTTTCGACCGCCCAGCTGCCCTGCGCAACAGAGCGGGCGCTAAGCGTGAGCGAGACCACTGCGATCAGAAGAGCAGCAGATAGATTCCGAGAGTGCATTCGATCCTCCTATAGACAGTCCGGGCAAATTGCAACGATAACGCTAGGGATTGAAGCTGAAAACTACCTGAAAGAAGAAGAGCGGGGGTGTCACCATGGCGTAACGGCGGCTACACGCATTGACCCGACCCTCAAGGAGCTTTATGGGGATGTTTCGACAACTACCGGATCCAGTGCAACTTCGACAACAAAGCCCTGAGAGCACAACCAGTAGCAGGACCAGCGCCACTTCTGGTAAAACCGTTGACCAGCTTCGAGGAGGATAAGATTTTCTACCGCCGAGCTTGAATACAAGTATAGGCTGGGCTGGATTGTGAGTGCCAAGCTGATTTTCCAACAAACAGAGCGCGCTCACTCCGAATAACCTTCGTCCCCTTCATCATCTTCCTCGTCGCCGTCGTGTTCCTCCTCGTCCTCGTCCTCGTCTTCGTCATCTGGCTCTTCTCGAAGGAGGGCATTGGCTGCTATTGATCGGTGAGTAGGTCCTAAACAGGGGCATTGTAGGTATATTTCATCCATGATTCATGTACGCCTTGTGCTCCCGGCAAAATAGACTGACCGGGTCGGTGAGTTGTATGGGATGTTTCGACAGCAGTAATCGTCCTACCTCCGAATCTCGACTGGCGTTCCGTCAGGAACTGCTGAATAGATTTCCTCGACTTCTGGATCGGTCAAAGCGAAACAACCGTCGGTCCAATCTACAGCGCGATGCAGCGGGCCAAGCCAGCCTAGACCGTTCTGGATGCCATGAATCATGATGTCGCCGCCCGGATCGGCGCCTAACCTCCGCGCGCGTTCTCGGTCAGCATCATTCGGGTACGAAACATGTAGCGCACGATGGAATCGGCTGTCTCCCTTGTGGCGGTCTATGACGTAAAGCCCTTCTGGACTCTTGTGGTCACCCTTACGTTGTTTGGGCTCAAGTCCTCCTCTGCCAATCGCGACGGAGTAGGTACGCATGACATTGTTGCCATCATCTAGCAGGAGAAGTTTGTGTTCGGTTTTCAGGACGACTACCTTGCTGGCCTGCCGCAGTGGAGCAGAGTGGCTGCCCCAAAAACGGAGTGCGACGCCTGCCGCTGCGATAAGGATAATAACGGTTACGCGGAGACGTTTCACATCAGCACTCTACGCCGAATCGTTCGCGAGTTTCCACGATAGTAGAGGTAAAAAGGCGGTTATGCTCATTGACCGCAAAAACAAAAGTCAGGCATCGCGTTGACGTGCGGATTGCCTGACTTTGTGTGATACGGGATGGGAAACGCTCACCATCCCGACTTGCCGGGAAACGGGTGGAATCTGGAGCCGACGAGCGGACTTGAACCGCTGACCTGCCGATTACGAATCGGCTGCTCTACCAACTGAGCTACGTCGGCCTCTGGCTGGGCCGTTTCAGTTTACCAAATCGCAGCGAGACAGCGACGGATAGGGGAGAACATTCACGTTACTGACGAAACCGAGCCATGCGGTTGTCGCTTCCGCTATGCGACGACGCGGCCGGCTGTCAAGGTTTCGTATTCGTGCTCTGACTGGGCGGGGAGCAGAACCCAGAGAGTGTAAATGCCGACGGCGGTGCCGAAGGGAACGTTGAATAGCGAGATGAAACCGAGCACGAGGGCGACGATGCGAGCCAAGGGCTCGCGATGCATTAGACCCCAGCCGGCGAGGAATCCAACAGCTGCCTTGGCCAGGACAAAAATTCCGATCACGCTCAACAAGGGGCGCAGAAACGCGGTCTGTGCTTCCGGCGCTCCGAAGTCGTGCATATGAGCGAACAGGGTGTTCGCGAGAACATATAGGACGACTCCTCCGATGGTGTTGAAGGCAGATATAGCAAGCCAGAGGATGCCGAGCAAATGAATGTGGGCTTGCACGCGGCCGGGGCGCAGTTGCATGGCCGTGACTGGCCCGATCACCTGCTTGCCACAGTTGCTGCAGAATCCCTGGCCAGGCTGCACTACTGAACCGCATGCATCGCAGAACATTGTTTCCTCCGCGCGCCGATCTTGGCGTATCGTGCGTTGCTTTGATTATTTTTATCGCGTTCTTTATAACATCGCCGGTGCGGTGTCGTCGACGCTAGCCGGCGACCCTCAGCGGCTAGAAGCCGCAATCCTTCTGAGGAGCCCTTACGGCAAGAGTGAACTCGTGCCCTTCCCGTTCGTGCATGAGTCCGGAGTTCGGACTTCTTCCGCAGCACGTTCCGCGTGGTCGACTCCGACGCTACAACATATCGCTCAACAGACGATACGCGATTCGCGGGGAAAAGTTCCGAATCGGGTTGGTTGAGAACGGTCGCGATTTACCTATGCAGCAAATCAGTTGCAGCAAATCAGTAACGTTTCAAGAATCAGTGACGCCAAAAATTAAGAAGGCCGCCCGGCAACAGGGCAGCCTTCTCTTTTCAAGGGAGAATAGTTCCAACGGAGGCAAAAGATCCCGTCAAAACTTTCTGGAGCAAATCTTATGAGCCGAAAAAGCAGGGTGTCAAGCAATTTTTGACAAATAAACATCTTCTTTTTCAACAACTTACATAGCCAGTCAATACGGCGCAAAATTGTATCAAATTGAGATATAAAAACGCCAAAAGCACCTTAACCCGATATGCGTGAGGGACTTAAGCGCTCTTGGAGGGTCCGATCGACCCCGTGCGGGGCGCGGCGGAGGGGGTTGGTGGCGAGTCGGCGAGGTCGAGCGAGATGAACTCGGTTTGGCCGGAACGACCGAAAACGCGGCCGGGAAAATAGCGCCGCAAGAGGACCCGCACGCCACCGAAGGCGACGCCGACGGCTAGCGAGATCGCCCCGACGATGATGCAGAGCAGGATGATGTTGACCAGCAGGTTGGCAACATTGTTTTTCTTATCGAAGTAAGTGTTTTCGTTCCAGGTGACGCTCGCGTCCCAATTCACTGCGCCGAGAAGGGTCTGGGCGTCGCCTTGCGAGAGAGGTCCGGCGACGATAGCGACGATGGGGCCGGTGCGCTTGGCGAAAAATGGGCCGACATTTTCGACCTCGGCAACTCCGGTCTTGGATTGCGGCGCGTGATATGCGGCCTCAATGTTGCGCAGGTGCGCGGCGGACAATGCTGGCGTCGGATACTCGATGAGTATGAGCGTGGCCGCGCCGCTGGGCGTCGAGTATTGCCTGAGCAGTACTTCAGGACTGGTGTTGAAGTCAACAAGCTCCGCGGAAATGGGGGATTCTATCGCGCCAAGGGCCACCGGCCCCTCAGCATATTTCTCGGTATTTGCGACATAGCCGTGGTGCGGAACAAAAGTCAGAAGCGGCGGCAGGGTGCCCAAATTTCCGCCCGGACGTGGTAATAGGCCGGCTAACTCGCGCAAGACCGCAGCCGACATCACCGACTCCTGACTAAAGGCCGCATCCACCAAAATATGTCCTCGGAAAAATAGTACTCGACGGCCGAGCGATGCTCCCCGGTCGCCGATTTCCTCTGAAGCCATCTCCGGTTGCAGGTAAAAGCTAAACGCGCCAAATGCGCCGCTCGCGTCGGCGAAACGCGCGGCACGAATTTTGAGCGAGCGACCGTCGTCGCTTTTGTAGGAGGCGGATTCTACGTCGGTGAAGCCATATTCTTTGAGGAGAGCGGCGTTGGCGGGGTCGGCAACGGCTGCATCTTTGCTGGGCTGAGACGCGCCCTCGAGCTGCCATCCGGCGAACTGTTTGGGGAGGATGGGAGGGGCGGGCGATTCCACGGTTGGGTTGGCGGCGAAGGCTGCGCTTGTAAGAAATATGCCGACCAGAAGGGCGCGAAAAAAACTGGAGAAGGGTCTGAATTGATGGGTTGGCACAGAATCCCCTTTAATCATTAGACCACAGAGGAGGGAAAAAAGTTTCCGGGGTAGCAGTGCTGTTCCGGTCAATTGTCGATGGTTCTACTGCCCCGTCGTCTTATCCATTTTACTGGCGACTTTGACACCGCTCAGGCCGTTCACATATTTGGCGATGCCACGGTACAGGGATTCGGCGATGCGCTGGCGGTATTCGCTGGTGGCGAGGCGGTGCTCGTCGGTGGGATTGCTAACGAAGGAAATTTCGGCGAGGATCGAGGGCATATTGGCGCCGATGAGAACGATAAAGGGAGCCTTCTTCACGCCGCGGTCTCGAATGGCTGGACTCTTGACGGCGAGGCCGCTGTGTAGCGATTGCTGCACATCCCCGGCAAACTCGCGGGATTCTTCTATTTTTTCTTTGAGCGCGATTTTCTTGACGAGGTCCTGAAGCTCGAAAATGGATTTCTCGGAAACGGCATTCTCGCGCGCTGCCACTTCCAGAGCCTCGGGCGAGGAAGTGAAATTCAGGTAGTAAGTCTCAACTCCCCGAGCTGATTCATCGTGGCTCGAGTTGGCGTGGATGGAGACGAACAAGTCGGCGCGCGCCTGATTCGCGACGGCGGTGCGAGTCTCGAGGGGGATGAAGGTATCGTCTTTACGAGTGTAGACGACTTCGGCTCCGAGGCGCGTTTCAAGCAATTTGCCCAACCGGCGGCCCACTTCGAGGACGAGATCCTTTTCTTCCAGGCCGTTGGGGCCAATTGTGCCGGTATCGTGACCGCCGTGGCCTGGATCGATGACAATCTTACCGATTTTCAGGCCGAGGGCGCGAATCAGGGAACGATCACCGCGAGCCGTTGGACTGGCTTCGCGAACGGATAGAGCGGAAGCGCTTTCCTCTTTGGATGAAGCGAGAGTTCGCGGGACAGTCCTACGGGAGCTATGGGTTACATTGTTGCTCGGTGAGGCAGAGACGTCGGGATCCGCTGGGCCGAGGTCGACATCGGGATCGGCGGGCGTAGACTTCTTCGACGCGGAAGTCTTCGCTGCGGAGATGTTCAGGACACGCTTCGTCAACTTGGGCGCGCTTTCCTGGTCTTCGTCGTCATCAACGTCGACGACCTTTTTTACGACTACGGGCTGAACTTTGTTGCTGGAGGCAAGAGGTTGCGAAACGGACTGACTGGTTGCGTTGGCCCCGTTGGAGGTGGGTACAGCAACCTTCTCTACCTCGACATCTGCGTCGAGATCTGCGCGAACTTGAGCGGCTGATGTGTGCTCAGCTTTGTGGGAATTCTGCTCGCTGTCGGTATCGATACTGGTTTTCGGAGCGGACATCACATCTGCTTCGGCCGGCGCGTTTTCGCCGAAATTGTTGTTCCGCTTCGCACGCGCGCCCTTGCCATGAATATCGATGATCAGACGGTAGGGATTGGGCAGGAGGAAAGCGTTGTAGTCGGAGAGGCTATCGACATCGAGGACAACGCGAGTGCGGCCGGGCGCGAACTGCGCCACGCGAACCTTCTTGAGGAAACCGTCGTCTACGTCGAAGCTCTTACCGACCAGGGTTGAAGCCAGTTTGGTGTCGTGCAGGTCGAAGAAAATGCGCGCGGGGGTGGCGATGCGCTGCGAGGAAAACTTCACGTCGCTTTCGACGTCGATAGCGACTCGAGTGTAGTCGGGGGTCGACCAGTGGCGGATGCCGGTGACGCGAGGGAGGCGCCCGGAGCGGCGGTGCGCGGATTCGATTTTTTCCGAGTCTTCCGGAGTGTTCGGGTTAACGGCGGCGACTGCATCGTCCTTCGGATTCTTCTTTCTTGCTTCTGACGACGTCTCTTTCAAGGGACGCGCTGTTGCCGCCTTCTCGGCGCGTGCCTGTTGATCTAATTCGAGTATTGCTTGGCGGGCGTCATCGGTCAGGTGATTGTTGGGATAGCGGCGGAGAAATTCCTGGAAGGTAGTACGCGCAGCTTCGGGGTCGTTGAGGTCGTCTTTGTAAATTTCGCCGATGGTAAAGAGGCCGTCGAAACGGTATTTGCTGCCAGGATATTCACGGCGCAGGAACTTGTATTGGGCGATGGCTTCTTTCAGAATTTTGTCGTCATTGAAGTGGCGGCCCATTTCAACCAGCGTTTCGGCAACGGCGACGACGCTGGGATCGGCTTTGGAGGAAACCGGCGCGCCGAGGTAGACACTGCGATAGGCGTTCAGCACGCGCTGGTAGTCATGACGAGTGCGATCGGCGGCAGGCCTTCCGTTGAGGGCCTCGCGCATCCGCTCGGCACCGGCGAAGTGATCGCGCGCCCAGCCCTCGGAATGATGGGAATTGGAGTAGTGGGTACGCGCCCGGGCAAAGGAAGACGGTGCAGTGAGCGCAGCGAAAGCCGCGAGCGCGAGCAGCGCTTGCCACCGACCACGCTGGCGCATTGAGCTTCTCAAAATAACCAGCCCGTGCCTTCGTTCCAGCTTGTTAGAACCTGGTTGTTTGACGCCGGTCGTTTGAACCTGATCGTTTGAACCCGGTCGTTTGAACCTGGTTGAACCAATGCCTGGGTGCCAGAGATAAAGAAACAGATGCCGCAAAGTTAGTCGGTGTTGCTGATATAAAGTATGCCGCGCGCATCCCGCTGAACCTTAACGGGATCGTGCGAAGCGCCCGAGTTTAAGTTCGAGTTTCCGTAATACAAGTTGGTGATGCGCCGGACATAGTTTTGGGTTTCGGCGAAGTGCGGCACACCTGAACTGCGCGCCACTGCACCGGCGCCCGCGTTGTAGGCGGCCAGAGTTAATTTGATATCGCCGCCGTAGCTTTCCAGAAGCTGCTTCAAATGGCGCACGCCGGCGTCGACGTTTTGTTCCGGGTCGAAGGGATTCTTTACATTCAGTTGCCGTGCGGTGGAGGGCATCAACTGCATCAGGCCCATCGCTCCCTTACGTGATACAGCGTTGGGATTGAAGTTTGACTCCACTTTGACCACTGCGCGAACCAGGTTGGGATCAACATTGTGGCGGGCCGCGGCCTGCTCGATGGCAGCATCCACATCGAGGGGAGGCGAGGCCGTGCCGTGGAAATTTGCGGCCACGATCTTGGCGTTGGCCGACTGTGTGGACTCGCGCCCAAGATATTGACTGACCTCGGCGGCTGCCGACCGGGCGGCTTGCATTGACGCCGTGTTGGGCGGAGGGACAGGCTTCCAGCGATTGTCTTTCGAGCTCCAGTACATCAGCTTGCGCCTGGGAGTTGCGGACTCTTCGGTGTGCTGCGCCGGCTTCGCAGAGACAAAATCGTTGACGTAGATTTTGCGGCCGTGTTCGTCGGTGGTGGCGATGTTCCCGTCGCCCTCGGCGGCATGGAGGCAGGGCGTGAGGAAGAAAGAGGTCGCGGCTATGGTGCTGGCCATCAGGGCGATTTGCAGGCGCTTTCGCATTGCCGGGCTTTGTGTCCTCAATTTAGCGAAGGCAGACTCCACCCTCGGCGTATCGCTACCCGGAACCTGACGGAGAATTTCGACTGCCAGAGTAAGTCGATTATAGGCGCGGGGAGGGGGCGGGGCAATCTATCTGAAGGGCGTAGAACCACTGGAGTAACGCTGGTAACTAATTGAAAACGTTCATATTACAGTTCGTCATTCGCTTCGTGCTTGTGCCCGGAGGGGTGTACGGCTAATATCTGCGCAAAGCTGAACCAAACCAGGGAGTAAGAGAATGATGGCACGAGGCACCGCCAAGCTTGTCCTTATAAGTCTGATCGTCGCAAGCCTGAACGCGGCCGGACCGCTTCCCGTGAGGGCTCAAACTTCCGGCGGCCAGGCGACCCGTAGCAGCGAGACTGGACCGAGCGTCGCCTATCCTCGGGCATACAGAACCCATAGGGCAATAACCATTACCGACCGACGCGTCATCAAGAACGGGTCCACGACTGGCACATACAACCAGGTTCCGGCGGTAGTGGAAATGTTAAACGGTGACTATCTCTTGTCGTATAACGTCGGTCTGGACCACGTGACAACTTACTGGCACGTTCTCCGGCGAAGCCACGATAAAGGAAATAGTTGGAGTGCGGAGCTTGACCGGTGGAGCGCCACCTCGCTGGATCCAACGCTTGCACGGGCGCCTCTCTCTGGCGACATTCTCATCAGCTTCGCAAAACTGGATTCAGACAACGTGATGGGGGCGGCTTACGCTCGCGCCGACGTTCATGGACACAACTGGAGCAGTTTTACATTCTTTGATAATCCAGTCACCGACACTTTTTCCACTCCGACGCAATATCTGGTCGACGGCGTCAACATGTATGCCTCGGGATATGACGGGGAGGGCGTGAATGCGAATTTTTGGCTGTCGAGTGATGATGGATACACGTGGACGAAAGTATCCATCATCAACCAGCCGGGCGATGCCAACCTTACCGAGACCGGGATTGCCCAGATTGGACCGACAACGTTGTTGGCGATCAGTCGAGATGACGTCGACACACATACCTGGGGACATGTCTCTCAGGATATGGGCCTCACATGGGGAACGGAAATCGACTATACCCCCCAAGTGGGAGCGTTGGCTCTGCCCCAGTTGCTCCAAATCAAGAATGCTCTCCTGCTGTTTGGACGTGACAGCGGCGCAAACGCCCTGGTGGTCTTTGCGTCGTATGACAATGGGAAGACCTTTATCGACCGAACCGTCTTAGACACGTACACCGGTGAAAACATCGACGGCGGATATAGCTGGCCTTTGCTACGTCGAGATGGAAGGATTTTCGTTGTGTATTATGCGGATTCGGAAGGCCTGCGCAAGCCCGACATCAAATCGCTGATTCTGCAATGGAACTAGGCGGCCCAAGTCGCGTCATGCTTCTGCGAGTTAAGCTTTAGCTATCAGTCGTCACCAGCGTCCAATCAATATCTCGCCTTCTTCAGCCCTTCTCCAAGGCCAGAGCAAGAGCGTCCAGAGACAATGAGCGCAACAGATTGCGGCGCATGCCCCGCTCGACCTCGGCGAGGCGGTCGGAGGCGGAGGAGAGCCAGTTGAAGTCGGCGGCTTCGGACATCTTCGCGAGTTGAGATTGAATGTCGGTGTTGTGAACCAGATCGGGTGCGCCCGACTCGAGAAACATCAGGTCGCGGAGAAGCGAATAGAGAGTGCGAAGCAGTTGTTCGGTCTTTTCCCTGCCCTCGGCACCGGCGCGGTACGTCTCCGTCATTTTGAATAGCTGGGAGTGTTCTCCCGCAAGCAAGGCGGAATTGAGAATGGCTAGCGCGTCAGCGCGAGCGGTCACGTAGCGTTCGAGATCGAAGGTGCGGGCGCGGCCCAGGGCTCCTTCGGACAGTCTAGCGACCAGAGCGCGCTGCGGCGGCTTCCACTCGGGACGACACTTCGACAAGTACTGGTCGACTTCGTCCACGGGCAAGGCTTCGAGAGGAAAGATCATGGCACGGGAGCGGATCGTCGGCAGGAGTTCGCCGGCATTTTCCGTCAGCAGAAAGATGGTGGCGAAATCGGGAGGCTCTTCGAGGACCTTCAGCAACGAATTCGCCGCCTCCTTCATGAAGGCGGAATCGGTGAAGATGTAAACGCGTTCGCGTGCTTCGGCGGGGCGGTAGTAAATGGTTTCGATGACGCGGCGGACCTGGTCGACCTTGATCATCATCTGGGGAGGGTCGGGAGGGATAACCAGCACATCCGGATGACTCTGTACGAAGAGGCGCGTTTCTTTTTTGTCGGTCTCGCGCAGGGCTTCGCGGGCCTCGACGGCGTCGGCGAACCTGGCGTCGAGATCGGCGGCCAGGGCGATCCGGCGGCAGTTGGCGCATTCGCCACAGAAATCGGGCAGGCTGTCCGTGGTGGGCTGCGTAAGGCAATTGAGACCTTGAGCCAGCATCAGGGCCAGCGTGTACTTGCCCGACCCGCGCGCGCCTGAGAGGGCGACCGCGTGGGGAAAGCGCTTGCGAGCCATCATGTCGCGGAGGCGATGAACGGTTTCGGCGTTGCCGTGGAAATCAGAGAATGGCATCGGAGTGCGGCTTACAGAGCGCTACCAGAATCTACCATGGAGACGCGGAGGGACTGAGAAAACCCGTAGGCGCCACTTTCTCGCTTGCTGCGTGACTCCGTGGCAGGTTCATGTGTTTCTCG
>Ga0308309_10000366_pt1 | contig 29838 bp, 30 predicted proteins | sample HubBroMetageWFT5_FD_192491 | JGI IMG/M metagenome (GOLD analysis project Ga0308309, IMG submission 192491) | Warmed and freeze-thawed soil microbial communities from the Hubbard Brook experimental Forest, New Hampshire - Hubbard Brook CCASE Soil... | ecosystem: Environmental > Terrestrial >...
GTGATCGTGCCGGACCTTACCTTTGCAGCGACCATCAACGCGGTGCTCTATTGCGGCGCCACGCCGGTGATCGTCGACGTCGACCGCGAGACCTGGTGCATGACTCTCGAGTCGGTCGAGCACGTCTGCACGGCGCAGACCAAGGCGATCATTCCCGTCCATCTCTACGGGCGGCCGGCGGAGATCGGCCCGATCGCCGAGTTCGCCAGGGTCCGCGGCATCGCCGTGGTCGAGGACTGCGCGGAGGCGCACGGCGCGCGCTACGCCGGGCGCGTGGTCGGGCAGTTCGGCGACGTTTCCTGCTTCTCCTTCTATGCCAACAAGATCGTGACCACGGGCGAAGGCGGCATGTGCCTCACCGACTCGGAGGATCTCGCGGCGTCGCTGCGCTTGCTGCGCGACCACGGCATGTCGCCGGATCGTTCCTACTGGCACGAGAGGGTGGGCTACAACTATCGCATCACCAACCTGCAGGCAGCGATCGGCGAGTCCCAACTTTGGCGCATCAACGGCACGCTGCAACGCAATGCCCGCATTGCCGCGCTCTACCGCGAGGCCCTCGAAGGCATTCCCGGCGTGCGCTTTCCCTCCGTCATGTCGGACAAGTACGAGCCCGTGGTGTGGCTCGCCTGCGTGCAAGTGCCGGCCGACAAGCGCCTGGCGGTCATGCGCGCAGCCCACGCGGCCAGGATCGAGACCAGGCCGTTCTTCCCCCCGTTATCAACGCTGCCACCCTACGGCAGGTATGCCCGCCGCTGCCCCAACAGCGCCGAGCTTTCCGCGACCGGGGTCAACCTGCCGACATCGAGTGATGTCGACGACCAGGTCGTAGAACGCGTCGCACGCGTGTTCCACGACGTGCTCGCCTGACGGTCGAGGCCGCGTGCCATGTTGTCCGCAATCATCGTCGGCGGCGGCCCCGGCGGCCTGGGGCCATTGATCTGGGCGGCGCAACACAGATTGCTGCCCGACTGGCTCGACCGCGGCGTCGCCGTCGTCGAACGCCAGGCCCATCTCGGCGGCACGCTGGGACGGTTCGGCATCCACTCCGATTCGCTGGGCGGCTCCTACCTCGAATGCCTTGAAGCACCGGGCCTGCCGGAAGCCTTGCTGCCCCTGCGCGACGATCCGCTCGCGCGCGAGATGGCGCAGTATCGCGACACCTTTCCGCCGCTCGGCCTCGTCGACCGCTTCATGCGCCGAATCGGGATCGCCCTGGCATCGATGCTGGCGGAGAGCCCGACCTCCTCTCTTCATCTTTCCACCGAGGCGCGCACCGTGCACCTGCGCTCCGACGGCACGATCGCAGTCGAAACCATCGGATCCGACGGAACCGGCGCCACCCTCTTCGCGCGCTCCGCGGTCATCGCGCTGGGCGGCCACCAGTCGTGGCCGCAACAGGCGCTGTTGCCGGGGCTGACGCTGGCCGGCTGCCGCATGCGCCGCGTGATGCCGTCGGACCGTGCGCTATCGAGCGACGGCCTCAGGGAGGCCAACGATATCCTGGCCAATGCCGGCCGGCGGCGGATACTGATCCTGGGCGGCTCGCACAGCGCTTACGCCGTGACCGATGCGCTGCTCGCGTTGCCGGCTGCCGACCGATTAGGCGCCGGCCAGATCGAGATCCTTCAGCGCCGCGAACCGCGCGTCTTCTATCCCGACCGTGAGGCCGCACTGGACGATCTCTATGACGTCGATCCGGGCGACATTTGCCCGCGTACCTTGAGGGTCAATCGCATGGGCGGCCTGCGCGGGTACGGACGCGAAATGTGGCGCCAGATCGCGCGTCGTCCGCGGACGCTGCCCGAGCCGCGGGTCGTTGCCATGCCGATGCAGCAGTTCTCCGCCACCGAGCTACGCTCGAAGCTGGAAAGGGCGGCGCTGGTGGTGCCCTGCTTCGGCTATCGCTCGGCAATGCTGCCGGTATTCGATGCGCAGGGCGAGCGGCTGGCGCTCAGCGCCGAGGCGGGAGGAGTAGCCGTGGGCGACGACAGTCGCCTGCTGACGAGCGACGGCACGAGGCTGCCCAACCTCTTCGGCATCGGGCTCGGCACCGGCTACCGGTTGCCCGCCAGCATGGGCGGCGAACCCAATTTCGACGGCCAGGCCAACAGCCTGTGGCTCTACCAGAACGATATCGGCGAGGTGATCTATCGCGCCATCCACCGCCGCGAGGCCGAGCTAGCCGGCGAGCCGTCGCCTGACATCGTCGGGGATCGGCACCGACTTCAGCGAGCGCGCGTCGCCGTCCTTGCGGGCCCAGATGCGCGTCTCCTTGCCCTCGGCGGCGATCTCGCCCGAGGCGTCGCGGAAGACGTGGCTTATGGTGAAAGAGCTGCGGCCAAACCGTGAGACGTGGCTCTCGACCAAAAGCTTCTCGCCGGTCTGCGAGGCGCGGCGGAAGGAGCATTCGGCAGCGACCAGCGGCGTGCCTTCCTTCCACTGCCCGCCGCGCGTGTCGTCCCGCGTGATGCCGGCCGCGAGGAACAGCCGGTAGGTCGCCTGATCGCACCAGCGGAAGTAGGCGGGGTAGTAGACGATGCCGGCGGGGTCGCAATCGCCCCACTCCACGGCGACCTCGTGACGACTACTCAGCGGCATGACGCAGCATGGCAGGCGACGCAGCGATCGCAGCCAGCGTCCGGGAGAGCGTCTCGCCTTCCGGATCGGCGAGTGCGGCCACCCGCGCATTGGCGACGGCGTCGGCCGCCGCACGCGGCGCCAACTTGCCGGCAAGCGCGGGCACGATCACTTCGTCGGTGATGCGGCGATAGTTGCCGAGGCCGCGCTTGTGGGTGTCGCCGTAGCCCTTGATCAGGCGCGCGCATTCGGCGATCTCGCGCGCCAGGTCGACGCTGAGCGGCGCCGCCGCGCGGATCTGCATCAGCCAGCGCTCGATCTCGGCCTGCTCGTCGGCATAGCGATGGGTGTGCGGCCGCCACCAGCGCAGGCCGGCCAGCAGGCGCAGGCGAGCGAAGCCCAGGATCGTGGTCGTGCGCACATGCATGGAGAAATAGACCTTGCCCATCCGACCCGTGCGCTCTGCCCAGCGGATCAGATGCCGCGCCATGCCGGGCGGCAGGACCGCCGCGATCTCCTCGAAGCCGGGCTTGAAATGCTCGGTGATTTCCAGCGGTTCGTGCGCCTTGGCACGCACCTCGGTACGCACGCGCACCATGCGGTCCGCCGAAGTCTTGGCCTGGGCGACGCGAATCACGTCCTCGAACGACATGCGCACCGCGAGATGCCGCGCCGTCTCGCGCAACAGTTCGGTCGAGCCCACGGCATTCACGGCATCGAGCCGGTCGAGATAGAGCACGACGTAGTGTCGATCCTGGTAGGTGGCGAGGCGGCGAATGCCCTCCTCCACAATGTCCAGACCGGCGGCAGGATACGCGCGACGCGCGCGCTCGATCAGGTCCTCGACGCCCCGTGCCGCCGCCTGGCGCTTGCGATGTTCGCGCACCGCCTGCTCGAGTTCGCCACGAGCGTGGCCGCGGCCGAAGGCGAAGGCCGCGAGATTGGTATCGACCGATTTGCCGGCGTGGCGGATCGCGGCCTCGAAGGCGGCGTCCGGGATCGGCAGGCGGCCCGAACCCGCCAGCGCGCCCAGCAGCACGGCATTGATGACGCCGCCCGATTCCTCGGCGGCCTGGTCCATGTCGAACAGGATCTGTTCCTTGCTGCGCTCTTTCAGCGCGCGCAGCAGGCGGCCGACATCGAAGCTGCCGTCGCCCATCGCCGTGCGTTCGCCGATGGCGAGCACGCGATGTGTCGAGGCGATGAGCGTCGTGCGGTCGGGCGTGACGAAGCCGTTGAAGATCATGCGACCGGCTTCCAGAAGCTCCGTCGCCAGCGCCACGTCGACCTCGCCGATCGCCGGGTTAAGCGCCAGCACCGACGTCATCGGGGCCGGCGTCGGCATCACTTCGAGATAATAGGTCGTGGCGCCGGTGCGCTGGGCGACGCCCGGGATCTGCGTCGCCTGCACGCCCAAGCCCTGGCTTTGCGCCGCGGTGACGATCCAGTCGCACAGCACGCCGCCACCGTCGCCGCCCAGCGCGCCGACCAGAATCGTGACCGGTTTCATGCGCTGGGGGCGCGCGACTCCAGTCGCGCGTCATGCTTGGGACGGACACGAAGATCGCGCCACTGGAGTGGCGCGCGCCCAGCAATGAGAACGTGACTCACGCCATCGCTCCGATGACCGCCATCCGCATTTTCCACTTCAGCCGGTCCCACCAGGTGGCGTTCTGCACGATGTCAGCCTTGTAAAAGGACGGGCAGAGGACGGCAGCATCGGCGACCTCGCCGCACAGCCCGCAGCCGACGCAGCCATTATTGACGTGCGCCACCGGATCGGAGCGCAGCGGATCGGGATTGGGCTTGACCACCAGCGACGGGCAGCCCGACAGCCTGATGCAGGAATGGTCGCCGGTGCAGACCTCGTCGTCGACGCCGAAGCGCGTGCGCACCACCCGCTCGCCGCGCTTGAGCCGGGCCGCGATCTGCGGACGGATACGGCGCTGGCGCGCGAGCTGGCACTCGCCGTCGGCGACGATGACCTTCAGCCCCTTGTCGTCCGTGTTCATCGCCTCGCGCAAGGTCGTGAGCATGGTGCCGACATTGTAGGTGCGGATGGTGCGCAGCCACTTCACGCCCATGGCCTTGAGCGTGGCGGCGATGTCGGAAGTGGTCTCGCCGTCGCGCCGGTTGCCTTCCGTGCTCGGAATGAACTGCGCGCCAGTCGCCGACGTGTAGCCGTTCTGCATGATGACCAGCACGCGGTCGCCGCGATTGAACATCGAAGAGGCGACGCCGCTCAAAAGCCCGTTGTGCCAGAAGCCGCCGTCGCCCATCACCGAGATGGTGCGCTTCTGCATCACCGGCGCCACCGCACCCGCGGCGGCCAGCGACATGCCGAAGCCCAGGATCGAATTGCCAAGGTTGAACGGCGCCAGGGTCGCGAAGGAATGGCAGCCGATGTCGCTCGAGATGTGGACCTTGCCGACCTCGCGCTCCAAAAGCTTGATCGCCGAGAAGACCGGCCGCTCGGGGCAGCCGACGCAGAAGCCCGGCGGCCTGAGCGGCAGCGGACCGCCCAGCAGGCGCTGCGCCTCGGCACGGCCGGCGCGCGCGGTCTCGAAGCGTTCGCGCGGCCTGGAAAGATCGATGTCGTTGGCCGACTGGGCGAAGAATTTCAGCAGGCCCTCGGTCACCACCTCGGCGGTGTACTCGCCCGCCATCGGCAGCACGTCCTTGCCGTAGAGCTTGGTGTCGATGTCGCGCTTGCGCAGGATGACGTGGATCGCCTGCTCGATATAGTCGGGGGCACCCTCTTCGACCACCAGCACGGCACGCTTGCCCTTGCAGAAGTCGGCGATCTGGTCGGGCACCAGCGGGTGCGTGACGTTCAGCACCAGGGTCGGGATCTTGCCTTCGATTTCCAGCCGGTCGAGGCCGCGCACCAGCACGTTGGTGATGCCGCCCTGCACGATGATGCCGAGGTCGGTGCGTTCGCCCGGAAGGAACTCGTTCAACCCCTGCTCGACGATGAAACGCTGGGCGGCGGGCTGGCGGACCTCGACCTTGATCTTCTCATGGGCGTAGGTCGAAGGCGGATGGGAGATGCGGTCGTAGTTGTGCGCGGCGGGATTGGCGAGACGATGGTTGCGCGAGATCGCCGGCGGCTGGTTGTCCTTGGCCAAAAATTCGCCCGTGACGTGACAGGCGCGGATGCGCAGTTCCATCATCACCGGCGTGTTGGTCGCTTCGGAAAGTTCGAAGGCCTTCTCGGTGCAGCGCACGATCGCGGGCAGGTTGGGGCGCGGATCCATCAACCAGAGTGACGATTTCAGTGCGTAGGCGTGGGCACGTTCCTGGATGATCGAGGCGCCCTCGCCGTAATCCTCGCCGACCACGATCAGCGCGCCGCCGATCACACCGGGCGAGGCGAGGTTGCTGAGCGCATCGGCCGCCACGTTGGTGCCAACGATGGATTTCCAGGTGACGCAGCCGCGGATCGGATAGTTGATCGAGGCGCCCAGCAGCGCCGCCGCCGAGGCTTCGTTGGTGCAGGTCTCGAGATGGACGCCCAGCTCGTCCAAAAGGTCCTGCGATTCGACCAGCACATCGACCAGATGCGAGACCGGCGCCCCTTGGTAGCCGCCGACATAGGCGACGCCCGACTGCAGGATGGCCTTGGTGACCGCGAGGATGCCCTCGCCGCGGAAGACCTCGCCATCGCCCAGCCTGAGCGCGCGCACCTCCTCGGCGAAAGAGCGCTCGGGGTTGGTCCGTTGGGCGACAGGGATCTGCGGTTGGTCCAGCATGCGGCGATTATAGGGGCTAACGGCGTTTCCGACGATCCCGTTTGACGTCCCGAACGCCTTCGCTGCGCGCCTTGGCGATCAGCTCGCGAAACGGCGCCATGAGCCTTTCCCGCAGCGTCGGGTCGTGCTCGAGCACCGACAGGGCGAGCGCCACGGCCTCGAGGGTCGAGACCGCGTCGGGCCGGGCCTCCTTGCGCAGGCCGCCATAGAGCGAGGGCCCGTCGGGGACGACGACGAAGCGCCGGAGCCTGGTCAGCCAGGCGTTGCGCCACCACAGCGCCTTGGCCTGCGCCCAGTTGCCGTCCAAAACCACGATGCCCCGGAGGCCGCGCCGCGCGCTGCCCTGGTCGGCCAGCGGTTCGCCCTTTTGGTTGAGTGCGACCAGCGGCCCCGTCCCGGCGGCATGCGCCGAGCCGAGATAGAGCACGCCCCAATCCTTCGCCTCGCCAGGTTCACCCAGCGCATGGCCCAGATTGCGCCACGACAAGCCGACCGAAAGCTTGGCCTGGACCAGCGTCTGGCGAAGCAGCCCTGCCGTGCCCAGCGCGTGATCCTGCTCCTGCGGGTGCTGCAGGATCAGGACCGCCACCTTGTTGTCGACCGTGGGTTCGCTCGCCGGTTCGGGCATGCGCGGACTTATAGGCACATTGGCGATATGATGTCGCCATGACCGTTGCCATTCTCGTCGTGCCGAGCGTGACCAAGCTGCCGCCGGAAGCCGATGGCGCCGTCATCGTTGGCGGCTCCCATGCTGCACTCTATGCCGCCCACGTCGTCGCCAAGGCCGGCGCCCGCGCCGCCATCCATCACGATGCCGGCATCGGCTTCGAGGAAGCCGGCATCGCCGGTCTCGCCTTGGCGCAGGAGCTCGGCATGGCGATGGTCGCGGTCGATTCGACAAGCGCGCGCATCGGCGAGGCCGAGGACATGATGCGCCGAGGCATCGTGAGCCGCGCCAATGCGCTGGCCGCCGCCTGCGGCGTGGCGCCCGGCCAGACCTGCGCGGAAGCCGCAGAGCGGCTCAAGGCAGCGCCCTGGCCGCACCGCGCGCCGCCGGCTAGGGCCGAGGGGCGCTCGGTATTCGAGGCCAAGGCCGGCCGACGAAGGATCATTTGCATCGATTCGGCCACTCTGATCTTGGCCGAGGACCGCGACCAAGTCGTGGCCACTGGCAGTCATGGGGCTGAAGCGTCCGGTCAGGTTGTGGCACCTGTGCAGCCTGCCCTGGTGCTGTACAACGACGCAGGCTTCGGCGCCGATCGGGCAGGCGCCGCTGGCCTGCCCATTCTCAACAATGCCGGAATTGCCGGCGCCACGGTGGCGGCGCTGTCGGCAAAGATCGGCGATGGCCGTTCAACCCTCACCAAGGGTGTCCTTTCCGCCGTGAACGAAGCCGCATACCGGCTCGGCGGCCGTGTGGGCGGCTCGGCCCTTGCGTTGGCGCGTCGCGTGGCCGAAAAAGCCGGGTGAGCAACGCCGGGGGAGAAAACCAGGGTATGGCCGTCGTCAACGTGAAGTCGGAAATCGCCGGAAATGTCTGGAAGATCCAGACCAAGCCCGGCGACAGGATCGAGGCCGAGGGCGAGATCATGATCCTCGAATCGATGAAGATGGAAATCCCCGTGCTCTCGCCCAAGGCGGGCATCATTAAGGAGATCAAGGTCAGCGAAGGCGAAGCTATCGGAGAAGGCCAGCTGGTCGCCATTCTTGATGCGTAGCAGCACGATCGCCGTCGAACTGGTCCGCCTGTGGGCGCCCGACAACCTGCGTCGGGTGGCGCCCGGGGTCGCGCTGTGTGCGGTTATCGCGGCCGTGGCCTTCATCGCCGATACGCGCAACATGCTGAAGTTCGGCGCCGTCTGGGTGCCGCCGCTCATCCTCACCTTGGTCATCGGCATGGCGCTGCAGCCGCTGTCGGCCAGGCCGGCGTTGAAACCTGGACTCGAATTCGCCGGCCGCACGCTGCTGCGCGTCGGCGTCGCCCTCTACGGCGCGCGCTTGACCCTGGGCCAGCTCGTCGACGGCGGCGCGCTGCCGGTGCTGATCGCCTTTGCGGCCGTCGCCTGCACCATCACCTTCGGCGCCTGGGCGTCGCGCCTGTTCGGCCTGTCACGCGATTTCGGCCTTTTGACCGGCTGCGCCACCGGCGTGTGCGGCGCAGCGGCAGCGATGGCCGCCTCCGCAGTGCTGCCCAAGCACGAGAATTCCGACCGCGATCTCGCCTTTACGGTGATGGGCGTGAACTTCATCGCCACGGTGGTGATGGTGATCTACCCCGCCCTGCACGACATGCTGGGCTTCTCGCTGTTCGAGATGGGCGTGTTCCTGGGCGGCGCCATCCACGACGTGGCCCAGGTGGCGGGCGCCGGCCAGACGATGGGGCCACAGGTGCTGGCCGACGCCATCATCACCAAGCTGCTGCGCGTGGCCTTCCTGCTGCCGGCCATCGCCGGCATCGCCTGGTGGGTGGCAAAAGGCGGCGAATCGGCGGGCGACGCCCGGCCGGCGCCGCCGGTGTTCCTGTTCGGCTTCCTGGCGTTGGCGGCGCTCAATTCGCTGGGCGTCGTGCCGCCCGACGTGAAGGCCGCGGTCGCCCAGGTCTCCTCGTTCCTGATCATCACCGCCATCGCAGCGCTGGGCATGAAGACCTCGCTGCTGGCGCTGGCGCGGATCGGCATCGCGCCGGTGATGCTGCTGGTTACCCAGACGGTCTTCATCGGCCTGCTGGTGGTCGGCCTGATCTACGGGCTGCGGGCGTTCGGCATCTAGCTGAGGCGCCCGCATACTGGCTCATCGACGTCTCACACTCGACACAATCACCGCCAAAATAGACGCCGCGGTGAGCCTCTAAAGCTCGATGGGCTTCGTGGACATCCCGCCCTAGTACCCAAGCCCCGTGCCCGACACCGCCTACTTGGAGCAGGTCCTGTGACCGATCGCTATTACGAGGATTTCAAGGTCGGCGACCGTTTCGTGAGCGGTGGCATGACCATGACCGAAGCGGGCATCATCGACTTCGCGCGGCAATGGGACCCGCAGCCGTTCCATATCGACGTCGAGTTCGCCAATAAGTGGAGCTTCGGTGGCCTGATCGCGTCGGGCCTCCACACCATGTCGGTCACCCTGAAGCTGTGGCTCGAGCAGGGCGTGTTCCGGGCCGCGAGTCTCGGCTCGCCGGGCATCGGCGAAGTCCAGTTTCCGCGGCCGGTGCGCCCGGGCGATACGCTGCGCGTGGTGACCGACATCGTCGAACTGCGGCTCTCCGCGTCCAAGCCCGACCGCGGCATCGCCCGCATCCGCCAAGTCACGATCAACCAGCGCGGCGAGCAGGTGATGGAGCAGGAAACGACGGTGTTCCTGAAGCGCCGCCCCGTGCTGGTCGCCAACCGCAGCGCGCGCTCTTAAGCTCAAGCGGACCGCGGGCCTCCGGCCCGCTCATGAATCAGAGCGGGCCGGCGGCCCGCGGTCCGAAGACATCAGCGCCAGGCGAAGACCGGCTGCTCGAAATGGTCGACGCGGGTGTGGCGTCCGGCCAGCGCCACTTCGCGGAATTGATAAAGCACCGCCGCCGTCGGCGCGTTGACGTTGGCGACCGGCAGCGGCAGGCGGATGATCGGGCGGTCCGATTCCTCGATAGCGATGATCTCGGGCGAGCCCTCGCGGAACAGCTCGCCGCAGGCGATACGGTAGGCGGCCGCGACCTCGGCGGGATTGGGTGTCACCATCACCCCAGGCGACCACACCACCACCGGTGCGATCAGGTAGCCCGAGCGCGTCGGATAGTCGTCGAGCGTGCCCAGGATGTCGTCAGTGGAGGCAAGCACGCCCAGCTCCTCGTGCAACTCGCGCAGCGCCGTCTGCTCGATCGTCTCGCCGGCATCGACCCGGCCGCCCGGCAACGCCCATTGCCCGCCATGCGCCCTGAGCTTCGGCGTACGCTTGGTGAGCAGGAAGGCCGCCTCGCGCTCCCCCGACATCGAGGGCACATCCGCTTCGACCACGACCACCGCCACCGCCGCGCGCTTCAGACCGCCGGCGTCGGCGCGGCGGCGCAACTCGAAACGGCCCAGACGGTCGGTGATGGCGTTCCTTAAAGCATCGTCGAAGCGGAAAGAGGTCACGCGGCCGGCGGCCTTGTGAAAGTCCAGACCACAGCCGGCGGGACGTTGCGCCAGATGCGTTTGCCGTGCACACCGTCGAGTTGCAGGCGCTCGCGCAAGGCGCGCGGCACGGGCGGCGTCGGGCCATAGGTGAACTGGACCAGGGCGCCGCCGCGCGGCAGCGCCTCGAAGACGCCGCCGACGATGCCAGCCACGACGCCGGCCGGCAGCGTCAGCAACGGCAGGCTCGACACGACCGCAGCAACGGAGGCGACGCCATGATCGGCCAGAAGCCGCGGCAGGCGCGCGGCGTCGCCCTCGATGATGCGCGGTCCGGGGAAATGGCGGCGCAGGAAGATCGCAAGCTCGGGGTCGCGCTCGACCAAAACGAGACGCTCCGGCGCGATACCTGCGGCCAGCAGCGCCTTGGTGACCTCGCCGGTGCCGGCGCCCAGCTCGACGACCTGGCCCGGCCGGCCTCCGAGAACAGCCTTGGCGGTCTTGGCCATCGCCTCGGCAAGCAACCGGCCGCTCGGCATCACCGCGCCCATGGCCAACGGGCGGCGCAACCAGCGCTTCAAGAAAAGGGCCGTGCCGGCAGACTCAACCGAGGGCATGGCGAACGCTAACAGACGATGGCCACGAGTCGACAGGGAAAAACGCCGTGTCCTACTGCGCGGGTTGCATCGCAGGGCCGGCCATCCGGGGCGCCGGCGCCGCCTCGAACACGGTGCGGGCATGCCGCATCTGCTCGAGCGCGTTCACCATGGAGACATAGACGGCGGCCGCGTAGGGCAGCGACTGTACGACCATGAACAGCGCCCACAGCCGCGCCTCGGGGTCGAGCTGTCCGTTGGTCAGCCATAGCACGGCGGCGCCCAGCCACAGCAGTGCCGCCAGCACGGCCTCGCCGCGCGCCATGCCGAACGCCATGCCGAGCGTGGCGCGCTCGTCCATCTTGGGCGTGCGCATGAAAGGCAACCGGCTGGTCGCCAGCCCATAGATCACCGCGCGGCCCACTGTGTAGGTGAGCGCGAGGCCGGCCAGCGAGGCGCCGATGCTCTGGCGGAAGGTGCAGCGCACGCGGTCGAAATAGAGGCCGAACGAATAGAGCAGCTTGAAGACGAAGATGCCGATGGTCGGCAGGATGAATTCGGCCGGCGGCAAGCCGACCGGCTTGATGCCGAACTGCGGCGGCAGGATCACCGCCAGCAGCCAGGCAAGCCCCGCCCAGGTGAAGATCAGGTTCAGCGCATCGGCGAACCACGGCAGCCAGCCGGCGACGAAATGGTACTTCTGCCAGAAGGTGAGCTTGGTTGCATTGCTGAACATCTTGCCGGCATGCGCCTTCATGATCTGCATGGCGCCGTAGGCCCAGCGGAAGCGCTGCTTCTTGTAGCCGGCGAAGTGGTCGGGCGTCAGGCCGTGGCCGAAGCGCTCGCGGCTGTACATGGCGCCGTAGCCCTGCTCCATCAGGCGCAGGCCAAGCTCGGTATCCTCGGTGATGCACCAGGTCGCCCAACCGCCCAGCTCCTCCATCAGATCGCGGCGCACCAAGGTCATGGTGCCGTGCTGGATGATGGCGTCGTATTCGTTGCGCAGGCACATGCCGATGTCGAAGAAGCCGGAATATTCCCAGTTCAGCATCTCCTTGAAGCGGTCGCCGCGCCAGTCGCGGTGATCCTGCGGCCCCTGCACGTAGCTGATCTTCCCGTCGTCGAAATACGGCACCAGCGCCTTCAGCCAGTCGGGCCGCACCGTGTAGTCGCTGTCGATGACGCCGACGATCCTGGCGTCGGGCGCAGTCTGGCTCAGCACATAGTTGAGTGCGCCGGCCTTGAAGCCTTTCATGACGTCGAAATGGAAGAAGCGGAAGCGTTCGCCGAGTTGGGCGCAATAGTCCTGCACCGGGCGCCACACCGCGGGATCCTTGGTGTTGTTGTCGATGACGATGACTTCGAAATGCGGGTAATCGAGCGCGGCCAGCGAATCGAGCGTCTGGATCACCATCGCCGGCGGCTCGTTGCAGATCGCGAGATGCAGCGACACCTTGGGCCAGGCACGATCAGCCGGCTGACGGGCGATCATCTCGGCTGCCGACAGGGCCTCGCGCGTCCAGCGCCGTCGCCAGATCGTCTCGGCCATCTCGAGCGCCTGCGCCAACGCCATGGCGAGACTCAACACCAGGAAGAAGGCGAGCACGGCCCAGCCCACCGTCTCGGAGATCAGCATGTAAGTGCCGGCGGCGACCGAGGCGCCGTAGACCAGGGCGCTGGTCGACAGCGCCACCAGACCGCAGAAGCCCACCTGTCCCGCCGCGCCGAGCCCGGGCCAGCGCCACAGGAACAGCATCATCAGCGGCAGCGCCGCCGCCAGCGACCAGGCGGCACAGGCCGCCCATTGTGGGAAGCGCTCGATCGGACCGGTCCAGGCGAATTTCGGCTGACGGTCGGCGTTCCATAGGCCCCAATAGCCGCCCGCCTTGCCTTCCAGGTCGTACGCTTTCCATGGCTGGTCGATCGCCTCGACCACGAAATGGTCGATGTTCTGCGTGCGCAACCACGCCACGGCGTCACGGATGTTCTTGGCCTGCTCGGCGGGCGTCGCGTACTTGATGACGCCGCTGCCGGGACTGCGCCGCGCGGCACCGTTCGAGGGCCAGCCGATCTCGGTGACGATGATGTTCTTGTTCGGGTACGCCTGCTTCAGCATGGCGATCCGGCTCTTGAGATAGTCGAGCGGCGCCTCGTCCGATTTCTCGTCCCAGTAGGGCAGGATATGCACGGCGAGATAGTCGACCTCGCGCGCCAGCTCGGGATAGTGCAGCCAGACATGCCACGGTTCGGCGGTGCTGACCGGCACCTTGACGTTGCGCTTGACGTTCCGGATCTCGCGGATGAGCTGGGCCGGGCTGGTCGCGTTGGGATCGCGCAGGTCCTTCTGGCCGTCCCAGCGCAGGATGTTCTCGTTGCCGACCAGCACGCGCTCGATGTTGGGGTTCTGGTTGGCCATGCGGATCAGCGCGCGCGTCTCCTCGGCGTTGACCTCGCTCGACTCGCGGCCGAACTGCTGCTTGGCCTCGGTCGGGCTGTAGATCCACGCGCCGGGCACCAGCTTCAGCCCGTACCGCGCGGCGATCTCCGGCATGATGTCGCCGCCGTCGACGGCGCGATAGGTACGGACGTAGTTCACCTTGCCGGCAAGCATGGCGAAGTCGCGCTCGATCTGCTCTTTGCGTGGCTTGACCACGGGCGGCGGCGCGTCGGTGAAGGCGGTGCGCAGGAAGCTCCACACGCCGCTCGCCTTGGCCTCGATCGGATCCTGATCCTTGGCCCACGGCGCGTAGGTCACGCCGTGCAACGGGCCTTCGACGTTCGCCGCGTCGATCTGGCCGTCAAGCAGACGCCAACCCAGGATCGTGGTCGCGACGGCGATCAGAAGGACCAAACTCTGACGGATCATAAAAGGGTGATCGCTCCGGCGAACCGCCGGTGGCACACGCTGACGTCGGGATCGCGGTCGCATGTCTCCTGCGGACGCTGGGCGTCGACGCAAGGACCGTGCCGGATCGACTCAACCGACGAGCCGATAACCACGCAGTGCGGCTGACCTCTTGGAGGCTTCCTTGCGCCCGGTTTCCTCGTCTGCGACCCTTCGCAGACGATGCGGCGACCGAGCGATCTATAGCCGTGCCTCCTGAAACGGTAAAGAGACCGCCGGCGATGATGGCCAAAATGCCCAAATCTCTGCTGGCTTCCGCCCGCCGCCTTCGCCAAAACGCCGCACGGGATGATTGATCAGGAACCGACTGCGGCGCCGGCCGGCGTGCCGTCCAATCTGGCTGCAACCTATGCGCCTGCCGACCGCTACGGCTTCCTGGAGCGTGCCGGCGCGCGCCTTCGCTGTGCCTGCTGGAACGTCCCGGGAACTGCGCGCGGCACCGTCGTCGTCCTGACCGGCCGTGGGGAGTTCATCGACAAATACGCGACCGAGATCGTGGGCGAGCTATTAGGTCGCGGCTATGCCGTGATCGCCATGGATTGGCGTGGCCAGGGCCTGTCCGACCGGCCGCTGGCAGACCGCAACAAAGGCCATATAGACAATTTCACGACTTATCTCGCCGACCTCCAATTGTTCCTGGACAAGATCGTCGCGCCCACCGCGGCCCGGCCGATCCTGGCGCTCTGCCATTCCATGGGCGCCCATATCATCCTGCGCGCGCTGGCCGAGAACGGATCGGGTCCGTTCGCCGCGGGCCTCCTGGTGGCGCCGATGACCGGGCTCCGGCGCGAGGCCATGCTGCGCTCCGTCCTCATGCTGATGCCGGAGGTCCCGGCGGTCGAGGAACGCTACCTGTTCGGCACCGGCCCCTTCCTCCTGCTGGCCCGGGAGTTCAATTCCAACTTCGTGACTCACGACGAGCGGCGCTACCGCTTCACCGAGGAGTGGTACGCCGCGGACCCGCGGCTCACCATGGGCGGCCCGACCCTTGGCTGGGCACGCCAGGCGATACGGTCGATGACGGCGGCGCTCGCCCCCGGATTCCTGGAGCGCATCGAACTGCCGCTGCTTCTGATCAGCGCCGGCCAGGACCAGCTGATCGATTCCAGGACGCACGGCCCGGTGGCGGCGCGGCTGAAGCGCGGGGAGCACATAACCATCACCGGCGCGAAGCACGAGGTGATGATGGAGACCGACGACCTGCGCGCCCTGTTCTGGGAAGCCTTCGACCGACTGGCGAAAGACGTGACCGGTCGATGACCGTCACTCAAATACTGGTGATCGCCGGCGCCTTCATCGTCGCCGGCATCGCCAAGGGTGCGATCGGCATGGGCCTGCCGCCGATCGCGCTGGCGCTGATGACGTTCGCCGTGCGGCCGGAAGATGCGCTCGCCCTCATGGTCATCCCGAGCATGGCGACCAACATCTGACAGGCGATCTATGGCAGGGACTTCCTGAAGCTGCTGCGCCGCTTCTGGCCGATGGCGGCGACTTCCGTGGCGGCACTGATCTTCGTCGCGGTGGCGTTCGGCCATCTCGGCTCGCAAAAGGCGATGTCCTGGGTCGGGGTGATCCTGGTGCTCTACGCGGCGTTGGCGTGCACGGCGTGGCGGCCAGCGGTGTCGCGCGCGACCGAGCGCTGGGCCAACCCGCTGATCGGGCTGGCGAGCGGCGCGGTGGCTGGCATTACCGGCGTCGCCGCCGTGCCGTTCCTGCCCTACATGCAGTCGCTCGACATCGACCGGCACGATCTGGTGCAGGCCCTGGGCATCATGTTCCTGTTCATCATCGGCGCGCTCGCCGTGGCCTTGGTGGTTCAGGGCGCGTTCGATTCGACCAACCTCGTGGGCGCCATCGCCGCCATCGTGCCGACTTTCATGGGCGTCTGGATCGGCCAGAAAGCCCGCAATGCGGTCTCGCCCGAGACGTTCCGACGTATTTTCCTGTTCGGCATGTTTGTCGTCGGGCTGCACATGGCGCGGACCTTGCTGTAGTCTCAACCTACATGCCCCTCCCCACCCATAAAGTGACGATCTGCGGCATTCCCGAGCTGTCGCAGCATTGCTCGGTCGGCGTCAGCCACGTGTTGTCGATCATCGATACCCACGAGCCGCGCCCTCCCGCCCTCGACGATTTCTTCGAGATCGACCACGAGCTCATCCGCTTCGACGACGTCGTGGCCGAATATGCCGGCTTCGATGCGTGCACGCCCGCGCACATCGCCCAGGTGCTGAAATTCGGCGAGCGCGTGCACGCCAAGCCCGGCAGCCACGTCTTGGTGCATTGCCACGCCGGCGTCTCGCGCTCGACCGCCGCTGCGGCGATCCTGATGTGCCAGCACGCGCCGGGCCAGGAGGAAGCGGCGTTCCTGAAGCTGCTCGAGCTGCGCAAGCATGGCTGGCCCAACACGCGCATGGTCGAATTCGCCGACACTCTGCTGAAACGCGACGGCGCGATGCTGCGGGGATTGATCGCCTATCGGCGTGCCCTGCTCGAGGCCAAGCCGCACTTGAGCGAGATCATCCGCAACATCGGCCGCGGGCACGAACTTCCGGTCTAGCCGCCTAGCGGTGGAACACCAGGGTCCGCACCTCGATGCTCTCGCGCGGCGGCGCATCCGCGGGCGTGGTCGGATCGATGAAGGCGCTGTGCGGGGTGAAGCGGGCCGGCACGCTTGTCGCGGTATCGGAGCACTTGAGCAGCAGCGCCTCGTCGGGCTGCATGCGCGGCACGTAGAACCATTGATGGGCAGGGTTGTAGCGCACCGAATAGGTCTCGCCGACGCGATGCGGATAGACGAGATCCGACGGCACCAGATCATCGGCACGAATGGTCGTGGCATCGCACACGGCGAGCGGCGAGTCCTGCAGCGGTCCCTTGATCGGACGCCAGAGATTGATCACCTGCACGCGACCTTTCAGCAGTTCGTCGGCCTCGTCGGGCAGCAGGTCGCGCACGCGCTGCGGGCCGGAGCGCGCGGTGTGGTCGATATGTACGCGCTGCACCGGCTGGCGCGGCGCATCGCTGCGATCCTGGGCGCCGTCGACGCGGCGGCGCACCGTGTGGTCGAAGATGTGGACGCGATAAGCGCCGGTCACCCGCTTCAGGACCTGCTCCACTTCGGGGTAGTAGACGCGCTTCACCTCTTCGTCGTCGAAGAAGTCGCGCACCCCGCTCCTGTGATTCACCAGGGCAAAGCCGTTGGCATCCAGCGACACCTCGCCGGCGACCGGGCGGGCGTCGTGGATCGCCATCTTGTGTGACTCGTGGTTCGTGTTGCTGCGCGGCACGCCAGGCGGGGGCTCGAACGTGTAGTTGCGCGGCCGGTCTAGCATTAGTGCGAGGTAGTTCATGTCGGCTTCGACATACGGCAGGTTAGCGATGATGCTGGCTTGCAGGCTCATGGGTAGGACCTCCGAAACAACACTCCCACGATCTTGGGTCTCGCCGCACCGCGCGCCATGGAGAAGAAGTGCGGCGATCCATGAGTGGACGTAATGCGAAGCGAAAAATCTTCTGCCGTTCGAGAGGACGGCAGCACGTTCAGGTCGTTGCGCGGTCCTGCGCGTAGGCGTCGGCAAGCTGGCGGTGGAACGCCACCACCAGCGGACCCTCGGCTGCCGGCTTGCCGTCGTTGCGGTCGACCTGGAGACGTTCGCAGACGTGCTTGATCGTGGCGGCGGCTTGCTTGTGGTCGTCGGGCAAGCTGCCGAACACGTGGGTCAGAAGCCGCGTGCGCAGGAAAGTGTGCGGCACGACCTGTTCCATGATCGTCACCGCTCCGGCGCGACGCACCGCAAGCAGCGGCCAATGCCAGTTGAAATCGGCCGATGCCGTATGCTCCGCCAGCAGATGCTCGACACAGACCTTCCAGTTGCAGGCGATCTCCGTCGTGAGCGTGCCGCCATAGGCCGGCAACGACCCGCCGAGGTCGGGCGGCTGGGCGGGCGCGGCAAGGCTGAAGAAGACGATTCCCGACCCGACGCTGGTGGCGAGCGAGCTCAGGTGAAGCTCGGGCGATTCCGGATCCTTGGGCGCGACCGGCGGCGGTGCGCCTAAAAACCGTCCCTGCAGGTCATAGGTCCAGCCATGGAAGCGGCAGCGGAAGGTCTCACAATTGCCCGAGGGCGTGCCCACCACCTGCATGTTCTGGTGCCGGCAGGCGTTGCGCAGGACCCGCACGGTCCCTTCGCGGTCGCGCACGCCAAAGACGCCCCAGCCGCCCACCGTGGCCGACAGGAAGTCGCCGGGCCTGGCGATCTGCCCCTCGGCACACAGCGACAGCCATCCGGCCGAGAAAAGCGTGCGCTTCTCGGCCTGAAAGGCGTCGCCTTGGGTGTAATCCTCGGATTTCATGCCGTTTGTATACGAATAGACAATTTTTAAGCACCGACAGGTGGGTCAATTTGACAAATTCGGAACGGATTGTATACAATTCATGCGTTCCAACCGAGGAGGCTCGCCATGGCCAAAAGTGCGTTCCGTCTGGCTCTCGAGGAAGCGATCGAACAGCGTCATTCGGCCGTGCATCCGTGGAGCGAGGCCTGGACCTCGGGCAAGCTCGACCGCCGCCTGCTGGGCGAGTGGGTGAAGCAGCACTTCCACTATGTCAGCCACTTCTCGGAATGGCTGGGCGCGGTCTACGCCGCCTGCCCGCACTGGGACGTGCAGCATTTCCTGCTGGAGAACATCACCGAGGAGGAAGGTTTCGTGGGCTCGGGCGATTTCGCGCCGGTTCGTCACTCCGAGCTGCTGCTCGACTTCGCCGAGACCTGCGGCATGAAGCGCGCCGAGATCCTGGCTGCCCAGGTGACGGGCGAGCTTTTGCCCGAGACGCTCGGCCTGCAAAGCTGGTGCGCCGTGCAGGCGCAAAAACCCTTCGTCGAGGCGCTGTCGGGCCTGCTGATCGGGCTGGAGAGCCAGGTGCCGCGCATCTACAGCAAGACCACGCCGCCGCTCCTGGAGAAGTACGGCTTCGCCGAGGACGAGGTGACCTTCTTCACGCTCCATATCGTTGCCGACGCCGAGCATGGCGAGAAAGGTTTCGAAATCGTCGAGAAATACGCCACGACCGACGAGCAGCGCGCCGCCTGCGTGCGTCTGGTCAAGGAAGCGACGATGATGCGCCGGCTCTATCTCGACGGCGTCTATCGCACGTTTGTGGCGCAGGCCGAGGGCAAGAAGCTCGCGGCCTGATCCGGACCCCGGTACGTGCACACCTACAAGACCCTGACGCTGGGCGAGGCGCATACCATCCTCGACGCCGCGCAAAAGAAGGCGGAGGAGATCGGCATTCCCGAGGTCCTCTGCGTCGCCGACAATGCCGGCTACCCGATCGCGCTCAGGCGCCTGGATGGCGGCAAGGTCACCAGCGTGCAGATCGCCATGAACAAGGCCTTCACCGCGGCCGGCCATCGCAAGCCTACGCACAACTACAAGAACGCCCTGCCCGGCGAAGAAGCCTTCGGCATCTTCACCCAGCATGAGGGTCGCTTCACGGTATTCGTCGGCGGCTTCCCGATCTTCGTCGACGGCCAGTGCGTCGGCTCGGTCGCCGCCTCGGGCGGCAACGGCGAGCAGGACATCGCCTGCTGCGAGGCCGGGATCGCCGCCTTCATGGCCGGTTTGAAGAAGAAATAGACATATGGCCGTCGATCGCGCTTCCCTCAGCAAGGTCGTGAGCGACCAGATCCGCGGCCAGATCCTCGACGGCACGCTCAAGCCCGGCGAGCGGCTGGTCGAGGACAGGCTGTCGCTCGAGCTCGGCGTATCGCGCGTGCCGGTGCGCGAGGCCCTGCGCGGCCTTTCCATGGAAGGGCTGGTGCGGCTCGAGCCGCGGCGGGGCGCCACCGTCACCGCCATCACACCCAAGCTGGTGGCCGAGCTGGTCGAGGTGCGCACCCTCCTGGAAGCGCTAAACGCCCGCCTCGCCGCGCGCCGCCACGATCCCAAGATCGTGGCCCTGCTGCAGGACACGCTGCGGCGCGGCAATGCGGCTTCGCAGTCGGGCACATCGGAGCAGCTTGCTCATCTCAATGCCGAGTTCCACGAGCGCCTGGCCGAGGCCAGCCGCAATTCGGTGCTGTCTGACATCATGCGCTCGCTGCGCGAACGCACCAGCCTCGCCTTCGCCGCCAACGGCCGCGATCGGGCGCGCGAGGACTGGAAGGAGCATGCCGGCATCCTGGCCGCCGTGATCGATGGCGACGAGGAGATCGCAGCGCTGCTCGCCTCCCGCCACGTGCAGAACGCCGCGGCGGCATTCGCGCGGGCGCAGGACGAGGCGGATCAGGCAGCCGACTAGCGCGCGCGACAAAAAAATGGGACGCCCGAAATCCCGGACATCCCGCTATCGGGTGTCAGTTTAGACAAAAAGAAACAGTCTGGCAACGCCAGGCGCATCGTAATAGATGGGTTCCCCTTGCGCATGAAGGGGAACGTGGATGATCGCCTGCGGATTGGATTTCGGTACTTCGAATTCGGCCATCGGGGTCGCTCGCGAGAAGGCGACCGCGCTCGCCCCGCTCGAAGGCAGCAACACGTTGATGCCGAGTGCGGTGTTCTTCGATTACGAAACGAAGGGCCGGGTGTTGTTCGGCAGCGATGCCATCTCGGCCTATGTCGGCCAGACCGAGGGCCGGTTGATGCGGGCGTTGAAGTCGATCCTGGGTTCCTCCCTGATCGACGAAATGACCAGCCTGGGAGACCGCAAGGTGCCGCTGGCCGACGTCGTCGAGGCTTTCGTGCGGCATCTGAAGGACAAGGCGGAAGCATTCGCCGGACAGGAGATCACGTCCGTCGTGCACGGCCGGCCGGTGCGCTTCGTGGACGGCGATGACCGGGCCGATGCAAGGGCGCAGGAAGTGCTCGAGGCAATCGCCCGACGGGCGGGCTTCCGCGACATCGCGTTCGTCTACGAGCCGATCGCGGCCGCCTATCACTATGAACGAACGGTGGAGACCGAAGAGCTGGTGCTGATCGCCGACATCGGCGGTGGCACGAGCGATTTCTCCGTTGTCCGCATCGGGCCGCAGCGCCGCGAGCGGGCGGAGCGCGGCCACGATGTGCTGGCGAACGCCGGGGTGCGCCTGGGCGGCACCGATTTCGACAGTGCCCTCAACCTCGCGACGGTGATGCCGCTGCTTGGCCTCGGCACGCACCTGGTCGCAAAGAACTTGCCGATGCCGAATGCGCTCTATCACGAGCTTGCGACTTGGGCGACGATCAACTTCGGCTACACCCGCAGGAACGAGCGCGACGTCGCCGAGATGGTTTCAGACGCGCGCGAGCCCGAAAAGGTCGGACGTCTCCTGAAGGTCATCCGCCAACGCCTGGGCCATCGCCTGGCGTTCGCGGTGGAGGAGGCCAAGATTGCGCTCAGCGGCACCGGCCATGCGGTCCTGTCTCTCGCCTTTGTCGACGATGGCCTTGCGGCCGTGGCCGACCGTGCCGACTTTGAACGGGCGATCGAAGCCAGGACCCACCAGCTATACGCGACGGCAAGCGATTGCATCAAGGCGGCTGGCCTCGGCACCACCGCGCTCGACACGATCTTTCTAACGGGCGGCTCAAGTCGCGTCCCGGCCGTGCGCACGGCGATCGCGCGCGCGGCGCCATCCGCCCGCATGGCGGCCGGCTCGGATTTCCTGTCGGTCGCGCTGGGACTGACGCAGATGGCGGCGCTCAGGACGTGAGGCCGAGAGCCTCAACGCGCCTTCATCGGCAGGCTGGCGAGATGCATGCCGGCATCGACGATCAGGAACTCGCCGGTGATGTTGCTGGCGCTGGTCAGGAAGAACAGCGCCGCCTCGGCCATCTGCGCCGTCGTGCCGGCCTGGCGGAGCGGCGTGGTCTGTTCCTGCATGTCCTTCAACTTGTTGTAGTTCTCCACGCCCATGCCGCCCAGCAGCCAGCGCGTCTGGATGAAGCCCGGGCACACCGTGTTGACCCGCACCGCCGGCGACAGCCAGCGCGCCAGGGTGAGGGTGAGCGTGTTCAGCGCACCCTTGGAGCAGGCATAGGGAATCGAGCTGCCGACGCCCATGACGCCCGCGATTGACGAGATGTTGACGATCGAGCCGCGCTCCTGCTTGTCCTCCCACTGCTTCTTCATCGCCGGGAAGACGGCGCGGCTCATCATGTAAGGCCCGGTGACGTTGACCCGCAGGATCTTGTCGAAATCCTCGGGCGTCACCCCGTCGAGGTCGCCCTGGTTCTGGAACTTGGTAGTGCCGGCGTTGTTGATGAGGCCGTCGATGCGGCCCCACTTCTTCATCGTCTCGTCTATAAGCTTCTTGCAGTCGGCATCCTGGCCGACATCGGCCTGCACCAGGATGGCCTCGGCGCCTTTGGCCTTCACGGCGGCAAAGGTCTCGTCGGCTTCCTTCTTGCTCTTGGTGTAGTTGATGACGAGGTTCCAGCCCCGTCCCGCCAGATCGACCGCGCACTCGGCGCCCAGCCCCGTCGCCGAGCCCGTCACGATCGCCACTTTGCCCGATTTCGCCATATCGCTCTCCCCAATATCTCGTGGTGCCTTTCATAGGCTAGGATCGCCCCCCAAGGCAAAACAGGGGAGGTAATGGCACGCGCATGGCCGATCTGTTTTCGATGAAGAGGCGCGTGGTGCTGCTGACCGGGGCGTCGCGCGGGCTGGGCCGCGATATGGCGCTGACCCTGGCCGCGGCCGGCGCCACGGTGCTCTGCGCCGGCCGCACCGTTAAGGAGCTGGAAGCCACCGCGCGCGCCATCACGCGCAAAGGCGGCAAGGCTCATGTCGTGCCGCTCGACATCACCGACGAGGCCGCGGTGCGCGAGCAGGTCGCGACCATTATCCATCAGCACCGTCGCATCGACGTGCTGGTAAACAACGCCGGCATCATCTACCGCGAGGCGATCGTCGACACGCCGACCGAGCTTTTCCGCAAAGCGGTCGAGACCGATCTGGTCGCCCAGTTCGTCGTGGCGCGCGAGGTCGGGCGCCACATGCTGGCGCGCAAGTATGGCCGCATCGTCAACATCTCCTCAGTGATGGCGATCCTGGGCCGCGCCTCGGTGGCGGGCTATGTCGCGGCCAAGCACGGCCTGGTCGGCCTCACCAAGAATCTCGCGGCCGAGTACGGCCCGCACGTCACGGCCAATGCCATCGCGCCGGGCTACATCCGCACCGAGCTCAATGTCGCGCTGCAGGAGAACAAGGAATTCAATACAATGCTGGAACAGCGCACCGCCGCCCATCGCTGGGGCAAGCCGGAAGACCTGCGCGGCCCGCTGCTGCTGCTCGCCTCCGACGCCGGTGCCTACATGACCGGCCACACCCTGGTGGTCGATGGCGGCCTGACGACCATCCTGGCGTAGTACGAGCTTTCATAGAATGCCGGCCCGGAGACAACCTCATGCTGAGGAGCGAGCGCAGCGAGCGTCTCGAAGCATCGGCTGCGGACACTGTGCTCGCTCCCACCCTTCGAGATGGCCCCCTCATCAATTAAAATGGGGGCCTCCTCAGGGTGAGGTTGTGTGCAAAGCATGACCAGGATCCCGCGTTGGGCGATCGTGCTGCTGGGCGCCGGCCTGCTGGTGGTCGGCGTCGCCTCGTACCTGGGTTGGTTGCGCGATCCCAGCCTGGCGCGCAGCGACTATATCGGCGCCGTCGAGGTCTCGGCCGACGATGCCAGGCTCTATCGCGCCGTGCCCTTCGAATGGCGCATCAACAGTGCCGCCGGCTCCTTCAAGGGCAACGACACGGCCTTCGTCCGTGTCGATAATTCCGGCGAGCGCGCGATCCTCTGCGGCTGGTTGCGCCTCGACCCCTCGGCTTCGCTCGGGGCAGGCACGGGCGGCACCTCGATCCGCGCCACGCGCTGGCTAAGCGAGGCGCGGCTCAACGTCGGCGATCTCAAGGTGACGGCGTTGTTCATCGCTCCGGTGGAGAAGACACCGGGCGACGGGCTCCATGCCGGCTGCCTGCGCCTCGACGAAGGGGGCAAGCCCGCGCAAGATGCGCCGCTCAGTCTCGAAGGTTCACCGGTGCGCGAGTAGCCTCATGCCGACGTTTCGACAATCACGCGAATTCCTGCTGGCCAACCGGACCAACTACGACAAGGCCGTGGCCGGCTTCCAATGGCCGGAGCCTCGGCCGTTCAACTGGGCGCTCGAATGGTTCGATGCGGAGCTGGCGCATGCCGCCGACAGCAAGGACCGCTGCGCGCTCTGGATCGTCGACGTGGCGACGGGCCAGGAGACCAAGCTCACCTTCGCCCAGCTGACGACGCGCTCGAACCAGGTCGCCAACTACCTGCGCCAGCAGGGGCTCAGGCGCGGCGACCATCTCCTCCTCGTCCTCAACAACGTGGCGCCGCTGTGGGAGATCATGCTGGCTGCCATGAAGCTGGGTGTCGTCGTGATCCCGGCGACGACGCTGCTCACCGGCGAGGAACTGGCCGACCGCGTCGAGCGCGGCCGCGCACGCATGATCGTGGCCGACCAGGAGCAGGTCGCTAAATGCGCCGGCCTGTCGCGCGACGGCGTGGTGTTCGTGACGACCAGCGCCGCGAAGATCGACGGCTGGGAGCCGCTCGGCGATGCCTACAAGTGTTCGGACGACTTCAAGCCGGACGGTCCGACGAACGCCGACGATCCCCTCCTGCTCTATTTCACTTCGGGCACGACCGCCAAGCCCAAGCTGGTGCGGCATAGCCATCGCAGCTATCCCGTGGGCGCCCTGTCGACGATGTACTGGCTGGGGCTAAAACCCGGCGACGTACATCTCAACATCTCCTCGCCCGGCTGGGCGAAGCATGCCTGGAGCACCTTCTTCGCGCCGTGGAACGCCGGGGCCACGGTGCTGATCGTCAACCAGGCACCGTTCAATGCCAAGGCGCTGCTGGGTGTGCTCGAGCGTTGCGCCGTCACCACCTTCTGCGCGCCGCCGACGGTGTGGCGCCTGCTCATCCAGGAAGATCTGGCAGCGTGCAAGGTCGCCCTGCGCGAGGTCTGCGGCGCCGGCGAGCCGCTGAACCCCGAAGTCATCAACAAGGTCCACGAGGCGTGGCGCCTTACCATCCGCGACGGCTACGGCCAGACCGAAACCACCGCCATCGTCGCCAATTCACCGGGCCAAAAGGTCAAGCCGGGCGCCATGGGCCGTCCGCTGCCCGGCTATCGCGTGCTGATCCTCGATGCCGACGGCATGCCGCGCAGCGAGGGCGAGATCTGCCTCGACCTGAACGGCGAGCGTCCCGCCGGCTTGATGCAGGGCTATGCCGACGCATCGGGCAAGGTTTCGGGCGCGAACGACAGTGTCTATCGCACCGGCGACGTCGCCAGCCTCGACCAGGACGGCTATCTGACCTTCGTCGGGCGCGCCGATGACGTGTTCAAATCCTCGGACTACCGCATCAGCCCGTTCGAGCTCGAAAGCGTGCTGATCGAGCACGACGCCGTCGCCGAAGCAGCGATCGTGCCCTCGCCCGACGAGATCCGCTTGAGCGTTCCCAAGGCCTACATCCTGCTGATCGCCTCGGCGCCGCCCAGCCGCGAGACCGCGCAGTCGATCCTGAAATACACCAACCAGCGGCTGGCGCCGTTCAAGCGCATCCGGCGGCTGGAATTCGTCACCGAACTGCCCAAGACGATCTCCGGCAAGATCCGGCGGGCCCAGCTTCGCCGAGTCGAATACGAAGGCTCGGCGAGCGACGTGACGCGCGGCGTGGAGTTCCACGAGAAGGACGTGCTGTCAGGGCGCACGGAGTAAGCTCCAGATGCCGAAGGGCGGTGGATCCCGCCGGCGCCTCGCCGCTAGCGAATGAAAAGGAGGCTGTCGCCGCTTCCGGCCGGATCGATGCCGAATATCTTCTGCGACAAGTGGATCGCCTGTGCGGCGTGTGCTGTCGCAGCGCGCTGTGGGTGGTGAGCCGAAAACTGCTCCAGGTTGTCCTTAAGCTGCCCGGGTTGGTAGACGAGAAACTCCTTGGGATCCTTGTCTTGAACATAGCTCCCCTTGTGCAGCGACATCCCGAGGAACTCCATCACGCGCTGCTGCGCGTTGCCGACACCGGAGTTCATCGCGTACCGCGCCAAAACGTACTGGCGCTCGACCGGGAGGCGGTCGAAGCTTCCACCCATGCTGGTCATGATCCGTCTGACCTGCAATTCCGAGTGTTTCAGGTAGGCCGCGCTCGCCAGGACCGCCTGTTCGGCCGGAAACACCGGAACCTCGGGAATGACCCGGCCCTGTTCATTTGTGTGCGACTCGTAACGGATGGGCTTCAGCGCCTTGGCGGCCGGTATTTTCGCCTCGATGTCGGCTTTGCGCTCCTTGTAGTCGTCGGTGCCGATATCCCATCCCTTCACTTCTTCTCCCTTCGGCTTGGTGTACGACTCCACCTCGAACTCGGCGAACAGGCTTGCCGCCAACAAGCCGGGATTGAGGCCCACTTGCCTCGCCGCGTCGGCGATTCGCGTCTTGAGCAAGGCGCCCGCCTTGCCGTGAAAGTAGCCATCGTACATTTGCACGGTCGCGGGGTTCGTCCCGAGGTCGGGTGTATATTCGCTGTCGCTGTCGTCGTCTGCCATGTTTCCCTCGATGGGCTAAGCTTGGCGTCAATCGCAGCAGTGCCGGGACAGAGGCACAACGACACCCCGCGCCGGCGGACCTCGCCTCGGCTGGCGACTTCGCCGACGGGTAAATTGGTGACCTGGCGTCCTCCGTGCTATCGGGATTTCTCCCTATTTTTGGTCAACACAACACGTGCAAGGGGATGGACGACCACCGCCGCCTTGCAGGAGGAAATCATGCTCGCCAGACCAGGCGTGACGCCGACGCTCGCCCGCTTCATCGTCGACACGACGTGGCAGGACATCCCGGAGACCGCACGCCACGAGGCCAAGCGGGCGCTGTTGAACTTCTTCGCCGTGGCGATCGCCGGCTGCCGCACCGAACCGGTCGAGCTCGCTCTCACGACGCTCGTCGAGTTCTCCGGCGGCAAACAGGCGACGATCGTCGGCCGCACCGAGCGGATCGATGCCCTCGGCGCCGCCTTCCTGAATGCGGCGGGTGCCAACGTCTTCGACTATTGCGACACGCACCTGCCGACCGTCGTCCATCCGACGGCGCCGCTCGCGCCGGCGCTGCTGTCTCTCGCCGAGCTCCGGCGCGTGACCGGGCCGGAATTGTTGCTGGCCTTCGTGCTCGGCTTCGAGATCGAATGCCGGGTGGGCGGCGCGGTATCGCCCGGCCATTACCCCAAGGGCTGGCACATCACCTCGACCTGCGGCGTCTTCGGCTCGGCGGCGGGCGCGGCGAAGCTGCTGGGATTGAACGAGAACCAGGTGATCTGGACCTTGGGCAACGCCGCTACACAGTCGGCCGGCCTGTGCGAATGCCTGGGCTGGCCGGCCAAGAGCGTCAGCGTCGGCAACGCCGCGCGCAACGGCCTGTTGTCGGCGCTGCTGGCCGGGAAAGGATTTTCCGGCCCCGCGGAGCCGATCGCCGGCGCGCAGGGCTTTCTCGCCGCCATGGGCGAACCACCGGACTGGGCGGCGCTGACCGAGGGCCTGGGCAAGACCTGGGAAGTGAACGACAACTCGATCAAGCCCTATCCCGCGGGCTTCGTGATCCATCCCCTGCTCGATTGTGCGCTCGACTGGCGGCGGCAACATCCCGCAGCAGCCGTCGAGCGCGTGGCGGCGCGGGGCAATCCGCTGCTGTTGCAGCGAACCGACCGCCCCGAGGTCGCGACGGGCCGGGAATCGCAAGTGAGCCTACAGCACGCGGTTGCGGCGGCGCTGGTGCTGGGCAAAGCGGGACTCGATCAGTTCACCGATGCCTGCGTCAACGACCCCGCGGTCAGGGAGATGCGGCGCAGGATCGAGGTGGAGAGCGATCCGGCGATCTCGACGATCGCCGTCGAGATGGATTTCTGGACCAGCGACGGCAAGAAGCACAGCGTCTCGACCGAGGCGGCGCGCGGCAGCTCAGCGAACCCGCTGAAGGACTCGGACATCGAGCAAAAGCTTTTGGACGAAGCCAGGAGCTGGCGGCCGACCCACGATGTGAGGCCGCTGATCGACGCGGTGTGGGGCCTCGACAAGAGCGGCGATGTCTCGAACCTCGCGGCGATGACCGTGCCGCGATAGTGCTGGGGGCGCGCCACTCCAGTGGCGCGTCTTTCGCTGTCTCAGAAGAAGATCGCGCCACCGGAGTGGCGTGCCCCCAGCGTTATTCCGCCGCCACTTTCGCCGGCGCCGCCGCCTTGATGTTGGAACGCTTGATGCGGTCCAGATTGGCGCCCTCGATACGCACCAGCTTGGTCAATCCGTCGCGCTTGGGCGAGTGCACGGCGCCGACGTCGTAGAGGTGCGCGTCGCCCGGCTTCATGATGTAGGTCTTCTCCGGCTCGACCAGCGAGGGCGATTCGCCGTCGCCCTTCCTGACGATGCGCCAGTCGGTCATCTCGGTATCGCCGACCGCCACGCCGTAGATCGCCCAGCTCGAGCCATGATCGTGCGGGCCACCATGCGCCGCGCTCTCATAGACATGGCCGCAGACGCAGAAGCCCAGCTCCGGATCCTCGTACAGTACCTTGCGCGGGCGGCACTGGTCGGCGGTCAGGTGCTTGGCGACGAAGTCCTTGTCGAGCAGGACCTTCGAGACCAGCCTGCAAACCTCCTGCTTACCGGCGATCCCGGCATCCGCCTTCAAGGCCTTGCCGATATCGGCGCTCAACTGCTCAAGCGTATAGGTCATTCGTTCTCTCCGTCTGCTTCGCCGTCATGTTTAGCAGACTTCGGGGCCTCATAGGAACGACATGCCGCCGCTCAGCGCCACCGTCTGGCCCGTCATATATGCATTGCCGACCAGCATCATCACGACCTGGGCGCATTCCTCGGGCGTGCCGAAGCGGCCCAGCGGGATCCGAGACGCCGAAGACGCCAGGCCCGACCGCACCATGTCGGTCTCGATCAGCGACGGTGCCACGGCGTTCACCGTGATGCCGTCCTTGACCAGCCGCGCGGCGTAGCCACGGGTCATGCCCTCCATGCCCGCCTTGGAGGCATTGTAGTGCGGCCCGACGCCGCCGGCGCCGCGCGCGGCACCCGAGGAGATATTGACGATCCTTCCCCACTTGCGCGCCCGCATGCCGGGCACCACGGCCTGGGTGCAGAGGAATACCGATTTCAGGTTCACCGCGATGGTGCGATCGAAATCCTCCTCGGTCAGGTTGTCGACGGTGCGGACCAGGCCGATGCCGGCATTGTTTACAAGGACGTCGACCGGTCCCAAGTCGCGGTCAATGGCGGCCATCATCCCGGCAACCTCGGCCGCCTCGGACACGTCGGCGCCGACCGCCATGGCCCGGCCGCCGGCACGGCAGATGGTCTCGACCACATTCCGCGCTTGGGCTGCTTTCTCGCGGTAATTCACGGCGACGGCGGCTCCGGCTTCGGCCAGCGAAACAGCAATCGCCTGACCGATGCCCCGCGAGCCTCCCGTCACCAACGCAACCCGGTTGTTCAACGACGCCATTGCTCCCGCTCCGTATCGAATCGACCCGACGGCGCTGCCATGTTAGGCGTCTTTGTCATCCTGAGCGAAGCGAAGGATCTCGTTCCCATGGCAAGCGGCGATGAGGTCCTTCGCTGCGCTTCAGGGCGGGGATGACCCCGCCCGGGACGACAGAATAAGGAGTTTCTGTCATGCCGCGACTTGGTTTTGGCGCCTTTCTCGCCCCCCATCATCCTATCGGCGAAAACCCGACCCTGCAGTTCCGCCGGGATCTGAAATTCGTCGAGCATCTCGACGAGCTCGGCTACGACGAATTCTGGTGTGGCGAGCACCATTCCAGCGGCTGGGAGATGATCGCCTCGCCGGAGATGTTCCTCGCCGCCGCCGGCGAGCACACCAAGCG